>NPIE01000445.1_pt1 | contig 84175 bp, 63 predicted proteins | sample 8637661 | NCBI WGS metagenome assembly NPIE01 (sample SAMN07420842, study PRJNA396082) | bioreactor metagenome | isolation source: sample BA12 brine-fed electro-methanogenic bioreactor BA | place: Japan: Kochi | collected 2016-12-09
TCGACATTTTGCGCCGAAACGTTTCTTTTGACAATTTTTTCCAGTCTTTCAAAAAAGAATCATGAATTATGAAGTTTTGGTTATTGGCGGTGGAGCAGCCGGAATGCTGGCTGCTGGTTTTGCTGCCCAAAATGGCAAAAGAACAATCCTGCTGGAGAAAAATCCGGTTCTGGGCAAGAAGCTTCTGATCACCGGCAAAGGCAGATGTAATATCACCAATAACTGTGAAATTCCCGATTTGATCGAAAACACTCCACGTAACGGAAAATTTCTGATCAATGCTTTTTATCAATTTAATTCTTACGATACAATTTCTTTTTTTTCCGATCTGGGTCTGGAAGTGAAAATAGAAAGAGGAAATCGTGTATTCCCGGTAAGTGATAAAGCGCAGGATGTAGTTAAGTCTCTCATCAAATTCATCCACAAAACCAAGGTTGAAGTTTATCATTCTGCTGTGGAATCCGTGCTTAAATTCGGCAGCCTTTTCGCAGCAAAATTGATCAATGGGGAAGTGGTGCGAACGGAAAAACTAGTCATCGCCACAGGCGGTAAATCTTATCCTGCTACAGGTTCTACCGGCGACGGCTACAAATTTGCCCGAACATTCGGACATAAGATCACGCGTTTTCAGCCCTCACTCGTTCCCATCGAAGCAAAACAGTTTCATCCTGCCAATCCGCATGTGCGGGTCCCGGCTCTTTCCGGTCTCGTTCTCAAAAATGTTGCCATCAAAGTAAAAAGAAACAATGGAAAAGTAGTTTATTCCGATTTTGGTGAGATGGAATTCGCTAATAACGGCATTTCCGGACCGATTATCTTGTCGGCATCTGCTCATCTTTCAAAGTTAGCTGAACTTATTCTGGAAATTGATCTGAAACCCGCTTTGGATGAGGAAAAATTAGATTTGCGGCTGCAAAGGGAATTCAAAGCTAACCCGCAAAAACAATATAAAACTGTCTTAAAGAATCTCTTGCCGGGCAAGATGATCCCTGTCATCATAATTTTGTCAGAAATTCCAGCCGCCAAAAAAGCCGGACAAATAACCCGGGAAGAAAGATATAAACTACGTTATCTGCTAAAACATCTTGCCGTCAAATTAGAAAAATTCCGTCCCCTTCAGGAAGCGATCATCACCCGCGGCGGAGTGGACGTGAAGGAGATCGATCCCAAAACAATGAAATCGAAGCTGGTTCCGGGTTTGTATTTTGCCGGAGAAATCATCGATTGCGATGCTTATACGGGCGGATTCAATCTGCAGATCGCCTGGAGCACAGGATTTGCGGCGGGAAATTCCACTTAACTCAATTTATAAGATTGACGTGTTTTCATTTGTTAAGATTATGATATTTGTGTTTTTTGAAAATGGTAATCAACAGACAAATTCACAGAAATACTGTGGATGAATGTTAGATAGATAACATCCTGATTTCGGGATTTTCAAAGGAAAAAAAAAAGGAATGTAAAATCACATGAAAAAAATCTTATTTCTCATAATTATCGCAGCATTAACGCAATTCCTGATTTCTGCGGAACTTGCTGTAGAAAACACTTTCGAACTTTCTTCAATAAATGAAATCCCCAATAACCGTTCTGCAGGAAAAGCGATCTATTCACAAAAATATTTTACTAAAGGAAAACTACTTGAGCATTCTGCGGATGATGGATCGATCTTGGAACTGCAGGATTGCGTGTGGCTGGAAATACCCGGCAAACCACAGATGCCTCAGCGAAATATTCATGTAACCTTGGAAGGTAATTATCTTATCACCGACATCAATCTGACTGCCGGACTGGTGGAACAATATCACACAAATGATTTGATTCGGCAAACCGATAATTTCCTGAAAACAAACGGAGATAAAAACCAATCTTTAAAATCTGAAAAGGATGAGGCAATTTATTTATCTGATGATTTTTATCCTAATCGCTGGCTGGATTTTACAGCCGGATTTGACGGAAATAAAACACATGTTTTCATTCATATTTTTCTCGTTCAATGGAATCCGATCAATAAAAAAACTTATCTGCTCAGGAATTTTGAGCTTTCCATTTGCGGCGAAGTAAAACACAATCCAATACATTTTTCTTCGCAGCGTTTATTTACGGAAGCAGAACACATCTTACTTTCTCCTTCAGATTGGCTCTCTGTGGCAGATTCGATGGCGCAATTTCATGAAATGACATCAGAAGCTATCGATATTCAGGAGATCTACAGCGAATATCCGCAGGCAGATGAACCAACCGAAGAAGGCTGGGCAACTTTCACAAATGAAGACATTCATGATTATCAATATGACAATGCTCTTCGCATTATATCTTATCTTCGAGATGAAGCTGCTCATCCAAACCTGGATCACATCACTATTCTGGGAAGTGCGGAGATCATTCCTCCCTCTTATTATTTTTCCAACAGACCAGAGCCGAATTATGAATCGTGGATGCCGTCAGATCATTATTATGCCTCACCCGATTATGATTGGGTAGATAACTATAATCTTGCCAGATTGCCCGTTCATGATCTGCAATCTCTTTCCAATTATTTTGAAAAGATGCAGAATTTCATTTTGTATTCCGATGAAAAATGGACAAACAAAGTTGCCGTTTCCGGCGGGCAAACCTGGGGAACCTCACGTTTTTATGGGGAGTTAAGTAATAACCAAATCATCTGTGACAATGTTTTCGATGGTTTTAAAATTTTGAAGTATCAGAAAATGCGTGGTAACTTTTCTGCCGAATACATCAAAAACCTGTGGATGAATGAGGATTTTCTGTTCCATTTCAATTTTTCTCATGGCGGCGGCTATGATATCGCCTTCGGTGACGGTACGCATCTTACAAAAGATGATGTTGCCTTGTTTCCGCCCAAAACAAAAAATCCTATCATTGTAGATAAAGCTTGTTGGAATGGTGTATTCGATACATTTTTATACGAGCATCATTTATTTGAAGGAATTACATTATGCGAAACCGTTCTTTCTTCTCCAGGCGGTGGAATTGCCTACATTGCTGCAACTCGGCAAAGTTATGGTCACCCCGTAACATATTCTGAAAATGGAAATCTGATGGCAATTTCTTATAATGCAGATTATGCTTTGATCTACTATTTTCTGGATGAATACAGAAAGATGAATGAGCCTACATTTGGCAAGTTATTCAGAGCAGCCAAGATGCGATACCTGGATCGATTTACTTCCTACGATAATTTTACAGGCACTGTTCCATTTATCCGTTTTATGGTTCATGCAAATTCTGCTTTACCTCTGCCGATTCCGCCGCCAGTGAACAGCACTACAGAAATTCCCCAGATTTATCTGGAAAATAGTGTGAATCACATCTATTATGATGTTCAAATTGTTGGATTAAGAGAAAATCAAGATCCGATTTATCAGATTTCCAATCAGGATTTATTCGATGTTTTATCCTATTCTACTCAAAATGATTATTTAATATCTTATAATGAGAACATTCAAAACAGCTTTTCGATCAGTGGCGATATTTTCGAAAATACAATCTTGAACAGACTGGAAAATATTGAAGAAAAAGAAGCCTGGCATTACAGCTATGTGATAAAGACAGCCAAAAATATCGACGGACAACTTGATGATTGGAACCAGGATGAGATCATCTGTACCGATCCTGGAGGAGATATCTGTCCGGATCTGGATTTGACCGAGCTTTATGCGGATTACGATGCAGAGACAAACCTACTATCTTTCGCTTTGCCTGTAGAATTTACTTTTCCGGAAGATCATGATGAGGAATATTTTTTTTGCTTTGCCATTGATGATGAAGAGTGGGGTGTGAGCAATAATTATCTGGAGCCAATGTTGTTTCCTATCGATGTTCTGGTGGGATTTGATAATGCCAGGATCAATAAATTATTTGTTCTGCGATTGTATTACCATTATTCTGAAAAGCCTGTACAATATTTGAAATATTATGATCTAATTCAAACTAATGGTAGTTTTATCTGGGAGAATAATGATGCGTTACCACCACAGATCGAAGGTTTATACAAAGTGTCGGAAAATCTTCTGGAATTCACGATATCTGCCGATTCCCTGAATATGACTAATTGCAAAATGGCTGTATTTTCTTCCAAACGCGTTTCCGGCGAACCACTTGGAATAATCATGGATACAATTCCAACATCTCTGAATTCACCTTCGGAACCTCTTTTTGGATTTGAGAATGCCTATTCCATAACAGATTATATCGATCTTGGAAAAATGCTTCAATATGAATCTGGTACAAATCCGATCCAGCCAAAAATATATTCTAATTTCCCAAATCCTTTCAATAATTCGACAAAATTGAAATTTGAAATGGTGCAAAAAGATATTGTGGAAATAAATATTTACAACATCAGGGGGCAGAAAGTGCGGCAGCTGTTGAATCAGGAATACAAGGTTGGATTTCAGTTTGTCGATTGGAATGGTCAAAATGATTATGGTAAAAAATTGTCTTCCGGCATCTATTTCATCAATTTCAGAATCGGTGAAAATTATCAAAACACTATCAAAAGTATTCTGTTGAAATAAATATGTTGCAAAAAAATCTTCTCGTTTCTTTTTTTGCTCAGAGGTGATTATGAAAGAGAATTATAAGTTTCCAAGATATTATCAGTACTTCACGTTGTTTGCTTTGCTGGTAGTCATATTTGCGTTAGCTGCACTTATTTTTCAAAGGCAATGCTTGAATTTGTATTATCTGGTTCTGGCACAAAATCTCATTTTCCTGTTTGTGATCGCTTTCACTTTTTATTCCTATAGGAAGATCAGAATGAGTTTTGTGGAAGATATCCTGATCATTCAGAATAGCTGGAAGCACATCGAGATAAATTTTGACGAAATTACCGAGATCAAAGTAACAAAATTCTGCCGTATCAAGATAAAAGCTGCAGAAAAATATTTTCACCTGAATCACCGCTTCTATGATACAGCCGGTTTTTTTCAAACCTTTTACACTAAACTGAAAAACAAAAAACCTGAGCTTATAACACCCGAAGTTGATACCAGATTTCAACAGGTCTATCAGAATGCTCTGCGCTACGATTTCAATACACATGTCATCAGCAAGTACGGCGTTTTGATCACAATCATGTCGGTGCTTTCATTTTTTATCGGAATGTTCTTGATCGTTGATTTCAGTTCGATTAGAGGTTTTTCGCAGATCTCATATTTATTATTTTCTCTGGCCTGGCCCTTCATAACCTGGCTCTTCTTTTATCAGCAGTTTTGGGCTTTCAGCAAAAAGGCAACTGTGGAAACGATGGAGCATTCCGTTTCCTTAGAATTTTTTAAATCTATTCCCTTCGCATTAGTTCTAAGTGCTTTTGCCGAAATGTTTATTCTCATTTCCCTGATGATGTATTTTAAATAGATCTAAGGGATCATAAAGTTGTAAATATATCAGAAGAAGCATTGCATCCTCCGGCAGGATGATCATTTTTTTTCTAATACACAAACACTACTCCGCTGGTGGGGAAAATCCATTCATTCCTTCGGGAAGAAACCGAAATGGAATTTTCTGTGTTGCTGATTTCGGCAAATTTGCTGCGTCCCGAAAATATTGGAACAGCTTCCACTTTCTCCAATAGATCATTGAACACGAATGTTATCTCTACGCCTTTTGTCATCTCGATCAAATAGATCGACAATTGGTGTGAATTCTTAGGATAATAGGTTCTGGTGGAAATGGAAAACTCAACTTCCCGCCCTTTGAATTTATCTAAATCCGGATGAAAACAGCGAATCTCCAGACAGCCGCTGGCCATTTTCATTTCACTGTAAAGCTCCATTTCGTTTATTTTAACCATCGTCACATCGAAAAGTGCAGCATCCAGATTGCTGTCCAGAAGCCAGCGATATTCCACATCCGGCTGCAAGAAATATTTTTCCAGCAATTGCTCATTATTGGCACAAGCCACAATGAAATAATCATTTTGCAGTTTTTTCCGGAATGTCATAGTTGTATTTACCAGATAATAATCTGTCAGTTCCGGTCTTTTGTGCTTGTGGAAAGTGATCGTATGTTCAAAGTTTTTTCGATAGTGAATATCGCGGTCATGTTCAGCAAAGAAATGCTTTAAAAGATCTGTGTAGATCAAATTGGAGATTTCCTTGCTTTGCAATCTCTGTTCGATGGCGGTTTCGATGATGCGATTCAGTTTTTCATTAGAATGATCGAAAGAAACAAAATCACGGCGCAGAAGCGGGGAAGAAGCGATGAGCTGATTCTCCTTGAAATAATACCTTTTTGCCCGTCTGCCGACCTGGCTCAGAAGTTCATAACTGGAACCGCCGTAAAGTGAGGTCAGATTTTCTACAGAAACTTCTCTTTTTTCGCCGCCCAGCAGTATCACTTCATCTCCCACCTGGCAATCTGTCTGTGAAATATCTACAGCGATCATATCCATGCTCACTCTGCCGATCACATTGCAAAGCTGCTCATTGATCAAAACTTTTCCGCGATTGGAAAGCAGAAAATCGTAACCATCGGCATAACCTACCGGTACAATTCCATACTGCATTTTTCCTTGAGCCTGGAAGGTTTTATTATAACCGATAAAATCTCCCTTCTCAGCTTGTTTTAGTTGACTTAGACAGGATTTGAAAGTCATCACAGGCTTCAGGTTTATTTGTTTTTTTTGCGATTCGGCTGCATAAACTCCGTAGGATAGTAAACCCAGTCGTACAAGATTGGCATATTCACATTGGATGGAAAGCACTCCGCTGCTATTGGCAATATGAACATATTCTGGCATTCTATTCAGTTGTGAAATGATCTTTTTAAAGCGTTCGGACTGAATTTGGGTAAATTCGACATCATCTTCTGCTGAAGAAAAATGGGAAAATATCCCCTGAATTTCTAAATTTGGCAGATCGCCGATTTTCTTAACAACTTTGTCAGCTTCCAGATATGCAAAACCGCTTCTTCCCATACCGGTATCGATATTGATTTGAACAGGAATTTTGTGCGTTGTTTTTGAATTCAATTTGAATGCGAATTCGAGATCGGAAATGGTCGGGATCAGATCGTTTTCCAGAATCAGATCAATCTCATTTTCCAGGGATGGCGATAAAATCAAAATCGGCAGAGTTATACCCTGATAGCGTAAAAGCAATCCTTCCTGCGCATTTGCCACACCCAGAAATGTGGCTCCGCAAGCGATCGCTTTTTGAGCAATTTCAAAGGCACCGTGTCCGTAAGCATCTGCTTTCACGATCTGCATGAATTCGGTTTCGGGCATAAAAAATTTTTTCAATTCATTCAAATTATGCTCAAAACGGGAAAGATCGATTTCCGTCCAACTTCTATCCATTCTCATTTATAACCCTTCTTTTAGAATAAAATTACAACCTGCTGAAATCATTCTCGTTTATAAAAACTTAGCTGCCAGATCGGCTAAAGCAGAACGTTCGCCTTTTTCCAGCGTAATGTGACCGCAGATGGTTTCCTGTTTAAATTTTTCCACAGACAAACTCAGCCCGTTGCTTTCGGAATCCAGATAGGGAATATCGATTTGATAAGGATCACCTGTGATGACGATTTTCGTTCCTTCGCCGGCTCGGGTGATGATTGTTTTCATTTCATGCGGCGTCAGGTTTTGTGCTTCATCGATGATAATGTATTGTTCGGGAAGACTGCGCCCGCGAATGTAGGTGAGAGGTTCCAGTTCGATAAAGCCAAAATCCAGATAATCCTTCAATCCCGGTTGCTTTTTGCCGAAGATTTTTCCGTTTCCATTATCCTCTTTATCATTTTTTGTGGAAAGCAAAATTTCCATGTTATCGTAGATAGGCTGCATCCAGGGATTGAATTTTTCTTCTTTGGAACCCGGCAGATAGCCGATGTCTTTTCCCAGAGGTGAAACCGGACGCGAAACAACAAGACGTGTGTAGCTGTTTTCTTCCACTACCTGATTCAATCCTGCCGCCAATGCAATGAGCGTTTTACCGGTGCCGGCTTTTCCCACCAGACTGACCAGTTTCACATTCGGGTCCATCAGCAGATCAAATGCCATTATCTGTTCGATATTACGTGCTTTGATGCCAAAAATTTCCTGTCCGGTGTAATATTTAAGCGGATAGATGCTGTTATTATCGATGGAATACCTGGCAATAATCCCATCTTGATCATCCTCATTTCTGCACAGGATCACAAACTGATTTGGAAAGATCTCACCAAAATCATTGGTTAAGAATTTTTTTTCTTCAAATTCCTGAATCGTTTTTTCATCAACGATCAATTTCAGATAGCCGCTGTATAGCTCGGAAAAATTGATCTTATCTGTTTCGAAATTTGCCGAATCTAAACCGACAGCATCGGCTTTGATGCGCACATTGGCATCTTTAGAAACTAAAATTACTTTTGTTTCAGGTTTTTTGCTTTGTAAATATAAAGCCGTTCCGATGATCAGATTATCATTTGTATCTGTAATCAAAACATCATTTGCTGTATCGGAAACCATCCTGCTGAGAACTACCTGGATGATGCCGCCCTTTTCGGTTTTAACTCCATTTCTAAGACTGCCTTTTTCGCGCAATCCATCAAGATATCGTCCTATCTGACGGGCATTCCGCCCTTTTTCATCTACGGCTTTCTTAAAATTATCCACTTCCTCTATCACTGTGATTGGTATGACGACGATATTTTCATCAAAGGAAAACATGGCTTTTGGATCGTGGATCAGAACATTCGTATCAAGAACGAAGATCTTTTTACTCATTCAAACTCCTTGTATTTGATTTATTTAAGCCTTCAGGTTTTCTTAAATGTTTTAACGATTATTACGCATTTCTCATAATAAAATCTGTTTTTAACATTCTGATACATGTAAACAAAAACAAAATAAGTCATGATAATCATATCGCTTTCACTTCTATTTTTTTAAAAACACAATTTCTATATTTCACAGGCATGATTTTTATTTCTCTGGAATATATTGTCAAACATAATTCGGCGAAATTGAAAAATATCTTGATATTTAAAAGCTGCTTTTTTTCCTTGCCTTTAAGTGTAATATATTAATCTTTATTAAGATAGGAAATTTATTTTAAAAATGGAGTGTTGCTTAGGATGGGATTGAGAAGAAAAGGTAGAGAAATTGCCCTGCAAACGATGTATGCTTTGGAATACTCGGAAGTAAATGAATCACAAAATAATGAAATTCTGGAAGATAAACTGACGGAAATAACAAATTCCAAAGACAATGAACTGGACAGCAAGATCATCGTTTTTGCTCGAGAACTTCTTGTAAATACAATCGCAAACCTTACTGTCATCGACAAAAAAATTGAAGAGCATTCCACTAACTGGAGCAAAAATAAAATTGCTGTTATCGATCTCATCATCCTGCGAATTGCCATTTACGAACTGCTTTTCACTACCACGCCGCCAGCAATAATCATGAATGAAGCGATCGAGATAGCCAAACGCTACTCTTCGGACAGTTCGGGAAAATTCGTCAATGGCATCCTGAACTCTGTTGCAGCTGAAATTGGAATAAAATTATGAAACAGTCATGTTTGAGACAAACACTCAAGAGCATCATTAAAACTACAAAATGTCATCCTGAGTTCGACCTTAGTCGAGTATCGAAGGATGAAAGGGATAATAATTGTAATGCGACACTTCGATACATTTCCGGCAGTTGCTGGATCCTACTTCCGACTTCGTTCCTAAGGCTTTCGAAACTACGACGTGACAGGCAGTGTGACAGAGGTTTAATCATATGAAAAAGATCAAATGCAGTATTGGAGTTATTGTTTACAATGAAGCTGCTAACATCGGCAAGTTGCTGAATGCATTATTACAGCAGAAAACGGAAACTGTGAAAATAGAGAAGATCATTGTAGTAAGCAGTGCCTGCACAGATGGTACAGATGATATTGTACGCGAATTTACCAGAAAACATAAAATTATCCAATTGATCACAGAAGAAGAAAGACGAGGGAAATCTTCAGCGATCAATAAGTTTATCAAAGCAGCAGATTCGGAAGTGCTGGTGATCGAAAGTGGAGATACAATACCCGAATGCGATACAGTGGAAAAAATGGTAGCTCCTTTTGCTGATGATATTATCGGTATGACCGGTGGACGTCCGGTTCCCGAAAATGATCCAGAGAATTTTATCGGCTACGCCGTCAATCTGCTTTGGAAGCTGCATCATTATATGGCTTTGCGTTCTCCCAAATTGGGTGAAATGGTTGCTTTCCGCCGTAATTTTGAGGAAATTCCACCCGAAAGTGCCGTGGATGAAGCCAGCATCGAAGCCATCATGAAAGAAAATAAATTAGTGTTGAAGTATATTCCCGATGCTATTGTTCACAATAAAGGACCAGAAAATATTACGGATTTCATCAAGCAGCGTCGTCGCATCGAAGCAGGACATCTTTGGTTAAAACAGAATCAGAATTATCAGGTTTCATCCCAAAACAAATTGCTGCTTCTGGAACTGGCAGTTCAGGAAATCAAACGTAATCCTGCTAAATTTCACTTTCTGATCGGAACTGCCATGCTGGAAATTTACAGTCGTTTATTGGGTAGATATGATTTTCAAATAAAAAAGAAAAATCCCTTTAAGTGGGATGTAGCCAAAACTACAAAAGATCTGGAGCATGAATAGATGTTAGAATTACTTCCAAAAATTTTAATTTACAATTTAAACAGAAAGTTCGGTTTCCCCAGAATCATGCCGATAAATTATACCGTGAGTGCGCTTTACACTTGCAATTCCAAATGCAAAACCTGCAATATCTGGCAAAAGAAAGCGCAGAATCTTACTATTTCCGAATATAAACAGATTTTTAAAAGAATCGGTAAAAGTCCCTATTGGATTACAATAAGTGGCGGCGAGCCTTTCCTGCGCAAAGATCTGGTGGAACTCTGCCAGGTTATTTATAAATATTCCCGACCTGCAATAATCAACATTCCAACCAATGGCATCCTGACTGATGAAATCGTGGATAAAGTACGCAAAATATCAACGACCTGCAGTAAAACGCAGATCATCATCAATCTTTCCATCGACGGAATTGGAGAACAGCATGATAAATTGCGGCAGGTTCCAGGGAATTATAAAAAAGTGATATCAACCTTTTCCAAACTGAAAGCTCTCAAGCTTCCAAATCTGGCGATCGGTATTCACACGGTTATCTCCAAATTTAATGTAAAAGATTTCCGCAACATTGCACTTAATCTGATCGAGATGAAACCCGATTCCTATATCACGGAAATTGCCGAGCAGCGCAACGAACTGGGCACGATGCACTCTGACATCACACCCGATGTTCTGCATTATCGCTCTGCGATCGATTATTTGATCCATCGCATCAAGAACGGAAAATTCAGCGGTATGAGTAAAATCACTCAAGCTTTCAGAATTGAATATTACAATCTGGTAAAAATGATCCTGCGGGATAAAACGCAGGTGATTCCTTGTTACTCAGGTATAGCTTCTGTTCAAATATCTCCAGACGGAGAAGTGTGGAGCTGCTGTATCAAGGCGAAATCATTAGGAAATCTCAGAGATCATGATTATAAATTTAAACGTATCTGGTTTTCTCCTCTGGCAGATAAAGAACGAAAATCCATCAAGAATAAAGAGTGTTACTGCCCCTTGGCAAATGCTTCCTACACAAATATGCTGATGGATATCCCGACCTTATTCCGAGTCTTCTTCCGCAGTTTTATCAAATGGTGGAAATAGGAGCGGACTTAACAAGATTTTATTATTGATCTGAAATTATTCTGCAAGCGAATGTGTCGCTTAAAATCAAAAAAAATGATTCACTCCGAAAAACGTCATATTGAGGAACTCTTCTTGGCAAACGACGAAATATTGATTTGTATATCCTTCGTCAATCTTCTGTGAAAGAATCTCTCAGGATGACGGCTAATATTTACTTCAACAACATTATCTTAAGCACTTCTTCTTCTGTTCCATTCACCTTGAGTTTTGCCAGATATTCTCCTGTGGAGACACGTTTATTGTTGCTGTCTCTGCCGTTCCAGGAAATGTTGTAGTTTCCGGAAGATAACCGAGCATTGACCAGGGTTTTAACTTTTTGACCTTTGATGTTGAAGATTTCCAGGGTCGCAAAGACAGAGCTTTGCGTTACATTGAAGCTGATCGTTGTAGTTGGATTGAACGGATTGGGATAGTTTGAGAGATGAGAAGTGAGAGGTGAGATATGAGTGGTTTCTTCAATTCCGACTGGATTATATATAAAGTATTTAGGAATGATCGCTGTTTCTTCTCCTGCGTAAACTGCAGAAACTCCAACTTTATAGCTTTGACCGATAATTAGATTGTGTAAAATGTATTCCATTTGAAAAGCTGAAACATTGGCTTGAAATTCATCATCAAGGTAAACATTATAACTTTCCGGTGCAAACCCCGGTGGGATTTGCCAGTTCAGGTTTTCGTTATTTACTTCCAAATATATTGGTGCAGCATTGCCGGGATATTCGTAGGCTCCCATATCAATATTACTGCCCATCACGCGCGGATTACCAGCCAGATCATAAGCTGGAAGTTCTACGCCGTAAGGTAATTCCAAAGTTCCTGTATCGATGCAGGGTGAATTTACTGAAAGAGAATAAGGGAACTCATAACCTGCACCAAGCCAAAGTGGATCTTCATCCAACATGGTAAGATCATCCCAATTGATAAGATTCGTTCCCATATTTAAGATGCCATCGATTCCACCACCAATGAGTGAGTTATCGGCATTTAATGTAATTGGACCCTCATTACCATTTAGGCACAGATTATAAGGTATATTTCCGTAAATTATGGAATTAGTTATATTAACTTCCGATTCCATGGCAAGTTGTACTGCAGCACCAGTGTGTAAGCTTTCGTTGTTACCTATTGTAGAATTGATCAGATTAAGTTTGGTTCCCCAATCTACTTTTATTGCACAAGTACGGGGTGACCATGCGGAACCGATTTCAAGATTATCTGATACTTCTGTATTATATAAATTAACAATTAATGAATCTGAACTAGGGAATGAACCCTGTAAACATAAAATTGGAATATTACCATAGTTATTATCAATTTTACAATTTATTATATTTAAAACACCTGTAAAAAGACCAGAATCATAGTAAATTCCACCACCTGTTGTGTTCACTTGAGTTACGTTTTCTAATGTAACATCGCTGCATTGAGAAAATATACTTTGATAAAATCCATCATCTAAATAAATGTTTTTCAAATACACATTAGCAGATAAATAAGTTCTAATATTAACTTGATCATTATTATGTAAAAGAGTAAAATTTTCTATGTTGTATGAATTTTTGCATCGCTTACCAACAAAAAAACCTTCTTGGTTCTCTGCGTCTAATATTGTATATTCTTTAGATTCACCAACAATATTAATGTAACTTTTCACTTGAATAGGAAGAATCTGACCATTTTGAGAAAAAGAATAAGTTCCATCAGCAATATGTACTGATCTCTGATCAAGACTATCAGCATTTATTCTTATCATAGCATAAGCAATTGTTTTTAAGGGATCAGAAGGAGTAAGACCACTGTTGTTATCATTACCATCGGTAGAAACATATACGTCCTGATTAACTTGCTCAACAAATCCATTTTGAATATCTAAGGACATAAGTTCTTGTTGTGGATATGGATTATTTTCAGTTCTTAAAAATATATGATGAAAATCATTATCTGGATTTATAACTGTGAATGTATCGATAACTATTTCTTGAATATAATAATTAGGTAACAGATGATAAATATCATTCCCAAGACTAGCATAATTGAGGTAGATATTATTTAGATTTTCACTATCATAATCTACAAATGAATCTTGTGCTATGGCAATTCCGCCCCCACTATCATTTGCTTCATTATATCTTATTGTGTTACCAGCAATGGACAAATTGGAAAAGAGTAAGCAAAGCCCACCTCCTCCATGATTAACAACATTATTCTGAATAAAACAATTTTTCAAATTGAGATAAGATTCCCATGCAAAAATCCCACCACCAGATCTGCGTCCTGAAGTATTATATTCATATCCTATTCCATTTTGGATGGTGAAACCAATTATATAAACATGATAATAGACAGGAGTATCCTCTAATCTGATAACACTGGATTCCTGGTTGCCGTCTAATATTGTATATAGAATATAGAATTCATCTCCAGTAGTTAGATATAGGCTGCCGAGAGTGATCGCTTTTTCAAGTATTTCAAGATTTTCATAATATATGCCGGGATAAACCAGAACAGTGTCTGTATTTGCGGATGCATCAATACCTGCCTGAACAGTTGTAAAGTCACCGGAGCCGTCTTGATTGACTTCCCAGATGGTGGAGGATAGATTAACCGCAAAGATCGCTAAGACGCAAAGAACAAATAGTTTAGATTTCAATTAACCCCCCTGTTAAATCTATCTGATCCTTCAATATAATCCCGATTAACGGGATCACTCAGGATGACAGAAAACCTTGCGAAGGTCGATACTATGTGAAAGTTACACAACCAACCATAGGCTGGCAAGCCTTCGCAAGGATGATTACATTTATTTTAGTAATAACATTTTTTTCGAATATTCATGATCTGCAGTTTTGCCCGATGAATCGGGACGCAAGCGAACTTTGTAGAAATATAAACCTGAGCTTACATTTTTTCCTTCATCGTCTGTTCCGTCCCAAGTTACTGAGACTGAGAGACTTTGAGATTGTGGAATTGGGAGAGTTTTTACTTTCTGACCTTTCATATTGTAGATTGTTATTTCTGTGTCCTCAGTGAGTTCCGAGCTGAGATCAAAGCTGATAGTTGTGGTGGGATTAAAGGGATTGGGATAGTTTGACAAATTTGAAATTTGAAACGAGGAATTAGGAGTGGCTGGTTCTTCCAGATTTCCAAACATAACAACAGAACTTTTTTGACTTCCTGAGATGAGTGACCTGTTTTCCCAGCGACCGGTTTCTTTGTTCATTACACGATAATCGCTGACAGCGAGATTTTCTCCACGATTGGTAGTAACAACCTGGAAGGTAAGAGGAACATTATCCCGATTGGCATTGGTAGAATACGCCAGAATCTGTTCATCTTCTTCCTGAACAACGACAGCACCGATACAGTCATCTTCTTCATAAACTCCAATTTCAACAACATTACTCGGAATTTCCATGATATCTATAGCTTCGTAGTTCGGTAGATCAGCGAATTCAAAATACTGTGGTTTCGGTTCCGGATTACCAGGAGATCCATAGCTTCTACCACTAGTTGCATCTGTCCAACAGAAATCTTCTATATCTGTTTCAAATACGATAACATAGCCTTTTCCATACACCATGTTCTTATTTGTTGTAGATGATGAGGGTGTTTCAAAAATAGAATATTCATAATACCAGTCCTCTGATGATACAGAATAGACATCATCCCAAAAATCACCAAAAGCATCTTCAATATTCTGGGTGTAGGGAAGCCAATATCCCATCCAGTTATCGGTGCTATCTTCTAAAGTATATGTTAACTCCCAATCATCCGGTAATCGAGTTGACATATATAATGATTCCTGAAGTGGAAGATAGTGATCACCTGAATCAAAAGCATATAATTTATACCCAAGACTTGATGTTACATTACGAGAACCGGGTTCCCATTCATCTAAAAATGTATATCCTAAATATGGAACTGAATAAAATATTTGCTCGAATAACATATCAAGTTCAAAATCCCAATCAAGAAAATCTTCCAGTACAGGCACAATATCAACAGGATCATTATCATCTCGATATAACCTGGGGAAAGAAACCCAGTTCCAATGATTACCTTCACAATACTTTACATCTCTGCTTGCAACATACCAACCCATATCGTACCGAGTGCTATCAGGGTCTGTTTTAATAGAATCACCTGTATCGATGCAGGGACTGCCTTCCATAACGAAGTATTCATAGGGATATGCCGGACAGAAAAGAGGATCCTGATCAATATTCCCGGTACCGGTGTAGCCTCCCTCGATATCAGAATATTCAATTTCAAGATCATAAGGTGTTCCACTAAAATTAGTTGTGTTGTCATATACAATTGAATTATTGATTTCAAAAAATGCAGTTGAACTCCATTCGAAACCATATGTATTTTCAGTAATCGTACAACGATCCAAATATCCAAAGTTATAACGATTATCGGCCATGTCAAAACCTGATTCATTATCATGCAACAAGCAAGAAAATAAATATAAACTTCCACAACCATTCATATACGCTACTACATCATTCTCTGAAAAAGTACAACTATAAATATCAATATCTATATTGTAATTAGACCAAGAAGGATTATCATTTACATATATACAGTAATCATTATCTTCAAATGAACAATTTTCGACATCGGCAGATGGAAAAGTACCATTTAATTGATCTACTACTTCGATCGCTTTGTTTAAACCATTAAAATTACAATCCTGTATTTCTATATTAGAAATAGCTTCAATATAAATACCAGAAGCTGAATAAGGTGTAGTTATTTCAAAACCGTACAATGCAGAAGAATTAGCAGTTCCCATATTTACAACATAGCCCGAATTTGAAGTGATCGTACTTTGACCCATTACTGCGGTAATATCAAGCGATTTTGAGCCATAATCAATCGAGTTATAAGTGTCTGGATAGACATTGATATTATCACCAGATTGAACGGAAATATCGCTTATTGCAGCCTGAATGGTTAGAAAATCATAACCACCACCAGGACCAACTGACCAAGTGCTTGAAAATAAAGAAGATGATATAACTATAATTATAAGGCAAAATATTATTTTTTTCATTTTTTCTCGCTTTCCCCTAAAGGGTACTGTGGATTTTTTCATTAAAAAAATCCGAGTAAAATTCAATATCAATCATCCGGAAAATATTGGTTAAAGTCATAATCTCCATGATCGAATAAACAGATCACAGAGATCCTCAGGGCAATTTCCAGTTTCCTGTTCGTGATAGTAAATTGTGTTTTTTATCGAGTTGTAGAGAATAATCATGTTTATAATATACTGCAATGTAATATTTTAATAAAAATAAATGGGGGGGGGGGTAGAATTGTCGTGAATAACTAAAAAACAATTCGTCCCGATTTTCTCTATCATTTTTTTCTCCCGAGAAAATTTATTTTCCGAATCTGATGTTTAAACGGCAGGTGTCAAATGGTTTTTTTTATTTATTTTATTCAGAGTCGTTTACAAAGCTTCAGCAGGTTTATTTTTTATTATTCAGAATAGTTAAGCTTGCTTTGATAGAAAATCTCAAATGAAAATACTTTCACATTCCAGATCTGGGATGATAATTATAATTTTTTTTTATTTGAAGATACTTCGTTATGAAAATTGGAGTTGAGAGTGAGCTCCACAAAGGATTTTCCAGAATCCATTTAGTACAAATCATTTGACAGTCAAAACATACTTCAGAATTTGAATCCGATTTTGTAGAAGGAAAGAAAATGGGAATTAATGCTGAGACGTATAATGGCGTAAAATATTGCCAGCAGTGTGGCAACAGGCTGAAATTGCAGGACGATCATGAAGAGAAACTGCGCCCCAGATGTGCCAGTTGCGGATTCACATATTACAAAAATCCCATTCCCGCTTCAGCCTGCGTTATTTTGAATGAAGAAAATCAAGTTGTTATCATCAAACGTAAATTTGCACCCAATGCCGGCGGCTGGGCTCTTCCCAGCGGGTATGTCGAGATCGATCAGACTCCCGAATCCTGCGCTGCGGACGAAATGAAGGAAGAAACCGGCTTGATCGGTGAAGCTGATCAGTTTCTGGGTTATTACACCGATTTTTCTCCCATCTATGAAAAAGTAATTTCTTTCGGCTTTCTGATGAAGGTGACTGGAGGTGAGCTTCGGGCTGGCGATGACGCCCTCGAAGCGCGTTATGTGGATTGGGATGATCTGCCCGAGATCTGCTTCCCGTCGCATAAATATTTTTTAGAAAAAGTAAAAGGATATTTCAGCCACCAAGAGCGCAAAAAAGCACTAAGAAATAATTCAGAACTTTTATATAAAAATGAAGTTTATACGATCGTGGGAGCTGCCATAGAAGTGCATAAAGAACTGGGTTATGGATATTTGGAATCAGTTTATGAAGAAGCAATGAGAATTGTTTCCAAAGAAAGAAATATTCCGTTTGAAACTCAGAAAAAAATCCCAATTTACTTTAAAGGCAAAAAACTTGAAAAAGAATTCATTGCTGATTATGTTGGATATGAAAAAATTATTGTCGAGTTCAAATGTATTCCAAAACTAACGAGAGTTGATGAAGCCCAGATAATCAATTGTTTGAAAGCAAGCGGTATGAAGGTTGGCGTGCTGATCAACTTTGGAAGTAAAGGAAAACTTGAATGGAGCCGATACGTTCTAACATAACTGTACACATTACAATTGCATTGAATTGAGATATTACGGAAAGAGAGAGAACACGTTTCTTAGCGGAACTTAGTGTTCTTTGTGGCTAAAATAGAAATAAGGATAAAAAATGGAAATAAATAAAAATTACGAACCACAGAAGATCGAGAAGAAGTGGTATGAATTCTGGTTGGAAAAAGGCTATTTCACGCCGAAGATCGATAAGGATAAAAAGCCTTACACGATCTTGATACCACCGCCCAATGTAACTGGTATTCTGCACATGGGGCATGTTCTGAATAACACGCTGCAGGACGTCATGATCCGCTACAAACGCATGACAGGAATTCCCACACTCTGGATTCCCGGAGTCGATCATGCCGGCATCGCTACGCAGAATGTGGTCGAAAAGGAACTGGCAAAAAAAGGCAAAAGCCGTCATGACATCGGCAGAGAAGAGCTGGTAAAGCTGGTGTGGCAGTGGAAAGAAGAAAAAGGCGGACGCATCATCGAGCAGCTCAAACAGCTTGGCTGCTCCTGCGATTGGACACGTCAGCGCTTTACGATGGATGAAGGTCTCTCCGAAGCCGTGAAAGAAGTATTTATCCGCCTCTACGAAAAGGGTTTGATCTACAAAGGCAAACGCATCATAAACTGGTGTCCGCGCTGTGTGACTGCTCTGGCCAACGACGAAGTTGAATATGAAGATGATAAAGGTCATCTCTGGCACATCCGCTATCCTTTTGCCGACGGCAGCGGATTTTTGACAGTTGCCACCACCCGCCCGGAAACAATGCTGGGAGATACGGCTGTTGCCGTTCATCCTGCTGATGATCGCTATAAACATCTAATTGGAAAAATGGTTAAACTGCCGTTAACGGATCGTGACATTCCGGTCATTGCCGATGATTATGTTGATAAGGAATTCGGCAGCGGCTTCGTCAAGATCACTCCGGCGCACGACCCCAACGATTATGAAGTAGGTTTGCGCCACCATCTGGAGCAGATCATCATCATGGATGAACACGGCATCATGAACGAAGAAGCCGGAGCGGAATTTACCGGTTTGAATCGTTTTGAATGCCGGAAAAAAATAATTAAAATGCTGAAAGAACAGGAACTGCTGGAAAAGATCGAAGCTCACGATCATGCCGTCGGACAATGTTATCGCTGCGACACGGTGATCGAGCCTTATCTTTCCGATCAGTGGTTCGTCAAGATGCAGCCGCTGGCAAAACCGGCGATCGAAGCTGTAAAAGACGGACGCGTTAAATTCCAGCCGGAACGCTGGACGAAGGTTTATTATCATTGGATGGAAAACGTTCGCGACTGGTGCATTTCACGCCAGATCTGGTGGGGACACCGCATTCCGGCTTATTATTGTTTGAGTTGCGGCAAGATGATCGTTGCCAAAGATATGCCGGATAAATGCCCCGATTGCGGACATGAAAAGTTCCGTCAGGATGAAGACGTTCTGGACACCTGGTTCAGCAGCTGGCTCTGGCCGTTCAGCACGATGGGCTGGCCCCACAAAACAGAGGAATTGGATTATTATCTTCCTACTAATCTGTTGGTTACGGAAGCAGGCATCATCTATCTCTGGGTAGCCAGGATGATCATGAGCACGCTGGAATTCATGGGTGAAATTCCATTTGATACGGTTCTGCTGCATGGTCTGGTTCTGGATGAAAAAGGTCTTAAAATGAGCAAATCATTGGGAAATTCTCCCGATCCGATCCATATTATCGAAGATGTTGGCGCCGATGCTCTGCGCTTCAGTATGATCTACAACACACCCAAAGGGCAGAACAGTATCTACTCTGATTCTATACTGGAAACCGGACGCAATTTTGCCAATAAGATCTGGAATGCTTATCGTTTCATGATGATGAACGTTGAAGAAATCGAAGGACTTCCAAAACCTGAAGAACTGAAACTGGAACTGGCAGACAAGTGGATCTACAGCCGTCTTCATCAGGTTACTCAGCAGATCACCGGGCAACTGGAAAATCTACGCCTGAACGATGCGGCAACATTGCTGATGGATTTCGTCTGGAAACAGTTCTGCAGCTGGTATCTGGAACTTTCCAAAGACCGCATCTACAACGAATCTGATAAGGAAGGGCAGCTGACAGCAAAGTATATTCTGCTGGATGTGTTCCAGACTTCCATGCGCCTTTTACAGCCCTTCATGCCGTTCATTGCCGAAGAGATCTGGCAGGGCATCAGAGAACATTTCCCGCTGAAAGATGAAAGTGTCATCATCGCAGAATTCCCCAAAGCAGATGAGGAAATGATCAATCCGATAATTGATGCGGAGATGGAATTCATTCAGGAAACGATCACTGCGATCCGTAATTTAAGAAAGCAGGTAAATCTGCCTCCCGGCAAAGAAGTTGGCATTGCTATCAAAGTTGCTTCGAAAGAGCAGATTCAGCTTCTGAACGATTATCAGAATTACTTTGCCAAGCTGGCAAAAATCTCTGAAATGGAAATCGCAATCGATCTTCCCAAACCAAAATCAGCTATTGCGGCTGTTGTTCAAAATATAGAGATATATCTGCCATTGGAAGGCTTGATCGATCTGGAAGCGGAACGAAGTAAACTGGAAAAGCAACTGGAGAAACTGGAGAAAGAATTGAAGGGCATTGCCGGAAAATTAAAAAACAAAAAATTTCTGGAAAATGCACCACAGGAAATCGTCGAAAAAGAAAAAGAGAAGTTTGCGGAAATTGAAACGAAAGTGATCAAAACCCGTGAACTTCTGAATGGTTTGAATTAAGAGAAGCGGGAGATTAAAGCACTCCCGCTGCCTTTTATTTTTGTTTATTTAACCAATAAAATTCAGGAGAAAAAAGTATGAAAAAAACGTTTTTAGTACTTGCTGTCGTGATGCTAACATTGCTCATCACAAATTGTTTCGATTCAACTTCGCCCAAAGTGAAATTGAATCTGCCCACCGATTTTGTTATCACTCAAGAAGGATTGACTGAGTTCTTTCTAACCTGGACAGACAACAGTAAAAATGAAGACGGCTATCGCATCGACCGCAAATTCGATAATGAAAACTGGTTCACGATCGAATTTCTGCCCGAAAATTCCATCAGTTATCTTGATGACATTTCTATAACACGACAAACTTGGGATGTGGTCTATTATCGCGTCTATGCTTATGAAGATGAAGATGTCTCTCTTCCGGCAGAAGGCTCCAGCGACATCAACTTTTCTGCTCCATCAAATCTTACAGCAAACTATGCAAATGATGTGCTATTGGAATGGACGGATAATTCCGATGGGGAAGAAGGCTTTGTCATCGAACGTAAAAAGAATGCTGAAGATTATCTGGTTCTTGCTGTTACCGGACCGAATATTGTAGCGTTTGTAGATGACACTGTGGAAACAGAAAATTATTATTACTATCAAGTCAGAGCTTTTGTGGGAGACTTCCAATCTTCCGCCAGCAATGTAGTTATGGTTTCCACTCAGGCAAATCCTCTGCTGGCAGATTTTGAAGCTGATGTAACCAGCGGATTTGCCACACTAACAGTTAGCTTCAGCGATCTTTCCACCGGAAACGTTCTTAGCTGGGCATGGGATTTCGGAAATGGCGAAACATCGATAGAACAAAATCCCACCGTTCAATATACTGCTGCTGGTGCATATACGGTTAGTTTAACGGTTTCCGATGGATTATTTGAAAATACCGAAACGAAAGCAGATTACATAACCGTTACCGAGTCGGCCGGTATTTTTCAGGATGGATTTGAAAATTACGATGATTTTTCGATCGATTTTTCACCCTGGACGAATGTGGACGTGGATGAGGCAAACACTTATGGGATGACCAACACAAGCTGGCCAAATGCTTATGATCCGCAGGCTTTCATCATTTTTAACCCATCGCAGACATCGCCGCCCGTAACCGATGCTAATCCCCATTCCGGAGATAAATACGCAGCTTGTTTCTCTTCTGCTGCACCCACTTATCAAAACAACGACTGGCTCATCACACCGCAAATTTCTCTGACCCAGAATCTGGAACTATCCTTCTGGGCAAAATCTTATACAGATCAATGGGGAATGGAACGCTTCAAGGTTGGCGTTTCCACTACAGGATCAGATCCGGCAGATTTCACAATAATTTCCGACAGTCCTTATCTGCAAGCTCCCACTACCTGGACTCAATACACATTTGATCTGGCTGCTTATGCCGATCAGGATGTTTATCTGGCTATTCAATGTGTTTCTGCAGATGCTTTCTTCCTGATGGTAGATGATTTTCTTGTTGCAGAAAATTCGGACACACTGGTAAATTACTCAAATAATCCCGGCATAAATGGCAGAATGGTGAAATCTGAAATTACAGAATGATTGACAGATCAGAATAGAAATTATTCTAATGCGAAAGTTTATATGGCTTTCGCATTTTTTGCGTTAGCATGAATTTTTTTTGATTTCTTTCCTCCTGGGAAGAAAGTAGAGGAAGAAATTCATATTACACTTTACAGATAATCTTGAATTTAAATAATAGGTTTTTGGAGGAAATAATGGTAAAGAGAGAAAAAAATACTGATCTTCAGGATGAGCAGATTTCTGCTGAAAAACTTAAATTTTATGAAAATCTGCGTCAAAAGATAACAGGATTTTCCAAACAGAAAATTGGGGAAAAAGGTAGCAAGATTACTCAATACGTTCTTGCTTTACCGGATTTTTTCATTCTTCTCTGTCGATTGTTTGTTGATAAGCGAGTAAAAAATTCGCAGAAAGTATTGATCGGTGGCATCATCGGCTACGTTATCTCTCCCATCGATATCATCCCCGATTTCATTCCTGTGATCGGCTATGTGGATGATATAGTACTGGCGGTGTTTGGACTCAACATGATCTTGAATGAACTTGATGAAAAGATACTGCGCGAAAACTGGAGCGGGGAAAAGGATGTTCTGGAGCTAATGCAGAAAGTAACTGCAACAGCCGAAGGATTCTTGAATAAGAATATTCTAAGAAAGATTTCAAATTTTTTGCAGAAGCTGGATAGAGAATAAATGAAATTACTGATCGCTACCCGCAATCAGGATAAAATCAACGAGATCAAAGCCATCTTGAAGGATCTGGATGTTGAATTCATTTCTGCGTTTGATATTCCAGATATGCCCGATGTGATCGAAGATCGTGATACGATTAAAGGAAACGCGATCAAAAAAGCAGAAGAATGCTCTGCCTTTTCCGGTTTGTATGCTCTGGCAGACGACACAGGATTATTCGTAGATGCACTCGATGGAGCGCCGGGAGTATATTCTTCCCGGTTTGCCGGCAATAAATGCTCATACGCAGACAATCGGAAAAAACTGTTGCTTGATATGAAGGACAAATCCAATCGCAAAGCCCAATTTCGCACGGTGGTAGCTTTTGCTTCGCCGCAGGGTCTGATCGACACTGCAGAAGGAAAAGTTGACGGAGAAATCACAGATAAAGAAAGTGGCTCTGGTGGCTTCGGCTACGATGCGATCTTCAGAGCAGCAGAAACAGGAAAGACTTTTGGCGAAATGAGCCAGGCGGAAAAGGAAATGATCAGCCATCGGGGCAGAGCTTTCAGGAATATTGTGTCTATTGTAACGCAAAAATCCATGTTTACGAAAAAAGTCTCAAAGACGGAGCTTTGAAGTACAAAAGGAGATAAATCAATGGTAAATCCAAGTATTTTCAGGCAATACGACATTCGAGGACTGGTCGATAAAGACCTTACCAACGAAACGCTTTATCTGATCGGTAAAGGTTATGGAACCAATTTGAAAAGATTAAATGGCAAGACAGCTGTGATCGGCGGCGATATGCGACCCAGTACACCAACTTTCAAAGATCATTTCATCAGAGGAATGCGGGATGTCGGTATCGATGTGACAGATATCGGCATGTGCGCCACACCGGTGCTCTATTATTCCATCTGGAAACTTCAGACAGACGGCGGAGTGATGATCACCGCCAGCCATAATCCATCCGAATATAACGGCATCAAAATGAATCATGGTCTGCAGAGTGTTTATGGAGAGCAGATCCAGAAGATTCTTCAGATCATCCAGGCGGAAGATTTCGAAAACGGAGAAGGCTCTCTTGCTTTGAACGATGAAATGGACGAATCCTACAAGGATTATATTGTTTCCGGTATAAAGCTGGAACGTCCAGTAAAAGTGATCATAGATGGCGGTAATGGAGCAGGAGGACCGTATTTGCCGGAAATTCTGAGAAGACTCGGTTGTGAAGTGAAAGAACTTTATTGTGAACCGGATGGGACTTTTCCCAATCATCATCCCGATCCTACTGTGGAAAAATATATGACCGATCTGATCGCGGAAGTTAAAAACGGAGACTGGGAAGCAGGATTAGGTCTGGATGGTGATGCCGACCGCATCGGTGTGATCGATGAAACCGGAAGAATGCTGTACGGGGATCAAATCCTGAATATCATTGCCCGAGATTTTCTAAAAGACAATCCCGGCGAAAAGATCATCGGTGATGTGAAATGCTCTAAAAACCTGTTTGATGACATAAAAAAACACGGCGGCATTCCCATGATGTATAAAACCGGTCATGCCAATATCAAGAGCAAAATGCAGGAAGAAGGCTTGAAATTGAGCGGCGAGATGAGCGGACACATCTTCCTGAAAGACCGTTATCTGGGATTTGACGATGCTATCTACGTCTGCGCCCGATTCGTGGAGATCATGTGCAAGACAGATAAACCGGTAAGTCAATACCTGGCAGATCAGCCCAAGATGTATAACACGCCTGAAATCCATTATCAGAGTACGGATGATGATAAATTTGAACATGTAGCAAGAGTTCGGGAATCATTCATCAAAGAAGGTTATGACGTGAATGATATAGATGGCATGCGCATCACATTTGAAGACGGCTGGGGTTTGTGCCGCGCTTCCAATACTACTCCCGTGCTGGTTCTGCGTTTTGAAGCGGAAACAAAGGAAAGACTGCAGGAAATTCGTCAATTGATTGAAACCAGAATCGAGGAATTGAAATAGTCCGATCATTCTACTTCGCTCTCTTCCTGGCAGAATGTCTGACAGAAGGAATCAACATTTGAAACAAACTGCTGCATATTCCCGCTTTTACGACTGGGAATTTAAGCTGATCTGCACGCGTCAGAAAGACGATGTGAAACTGTGGAAGAAGCTTGCAGCCAGTTACGGTGATCCCATCTTGGAAATCTGCTGCGGCAGCGGCAGGATAACCCAGGAATTGGTAAAAATGGGATACAAAGTCACAGCTCTGGATAATTCTGCCGGAATGCTGACAATCCTGGAAATAAAAAAATTGAGGAATGTGAAAACCGTTCTGGCAGACATGCGAGATTTCGATCTTTATAAGAAATTCAAGTTTGCTTTTATCAGCTATTCCTCATTTCAACAACTTCTCACTCAGGAAGATCAGATCGAGTGTTTGAGAACAATTAAAAAGCATCTGGCAAAGGATGGAGTTCTGGGCATCGATATCAATCCGCATATTTTAGATGGACCGGATGTTGTGGAAAATGAAATCGCTTACATTGCCGATTTTCCACCCCATAACTCCCGCATCACGATGTTCACCTCTCATAAAATCGACCGAAAAAAACGCATTATTCATTGGCATGATAAATATGTTGAAATCAATGAGACCGGCAATAGACAAGAATTTGTAAATAATATTTCTCTAAAAGAATGCAATCCTGATGAAATGCATAAGCTCTTCGAAATCTGCGGATATCAGGTTATTGATGTTTACGGTGATTTTGCCGGGGGAGAAGTGACGGAAGATTCTTGGAATCATATCTGGCTGGTGAAACTTCTGAAAGTTCAAGATTCGTATTCAGATTTTTTGAAGTGTCTGTGCTAATAATCGCAATCATGACGAGAGACGCTCTTATCTTGTGATGAGCATCTCTTCTTTTTTGCTGATAAATTTAATGATAATTTCATTTGGCACGCAGATGATGGGCAATCTGTCACTCCAGCCCTGTTGCACGCAGTATTGATGAGTGCAGGAATTTTCAGACATCCGAACTTTATTATTGGCAACTTCTACTATTATTCCTTCATCAATTTCAATAGTTTGCGTTTCTAAAAGAGAATATCTTCCTACTATCTGATTATGATAAATGATCTCAAATTTTTGAGTGGATAATTGTGATTCTATTTTGATGAGCATCAAGCTGCTGACCAACAGTAAAAACACGATTAACATGAAGTCTGCAAAAGTAAAGAGTTTCAGGAACTTTTTCATTATGAAAACTGACCGTAAATTTCTTTGCCGCAGGTCGGGCATTTGCCGGATATTATATTGCATTCAACCGAATAATTTCGACTTATAAGCAGTGAATTGCAATTGGGGCAAAATGTATTTTTATCGGTAATAAGATTGCCCAGATAAACATAACTCAATTTCTGTGCGACAACCGATTTTGCTTTTTCCAAATGTTCCGGCGGTGTAGGCGGATTAGTCATTTTATAGGTGGGATAGTAGCGAGAGAAATGAACAGGAATATCAGGATTTACAGACTCCATAAAATCAGCCAATTTTGTAATATCTTCTTCGGAATCGTTTTCATCTGTAATGAGAAGATTAGTTACTTCCAAGTGGCAATAACGTTCAGCAGTCCGAATTGTTTTTAGAACAGGTTCCAATCTTCCACCGCAGATGTTTTTATAAAAATCATCATTCATCGATTTCAGATCGATATTCATTGAATCGATATAGGGAAGAAGCTCCAGTAAAGGTTTTTGATTAATAAAACCATTTGTAACCAGCACTATCTTTATTTTATTTTTCTGCAAAACTTTAGACGCATCCACAATGAACTCAAACCAGGTGAAAGGTTCTGTGTACGTGAAAGCGACAAAACCACAACTCTGCTTACGGCAAATTTGAACAATTTCCTGAGGAGTTATCTCCCGAGTGGGAACTTTCTGCTGACTGGATGTGTAATTCTGGCAGAATTTGCAGGTAAAATTGCAGGAATTGGAACCTAATGAAAGAACTGGCGAGCCGGGAAAGAAATGATAAAGTGGTTTCTTTTCCATTGGATCAAAGCTGATAGACATCGTTTTTCCATAATTCATGGCGTAAAGAACACCCTCCAGATTCTGGCGTGATCGGCATTTTCCTGTTTCACTCAGTTCAAGAACACAAAAATGAGGACAGAGCAAACATTGAACTTTCTGATTATCGAGTTTTTTATAATAACCTGCTTCTTTCATAACAAACCTCCTAAATGTGTAATCAGTTACTATGAAATTATTTATTATAATTTAATCATTTTATCTGATTAATTCGTCCAAAATATTCAAATTCAATTTCAGGCTATCTGAATTCATTTTCAAGGTTCGTCTGGCACAATCACCCAGATTGCGGGCAAATTGTTCATCCGAATAGATTTTCAGGATATCATCTTTCAAAGAATTTTGACGGGAAACTACAATTCCATAATTTTCCTTGAGTCTTTGCACTGAATCACGACAGGAGTGATGGTAATTTCCAATGATGACAGGTTTGCCGTAAAATGCCGGTTCCAGAGGATTATGCCCTCCAAAATTAACAAAACTGCCACCCACAACCACCAGATCGGCTAAAGCATAAAACGTGTTGAGAATGCCCATTTCATCGACTATCAATATCTCAGGATTCTGAATCATTTCCGTGTAAAGGCAGAACTCCTGATCTTTGAAGATAGTTTTGAGTTCGGGAATACGATGCAAATGACGAGGTACAATGATCACTTTTAAATTTGATATTCTATCATTTAGTTCAGGCAGGATTTTCAATAACAGTTTTTCTTCGCCAGGACGGCTGCTACCCCAAACGATAATAAAATCGTCATTTTGATAATTATATTCTTTTCGCAATTTCATCTTATCAAAATCTGGAAGATCGACACAGAACTTGAGATTGTGCGCATTATGCACGTTCTTGAACTTGAGGTTTTCGAAACGTTGTGCATCCTTCTGTGATTGGGCATTGACAGCAACAATTGCCTTCCAAACGGATTTCCAGATAAATCCGGAATGCCGATACCTGGGATAAGATTTATCCGATATTCGAGCATTGACCACAATCACTGGAATCTCCCTTTTTCTTGCCAGATGAAGCATATTCGGCCAGAATTCGGTTTCCACCAAAATTATCAAATCCGGCGAAATCCTATCGAAAACCCTTTTCATGGTTTGTAAAAAATCTAATGGTAAGAAAATAGTTGTTAGTTTCGGACTGATCTTTTCTGAGGCTACCTGTCCTGTAGCAGTCATGGTGGAAAGCACAAAATCTTTATGCGGATAACGATTTAGAAGTTCATTGATCAAAGGCTTTACAGCATTAACTTCTCCCATGGAAGCTGCATGAATCCAGATACATTTTTCAAATTTATGCTTGGTTTTCCCGAACCTTTCGCGCCTTTCTCTACCTTTAAATCTTAAACACAGAAATGGCCATAAGATCCAATATAAGATCGATGTTATCATTCTATAAATGAACATTTTTAAGCTCCAGATTTATCTAATAATTTTTTTTCATGTGATTATGCTTCTGTCACACTGCCTGTCGCGTCGTAGTTTCGAAAGCCTTCGGAACAATGTCGGAAGTAGGATCCGGCAACTGCCAAAGATGTATCTAAGTGTCGCATTATCATTTTTCGTCTCATCCTTCGACTAAGCCTTTCCTGAGCTGTGCCGAAGGGCTCAGGTTGACATCTTTCAATTTATTCATACTCTTATGTATGTTACTTAATCATGGCAGTTTCATTTCTGCAAAACTTGGAAATAAATATCATCATCCACTTTACTGACCATAACCTTTACTTTATCTGTAAGCTTAAATATCTTACCATGGTGATTGCCGACGTATCGTTTATACTGCTCCAGATATTCATAATGATCATCTTTCATGGAATTGATCTCAATGATGCCGGTAATGGGAAATCTATCCAATTCCACGATCAATCCTGTAGATTTCATACCAATGATGATACCGGAAAATTCTTCACCGAGATATTTTTTTATGAAAATCTGTTTGTTTTTCATATCAACTTCGCGTTCTGCTTCATCAGCAATCTGTTCACGTTCTGTGGCTATTCCGGCAAAATCATGAAGTTTTTGCGGATCAAATGCAGCATTCCTTCGATTGATTTTTGCTTTGATCTGATGATGTATAATCAGATCACATAAACGGCGGATTGGTGAAGTGAAATGCGTGTAATCGCTGAGAGCCAAACCAAAATGTCCCAGTTTTTCTGTGCTATATTGCGCGCGTTTGAGGCTTCGCAATATCATGCGGTCAAAAACTCGATGATACAATCCATCCGGCATATTTTCCAAAACTTCCTGAAGTGCAGAATTGAAATTTTGTTTAAGATTCAATTTCAGATCATATTTCTTGAGGATTTCTCGAATTGTTATCAGGCGTTCTTCATCTGGTTCTTCATGAACACGATATATCGTCGTTTGCTTAGAAAGTTGCTCTGCAACAAATTCATTGGCGATCATCATAAAATTCTCGATTAATTTATGAGATTCTGTTTCGCAGCTGCGCTGCAGATCGGCAATATGTCCTTCTTCATCGAAGATGAATTCTGTTTCCGGCAGATCGAAATGCAGATAACCCTGTTTTTTACGTTTTTCCAGCAGTAAGGCAGAAAGTTTTCTCATTTCCTGCAATACTTCAGCCAAATCCGGATCGAAATCGGAATCACTATTTTCAAAGAGTTGATCTATCTGTTCGTAATTGAAACGGGCATTTGAATTAATAATGCTTTCAAAAACAGTTTGGGAAGTTATCTGATATTTTTTGTCGAATTTTGTAAGAACAGTTACAGTCAATTTATCTTCATATGGACGTAAACTACAGATTTTATTAGAAATTTTTTCCGGCAGCATGGGAATCACTTTCCTGGGAAAATAATAACTATTTCCTCTTTGCACGGCTTCTTTAAATAAAAGAGAATCTGGTTTAATATAATGTGCCACATCTGCAATGTGAACATATAAATCGAAACCATCCGGGTGTTTTTCCAAAGAGATTGCATCATCGAAATCCCTGGCGGAAGCAGGATCGATGGTAATAGTATCAAGTTTCCGCAAATCTTTTCTTTTGCTGATCTCATCTTGCGAAATGGTCTCCTCAAGATGTTGTAACTCGTTTAGAACCTCATCAGGAAATTCCAGCGGAAGATCGTATTGCTTGATGACGCTGAGGATTTCTACTTCCGGATCGCCGGCTTTTCCCAGAATTTCCGTCACGTTTCCAGCCGGCAATTTCTGCATTTCACGATTCCCCCAATTTGTTACCTGAATTACAACTTTATGACCGGGAACAGCTCCTTTCAAATCGTTTGTTAAAAAATTCGTATGAAGCTTGGAATTATCCGGAATCAGATAAAACTTGCCGTGATATTCCAGCAAATTGCCAACTATTTTGTCTCTGGCTCGCTCGATGATCTTAGTAATAATTCCAAAAACTTTTCCATTTCTGGAACTGTGAAGTTCCACCTGTACTTTGTCTTGATGATAGGCAGTAAGTGTATCCTCTGCTGAGATGAAAACGTCCATCTGATCTGAAACGACAAAAGCGTAGGATTTATTTCTCGCCAGTGAAGTAGCATCGAAATTTCCTATCAATTGTTTTTCTGGAATGTTTCTATGAATATTTTCTTTATTTCCTTTCTGTCTTGCTTTTGCTTCCTTCGGAGCAGAATAGTTGCGATTCTTTAGATCTATTCTTTTCTCTCTGACCATAGCAAAAAGCGTGTCTCTGAGGTCTTTATGTTTATGGCGACCAATTTTCAAGATGCGGGAAAGATCTTTCAATTTGAAGGATTTTTGAGGGTTTCCTGCTAAAATTTTGTCAATCTTGTAACTAAGTTTTTGATCATACATAAGTTACGCTCTGTTCCCGATCTTTTCTCCCAATATCTTCAAAAGTTTTTCTTTTTCTTTTGCCTGTTTGGAAAAGCGCAGATTAAGACCGCGAAAAGCATCCAGGCGCCGCGGCATTTTAAAGGTGGAAAGCATAATTCCTTTCTTATCAGCATAATAGCAGCCAAAGTCCGAAAACGGACGTTCAATTTTTATAAACCAATAATAAACTCGTATTTTTTCTTCAAAAATTTCGTAGGTTGTTGGAATAAAATAAGGAGTTAAGCTAATTATAAAAATCAGCATTCCAAGGTAATAGAACAAGGGCATTTCCCAATCTATGACTGCAATGCGCCATAAACTTACACCCAAAATCAGAATAAAAACAAAAAGAATGATCGTGGCACGAACATTATCGCGCAGTGGGTGAGATGTCCAACTCAAAATTGGTGTTGCGTTATTCGACATTTTGTACAATCTCCCGGCACTTTTCTATCTCTTCTTTGACTTTTATAATGTCTTCAAATACATTAGTATAATTGAATTTAGCACCGATTGTGTTGATCTCTCGATGCATTTCCTGAAGGATAAAATTCAGGCTTTTACCAATTCCTACATCGTTCTGCTTCACTTTAGTTTCTAACTTTTTGAGATGATCTTTTAAACGAACAATTTCTTCTGTAACATCGGCTTTTTCTAAATAAAATGCTGCTTCCAGCATGATTCGTTTTATGATTTCAGTATCCAATTTTTCTTTTAAAAGGCTGGTTATATTCTGCTGCATTTTTTCATAAATATCTTCTTTATATTGCGGAGAAGATTTTGCCAATTTCTTTATTGAATCATTCATAATCTCTATTGAGCTAATTATAAACGAACGCATTGATTTGCCTTCCTGGCGTGCCATTTGCTGATGCTCTTCAATTGCATTTTGGAAAGTATTTAAAATTTTCTGCACCAATTTATGATCTTCTGAATCTTCTTCCTGCAATTCTATTAATTCATATTGAGAAATTATTTCGGCAACAAAGTTTTTTTCATTCACACCTGCTATATCTGCTGCCTTTTTGTATATTTTCCAATAGTTTAAGAAGCTTTCTTCGTTAAATTTCAATTTAGCTGCATGCTGTTGTTTCAAATCTATATCTATTTGAAACTTTCCTCTTTTTACAAACTGATAAAGTATTTCATCTAACCTTGATTCCAAAAATGAAAGTTGACGCGGAATACGATACTTAACTTCTATGAATCTGCTATTGACTGATTTGATCTCAACATCAATTTCGTGCTCATTATCTGTTATTCGTGACCTTCCATAGCCGGTCATGCTCTTCATAATTTTTCTCCTGATTCATTTTGCAGGTTAATTTTATGAAAATGAGATTGATGTCAAACTTTCTTTGGATTACTTGTTATTGTTTTTACCAAAGATTATTAAAAATAAATAGATTTAAAAACAAACTTCAAATCAACCAAAGCTTAAGAATGTTTGCAGGGAAGGCGGAAAAGGCAAATTCCTCGTAGTTTGATAATATACATTATGTAAACTTGCGATAATATGTTTAATTGCTTTAAATATAGAGGATTGTATTGTTATGGATGAAGAATATAAATTATCATTAATTTCAATATTGAAATTACAAATCTATATGTAGAATGCTTTTTACTTTTTCTTTGTATAAATATTCGGTTTGTTATTTTAACAAATTCAGAATGAATTATACTAATTTGGTTGTTGAATAATTCATTTTAAAATAATTAGCGTGCCACGGAACCGTCACCGTAAAGATACTTCCTTTATTTAAGATACTCTCAGCTTTTATGTAACCGCCGTTTATTTAAATTAATTCCTTACAAAAAATCAGCCCCAAATCGGATTCCTTTTCATATTTTGTACTTTTTGCGATACACTTGCAGTTCATGTCAAAAATCCTCTTAAGGTTGTCTTTCCTGAGTCCTATGCCGTTATCCTTGACAGGCACATCAACATAATCGCCTATTAGAGGTATTTATTATGATTTTTCCTTTAAATTCTGAAAATTTAATAGCATTTGAAAGCAAATTCTTCAGAATTATACCCATCATTTCATAGTCTGTGTAAATGAAAAAATTTTTGGCAATATTAAAATGGCAGTTAGATATTCTTGTTTCTTTTGATAACATTCGCAAATATTAATCGAACTTTTTAATATGAGCTTATCATCGCCTGATTCTTAATATTTCTCTAAATGATACATTCAAAGCTTCTTTGAAATTACCAAAACAAATAATATAAGCAATGCATGCTTCAAACCTTGCTGTTATGCGATCTGTTTCGAAAAAATAACTGCTTTTATTTAGATATTCTAATGCATTGGAATATAATAAATTATAGTAATTATGTTGAGAAACAGCATTAAACAAATCGCAGATTCTATCATGCAAATCAGATTGCCGGCAGAGCAGAATTAATTCTACTGCATTTTGAGGGAAATGGAATATATCTAAGCTAAATCTTTGCACGCAAGCAGCAATAAAACTGTAATTTTCTTTTGTGTGTTGCATGTTTTAACTCTTTGTACAAAAAATTATTTTCACTCATCTTTCATCATCTATAAACTGATATAACATTGGAGCAGTTAAAATTCAAATTCTTTTGAACCCCTCAAAGTCCAGCCTGTGGCGTCGCAAATCTTTACATCGACAAACTTGCCAATCAGATCTTTATCACCCGGGAAAACGGTTATTTTGAAGTCACGGCTCTTCCCCGCTACCTCATGCTGCGATTTTTTACTGACTTTTTCCACATAGACCTGTTTGATTTTGCCGATCTGCTGCCGATATTTTTTCAAAGTGATTTTCTGCTGCAGTTCTATCAGCTTCTGCAGCCGCTTCAAACGGACTTCTTCCGGAACTTGATCGGTGAATTCAGCAGCTTTAGTTCCCGTTCTGGGTGAAAACTTAAAAGTGAATGCATAATCAAATTCGATCTTTTTCATCAGGGCATAAGTTCTTTGAAACTGCTCTTCCGTTTCACCCGGAAAACCAGCTATCACGTCAGTTGTGATGGCTATTTCCGGCATTGCGTTTCTCAATTTTTCAACAATTTTATAGAAATGATCGGCAGTATAACCACGGTTCATTCTTTGCAAAATTTCATCATCACCGCTCTGCATAGCCAGATGCAGATGTTCGCACACTTTTTGGGAATCTGACATCACCTCAATCACTTCGTCCGAAAGGTCTTTGGGATGCGAAGTTACAAATCGGATTCGTTCTATGCTGTCGATGCAGTTTGCCCGGCGTAATAATTCTGCAAAATTGATTTTCTCAAAATTATAGGAATTCACATTTTGTCCCAGAAGTGTGACGTCTTTGAATCCCTGCTTTCCAACTTTATCGATTTCTTGCAGGATTTCAGTGGCAGGACGGCTGCGTTCCCGACCGCGAGTATAGGGAACGATGCAGTATGAACAGAAGTTATTGCAACCGCGCATGATCGTGACGAAGGCATTGAATTCACCGCTGTGAACAGGATAGATATCTTGATAGATTTCTTTGTCATTAATTCTGGTTTCATCGCAGAAATCCGGTTTTTCCAGGCAGCCTTTAATGATCTCAGGCAGTTTGTGATATTGATCTACTCCCACTACAAAATCTATTTGGTTCGTCTGCCTGAGTAGCTCTTTACCCAGACGCTGCGCCATACAGCCGATCACACCGATCTGCAGTTCAGGATTTTGCTTTTTCCGTGCTAATTCATTATTGATCCGCCCGATAACCCGATCTTCCGCATGCTGCCGCACCGAACAGGTATTGAAGATGATCACATCTGCCCCATCGATATCATCGGTGATCTGAAAACTGCTACTGTTCAGGATCGAACTGACCAGTTCGCTGTCTGCCACGTTCATCTGGCAGCCGTAGGTTTCGAGGAAGATTTTTTTTTTAAAATTATGAATATTTAAGGTCAATTTGCTATATGCCTTCTTCGTTCGCCCAGCAACACCAGATCACGCAGTGCTTCAGGATTTTTGGCTTTCAGCCATTTATGTTCAAAATTGGAATTCTGCACGATCTGGGCAATGGCAGCCAGCGCCTGCAGATGAAAGTTTCTTTCGTCTTTAGATCCTGCGATCACAAAAACGATCTGCACTTTGGGTGAAACTTCCGAGAAATAGATGCCTTGCCGGCAGCGCGCCAGCAGAATCGAGAATTTATGGTCTCCCTCCACTATAAGATGAGGAATCGCCAGATTGTCTGTGAGAACTGTGGAACTCTGTTCTTCTCTCATCAGCAGAGTGTGATAGAAATCCTCGCAGCTATGTCCGATCGAATCACACATTTTCTCTGCGATCAAATGAAAGAATTCTTCTTTGGTCATAGGTTCTTCCAGGTCAAGCACTTCCGCATCTTCGATCAGATGATCGAACCTGTCCTTCTGAATATTATCGCGTTCTCTGATGATCTCGCGCAGTTCGTTGTCTATGGTCGTTGTATCCAGGTCTCTGGCTTTTATCTTTTTTATCAGCTGCACGAGAGCAGATTCCCGATTTGAACGAATGCGTCCGTAAAAGAAAAACCACAATAAACAGACCACGATGAATACAGTTGTGATCAGCAGTGTTATCGTTCCCATTTCAACGATCAGAAAAGCATAGGCAATAATGGCAAAGATCTGCAGCCAGGGATAAAGCGGTGATTTGAATTTGGGACGATAGTTCTGGATACCACTTTCCCGCATTACGATCACAGAGATATTTACAAACAGATACAGCAGCAACAGCATTGTAGAAGCCGTCTTTACGAGCATCTCCAAAGACAAGAAAATCACGCCGATCATAAAAGCGCTGGTTACCAGAATTGCGATCACCGGAGTATTAAAACGTTTACTAACTCTTCCAAAAACAGCAGGAAGCAGTTTATCATTGCTCATTGCCATAGGATTGCGGGAAGCAGCCATGATACCGGCATTCGCCGTAGAAAAAAAAGCCAGCAAGGCAGCAATTGCCAGAATTATCATGCCGAAATCTCCCATCAACAAGCGTCCGCCGTCGCTGATCGGAGTCAGAGAATATTTCCCTACTCCATCGAGGATCAGATTTTCGCCCAGAACTCCTACGGTCACGAAGACTACCAGTAGATACAATAAATAAACAATTACAAAGGCGATGATCATGCCGAGCGGTATATTTCTGGATGGATTGTGAACTTCCTCTGCCACGCTGGCGATCTTGGTGAGACCGCCGAAAGAAATGAAGATCATTCCTGCCGTCATGAAGAGCGTTCTCATATCTCCTTTCATGAAGTTATCGAAATTACCTGTCTCGACTTGAGGAATCCCTTTAACAATATAAATAATCAGGATTCCAATCAAGAACATAACCATCAAAACCTGCATTCTGCCGGCATGTTTGGTTCCTGCGATATTCATAACCGTGAAAAAAATGCAGAAGGCAGCTGCAACAAACTTGATCTGCAGCATGGAAATTTCGGGAAAGATCAGAGTGGCGAAAGCACCGATACCGACCAGCGCAAAAGCACTTTTCAAAGCCAGTGAAAACCAGTTGGCAATTCCTGATAAAGTTCCCATTCCAGGTCCCATGCTGCGGAAAATATAGAAATAAGTTCCGCCGGCTTTGGGCATGGCGGTGGCCAGTTCCGATTGTGATAGCATGCTGGGAATCACCAGCAGACCAGCGATGAGATAAGCCACCACAACTGACGGACCGGATTTGAAGTAAGCCAGTCCGGGAAGAATGAACAGACCCGAGCTGATCATGGCTCCGGCTGCTATGCTGAAAATATCCAGCAATTTCAATTCACGTTTCAATTCCGACATTTAATCCTCGATTCAAATTACAAAAGATAAAATACAATTAATTTTTATTGCAGCAATGATTTATTATAAAACTCTGTTTTTGCCTTCTTCTTTAGCTTTATAAAGCGCTTCGTCGGCAGCGCGAATGCATTCATGTATGTTTTCGTAATCTTTGAACTCTGCCACGCCAAAAGACATGGAAACTTCAATTTTAAAATCCTTATATTCAAAGACATGTTCAGCAATTTTTCGTCGAATAATGTTTGCCAAAGTTCGTGCGCCTTCAGCATTGGTCTGGGGCAGAATCAACAGAAATTCGTCTCCTCCCCATCTGCCTAAAATATCTTGTTTACGCAATTTATGCAGCATGATCTGACCTATTTCTTTAAGAACGAAATCGCCGGCGTTATGACCATAATTATCATTAACAAATTTATAATCATCAATATCACAGATAATGATAGAGAATGTTTCGTGGCTTCTTTCGAAACGGAATTTCTCGTGGTTCAAACTTTCGATAAGAGCTCTTCTATTGGCTAAATTTGTTAAAGGACAGGTTCGGGAGAGAATTTCCAATTTACGATATGCTTCAGCCAGTTCCATTTCGGCTGCTTTTCTTTCTCGAATATTGCGCATGGAAGCCAGCATGGCAGTTTTACCGTCCCAGGGAATGAGAGAAAAAATAATCTCAACCGGAATCTCTTCTCCGCGGGAATTCCTGAATTTGCGGAGAATAACGCCGTCTCTGAAAGCAGCGTTTTGCATAAATGCTTTGGGGGAAGGTTTTTCCAATTCCTGCAGGAACATCTTGTCAAAATTTTGTCCGATGACCTGCTCTTCATTCATATTAAACAAATCTAAAACCGCTTGATTAACCTTGATGATATTTCCTGTTTCCAAATCTATGATGACTTGGGCATCAATCGTATTCTGAAAGACACTTTCATAATTTTCTTGATTACTCACACTCTCTCCAATTCATATTTTTCATCAGGAAACTTCACTTCCTTCTTTAACGTCCTTTTCCGGCACGATAATTGTTAATTTACCTTCATCATGAGCAGCCAGGATCATTGCCTGAGACTCTACGCCCATCACTTTGCGCGGCTGCAGGTTGATCAGCATCGGCACTTTTCTGCCGATCAGATCCTGCGGTTTATAATATTGCGAAATTCCGGCAACCACGCTACGTTCTTCACCGTTTCCCACATCAACCATTAACTTCAAGAGTTTTTTGGATTTAGGAATAGTTTCGGCTTTCAGAACTTTGACAATTCTGAATTCCAGTTTGGCGAAATCTTCATAGGAAATTTGCGATTTATGATCGTTTGGTTTAGTTTCTTCGGCAGCTTGGGATGCTTTCTTCAACTTTTCCAATTGTCTTTCGATCTCTTCCTCTTCGATTTTGCGGAACAGCGGTGAGATCTTGCCGACCGTATAATCGGTGATCTTTTCATCCAGATTCTGCCAGTTGATCTCAGATCTCAATCCCAGCATTTCTCTTAGTTTTCGGCTGCTGCCGGGAATTATCGGGAAAAAGACGATCGTGTTCAACCTTAATAGTTCAGCACAGACATACAGCGTTTCCAAGGCTTTTTCAGGAATTTCTTTGACCGTCTTCCAAGGTTGAGTTTCATCAAAGTATTTATTGCCGATACGGGCAATTTCCACGCAGAGTCGGGCTGCTTTTCTCACCTGATAAGTCTGATATGCTTTGCTGATTTCATTCACAAGCCTTTTTGCTTCCGTTTGAACTTTTGAAGAAACATCAGAAAATTCCTGCGGTCTGCTGATCCTGCCCTCAAAATATTTCTGGCTGAAGGCGAAAACGCGGTTGGCAAGATTTCCCAGAATATTAGCCAGATCACTATTCACTGCCTGCTGAAATTCTTTCCAGTAAAAATCGCTGTCTTTGCTTTCGGGAGCATTTGCTGCCAGATAATAACGCAGATATTCACCGTTAAAATCTTTCAGGAAATCGTTTACCCAGACCGTCCAGTTCTTGCTGGTACTCATCTTCCGTCCTTCCAGATTAAGGAATTCGTTAGCCGGAACATCATGCGGTAAAACGTAATTATCGTCCTGTTCCATCAGGAAGGAAGGGAAGAAAATTGTGTGAAAGATGATGTTGTCTTTACCGATAAAATGGATCAGTTTTGTGTTTTCAGGATCGAGCCAGTATTCTTTCCATTTTTCGGGTTTACCGACTTTTTCCGCCCATTCGATTGTGGAGGAAACATAGCCGATGGGAGCATCGAACCAGACATAAAGTACTTTGTTTCTGGCATCTTCCAGCGGAACGGGTACACCCCAGTCGGTATCCCGGGTGATGGCACGTTCTTGCAAGCCATCTTGCAGAAAATTATTAATAAAGTTCAGAACATTGTCTTTCCAATAGTTTTTGGTTGCCAGCCATTCTTTCAATTCTTTTTCAAATTTCGGCAGATTCAAATACCAGTGACTGGTCTCCCGGATCACCGGTTTGGAACCGGATATCTTGCTGACGGGTTCGAGCAGATCGATGGCATCGATCAATTTTCCGCAGGAATCACACTGATCGCCCCGCGCACCTTCTGCCGAACAATGCGGACAAATCCCCTCCACATAACGGTCTGCCAGAAATCTCTGCTTTTCCGTATCGAACCATTGTTTAGTAGTCTTTTGGGTGACGAATCCGCGATCATAAAGATTTAGAAAAAACTTCTGAGCCAGTTCTATATGAGGTTTGCGGGCAGTTCCCGAAAAATTATCAAAATCTATTTCCAATCCTTCAAAACTCTGAATTATACTGGCGTGATAACGATCGGCAAGCTCTCTGGGAGAAACCCCAACCGCTTCTGCCTTGATGGAAATGGGTGCGCCGAATTCATCTGTGCCGCAGACGAAAATCACATCGTTTCCTCGAATTCTCTGATAACGTACAAAAATATCTGCCGGCAGATACGCACCGGCTACATGACCGATATGCAGCGGTCCATTGGCGTACGGCAGAGCACTGGTTACTAAATATTTTTCTTTTTTCATGCTTTTATCCTCTCAATTTTGTTTTCCGAAACGATTTTGATAGGCATTATCAAGGCGTAGACAATCCGCCGAAAAGCGCTTATAATGCTTGTCTTCACCCTGACCTCCGCATGATAACATTTTTTTTTCTTCAAAACTCAACCTATATATTTATTTTATGTTTTACTTGCTTTTATGCTATTTATCGTGTCAATAAAAATAATTTATTTTGGATTAGAAATGAATATTGCTAATTATAATTTTTCCAGATTCTTTTTGGCATATTCAAAATTCGGATCGATTTTCAAACACTTTTCCAGCAGTTTTCGTGCTTCCGCTTTCTTGCCTTCTTCAATGTAGATGGAAGCCAGATTATTCAGGCTTTTCAGTTCATTGGGATTTTTTTCTATGATCTGCTGAAAAATCTGTTTGGCTTTCTCCGTCTGCTTTTCCTGCAAGACTGCCGTGCCGTAAAGCGCTTTTGCTTCCAGAAATTCAGGATCCAATTCTACCGCAGTAAGTAAATATTCCGCTGCTTTTCTGGTATTATTGCTGAACATGTAATACATTCCCCAATAATAGTTTACGTCAGCAGAATCAACATAAACGGAAGCATATTTCTGCAGCAGTTCAAAAGCGTCGGAAAGATTGTTTTTGGAAAGCAGGACGGCAATCTGTTGGTTTGCCTGCACTTCGGAATTGACTATATCCGGTTTTCCAAAGATCTTTCTACTGATTTTCCAGTTGCCCTCCACCAGCGTTAAGACAAGCGTCAGATCATATCTGGCATTGAGATCAAAATAGACCAGAGCCTGGATTTTATCTTCAGAAAGTGCTGATGAGATCAGAAAAAAATCGGTGGTCTTCTTTAAAGTTTTGTCGGAAGATAACCTATGCAGATAATTTGCTTTCATTTCAGGATCAACATATAAATCTGCATTTAAAAGGAGATCAATTGTTTTCTGCCATTCTTGCGCCACTATCAACTGCAAGAACTTAATAGCGATATCCTCATAATTTGTTATCTGAGAAACTACTTCAAGATCGTCGAGGGAAAGCTTTTCTATTAAATGAAATAGCGGTATGATCGGATCTATTTTGAATTGCTTCAAAAACTCGATCAACCTTTGTTTTCCGGTTTGCGATTTTGCCATTTCTCTGGGAATCTCTCCACCGAAAACTTCCTGTGGCAGCAGCATCCATCTATCCATCTCTTTTTTAATCAGATCCTGATATTCTTGTCTTGAATCTGCTTTTGTTTTCAGCTGCAAGTCATCGGTCTTTTTGATCGTATATTCGCATTCCTGCGGACAGCGACGATCAACCCGCATCAAATTGCAGTCCTGCCAGCAGATGTCCTTTGCTTTACGAAAGCAGAAGCGGTGTCCTTTATGTTTTTTGCAGATGGCACATTTTTCGGTTTTAAAAAAACTCATTACTTAAATCCTATGTTTCTATTGTGGGCGGCATATTTCGTTTGAATTGAGACAGTTCCACCATTCCGGCTACTTTTTCGATTTGTTCTCTGGAAAATGATTTTACCAGTTCTTTACGTGAAGTTTTTAATTCATACATCTGATATAGGATTTCATCCAGTTCCTGATACGAAATTCCCATTTCTTCTTCGTCGGTTTGCCCGATCCAAAGATCGGCTGTCGGCTTTTTATCGATTATGTTCTGAGGAACACCGAGAATTTTTGCTATTTTGAAAACTTCAGTTTTATAGAGGTGTCCGATCGTTTCAAAGGCGCAGGCATTATCTCCGTATTGAGTGCAATAGCCGATCAGCAGTTCGGAGCGGTTGCCGGTTCCCGCCACCAATGCTTTGTGCTTGGCAGAAAGATCAAATAGCACGCACATTCTTTCTCGAGCCATACGATTACCTTTGCGTAGAAAATCAGCATCTGCTTCATATTGATCGAAATAGGCATCCACCATCGGAGAGATATCCACTATCCGGTGTTCGATTTCCAGATGCCGGGCTAGTTCTAATGCGTCATCCACACTATTACGATTGCTGGATCTGTGCGGTAATAGAACTCCGAGGACATTCTCTTTACCGAGTGCTTTAGTACACAACGCTGCCGTCACGGAAGAATCAATTCCGCCGGATAAGCCTACTATCACTTTGTCAAATCCAGCCTGCTTCAACTGAGACCGGATGAAATCGCAGATTCGCTCGATCTCCCAATCATAGACTATGCTTCGCATTTACTTCTCCTCATCATTTATATTTATTATGCAGGCAATTACCTTCCTTAAAGTTTACCGGTCAAGCATTAATTTAGGGTTAGTTATGTTTACTTCTAATCAGGAAAAACAGCTTGACATCACAAGGTTTGATTAAAACTTCGAGTTAAAATAAAAAAAATAAAAAAAATTGAATGATTTTATCGTTCAAATGCAGGAGGCAAGCGAATGGCAAATGTCTTGGAAATGAGAAAAGCTCACAAAGTCCTGACAGAGTTAGATTACATTCCTGCACCGGTAGAAAAGGGTTATTCTGGCAAAACACTGCACGTTGATATTTCTCAGAACAAAATCTCAATGAGAGAAGTAACACAGCAGATGAAGGACCTTTTTATCGGCGGCAAGGGATTTGGACTCTGGCTCTTGTGGAATGCCGTGAATGAAAACACGAAATGGGATAGTCCCGAAAATGAGATATGCATTGCCAGCGGACCTTTGGGTGGAACCAGTGCTTTCCCCGGTTCGGGTAAATCTCTGGTCGTATCCATCTCTCCCACCACCGGCAGTATCATCGACAGCAATGTGGGAGGTCATTTTGGACCGCTCCTCAAATTTTCCGGCTTCGATGCCCTGGAAGTTCAGGGAATTGCAGAAAAGGACGTCATTATTGTTATCGATTCCAAAAAGCAGAAGATCAGCATCGAAGAAGCACCAAAGGAAGCTGTAGATGCCCATCTGGTTTGTGAACAACTGACAGAAATGTATGCAGATAACGAAACGGAAAAACAGAATATCTCCGTCGTTTCGGCTGGTAAGGGCTCTGATCATGTTCTGATCGGCTGTCTGAATTTCTCCTGGTGGGATTGGCGTCGTCAGGGAGTTCGCATCAAACAGGCCGGTCGCGGAGGTATCGGCTCAGTTTTTCGGCGCAAAAAGATCAAAGCAATCGTTGTGAAAACACCAAATATGCGCCCGAAATGGAAGATCCAGGAACGTCAGCCGGAACCCCTGAAAGGAGTACGATCATGATAGAGAAAATCGATAAAATAATCCAAAAGTGGAATTCTGATAGCGATTATGTGATCGAAATGATGCAGGATATTCAGGATGAATTCCGCTACATTCCCCGTCAGGCTCTGGAACAGATCACCAGAAGAACAGCCGTTCCTCTGACCCGTTTGTATCACATTGCTACTTTCTATAAATCTTTCAGTTTGGAACCGCGAGGTAAATATGAAATCCAGGTCTGCACCGGCACTGCCTGCCACGTGAAAGGAGCTGCCAAAATTCTGGATGCCATCGCCCGTGTATTGAATATCACCGAAGGCGATACCACTCAGGATAATCTCTTCACACTGGAAGGCGTGCGCTGTCTGGGTTGCTGCAGTCTGGCTCCGGTCATCACGATCGGCAAGGATCTGTATGGCGAAGTGAAAACAGCCGACATTCCCAAACTCATCAAAAAATATCAGGGAGGGGAAGAATGAATCTGACAAAATTAATCGAACTGCAAAGAAAATATCAAGACGATAAAAAGAGTTACAAAGCTTCCCTGATGGTATGCGCAGGCACCGGCTGCGTTTCTGCCGGTTCTTTCAAACTGGTCGATCTGCTGCAGGAAGAGATCAAAAAACGCCATCTGAAAAATGATTATCTGGTCGTTCCCACAGGCTGCAATGGTTTTTGCGCTCAAGGTCCGATCATGGTCATTCAGCCGGAAGAGATTTTCTATCAAAAAGTTAAACCGGAAGATATCGGCGAGATCATCGACAATCTGCTGGCCGGAAAACAAGTGGAAAGGTTATTATTTAAAGATTTAAAAACCGGAAAAGCCATTCCCCGCATGAGTGAGATAGATTTTTTTGGCAAGCAGCAGCTTATAGCTCTGCGTCACAAAGGAATAATCAATCCCGAAAACATCGAAGATGCGATTGCCCACGGCGCTTATCAGGCTTTGGGAAAAGCACTGCAGTTGAAACCGGAAGAGGTTATCAGGGAAGTCATCAAATCCGGAATTCGCGGTCGCGGCGGAGGAGGATTCCCTGCCGGTGTAAAATGGCAGAGCGTTCTGGATGCTTCACGTAAAAAAGAGGAAACTCCTTATGTGATCTGCAATGCCGACGAAGGCGATCCGGGGGCATTCATGGATCGCAGCATCGTGGAAGCCGATCCGCACTCTGTGATCGAAGGCATGCTGATCGGAGCTTACGCAGTGAGAGCCAAAGAAGGTTTCGTGTATATCCGCAAAGAATATCCGCTGGCTATGCAGAGGTTGGAAAAAGCCATTGCACAAGCCAGAGAAGCAGGATTCCTGGGAGAGAAAATTCTAGAAAGCGATTTCAGTTTTGATATTTACATCCATCGCGGCGCCGGAGCATTCGTCTGCGGCGAATCTTCTGCCCTGATGGCTTCCATGAGCGGACGTGCCGGTGAACCTCGGCCAAAATACGTGCATAATGCCGAATCCGGTTATCGAGATAAACCAACAGTGCTGAACAACGTGGAAACCTGGGCTAATATTCCGCCTATTCTAGAAAGAGGTTCTGCCTGGTTTGCCGCTATCGGTAGCGGCGATGTTTCCGAAAATCCCTGGAATGGCAGTTCGGGAACGAAAGTATTCTCTCTCGTGGGAGATATCGTCAATTCCGGTCTGGTGGAAGTACCCATGGGAATCAGCCTGCGAGAGATCATTTTTGAGATCGGCGGCGGCATTCCCAACGAACGCAGATTCAAAGCTATTCAAACCGGAGGTCCTTCCGGTGGCTGCATACCGGAAAGATTGCTGGATCTGCCGGTAGATTTCGACAGCCTCACAGAAGCAGGCTCGATGATGGGTTCCGGCGGCATGATCGTGATGGACGACCGCACCTGCATGGTAGATATTGCCAAGTATTTCATTTCCTTCCTGAAAGATGAATCCTGTGGCAAGTGCACACCCTGCCGGGAAGGCTTGATCGCACTTTTTGAAATTCTGGACAGGATCACAAAAGGTGAAGGCAAAGACGGTGATATTGAATTGATGGAAGAAATCGCCGAAACAATGGAAGTGGCTTCACTTTGCGCCTTGGGACAGACAGCTGCCTATCCTGTACTCAGCACGATCAAACACTTCAGAGCTGAATACGAAGCTCATATCAAAGATAAAAAATGTCCCGCCGGAGTTTGTAAACCACTTATTACCTACAGCGTCAATGACAATTGCACAGGCTGCACGGTCTGTGCCAGGAATTGTCCGGTTCAATGCATCACTGGCAAAGCAAAGGAAAAGCATCAGATAGATCACGCTGCCTGTATCAAATGCGGCGTCTGTGCGGAAGTTTGCAAATTCGATGCAATAACGGTGGATTAAGGAGGTTATCATGATTAAAGTGAAAATAGATGGAAAACAAATAGAAGTGAAAGAAGGCACTACGATCCTGAATGCTGCCAAGCAGTTGAATATAAACATCCCAGCGCTTTGCAGCCGCGAAACCGTCGAACCTTACAGTGTATGCCGCCTTTGTGTGGTAGATTTGAACGACGGCCGCAAGACGAGAATGGTGACATCCTGCAACTATCCGATCCGTAAAGAGATCGAAGTTAATACGAAATCTGAGCGGGTAAAGAAAAGTCGAGCCATGGTTCTGGAAATGATGCTTTCCCGCTGGCCGAATGTACCAAACATCAAACAATTTGCCGGAGAATATGGTGTAAGCCAGGCGCGTTTCAATCATCCTCTCATAGATTATTCACCCAATGCCTGCATACTCTGCGGATTGTGTGTGAATGCCTGCAGTGAGATTATGTGGGAAGATATTATCGGCTTTGCCGGTCGCGGCGAAAACAGACGTGTCGTGATGCCCTTTGAAAAGCATTATGACGCCTGCGTGGGTTGCAGCACCTGTGCCAACATCTGCCCCACCGGAGCTATCCAACTGGTGGATGATCCCAATCATCCGGCCGATAAAAAACGCATCGAAAAATACGGAGGAAAAGTGACTAACGAAATGAAACTGCTGGATGAAGAACAGTGCCGCATGCGGGAAGTGGGGACTGCTCACCTCACAGAGATCATGAACGACTACGATCTGCTTCCCACCTGCAACTATAAATTTGGTTCTCATAAAAACGCCGGTCAGATCAGCTCTGATGTTTTCAAAAATAACTATCTGACCCAACATGTTCCGGATGGCTGCTGGCTGGGATGTACCATGGCTTGCGCCAAATCCGCTGATAATTATCATCTGAAGACAGGACCTTACAAAGGCGAACGTGTGATAGTGGACGGACCGGAATATGAAACAGTCGCCGGAGTTGGAGCCAATATGGGAATTTTCAACCCGGAATTCGTGCTGGAAGCCAATTTCTATTGTGATACCTACGGCATCGATACAATATCCTTTGGTACGGGTATGGCTTTTGCCATGGAATGTTATGAAAACGGTATTCTGAATAAAGAACGCACTGGCGGACTGGAGCTTACCTTCGGCAACGAAGCAGCTGCGATGGAAGCTCTTCATCAGATGGGAAGAGGCAAAGGCTTTGGCGTTACGGTCGGTCAGGGAATTCGTCGTATGAAGAAATTCTTTGCCGAAGAATTCAAGCTCAGCGATGAACAGATCAAGTTCATGCAGGATATCGGCATGGAAGCCAAAGGATTGGAATATTCGGAATATGTGACCAAAGAATCCCTGGCCATGCAGGGCGGCTACGGTCTTGCTTTGAAAGGTGCGCAGCATGATGAAGCCTGGCTTATCTTCATGGATATGGTCAATAACCAGATCCCGACCTTTGAAGATAAAGCGGAAGCGTTACACTATTTTCCCATGTTCCGCACCTGGTTTGGCTTGATGGGTCTGTGTAAACTGCCCTGGAATGATGTGGAACCAGCCGATAACGCTGAAACCGATGAACCGGCAAAAGTTCCCGGTCATGTGGAAGGCTACGTGAATTTCTTTAACGGCATGACCGGCAAGAACATCGACAAACACGAACTGATCCTGCAATCGGAGCGGGTTTATAATTTCCAGCGGGTCTTCAATTTCCGATTGGGATTCGGGCAGCGTGAACATGATGCTATTCCCTACCGTTCCGCCGGACCCGTCACCTTCGAAGAATATGAATCCAGAGCCGAAAGATATGATAAACAGCTCGTAGAAAAATGGAATTACGATATCGAGGGAAAAACTATCGAAGAAAAGCGTGACTACCTGCGAAAAATGCGGGAAGGAGATTATCAAAAACTATGCGATGCGGTTTATAAACGGCGCGGCTGGGATAATAACGGTGTGCCGACCATCGAAAAAATGAAAGAGCTGGGTATGGATCTTCCCGAAGTTGTGGAAGTTCTGGAAAAATACTATCAATAATTGGGAAAACCAACCTGCCGGACTGCACAATCCGGCAGGTTTTCTTTATAAGAATAAGGGAAATGCTGATTTCCCTATTCGCTCCCTTTTTTAAGGGGAGCTGTATTGCGTAAGGAGGATTGAGAGGTTATGAAAAAGAAAGATTTCTTTGCTGCTCATGATCCTGAGATAATTCCTATTTTACAGAGAGCAGTCATCGGCATTGCCGGCTGCGGGGGGTTGGGCTCGAATGTGGCGGTTGCGCTCACTCGGGTTGGAATTGGGAAAATCATTTTTGCCGATTTTGACACGGTTGAGCCTTCCAACCTGAATCGGCAGCAGTTTTTCATCCATCAGATCGGCTTGCCAAAAGTGGAAGCACTAAAATCCAATTTGCAGCAAATCAGCCTCTTCTCAGAATTTGAAGAACATTTTATCAAATTGAATGAAAAAAATATTCCCCAAATCTTTGAAAATGTTGATATCATGGTGGAAGCCTTTGACAAAGCGGAAATGAAAGAAATGCTGATCGATTGCTGGATGGAACATTTTCCTGACAAACCGATTATTGCAGCTTCCGGACTGGCTGGCTGGGGCAGGAATGAATTGCTGCACACTCGAAAGCTCGATAATCTATTCATCTGCGGAGATGAGCAAACCGAATTACAAAACGGCATCTCCCCCCTGGCTCCTAGAGTGGGAATAGTGGCTAACATGCAGGCTAATCTAGTTCTGGAAATACTTTTGAAGGATCTATGAAACAAATAACAGTGAATGGATATAAAATCGACTGGCAGGAAGGAATGACCATCACCGATGTTCTGCAGAAAATGAATTATACCTTTAAAATGCTGGTCATTAAGGTGAACGGGGAACTGGTGCGAAAAAAAGATTATGATTCAACAACAATACCCGCCGGAGCCGATGTGAAAGTCATCCACCTGATCAGCGGCGGATAAAAATCCAATAGAGAAGAACAAATGTTCAATTTAAAGATATTTACAGTGTTTCTTATGTTAGGTTCGGTTCTTTCGGCTGGTAAACTGCCAGTGATCGATGTTTTTTATAAAGACAAAGAACCTTCCCAACGAGCTCTGAAGAAAATCAAAGAAGTATTGCAGGATTTTGATAATGCCTATCAGATCAGATATTTCCTGATCGATGCTGAAGAAACCAACGCTAAGATCGAAGAATACGGCTTGCCTTCCACTCATTTCCCGGTGGCTGTTGTCATCGATGGAAAATTCACTGCGGAGATTGATGGGAAAACAATATATTTTGTACATTTTCCATTATTTATGAAGGGGATCGGCAGGCACGAAGCTAACTGGTCGCTGAATGATCTGAAAAAAGTTCTGGTCGATCCGTCTCTGCTCACTGATGAAAATATTCTTCCGGTGCTTGACGAAGCTGCTGAAACAAGCGAATGTGAGGAATAATATGGCTGAAATTGAACGAATTACCGAAGATTTGAAAATATTATCCGAACCAACTCGTCTGAAGATACTACAACTTTTACTTAGTCATAACCATCTCTGCGTTAACGCTATCACCCACAAACTGGATGTTTCACAATCTACAGTATCCCAGCATCTGCGAGTGCTCCGACAGGCAGATTTTGTTTACAGAGAAAAACGAGCCCAGCATATCCATTATTCTCTCAATAACAAAAAAATCGAAGAATTGATCGGAACATTTGAGAAACTCTGGAAATAAAAGTTTGTTTTTTTTAAGATCAATATTAGTGTATGCTAATGTATTAATGAAGGAGATTTGAAATGTGCCAAAAATATGAATACAAAAACGAATTGAGGAAAAAATGAAACCCATCATAGAAGCAAAGAATCTGACTAAAAAATTTGAAGATTTCATAGCAGTGAACAGCATTTCTTTCAACGTAAACAAGTGTGAAATCTTTGGCTTTCTGGGACCCAACGGTGCCGGCAAAACTACCACGATCAATATGCTGACCGGCATGGCCAAGATAACTTCCGGTGAGATATATTATAAGAACGAAGATGTAACAAAAAGGATCAAAAAAGCTCAGGAACTGATTGGCGTCGTGGCAGATGAAAGCAATCTTTATGCCGAGATGAGCGGTTTTGACAATCTCTGTTTCTGCGCTTCCCTGTATGGAATTCCCAGAAAGATCAGAGAAGAAAGAGCGTTAGAATTATTGCGAACTTTTCAGTTGGATCACGTGGCAAACAAAAAATTCGCTGCCTATTCCAAAGGCATGAAACGAAAATTGACCATTGCTGCAGCTCTCATCCACAAACCCGAAATTCTTTTTCTGGATGAACCCACCACCGGCATCGATATAGCCAGTGTGCGTCAGATCAGAAACCTGATAAAAAATCTGAATGAAACCGGCACAACCATCTTTCTCACAACTCATTACATCGAAGAAGCCGAACGCTTATGTGATCGGGTTGCTTTCATTGATCAAGGCAGAATTATCAAGATAGATACGGTGCAGAATCTGCTGGAAGCCACCAAAGAATCGCAGGTAATCGAAGTAGTATTTGAAGAAAACAAAGCAGAAAAGAAAATGCTGCTCGACCAGTTAACAGCTGAATTTCCCAACGTGGAATGCACATTTAAAAACAGTAACACGATCAAGGTTATCAGCAGCGAGAAGATAGATATTTCGCCCATCGTCGCCTTTTTTTCTGCCCGGAAGATTTTTGTGTATGAAGCCCGCATGATCCAGCCGACTCTGGAAGATGCATTCGTTAAACTGACTGGAATCCAGATCGACCTTCTGAAGAAGGAAAAGGAAAAGAAATGAAATCATCAATTGCGTTTTTCAGTATTCTTTCCAAAGATATGAAGAATTATTATCTGAAACCGCCCAATATCAGTTGGGGCATTATTTTTCCTTTTGCCTGGATGCTGATGATGGTGATCAGGACGAAGATGGCATTCAATATAGCCGAAGTCTTTCCCGGCATTGTGGCAATGTCCATCCTGTTTGGCACCACTTCCATGCTGGCTGTCACGATCACTTTCGAAAGAAAATCCCGCTCTTTCGAACGACTGCTGCTGGCTCCGATCAGCGTCGAGCTGCTGATCCTGGCAAAAATCACCGGAGCCATTTTATTCGGGATGTTCAACAGCCTGATTCCTGTACTGGTTTCCGTTCTCTATTTCAAAGCATCCGTGGCAAATCCGTTCACTCTGATCGTCGGCATCTGCTTTTTATCGGTCGTTTCCACTTTATTGGGATTATACATCTCGGTGGCAGCCAAAGAGGTTTTTGAAGCCCAGACCTATTCCAATTTCTTCCGTTTTCCGATGATCTTTCTCTGCGGATTGTTTGTACCGATAACTGCTTTGTCTGTCTTTGTGCGACCGCTTTCCTACATTTTGCCGATCACTTACGGGGTTGATGTGTTGAGATTTTCCATCTCCGGTTCAAATTCCTTTCCTCTATTTCTGAATCTTGGTATTTTGCTGTCGTTCTGCTTGTTGCTTTTCTATTTCAGTAAATATAATATCAAGAAGAAGTGGATAATCTGATTAACTCGAGATGGAAGGTTAAGAGAAAAATTGAGTAAAAAAAAAATTGCCAGAATTTGTCTAAAGAAATGCATGAAGAACTTTCAGGAAAGTAAAAAATCACTTTCCTATATAGTATGAAATAATTTTCTTGACCATAATATCAAAGAAATATAACCGAACTCCGATTCATCGAAATGAATTTGGTGAATGAATAATTAATATAAAAATAAGGAGAATAGAAATGTTTAAAACAAATGAATACTTTGAAGGCAAGGTGAAATCGATTGCCTTCCAGGATGAAAAAAGCGAAGCCACGATCGGCGTGATGGCAGCGGGAGAATTTGAATTCGGCACCAGCAAACTGGAAGTGATGACCATTATCAGCGGCGGATTGAACATCCTGATGCCCGATTGCGAAGAATGGCATAAATACGGGGTGATGGAATCTTTCAAGATCAAAGCCGGCAAGAAATTTAAAGTGAAAGTAGAACAGCCAACCACCTACATCTGCCGTTATTACGATGAATGCGGCTGCAACTGTCATTGTTGATCTGCACTATGGGAAAGCATTTTATCATTATTTTTCTGCTGCTGACGATTGTTCTGTCTGCCGATCTTTACTCCGAGACAGAAAATCTCACACTCGTTGAGTTTTCCGGCACTTTAAAGAGTATCGGCGGTGAATGGTATATGAATACAGGCGGTGATTTCTTCAAGCTTGATCTGCCGTCCGACGAATTTCTGCAGGAACACAAAATTCTACTGGAAGCCAAAGCCGAGATATTAATCCACGGCATCTTGCAGGAAGAAGAGATCGCTGCTCATAAACTAATTTTCAAGGAAGAAATCCTAGAACTCAGAGACAAAGACGGCAATCCGCTCTGGTCAGCCGAAGTCGATCTGGGCTATTATGAAGTAGATCCCAAACTCTGTATCGGCTGCCGCTTATGCACAAACATCTGCCCTACCGGAGCCATAACAATGGTGAAAGGCAAAGCTGTGATCGATGCCGACAAATGCATTGCCTGCGGCTTCTGTGCCGACGGCGATGGGAAAAAGTTCAAAGGCTGCCCTACTCAGGCGATTTTCAAAGCAAAATAGAATCTACAGGTTTTCGATACAAATCCCGTCATTCATGGCGGGATTTTTTTATTATTTTGATAAATCTGATGCCTTGAATTTATCAAAAAGATAAATATGATCCGGATAAGAGTAGATCGATAAATTCCATATTTCTATGTTAAATAGAAAGTTAATCCTATTCCTATTGTTTTGGCACAAGCCATGCAATCCTAAACTGCCAAAAGGAGGTTGTGATGAATAAGAAAATTTTAGTGATGAGTGTAGTTTTGATGTTTGTTTTGAGTTTATTTGCTCAGAACTCAGAAAAGGATGAAGTTTCTATCGAGATTGACGAAGCGATGAAGCAGGCGCAGGTAGAATTGGATTCTGCCATGGAAGATCTGGATAAAGACTTCAAGAAGATCAAAGTAAATGTCAACGTGAAAAGCGGAGATTCTCCCAAACTGGGTGTGTATCTTTCCAATCTTGATTTTGAAGATATGTATGAGATGCACTACAATTATACTTACGGTGTTTATGTTTCCGGTGTCACAAGCGGTGGCCCTGCCGAAAATGCCGGTATTGCCAAAGGTGATATCATCATGGAGTTTGATGGGCAGAAAGTGAAATTTGAACGTCATTTGGTCAGCCTTATCAAATCAAAAAAATTCGGTGATGCAGTTCCAGTTAAATTCTTCCGATTAGGTGAAATCTATGAAACAACCGTTACATTTACTCAACCACATAAACAGGAAAAAGATGTAATTATAACCAAAACCGGCGAAAAGAAAAAGAAACTTCCGGTTGGTGATGGAAGCGGCGGTTGGCTGCCTATCTGGTATCAGCCCGATGTGGAAAAATTCAATGTCTTCCTGGCGGACATGGGATTCAACGATGAAACATTTTCCGAAAATGGTTTTCTCATTCATGGTGGCGGTGGAATGGGAAATGTCGGCAAAGGCTGGTTTCTGGGCGGTATGGGAGCCGGATATGACAACAAAGAAACAACAAAGCATATCTGGACACATTACAAAAATGGTGCCGAAGAAGATGTCTTGGTTAGCAGAACTGCTAAATACATTGTCAGTTACGGCGGAGTTACACTCGATAAAAGATATGCTCTTTCCCGAAAATTCCTCGCTTCTGCCGGCTTCATGCTGGGCTGGGGAGAAAATGTCTTTAAGATCAAACAAACCGATGACAACGGTAATATCACTAACTTCGACTTTGAAAATGATCCAAGTGGACAATTGGATGAATTTTACGATTACAAATCGAAATTGAAATTATCATCCGATTACATCTTATTCCAACCCAGATTCACATTTATGTGGAGAATTCTGGACTGGCTCAGTTTCAGAACTGAAGTCGGTTACATGCTCAGTTATTCTTCTGCCGGCTGGAAAGCCAAATGGAACGGCGAATCCGTGAAACTGCTGAACGCACCCGAAGCTAATATGGACGGGCTCACATTCAGCATCGGACCTTGGTTTGGATTTTAAATATTGACAAGTTAACCGAGTAAAAATTAGTCTCTGATAGAATTGGTCTATCGGAGACTGATTTTTTTTAGAAGAGGAAAAGGAGAATGTTTCAGACTTTATCGAATAAAATAATTACAGGTGTTATCACACTCAGCATGATGCTATTGTCTTCCTATGAAGGCAATAAAGCACGTTTTGATAATGTTTTTGCCAACTTCGGCGGCAATCGTATCTTCATTTCGGCAGAACTGGTAGATGCCTTTGAAAATGACTTTGAAGAAATCTTCCGTTCCGGAGAGTTGATCGAGATTTTTTTTCAAATTCAAATTCACGATCAGGAAAGAACGATCCATGCAGAAGAATTCCGTCATGCAGTTATCTATGATCCTCTGGAAAAACTCTACACTGTTTATCTGGAAGAAAAAAACTTAGAAACAACCGCAGCTGATTTCCTGCAATTGATCGAGACAATTTCCCAAATTGAATATACACATAAAATCTCAAAATATAACGGTGGGCACATCATCCTTTCCGCCTATCTAAAGAAGGTCAAGCTGCAAACTGTAAACAAAGAATATGATTTGATGATGCTTTGGAAATTCAAACAGCCCAAAGTAAAAGCTCTATGCAACATACAGGAAAAATCCTGAGATAACAAATGAAACAATCATGTTTGAGGAAAACACACAAGAGAATGATAAAAAATAATAAATGTCATCCAGAGTTCGACTTTAGTCGAGTATCGAAGGATGGGACGAGGATAATAACACGACACTTCGATGCGTCTCCGGCAGTTGCCGGATCCTATTTCCGACTTCGTTCCGAAGGCTTTCGAAACTACGACGTGACAGGCATTGTAACAGAAGTATAATCATATGAAAGTCAGTTTACGCTCTCTCGTTATAACACTTTTTTTGTTCCTTTATCTCAGCAGTTTGATCCTGATCAATGCTTTTTTTGTAGAAAAGCATCGTCAAGCCGGCGAAGCTTTTCAGTCGCTTCAATTTGATGAATCGTTAACGAATCTGGCATTTCTTACAAAACAGGACAGTTTGCTGGCAAAAGAACTTCTACGAAAATTCAATTCCAGCCGAGCTGCTTCTGAAATGATCCGTCATGAAGCTCAGATTTATTCCTCAGGATTTTTATTTGTGTTAATGATTATTTCTGTTTCTATCTTTATTTTTGTATTTAATATTATTACTAAACCCTTCAAAGAAATGCAAACCGCCACAGCCAAGATCCGTCGAGGTGATTTTGGAGTGAAACTGAGTGAAACCGGATTTAGTGAAATCAAAGAACTTAAGAAATCGTTCAATCGAATGTCAGCCGAATTGGAAAGCGTTCAAAAGAAATTGATCCGTGCCGAGAAAGAAAGCATCTGGAAAGAACTTTCCCGCATTCTGGCGCATGAAATCAAAAACCCGCTCACTCCCATCCAGTTATCCATCCAGAGATTGGAAGAGCAATTTGAACTTGATCAGCAGAAATTTCAAAAAATATTTCCTGAATCACTTCAGATCATAAATCAGGAAATCGAAAACCTGCAGAAACTGGCTTTTTCTTTCTCCAGTTTTGCCAAAGATATACAGCCGGAATTCTCTGTTTTCGACTTAAATGATGTAATGCAGGAGATCCTGCAATCCTATACGCATCGTTACTCGATTCGACTGGATTTTCCCGAGGATTGCGTGTTCAGATTTGACAGAACGCATTTTTATCAGATTATTACTAATATTATCCAAAATGCCATCGATGCTGCAGAAGAAGAAGTGAAAATACAGATATTGATTATCAAGCAAAAACAGAAGATCAATATTTCTATCAAAGACTTCGGCACGGGAATTGCGTCTGAAGAATTGGAAAAAATTTTCCAACCCTATTACACCAAGAAGAAAAAAGGGACAGGATTGGGGCTGGCTTTGGTAAAAAAATTAATTGATCTTAATGAAGCAGAAATTGAAGTAGCAAGCGAGCTGGGAAAGTGGACGGAATTTATAATTAAAATCGAATCCGCAGAAAGAGGAAAACATGAGAGTATTGATAATTGATGATGAAATGAATATTTGTTTGAGTTTGAAAAACATTCTGGAAGACGAAGATTATATCTGTGAATATGCTTTGAACAGTAAAAACGGAATGCACAAAGTGGAATCCTTTTCGCCCGATGTCATCTTACTGGATGTAAGACTGGACGGCGCTAACGGTATTGACGTTTTGAAAGAAATAAAAGAAAGCAATCCGGAAATCATTGTGATCATGATCTCCGGTCACAGCGGCATCAAAGAAGCTGTGCAGGCAATGCGTCTGGGAGCTTATGATTTTCTGGAAAAACCACTCAGCCTTACAAAGATCAGAGTTATCATCAAGAAAGCATTGGATTATAAAAATATCAAAAGAGATTATCATCGCCTTAAAACTGACCTGGATCAGCAATACAAAATCATTGGACACAGTGAAGCGATAAAGCAGCTGCATTCCCTGATTCGTAAAGTTGCACCAAACGATTCGAAAGTCCTGATTCGAGGTGAAAGCGGTACCGGCAAAGAACTTGTAGCTTACGCCATTCATCATCTCAGCACGCGGTCGGAAAAACCATTTATAAAATTCAACTCAGCAGCTATTCCCAAAGAACTGGTGGAAAGCGAATTATTCGGTTTTGAAAAAGGCGCCTTCACCGGTGCGGATCGAAGCAAAGACGGCAAGATGGAACAGGCAAATGGCGGCACACTTTTCCTGGATGAGATCGGCGATATGAATTTGAATGCACAAGCCAAAATCTTGCGTGTTATTCAGGAAGGCGAATTTGAACGCGTCGGTGGTAATAAAACTCAGAAGATAGATGTACGCATCATTGCCGCCACCCACAAAAATCTGGAAGAACTGATCGCCAGCGGTGATTTTCGTGAAGATCTCTATTATCGTTTAAATGTGATACCAATCATTACTCCGCCGCTCAGACAGCATCCGGAAGATATCCCAATTTTAATTGATTATTTCTCCGATTTTTTTGCCAGCGATCTGAAAATTCCGCATAAAACTTTCTCTTTCGAAGCGATAAAATTAATGCAATCCTGGCAGTTTAAGGGCAACGTTCGGGAACTGAAAAACTTTATCGAAAGAATTTATATTCTTGTTCCAAATGAAATCATCGAACCGAAAGATCTGGAATTCTTGAATCAAACAAAATCGGTTTCGCATTTTTGGAATGAAACGATCAATTTCAAAGAAAAAAAAAAGGAATTTGAAAAGAAATATCTGAGCACTCAGCTGAAACTGCATGACAATAATCTATCCAAAACAGCCGAAGCTCTGGGTCTGCAAGTCAGTAACCTCTCACGAAAAATTAAAGAATTAGAGATAAAATAGGAGTCAAGATGAAATCAAAATGGTTTGCACTGGGATGTTTAACATCCTTTCTGATCGTGATCGTGATCATTTTTTTAAGCCTTTCCGGACTTAACAAAATGGGACGGGAATTGACCGGTAGTAAGAGTCATATCAAAATTGCTCAAAATTCTTATCTTCATCTCAGATTGTCCGGTCCCATCACTGCTTACAATGAATATCAGGAAGGTTTTTTCGGTAATACTGATATAAGTGTGCATGATCTTGTGCAGAAGATAGATTTTGCTGCCCAGGATGACAATATTTCCGGCATTTTTCTGGAGCCAAACTTCATTTCTGCCGGATACGCCGATCTTAATGAATTATCAAAAGCTTTAGAGCGATTTCGTGTAACCGGCAAGGAAGTCATTTCCTATCTTGACTTTGCCTTTGATAAAGACTACTTTCTGGCTTCCAGCAGTGATGATATATTTTTGAATCCATCCTCTTCTGCCGGTATTATTCTTACCGGTATCGGTGGTAATGTGCAGTTTTATAAAGATCTTCTTGAAAAGATCGGCATCGATATCGTCGTTCTTTCGGCAGGAAAATACAAAGGTGCCGGTGAAACGTTCTCACGTTCTTCTTTTTCCGCTCCTGTAAAACAAAATATCCAAAATGTTTATGATGCGCTTTACACGACTATTCTGGAAACGATTGCCCGCAACAGGAATCTTACTTATCCTGAAATTAAGGCTATCTATGAAGATCGCGGAGAGTTGTTTATCAATCATAATACTGCGCTAAATTATAAGCTGATCGATGACCTTTACTACCGTGATGAAGTTATGAACAAATACAATCTGAACAACAAATTAGTAGATTTTAAAAAATACAAAGCCTATCGACAACAGGTTTCTGCTAATAAAATTGCGGTTGTGTACACTCAAGGCATGATTGCTCCTTCTGCCACTTTACCTTCTGGAGATAATCTGAATGAGACTAAAATCAATCCGATTTTTGATGATTTGATGAAGGATAAAACGGTGAAAGCTGTTGTCTTGAGGATAAACAGTCCCGGGGGAAGCGCTCTCATTTCAGAGAATATCACACAAAAAATCAATCAACTGAAAAGCCGGAAGCCTGTAGTTGTTTCGATGGGAAATGTTGCAGCATCAGGCGGTTATTATATTTCCTGCAGAGCAGACTACATCTATTCTGATCCTTTTACAGTAACCGGATCGATCGGTGTAGTAGCAATGCTTCCCAATCTTCAGAACCTGGCAGACAAAGCCGGCGTTCGCAGCGAAAAAATAGGTAATGGCAAGTTCACACATTTCCTCGACATTTATTCAAAACCTTCCAATGAAGAGCTTACGATCTTGCAGAACTCACTGCAGGATACATATCTGGAATTCAAAAAACGCGTGGCAGATGGCCGCTCGCTTAGCTTGGAAGCAGTTGAAGAAATTGCTCAGGGACAAGTTTGGAGCAGCAATGATGCAGTAGAAAAAAGACTGGCTGATGATATCGGCATGCTCTCCGATGCAATCTATAAAGCTGCTGAACTGGCTGAACTGGAAACATTTAGAACTGTTTTTTATCCTCAGAAAAAAAGTTTTCTGGAAGAACTTATCAAAAAAGGCTTCGATATCGATCTGGCAGAACAACTTATAAAGAACAGTATTCCAGATGAACTGGAGATTAAGGAAACAATAGAATTATATAACAACATAAAAACTCAGCCGATCCAGGCAATTCTCCCCTATCGTTTGCAGTTATAATCTCATACTTACCTTGCTCCAACATTCTATTTTCCGATTTTCTCTTCTGATATCAGAAATGATGCCGAAGGCAGTGAAGTATTAATATATCGAATTGCGGACGAGCGAAACTAACGCTGACAAAACACTCAATCAAAGAGTTAGCGCCATTATAAGTTGCATTAATTTAAGTTATTAGTGTTTAAGTATATTGACAAATTTCTTGACTGAATTGATGTAAAAAAAATTTTGATGAATTTTTGTAATAATAAGGTAAATAATTAATATATTCATAGGAGGAATGATGAAAATCAAAATTTTAGTCGTGATTCTTTTATCAAGCTTGTTCATAAGCACGAATTATGCTGCCGATCAGGATTTGAATGCGGAAGGAAAGAAAAATCTGAGATCTGCTAATATGCATCTCAAGGCTGGTCGCTACGAAAGAGCCCTTCCACTTTATGAAGAAGTATTGGAGATTAACCCTCACCACATCGAATCTCTCAAAAATGTCGGGAGCATTTTTTTCGATATAAAAAACGATTACAAAAAGGCGTTGGAATATTTTACTAAAACGCAGGATGAGATCGATGACATTTACGCAGAATATGAACAACTGCTGCTCGAAGACGAGAAAGAAGCCGGCAAGTTCTTTAAAAAATATATAAAGAAAGCTGATCTGGAGGACATTCAGGGAGATTTAAACAATCTTATCGCCAGCAGCTGGGTCAAACTCTTCAACGATGCCAAAGAATACTTTGACAATGAAGATTATGAGACCGCTTTGAATAAATTTCTCTATGTTTACGAAATAGCACCGGACAGCATTCAAACTACCAAGATGCTTGCCTACACATATTCCAGGCTCAATATGCCGGATGAATCTTTGCAGTATATGATAAAAAGCGCAGAAATGGATAAAACAGATGATTTTGTGAGAACAAATATTGGAAATGTTTATTATCAGAACGGTGAATACGAGGAAGCAATAAAATGGTATCAAGAAGCAGCTGAGATCAACCCGGAAGTTATTGATAATCATTTTAACATGGCTCTGGCTTATATGAGTCTGCAGGATGATGAGAATACAATGTATGCTTTTGAAAGAGTTCTGGAAATCGATCCCGAGAATCTCGATGCAATTGTTAATATAAGCAATATTGCAGCCCGTCTGGAAGATCACGAGAAATCGATGGAATATCTAAAAAAGGCAGTCGAAGTTGATCCCGAAAATGAAGAATTCGTATCCATTCTTACCTATAAACTTGCTCAGGATAAGAAGTTCGAAGAAGTCCTTAAATATGCAGAAAAATGGAAAGAACTCAACCCCGAATCTGAAGATGCTCAGCAATTGATCGACTTGGCTAAACAGAGAATGAAGAATTAGCTTACCGTGCGAAAGTGGTGGAATTGGTAGACACGCTGGATTTAGGATCCAGTGGGAAAAATCCTGTAGGGGTTCGAGTCCCCTCTTTCGCACCAATTGAAAATGAAAAGGAGTTTTAGTGAAAATCAGTATCAATGATCTACCTAATTGCTTAAAAGAATTGATCTTAACTATCGATAATGAAGAAGCATTACAGGAATATAACAAAGTAATGCGGCAGTTCAAAAATTATGTTGTCATACCAGGATTTCGCAAGGGTAAAGCACCCCTTAATATGGTGGAAAGAGTGTATGGCGATCACATCAAAGAAGAATTTTATAATCAGAAATTAAACGAATTTTACAAAACTGCCATCGACGAAAAAGAGCAAAAACCGATAACGCAGGGCGAATTGAAAGATGTGCAGTGGGAAAAAGGTAAAGACCTGATCGCAACTTTCAGCTTTGAAGTGATGCCCGAAGTGAAAATAGAAAACTATAAAGGCTTGGAAGTTCCGTTCGAAGAAGTTAAATTCCAACCTGAAATGATCGATGATACACTGGAAGACTTCCAGCGAAAACTGGCAGCTGAAGAAACGGCTGAAACTGCCGAAACAGGTAATTTCATAACAGTGCAAGTCAAATTTCTGGATGATGAGGAAAATGTTACAAAACAAGTTGATAGAAAATTTATTTTAGGAGAAAATTCCTATTCGCTCGAATTCAATGAAAAACTTCTGGGAACCAGAGTAGGCGATGAATTCAAAACAAAACTCTTTGCCAAAGATGATGATTCCACTGATGAGGAAATAACACCGGAAATCAAAGATCGAGAATTCCTGGTGGAAATAACAGGAATTAACAGAGTTGTTCTTCCCGAACTGAATGATGATTTTGCTAAAGATCTGGAATGCGATACACTTCAAATTCTAAAAGATAAGATCAAAGAAGATCTGCTTAATCGGTTGAATAAAGAAAATCGTGAAACGAAAGAAAACTCGATAGTAAATGCTTTGATTCAAGCCAATCCCTTTGAAATGCCCAGATCAATTATTCAATCGCAGGCAGCAGAAATGGCCAAACCATACATCGAAAAGTATAAGTATCCTCCGGAACAGATTATTCCGATTTACGAAACTTTTGCAGAACATAATCTCAAACGTCATCTCATTCTGGCAGAAATCAAAAAAATCGAAAAGATCGAAATTACCGATGAAGATAAAGAAAATGCCATCAAAGAAGCAGCAGAAAACATGAAAATGGAACCGGAACAATATCGAGAAATGTATAAAAAACAGATCGAAAGTGATGATTTTAAATATACATTGGAAGATAGAAAACTGATGGAACTGCTGGAAAATTATTCAAAATTTGTTCCCTATCACAAAGAAGACAAAAAAGAGAAAGAGGAAAAATAATGCCATTTGTACCAATTGTTGTAGAACAGGAAGGTCAAACTGAAAGAGCCTATGATATCTATTCCCGGCTGCTTAAAGACAGAATCATCTTTTTAGGTTCACCAATCGATGATAATATTGCCAATTTGATAATAGCACAGCTTTTACACCTGGCTGCCGAAGATCCTGAAAAAGATATTTACATGTACATAAACAGCCCGGGAGGTATTGTCTCTTCCGGTCTGGCAATATATGATACAATACAGTATATCAAACCGGATGTCAGCACTATCTGTATCGGTCATGCAGCCAGTATGGGAGCACTGCTTCTAACTGCCGGTCAAAAAGGGAAGCGTTTTGCTCTTCCCCACAGCCGGATTATGATCCATCAACCTCTGGGCGGTGCGCAAGGACAAGCCTCCGATATCGAGATTCAAACCAAAGAGATTCTGTATCATAAGAGAACAATGAACGAACTTCTGCATCAGCACACTGGGAAAAGCATCAAACAGATAGAAAAAGATACTGATCGCAATTATTTTATGAGTGCTGCCGAATCAAAGGAATACGGTTTGATCGATGAAGTTATCAAATCCAGAAAAGAATCAATTAAAGCCAAAACCGGAGCAAAATAGTGAATACAAGGAACATGAACAGATGCTCAATTTGTGATAGAACAGAAGCAGAAACGAAGATTTTGATCAGAGGAATTACCGGCAATATCTGTGATGAATGCACTAAAATGTGTTTCACCATCATTCAATCTGATCAGCAGAAACATGAATTCGATAATTTTGTTCTTCCCATTCCCAGAGAAATCCATCAACAACTTGATCATTACGTAATAGGTCAGGAATCGGCAAAGCAGATCATTTCGGTGGCTGTTTATAATCATTATAAAAGAATATTTAAGCAGAAGCCGGATGATGAGATCGAGATTGAGAAAAGCAATATCCTGATGATCGGTCCCACCGGTTCCGGTAAGACATTAATTGCGCAGACTTTAGCAAAAATTCTCAAGGTTCCTTTTGCAATTGCCGATGCCACAACTTTGACTGAAGCAGGATACGTGGGAGAGGATGTGGAAAATATCCTGGTAAAACTTCTGCAAAATGCCAATTATGATATTGAGAAAGCCGAAAAAGGCATCATCTATATCGATGAACTGGATAAGATTGCTCGCAAATCGGAAACTCCCTCTATCACCAGGGATGTTTCCGGAGAAGGTGTGCAGCAGGCACTTTTAAAAATTCTGGAAGGCGCTAAGGTCAATGTGCCACCAAAAGGCGGACGAAAACATCCACAGCAGGAATTCATAGAAGTAGACACCAGAAACATTCTCTTCATTGCCGGTGGTGCATTCTTTGGATTGGAAAAAATCATCAAAAAGCGTTTGAAGAAGAAAATCATCGGATTTGATGTAGAAATGACGACTGAAAGCCTGGACGACAAAAATATCTTCAGCAAAGAAATTCCGGACGATTTGATCAAATATGGCTTGATCCCTGAACTGGTGGGCAGAATGCCGGTAGTAAGTTCATTGGATGAGCTGGATGTGGAAGCTCTGATTCAAATCCTGACAAAACCGAAAAACGCCATTTGCAAACAATACAAGAAACTCTTCGAAATTGAAGATGTAAAGCTGGATTTCAGTGTAGATGCCTTACGGGAAATCGCCAGTATTGCGATCAATCAGAAGATCGGGGCTCGTGGCTTGAGAGCAATCATGGAAAAATTCATGATTGAGATTATGTACAATATTCCTGATATGAACAATCTGAAAGAATGTATGATTTCAAGAGATGTCGTTTTAGGTGAAAGCGATCCGGTTTTCAGTTATCAAAAAGAAAAGAAAGAAAACACAGCATAGCTCTAACCTTTTCTAAAACTTCCTCGGTGCTTATATGATTTTTTTAGGGCAAAAAGATTTAAATCATATTCATTATTTGAAGAAAAAGTTGGCGTCACTTGCCGCCAGATGGCTGCTACAACCTGGCATGCAAGCAGAAAGTCGACTTTAGACTTTTCTTGAATTACAAGTAATAGTTCGGCTTTATTTCGGGGCTTTTTTCTTTGAGTGCTTTTCGAATTTCCTCCATCAGATTTTCATCGGAGATGGGTTTCATAACATAGCCGGAAGGTTTGGTTTTCAGGGCGGCATCAACCGTTTTCTTCTCTGTATATGCCGAAACAAAAATAACTGGTATAGGGCTGCTTTTACCAATTTTTTCCGCCAATTCTATACCGTTCATTTTACCGGAAAGCGCAATATCGATCAGAACCAGATCGGGTTTATTGGATTTGATGCTTTCTATTGCGTTTTCAGCCGTATCTTGAATCGTGAGAACCTTGTAACCTTCCATCTCCAGCAGATTCTTAATATCTGCTGCAATAATCTGTTCATCTTCCACAATTAAAATTTTTTTCATAGTTATTCCCCTTCAAAAGATAAATTTATATTTCACACCGTTGGAAAAATCAGAAGAAAACTCAGCTTCCAACTGGTCAGATAGAATTGCGATCAGGCTGATTCCCAGAGAGTCTTTATCGATATCTTTTTCGTCAAATCCCACACCGTTATCACTATATTCAAATTTTATTTTATTATTCTGATGCCGGATTAAAATATCGATCTCACCTTTTTCATTATTGGGAAAAGCGTGCTCCAATGAATTTGAAAAAAGTTCGTTCAAAATAAGGGCAAAAGGAATAGATTGATTTACATTGAAAGTAATATCTTCCTCGATATCCAAATTCACCTTGATGACAGCCGGAGATATCTTGTAGGCATTGTAAAGGAAATGTGTAAGATCCCGAATATAATCTTTAAATTGAATTCTATCAAAATTTCGTTGCTGATAGAGTTTTTGATGGATCATCGACATAGTTCGTATACGGTAAACAGTGCTTTTGAATTTATCATGTGATTCGGCGTCTTTAATTTCGCGCGCCTGCATATTCAAAAGGCTCGAGATTACCTGTAGATTGTTTTTCACTCTGTGATGGATCTCTGCCAGCATGATCTCTTTTTCTTTAAGAGAATTCGCGATCTTTTCCTGCGCCAGTTTCTGTTTTGTAATGTCCTGCATAATGCCGTCGATAAAAGCGATATCGCCATCAGTGCCTTTCACGGCTATTGCCGAAACAGAACAATACAACACCGAGCCATTTTTGCGTTTTAATTTCAGTTCTTCCTGTTTCACAGCACCCAGTTCTTTTAATTTTTGTGTGAAACATTCAAGCTCTTCAAAATCATGATAAAAGTCTTTTATATCAAGAGCTATCAGCTCATCATCTTCATCATAACCTAAGATTTTGGCAAAAGCCGTGTTTGCTTCAATGATCTTGCCGGGATTGATAGAACGGCGATAAAGACCGATCTGCAGATCCTCTGCCAGAGTTCGATACTGAGCTTCACTTATTTCCAGAGCTTCTTCCATTTTTTTCCGTTCTGTTATATCGAAGATAACACCATCCAGCACTGCATTTTCTTCTCTCATCAACCTGATACATCTTCCTTTTTCATGAACCCATCTAATCTCTCCATTCTTGTGAATGATTCTGTATTCCAAGCTGAAATCCCGCCCCAGTCCTAAAGCATCTGCCACAGCGTTATTTACTTTAATTCTGTCTGTTGAGTAGATAACGTCTGTCCAGGTAATTCTATTCGAAGTAAATTCTTCAGGTTTATAACCAGTAACCTTTTTAACTTCTTTACTGATGTAGTTCATGCGCCAGGGAGGATGAATTTCACATCTATAAACGATGCCGGGAATATTGTCGATAAGGTTCTGCATTCGAATCTGATTTTCGAAAATTTCTTTAGTTCTATCTTCTACTATTTGCTGAAGATTTTTCTTCTCTTCTCTCAATTTATCTTCTGCTTTTTTGATGCGCAGCATCACATTGATCTGAGCAGCCAGCTCACTCTCATCGATCGGTTTGCCAATAAAAGAATCCGCACCGGCTTCAAATCCTTGAATGCGCGACTCCGGATCGGTACTAATTGCGGTGATCAAAATAATCGGAATATGTTTAGTTTTCTCTTCGCTCTTTAAGATGCGACATGCCTCAAAACCATCCATTCCTGGCATTTTTACATCCATCAGTATTGTATCCGGCTGTTCCCTTTTTGCTTTGGAAATCGCTTCTTCGGCAGTCATGGCAGTATAAACTTTGCAATCTGGGATCAAGTGTGATATCAAAGCATTATAAGTGATAATATTATCACGATTATCATCTACAGCTAATATTTTCATTCGCTTCTCCCCAAAACAGATGCTCGTTCAATTATCCATTTTCGCCATTTCTGTCAAATAACTTTATATTTTTTTTTATTTCTTCCCACTTTCTTTAAGCATCATCTAAATAAATCAACCTTAAGACGTCATCAAATAGAATTATTCATCTTCAGAAAAACTCTTGACGTTAAATTATCTGAAAACAAGTTTCCACCTAAATAAAATATGGAAATGGAGTAAAAATGGAATTTAAACCTCAACCATTATTAAATAAAAGAGTTAACCTGATAATAGGTCTTTTCACATTTTTCTTTGCCCTTGTCATATATTATCTCACTTTAGCTCGTTCGCTCTCATTTTGGGATGCTGGAGAATACATTACCTGCAGCAGTATTCTGGGTGTTCCGCATCCTCCTGGAAACCCCTTTTACATAATGTTGGGCAGATTCTTCACAATTTTCAGTTTCGGCATTCCGCATGCTCAGGTTGTGAATTTTCTTTCCAGCCTTTTTTCAGCTTTTGCTGTTATGTTCACATATTTCATTACAGCCAAGCTGGTAACGATGCAGATAAAAGCGCAAAGTGAAGCTTATCTTGCTTATATCGCTGGATTTATTGCCGCAGTTTATACTGCTTTTTCTTTCACTTTCTGGCACAATGCCATCGAAGCTGAAGTTTATTCCGGGCTGGCTTTTTTCATCAATCTCATCGTTTGGCTCACTTTCATCTGGCTGGAAAGATCGCAGGGACTTTCTCATCAAAACATTCTGCTGGTCATAGTATATCTGTTCTTTTTAGGATTTGGTATCCATCAGACTTCTTTACAGATAGCTCCGGCAGTGCTTTTTGTGGTTGTCTACCCAATGCTGCGCGAAGCGATGAAAACCAGTGCCTTCTGGAAGAGGACTCTCATTTATTTAGTATCGTTGCTTATTGTTTACGCTATCTTCTTGCGCATTGGTGAATCTATTCATATTCCCGACCTCTCCAAATATCTCTTTTTCCTGGGAGCACTTGCCATTCTGGTTTATCATCTGCGTGATAAGGTTTCTGCCAAAGTCTGGTGGCTGGCGCTTTTTTTGATTTTTGCAGGGCTGAGTACACATCTTTTTCTCTACATCAGATCCGAACACAGACCATTTATTAACGAAGGCCATCCTCACACATTCAGACTCTTTACAGATTATGTTTTACGACGACAATACGGCGTAGTAAGTATGTTCGAGAGAAGGGCGACATTCTTCTATCAGATGAAAGATCAATTTCTCACTTATTTCAGCTGGCAGTTCTTTAATGCCGAGATCATTTCAAAATTTTTGAAAACTCCGCAGGCTTTCATTCAATTTCTGGCAAATTTGATAGTAACTTTCCTGGGTTTTGGCGGTGCTTATTATCAATATAAGAAAAACAAACATGCTTTTGCGTATTTCTTTGGCTTCATGTTCATGACTTCCATTGCCATGGTTTTTGTGATGAATCTTTCTGATGCAGAAGTGAGAGAACGAGATTATTTTTTTACTACAGCCTATAATTTCTGGACTGTCTGGATGGCTATCGGTTCGATTGGACTGATCGATTATTTTCGCAGGAAAAGCAAAGTCATCACCAGCGTAATTGCAGCTCTGGTGCTTATTCTGCCCATCATAAATCTTTCATCCCAATATTTTGTGCACGACCGTTCAAAAGAGTATATTGCCCTCGATTATGGACTGAATATTCTAAACAGCGTGGAAGAAAATGCTATTGTTTTTACAAATGGCGATAATGATACATTCCCGGTCTGGTATGCTCAGGCTGTTCATGATCCTGCCGCTTTCGAGTACATTCCGCCACCAAAAGAAACTGCTCAGGATGATTCGGATAATGACTTTTCACCTACGGCTGTTTATCCAACGGAAATCACCAAAACAAATATAGCCAGCGCCATGCAATATAAAAACGAACAATGCGCCGGTGTTCGACAAGATGTTACAATCGCGAATTTGAGTCTGCTAAATACACCCTGGTACATTCATCAGCTTATCGATAAAGAAGGAATAGAATTTAAAATTCCGGATTGGCATATCGATAATTGTCAGGATGATCCAAAATCTGTTCTGTATCCCAAACAAGTTCACAGAGACACAGAACTTGTTATTAACGGCGTGCGACCGGAACAGAAAATATCCATCATTATAGAAGCTGGTAACATTCTCTATATAAAAGATTTGGCAGTCATTCAGATCATCAAAGATAATTACGGTAAACGACCGATCTATTTTGCCGTTACCACGCCGGATGCAATTGGTTTTGATGAACATCTGCAAAACGAAGGAATGGTCGATCGCCTTGTTCCCACTAAAGGCAGAAATCAATTTGATATGGAACGTCTTACGACAAATATCGATTCCGTCTATTCTTATCGATCTATAAGCGATGAAAGAGTTTATAAAGATAACAATATGCGCCGACTTCTGAATAATTATGGTGCTGCCTTCATGCGCACTTCTCAGTTTGCGCATTCGCAAAGAGATTATGGAACTGCCATCGAATATATGGAAAAAGCTATCAGCTTTGTAGAGAATAAACAGAGATTTTATACTGGCCTTTCCAAACTTTATCTGGAAGCCGGTTATTTCCTTCTTGAAAAAGGCGATGTGGAAGATGCGTTTATCTTTTTGGAAAATGCGATCTATTATGATCGAGAAGACGAAGAGCTGATCACTGCTGTTTATCAGGCTGCTATTTTCTCCGAAGAATATGAAAAGGGCAAAACGCTCCTGCAGAAAATGCTGCCCTATCACGACAGCACTCTCATAAATTCCTACATTGAAAGAATCGACTCTATGCAGAACTAACTCATGAAAACAGATATATACATCAAGGGTGCTCAGGAACATAATTTAAAAAATATCGATGTCCGCATTCCGCGCGATAAATTGATCGTGATAACCGGCGTATCCGGTTCCGGTAAATCTTCGTTAGCATTTGATACACTTTATGCAGAAGGACAACGACGTTATGTGGAATCTCTTTCTGCTTATGCCCGTCAATTTCTGGGTCAGATGGAGAAACCAAAGATCGATTACATTGAAGGTCTTTCTCCGGCAATTTCCATTGAACAGAAAGCTGCCAGCAAAAATCCCCGCTCCACAGTTGGAACCGTTACCGAAATCTATGATTATCTGCGCGTGCTTTATGCTCGCATTGGCAGGCAATTTTGTTACAATTGCGGAGATCCCGTGGGAGCTCAAACCATTGATCAATTGACCGAGCATATTCTGGAGAATAAACCGGGAACCAGATTACAGATTCTGGCTCCCATCGTGCAAAATCGTAAAGGTGAACACCTTGAAGAACTGGAAGAAGCCAGAAACGAAGGCTTTGTGCGAGTAAAGATCAACGGTAAGATGCGCGATCTTTCGGAAGATATCAGATTAGATAAGAAAAGTAAACACAATATTGAAATCGTGGTCGATCGCATCGTCCTGAAAGAAGGCATTCGCAGCCGTTTGTTCGATTCGGTGGAAACAGCACTGAGACTGACCGATGGCTTCATCAAGATAGATTATGTTGATGAAAAAAGAACCGAAAATCTTTCCGAATCAAATTCCTGTTCCCGCTGCGGAATTGGTTATCCCCAGCTTTCACCTCAACATTTCTCTTTTAACAGCCCGCTGGGAATGTGTGAAAATTGCAATGGACTGGGCACAACCATGGAATTCGATCCCGATCTGATCGTACCGGATAAATCGCTTTCCATCATGGAAGGTGCGGTGATTCCCTGGGGCATTTTGAACAAAAAGAAAACAGGCTGGCAATTTAAAAAGCTGAGAGCTGTAGCGCAGGAATACAATTTCTCTCTCTCTACGCCCTGGCAGGAACTGTCGGTTGAAATCCGCGAATTGCTGCTCCATGGTTCCAGAGGTAAACGGATCAGATTTGAATGGAGTTCTTTCAGCGGCAATGGAACGTTTTATTCCAAGTTCGACGGTGTGATACCAGCCCTTAAAAGGCGAATGAACGAAACCAGCAGCGAATATATGCGCCGCTATTACATGCAGTTCATTGGTGATAAACCCTGTCCGGTATGCGAAGGAAAAAAACTACGCAAAGAAAGTCTGGCAGTAGAAGTTGAAGGCAAATCCATCGATGAAACAACCCGCATGTCTGTTTCTGAGGCAATAATTTTTTTTGGAAATTTAAAGCTGGAAGGCAACGACAAACTGATCGCTCAGGAAGTCTTGAAAGAGATCAATAATCGTCTCTCATTTCTGGTGAATGTAGGTTTGCATTATCTTAGTTTAGATCGCAGAGCGCCCACACTTTCCGGCGGAGAATCGCAACGCATCAGATTAGCCAGCCAGATCGGAAGCAGTTTGGTGGGAGTGATGTACATTCTGGATGAACCAAGTATTGGACTCCATCAACGGGATAATCGGAAATTGATCAATATGCTACTGCATCTGCGCGATCTGGGTAATTGCGTCATTGTGGTGGAACATGATGAAGAGATGATCCGAACCGCAGATCAGATTGTCGATTTTGGTCCCAGAGCCGGCATTTACGGCGGAGAGATCATCTACCAGGGTGATCTTGCCAATATTATAAAAGATAAAAATTCTCTTACCGGAAAATATCTGTCTGGCAAATTGAAGATCGAAGTTCCGGAAAAGCGACAAAAATCAGATCTTAGAATTCTAAAGATAATGAAAGCTTCCCACAATAATTTAAAAGACATCGATGTGGAAATTCCTGTTGGTCTTTTTAATAGTGTCACAGGTGTTTCCGGCTCCGGCAAAAGTTCTCTAATCAATCAAATCCTCTATCCTGCCATGGCCAAAAAACTTTATAAATCCAATCAAAAAATCGGATATCATGCTTCCATCGAAGGAATGGAATATTTTGATAAAGTCATCAATATCGATCAGCAGCCTATCGGTAAAACACCACGATCTAATCCGGCTACATATATCAAAGTTTTCGATGCTATTCGGCAACTTTTTGCCGATCTGCCTGCTTCCAAATTACGCGGTTATAAGCCGGGTAGATTCTCCTTCAACGTGAAAGGCGGACGTTGTGAAAGTTGCGGTGGAGCGGGAGTGAGACAGATTGAAATGCATTTTCTACCAGATATCTTCGTAACCTGCGAAACCTGCAAAGGTCTGCGCTACAACAAGGAGACCCTGTCTGTAAAGTTTAAAGGATTAAACATTTCGGAAGTGCTCGATCTGGATGTTCAAGAAGCGCTGGAAGTTTTTAAAAACATTCCGAAAATTCAAAAAAAACTCCAGACTTTGCAGGAAGTCGGCTTGAATTATATCAAGCTGGGGCAAGCTTCCACAACGCTTTCGGGCGGAGAAGCGCAAAGAATTAAACTATCTCGTGAATTGAGCAAAACCAGCACAGGACAAACACTCTACATTCTGGATGAACCGACAACCGGCTTGCATTTTGACGATATAAAAAAACTGCTGAAAGTTTTGCAGAAACTCGTAGCAATGGGCAATACGATCGTAGTAATCGAACATAATCTTGATGTAATAAAATGTTCCGATCATGTTATCGATCTGGGACCGGAGGGTGGAGATGAAGGAGGCTGGATTGTTGCGACCGGCACTCCCGAAGAAATTTCCGAGAATAAAAGATCCTATACGGGAAAGTTTTTAAAAAAAGTATTGAAGTGAGGAGATATGGAACTCAAAGATAAAATTATGCAATTGTCCGCTAAAACAAAGTTTAAAAAAGTTGATCTGGATACGTTCTATGAATTCCGAAATGCTCTGAATATAGGAGAAATCCGTGCTGCTGAAAAAATAGATGGCAAATGGCAAACCAATACCTGGGTCAAAGAAGGCATTTTGGTTGGATTTCGCATGGGCAAAATTGTGAAAATGGGCAACTTTCTGGATAAGGAAACCTTTCCGCTCCAAGATATGACATCGCATAAAAATATTCGCCTTGTTCCCGGTGGTTCTGCTGTACGACAGGGCGCTTATGTTGCTTCAAATGTAATTATGATGCCGCCCATGTATATAAATGTGGGAGCTTATGTGGACGAAGGTTCCATGATAGATTCACATGCTCTGGTGGGAACTTGTGCACAAATTGGTAAAAATGTTCATCTTAGTGCTGCATCTCAGATCGGCGGCGTGCTGGAACCTGTTGGTGCCAAACCTGTCATCATCGAAAATGACGTTTTTATCGGCGGTAACTGTGGGCTTTACGAAGGAGTAATCGTTCAGCAGAATGCTATTATTGCTGCAGGTGTCATCATCACTTCCGGCACACCTGTTTTTGATGCTGTGAATAACAGATTTCTACCCAAAAATGAAAATGAGCCGGTAATTATTCCAGACAATGCCGTAGTCGTTTCCGGAAATCGTCCGCTCAAATCGAATCCTGAATTTTCGGTTTATTGTCCTGTCATCATCAAGTATCGCGACCAGAAAAGCGCTGAATCCGTTACTTTGGAAGCTGACTTGAGATGAAAGAGATCTTGCCGGCAAAGCATCTGCATTCACTGGCAATCTCGAAACTAAGGCAGATAATGGATTCGGCACCCAGAGCTACGATCAATCTCGGTTTGGGTGAAATCCGCTTTCCCCTGCATCCGATATTTCAAGAAGCAGCGAAAGAGATCATTTCCAATAAGAAATTATTCTATACTTCCAATGCTGGTTTAATCGAACTGAGAAAGAAAATCTGCCAATATTATCAGATTCCTTTCAATGAAAACATCTGCGTTACATCCGGAGCAGAGGAAGCTGTTTTTTCTGCCCTCTTTGCCTATTTAGATGCCGAAGCTGAAGTCCTGATCGCCAACCCCAGCTATGTTGCCTACAATACGATTATAAGAATGATGAAAGCAGTTCCCGTTAGTTTTGAACTGAATAAGAATGATTTTCATTTTGATGAGGAAAACTTTCTACAAGCAGTTTCCTGTAAAACGAAAGCTGTACTATTGAATAATCCCATCAATCCCACGGGAACAACTTACAGCGAAGAGGATCTTCAGTTCATTGCCGATTTCTGCGACACCAGAAACATTCTTTTGATAGTCGATGAAGTTTATCGAGAATTATTTGTAGATTTACGTGTAAAAACTATTCTGAATTATGCACAGAATGCTATCGTAATCAGCAGTCTTTCCAAATCACATGGACTTTCCGGATGGCGGTTGGGCTGGACGGCAGCAGCCAATCCTACATTGATAGAACCAATTATCAAAGTACATCAATACATCTGTACTTGTGCTTCTGCCCTCTCCCAGGAAATCGCTCTGATTGCCTTTTCTGACGCCGGAAATCGAATTGCAGAATCGATCCGCCACCGACTCGATCTGAACAGAAATATCCTGTTGCAGCAGATTCCTGCCAAAAATATCTTGCCCAATAATCACCATCCTTATCTATTTGTAAAAATAGAAGATGATCTGATGGCTGTAAATAAATTATTGCAGAATAATGTGGTAGTAATGCCGGGTTCTGCCTTTGGAATATTGGGCAGAGGCTGGATTCGAATCAATTATGCAGTTTCGGAACAAGATTTAAGAAAGGGGATTGAAAAAGTTCTGGAACTTCTTTAAAAAATTATTGTCAGGGGAGTTTATAAACTGGATGAGGAAGACTGCTTTTTTGCTTATTGTATTTGCATTTATGGCTGCTTTATCTGCCGATAACATTGCAGATCAGTTAGAGTTTCTGGAACCGGAAGATCAATTTGATCTACTGTACAAACTTTCTGTAAAATCATATTTTTCTAGTTGTGAAAAAAGCGTTCAATATGGTTTGAGCGCTCTGGAAAAAGCAAATCTGCTGGCAGATGAAGATAAAAAGCTTCTGGCATATTACAATCTGGCTACAGCTTATTCGCTATGCAGAGATTACGAAAAAGCCGGAACATATCTGAATTTATTTAATGAAAGTCTTAAAAATAACGAAGAGCTTTTTGATCAGATCATCAAATCAAATTTAAATTATGACGATGAAACCAGATTCAATCTGATTCGTAATCAATTGGAAGAAATCCTGCGCAACAAAGCATTTCAGGATTTGCAGATTTCACATAAAGATCTGCAATTGCAGAATCAGAGAAACTTTCAAAAATATTATTTGATCATAATTGCACTCTTTATTGTTTTTGGACTAACCAGTTACCAGCAATGGCAGGCTTTACGCAAAACGAATATACAGCTGCAGAAATCTATCCAGGAATTGAACTCGGCGAATTATAAACTGGAGCAAATTGCCCGTACAGACCCGCTTACCAAAATTTCCAATCGGCGAGATCTGATCGAAAAGATAGAACAGGAAAAACGACGATTCAGCCGCAACGGTAAAGCCTTTGTGGTTATCATGGCAGATATCGATGATTTCAAAGCCATCAATGATAAACAGGGCCACGATGCCGGTGATTTTGTTTTGCAGTCGTTATCTCATCTTATCCGCTCTTCCATGCGTAAACAGGATATATTCGGTCGCTGGGGCGGGGAAGAATTTGTGCTGCTCCTTCCCGAAACCTATCTGGAAGGCGGAAAACTGCTGGCAGAAAAAATACGCCAACTGATCAGTGAAACTCCCTTCGTTTTCGGTGAACATAAACTCTTTATCACTGTTACTTTCGGCGTTTACGAATACGATAAACCGCAAAGTTTAGAAACCTGCATCCGCAAAGCCGATGAAGCGATGTATGAAGGAAAACGACAGGGTAAGAACTGCGTAGTTGCCATTAAACCGAATCTTTCAGAAAGAGTATAGAGAAGAGATAAATAGAAGTATATTTTCTATTCAAAATAATAGATCGCTTTGATCGGATCTATCCTGGAAGCTTTGATGGACGGATACAAACCAGAAATTAAGCCGATGGCCAAGGCAAAGCCCAGTCCCAGAAGAATTCCTTCTGCAGGAATGGGAAAAGTGAAATTGATAGCCTGCGCTATTACCTGTACAATCACTGTGGAAATGGCTATTCCCACCAAACTTCCGAGCAGAGCCAAAATGATCGATTCCATCAGGAATAAAACAAAAATATCAAAATTGGTGGCTCCTATACTTTTGCGAATTCCAATTTCCATCATTCGCTCGTTAATGGAAATAAGTAATGTACTGAATAACCCGATCCCACCCACGATCAAAGATATGGAAGCAATTGCCGAAAGTGTGATGTTCCATTTTTTCATCATCTCGCCGATCTCATTGGTGATCTGATACATGAGAGCTCCTACATCGTTGAAGCTGAAATCTCGGGACATATTGTGCTTCGCCAATAATTTTTGCGTCACTTCCGTTTTCAGCGTCCAGAAAGATTTTCCATCATGAGCCTGAATGTAGATATAATCAATCGCGTTATCAGACCTTAAATACCTGGCTCCGGTGGAAAGCGGAATATAAACTGCTCTCAGATCGTAATATCTTTCCCAGCGGTTGAAATCGATACCCACCTGATTGAGTGTATCTTCTGCCAGCACTCCGATGATCTTGTAGCGGTTTTGCCCGACTGTGATCAATTTTCCCAGCGGATCTTCATTCTGAAAATAACGATCGGCAAAATGATAGCCGATTATACACACTTTCAGCGCATTCCTTTCTTCGAAAAGATCAAAAAACCGCCCTTTTTCCAGCAAATAGGTTTTATTGGAGAAGAATTCATTATTGGTAGCACTGATGCGCACGCGGTCGTCAATTTCGTTATAATAAAATCTTTCGTAAGAATTTATATATCCATAGATCGATTGGGGTTTCGTTTCGCGTTTCAGCATTTCATAATCGAAAAATGTGAGTGGCTTGGCTTCTCGGCGAATATAACGAAATCTAAATCTACGTCTGCTGGATTGTCTATCATCGCCGCTGCTGGGGTAGATGATGAGTGAATTGTTCCAACCCATATCTTCCATTTTTTCAGTGATCAGTTTTTTCAAGCCATAAACGCTGGAAAACATCGTGACAACCGCAAACACGCCGATGATAATTCCCAACAAAGTTAATGTTGAGCGCATTTTGTGAGAAAAAATATTTTGGAAACTGCTGCCGAAGCTTTCGAAAAAATGCATTTATTTTACCAGACTAAAAAACTTCTTCTCCGCATTTTGGACATTTCTTATATTGCCCTTTTTTCTTACTGCTTTTTTCTTCCATATAGTAGTTCCCGCAGGAAGGACAGCTCAGTTTGATAGGGCGAAAATTTGTGATGAACTTGCACTGAGGATAATTTGTGCAGGAAAAGAAAAATTTTCCTTTTTTGTTTTTCTTTTCCGTGATCTCTCCATCTTCGCATTCAGGACATTTTATACCCAAGGTGATCGGTCTGGTAAATTTGCATTTGGGAAAATTGGAACAGGAAATAAAATCACCAAATCTACCACTGCGCTGCATCAGCACTCCCCCGCATTTCGGGCACTTCTCATCTAGCGTTTCCGGCACCACTACTTTGATGCTTCCGTCTTTCAATCTCTCAAAGTTCTTGATGTTCTTGCAGTCGGGAAAATTGGAACATGCCAGAAATTGCCCGTTCTTGCCCCATTTAAGATGCATCTCGTGTCCGCATTTGTCGCACTTGATATCGGTTGTTTCGGTCAGTTCCTTTTTGGCATCTTTAAAATCAACCTGCTTGATTGCTTCATTCACAGCATCAAAGTAAGACCGCAGCAGTTCGACTTTGTTCACGTCGCCAAATTCTATTTTATCCAGACTTTCTTCCATTTCAGCCGTGAATTTCACATTGAAGAATTCCGAAAAATTGGAAACCAGAAATTTATTCACCGTCAATCCGAGCTCTGTGGGAAAGAACTTACGCTCTTTCAAAAAAACATATTTCCTATCCAAAATCGTATTGGTAATGGATGCATATGTGGATGGTCTGCCGATTCCCAGTGATTCCAGTTCTTTGATCAGTGTTGCTTCCGTGTAGCGTGTCGGCGGCTTGGTAAATTGCTGCAACGATTCAAGATTTTTGCAATCCAACTTATCACCACTGGCATAGCCATCATCTATCGTTTCTCCTAATATTACGCGTGTATGCGGGAATGCATCCAGAAAACCTTTTTCGGTAATGATGCTGCCGACAGCTTCAAATTCAGCATCACCAATACTGATCGTTAATTTTTTGGATTTTAAAGTTACGGGTATCATCTGAGTGGCGACGAATTTCTGCCAGATCAAAGTATAAAGTTTCTGCTGATCTCGAGTTAAAAAATCTGCAATCCTTTCTGGTGTAAGGAAAGGATCGGTAGGTCGAATAGCTTCGTGAGCATCCTGAGCTGAGCTTTTGGTTTTGTAAACTCTGGTTTTGGAATTGAGTTTTTTCTCACCAAACCGTTCTTTCACCAGATTGCGGCAGGAGTTCAGTGCTTCGGATGCAACACGCAGAGAATCTGTTCTCATGTAGGTTATCAAGCCCACGGCATCTCCATCCAGTGCGATCCCTTCATAAAGCTGCTGAGCGATCTGCATCGTTTTTTTGGCGGTAAAACTCAAAACCCTGGCAGCATCCTGCTGTAAAGTGCTGGTGATGTAGGGCGGAGACGGCTGGATATTTCGAGTTGATTCGTTGATCTGATCGAGAATAAAATCCTTGTCTTTAATATTCTGCAAAACTTCATCAGCCGCAGATTTATCATTCAATTTTGCTTTCTTACCTTTGAATTTTTTTAACGACGCTTTAAAAGGTGAAAGCTTATCTTTATAGAGGATTGCCTCGATCACCCAGAATTCTTCCGGCACAAATTGTTTTATCTCTTCATCACGTTCACAAATGATGCGTAATGCAACAGATTGTACCCTGCCTGCACTCAGATTTTGAGTGATAACCTTCCACAGCAGCGGACTGATATTGTAGCCTACTATCCTGTCCAGAATTCTGCGAGCCTGTTGAGATTCGACTTTTTTCCAATCGATCTCACCCGGATTCTGCATCGCTTTTTGAATGGCATTGCGAGTGATCTCGTTGAACACGATACGATGTACGGATTTGCCCTTCAGTTCATTATCCAGCACCTGTACAAGATGCCAGGCGATGGCTTCTCCTTCCCGATCATGATCGCTGGCCAGATAAATATCATCGGCTTGAGATGCAGCTTTTTTTAACTCCGCTATTACTTTGCGTTTTTGCGGATCCACAATGTATTTTGCTTCAAATTTTTCCGAAGTATTTACACCAAAACTTTTTTGGGGCAGATCGCGTACATGTCCCATCGAGGCTTTGATATTATACTTGCCGTGCAGAAACTTGCCTATAGTTTTTGCTTTTGCCGGTGATTCGACAATTATCAGATTTTTACTCATTATAGTTTGTTCTTCCTTTTCTAATTGATTTCTTCGTCAAAACCCATATCCTCATTTTCCAGATAGAAAATATCCATTAAATCCCGCAGGGATATCTCCTTTTCACCCGAAAAAATTATGTAATTAACGATTTCATCTATCATCTCTTTATCGACCCTCCGCTTCAGAAAAACGTGCAGCTGCATACAAACTGCTATCACTTTTTCAAAAGAGATGCTGTTGATGGACTGAATAAGCAGAAGATGCATTAAATATCCGAAAGCCTGCGGTGTGATGACACGTTTTTCATCTTCTGCCAATATTCTATGGTAGGAACGGTCCGGCTTTTTCAAAATGGATTGGATATATCTTTCCACTTCTTTGTCCGAGATGCCGAGTTCCTTCAATTTCTTCCTGGAATCTTTGTCGGTTAATACAATTTCAATCACTTCATCCATTCGTTCCTGCGACATTTATCACCTCAATTTATTATCAAAAAAACATGAAACAGAAATTATTTCAATTGATTTTGTGACAATTTATTTCTTTTAAACAATTTTACCACAACATTTTTTATATTTTTTTCCGCTGCCGCAGGGACAGGGATCATTTCTTCCCACTTTCTGCTCCACTTTGCGCGGCTGTAATTTGGGTGGTTCACCTTTGTTAGGTTGAACATTGGGAGCGCTGGGTTGCGGCTGTTTGAAAGCAGAACTTTCATCATGCCGCTGTTTCACCATATTCAGAAAGTCTTCCATATTCTCCGGTGCTACGATGTAGGTGGTAAAAACTTTGCGTGCAACGTTACGGTTGATGGTGGCAACCAGATTTTCAAAAAGAAGGAATGACTCTTTTTTATATTCGATGAGCGGATCTTTTTGAGCATAAGCTCTAAAGCCGATGCCTTCTTTTAAAAGATCCATCTCTCGTAAATGGTCGCGCCAGAGCTCATCTACCACAGAGAGCAGCACGCGTCGTTCAATCTCGCGAATTTGTTCCGTGCTGAGCGCTTTCTCGCGTTCTTCATAAGCTTTTAAAACCAGTTCTTCCACCATTTCCTGAAGCATTTCAAAGGTCAGGTGATCGGAATAGATATCTTCTTCTTTGATGATCACATTAAAATTCTGATGGATCCAGCGCACGACCTCTGCGAGCTGCCAGTTTTCGGAATATTTTTCATCACCGATGATCTCATCCAGCATTTCATAAACTGCATCCTTAATCATCTCGATGATCTCATTTTTTAGATCATAACCCTTCAGTACATTGCGTCGGTATTTATAGATCACTTCCCGCTGTTGATTCATCACTTCATCGTATTTAAGAAGCTGCTTTCTACTTTCGAAGTTATAGTTTTCCACTCGTTTCTGAGCAGTTTCCACCGTTTTCGTCATCCAGGGATGAGTGATGGCTTCACCTTCCTGCAAACCGAATTTCATCATCATCGGACCGATGCGTTCTGAACCGAAAAGCCGCATCAGATCATCTTCCAGAGATAGATAGAAACGGGAAGTTCCAGGATCTCCTTGACGTCCGCTACGACCTCGCAACTGACGGTCAATCCGCCTGCTTTCATGACGTTCTGTACCGATTATATGTAAACCATCCAAAGGCAATCCAAAAGGATATTCATCGCTGATTTTTTTGTCCAGATTCAGATACTCTGCTTTGGGTGCAGTAACCACGCTCTTTCCCAGTTTGATGTCCGTTCCTCTACCTGCCATATTGGTTGCAATGGTCACAGCTCCCGGTTCTCCGGCACCTTTGATAATCTCAGCTTCTTTTTCATGATACTTGGCATTCAATACATTATGAGCAATATTTCGTCTACGCAGAAGACGGCTGAGGGTTTCGGATACTTCTACCGAAACAGTTCCCACCAGAACGGGTTTTTGCAGCTTGTACCAGTATTCGATCTCATCAATGATCGCTCTATATTTTTCATTTTTTGTAAGAAAAATCTTATCGTCATGATCGATGCGCGTGATGGGCAGATTGGTAGGGATCTCCAGAACCGGCAGTTTATAGATCTCCTCAAATTCCGCTTCTTCCGTAACAGCTGTTCCGGTCATGCCGGCCAGTTTTTCATACATGCGAAAATAATTCTGCAAAGTGATCGTGGCAAAGGTCTGCGTTGCTTCTTCGATAGTAGCATTTTCTTTAGCTTCCAGCGCCTGATGCAGACCATCGCTGAATCGGCGACCCGGCATCATGCGTCCTGTGAATTGATCGACTATCATCACTTTATTTTCCACCACCACATAATCCACTTCCTTGGCAAAGAGGGTGTAAGCCCGCAGAAGCTGTTTGATATTATGAAGCTTCTCACTTTTATCCATGAAACGATTGGTTTCTTCATCTTTCTTTTTTATTTTTTGGTCATAGGAAAGTGTATCATCATTATCCACCGCTTCGATCAGATCATCGAGCTGTTCCATTACAAAAAGATCGGGTTCTTTTTGAGCGACCAGATCATTGCCTTTTTCACTCAACTCCACACTGTTCTGTTTTTCTTCCACCACGTAGAACAGTTCAGCATCGATCAGATGCATCTTTTTATCTCGCAAAAAATAACCTTCGTAATCTGTAACAAGTTTCTTAAGTTCAGGTTCTTTCATCATCTTCAGAAAGGATTTATTCTTGGGAGCTGCTCTTTGAATCAATAACAATCTTCTGCCCACTGCATCCGGATCAAATTGCTCAGCATCAAGTTCCTGTTTCAATTCACGCAGATAGCGCATCACCAATGTGTTCTGAGCATTCACCAGCTTCTGGATTACCGGCTTCAATTCCTGAAAGAAATTTTTACTTTCCTGCACCGGACCGCTGATGATGAGCGGCGTTCTGGCTTCGTCGATGAGAACACTATCCACCTCATCCACGATGGCATACTGATGTTTACGCTGTACGAGTTGTTCTGCTACAACTGCCATATTATCGCGCAGATAATCGAACCCGAATTCACTGTTTGTGCCATAGGTTACGTCTTTCTGATAGGCTTCCTTTCTGATTTCGTTGGGCATACCGGTGGTGATGCAGCCAATTTCCAGCCCGTGAAATTCAAAGATCGGGCTCATCCATTCGCTGTCGCGCTGTGCCAGATAATCGTTCACAGTGATGAGATGCGAGCCGTGACCAAGAAGTGCATTCAAAAACAGCGGCAAAGTTGCCACCAGTGTTTTTCCTTCTCCGGTTGCCATCTCGGTAATCATGCCTTTGTGCAGAACAATAGCGCCAACAAGCTGTACATCGAAAGGCACCATATCCCAAGCAGCTTTGCTGCCGCGAACTTCGTATTCATAACCCAGCAGGCGGCGGCAAGTGTCTTTGACTATTGCATAAACTTCCGCCAGATTGCGATCCAGAACTTCCTGATTCAGTTTGGTCAACTGCTTTTCCAATTGGTCGATTTCGTTGCCCAGCGATATTTTCCTGTTCTCGTTCGATTCGAACTGGTAGCTCTCATAAGCTTCTTCCAGTTCTTTTTCCAGAGGAGATATTTCTGAGTGGATATCTTCTCTGATCTCTCTGATCCTGCCGCGCAGCGCTTCATCACTTTGTGAAGATAATCCCTCAAAAATCTGATTGATCTCTTCCACCTGCGGCATGAACTTTTTGATCTCCCGTCTTTGACGGCTGCCGAATAATTTATTTTTTACATAATTTAACATATCATTTCACCTAAATAAAAAATTTGAACAATGCTTTTTGCTGTCCTTTCATTGTCAAATGATTTGCTTGTTTTAAGAAGATTGAGTCACGAGAAGTCGTCGAAAGCACTTTTTTCAATTTTAACTTTACGTAATAAGATAATGAATAATCTTTGCGAGGAAATCAGAGAATTAAATGAGAGGAGATTTTGATGAATTTGGAAAACGCAATGCTTTCCATCGAGAAGTTAAAAGAAATACAAAAAGAAGCAAAAACGGCACGAGGTGCTATCCTGAAGATGACGACGTTGGCAAAATCGGGTCATCCAGGCGGTTCCATGTCCATGATCGACTTCCTATTGACACTTTATCACATGATCGATATCGAGCCGGATAATCCTCACTGGCAAAATCGCGATAGAGTTGTAATGAGCGCCGGACACGTGTCTCCGGCAGTTTATTCCACTTTGGCAGCTGTCGGTTTTTTCGATGTCGATGCTGCAATTTCTCAGTTCCGATTAGCCGGCAGCATTTTTGAAGGACATGTAGAGCCGGACGTGCCGGGCGTAGAATGGGCAAGCGGCAATCTGGGACAAGGGCTTTCCGCCGGCTGCGGTTTTGCTCTCGCTGCCAGAATCAGAAAGACTGCTCATCACGTTTTCGTGCTGATGGGCGACGGCGAACAACAGAAAGGACAGCTGGCAGAAGCCCGCAAATTTGCTGTGAAATATAAATTGAATAATCTGACCGCCTTCATAGATTATAATAAACTGCAGATCAGCGGCAAGATAGATGAGGTGATGCCGAACAACATCATGGACTGTTATCTGGCGGACGGCTGGGATGTCATCGAGATAGACGGGCATGATTTGATTGAGATCCGGGATGCTATCCTGGATGCTGTGGAAAATGACAATCCCACACTTATTCTGGCTCATACGACCATGGGAAAAGGCGTCAGCTTTATGGAAGATCAGCATAAATATCACGGCGCACCGATCAAGGAAGAGCATCTCTCCCTCGCATTGCTGGAACTTGGCCAGAAAAATGATCTGGAAAAATACAAAGAATTGCGCTCCCGATTTATTTTAGAAAAGTTTTTGCCAAAACCCAAAAAAGATTTCGATCTGAAACTGGGAAAACCGATTGTTTATAAAGATAAAACAGATAATCGTTCCGCCTGGGGAAATGCTGTGGCAGATATCGCCAAACTTAATCCCGAAGCACAACTGGCTGTTTTCGATTGCGATCTGCAGGGCAGCGTCAAAACCAATGCTTTTGAAAAGGAGATGCCGAATAATTTCTTTCAGGGTGGCATTATGGAACACAACACAGCCGTAATCGCGGCAGCAGTTTCCAAAGAAGGAATTCAAACTTTCTGGGCAGATTTCGGTGTTTTTGGCGTGGATGAGACCTATAACCAGCATCGGCTCAGCGACATCAATCATACCAACCTGAAAGTGATCACCACGCACGTGGGACTGGATGTGGGAGAAGACGGAAAAACGCATCAATGCATCGACTATCTGGGTGTGATGAAAAATATCTATAACTTTAAAACGATCATTCCTGCCGATCCCAACCAGACAGATCAAGTGATTCGTTATATTTCAGGAAAATATGGTAATTTTCTGGTTCCGATGGGTCGTTCGAAATTGGAAATTATCAAAACCAGAGACGGCAAAATAATCTTCGCTGAAAATTATGAATTTGAATACGGCAAAGCCGATCTGCTGCGGGACGGAAGTGATGCTGCCATGTTCGTGATGGGAACAGTTGCCGGCAGAGCCGTGGAAGCCGCTGACAGACTGGCGGAAAAAGGAATTTCAATTCAATTATGGAACGTCTCCTGCCCCATCGATTTAGATGAAGATGCGCTCCAAAAAGCAGCCGCCACTGGCACAGTTTTCACTTATGAGGACCATAACGTGCAAACCGGCTTGGGAAACAGTATCGCCGATAAAATGATGCAGCTCGGGTTATCCTGCAAATTCCACAAATTCGGCGTGGAAGATTATGCCTTTTCCGGCAGCAGCGAGGAGGTGTTCAAAGCTTGCAGATTGGATGTAGAAGCAGTTGTGGAGAGGATTGAAGCGGTGATGCGAGGAGACGTGTAAGAGAAAAAAGAGAATTCAGAAGTCAGATTTCAGATATCAGAGGTCAGAGATTTTAAGTCTGATAAACCACTATACTTCAAAATCCTCAAAAGCAATCCTCAAATATGCAAAATCCCTGCCGGGCTTGTTCGATGGAGTTTTCTGTGATTGGGAAGCAGCGCAAGTCTTGGTTTGTTACTGACATTTTCTATTACCATACTTCATAGATTTTGTTACTTCTAACAATTTTAAGAAGTTTCTCAAGCTTTCCATTTTTAGTGGCAAAAGCTACAACAATTTCATCAGCAATTTCAAGAATAACTTCATTTCTTTTGTAACAGGACTCTTTGGAATTTTGTGTGATTTTGTCATCAAATGGAGTAATTAGTCCATCCTGAAAAAGTATCTAACTTACTGATAAATATATTGACTAACCTATGCTA
>NPIE01000527.1_pt2 | contig 84138 bp, 70 predicted proteins | sample 8637661 | NCBI WGS metagenome assembly NPIE01 (sample SAMN07420842, study PRJNA396082) | bioreactor metagenome | isolation source: sample BA12 brine-fed electro-methanogenic bioreactor BA | place: Japan: Kochi | collected 2016-12-09
AAAGTCTAAAGTCTAAAGTCGGGCCGGCACCCTGGGGGAAAGTCAGAAGTCTAAAGTCGGGAGTAACGAGTCGACGCCTAACGTTTCCGCGGCACGATCCGACCGACTACCGGACTACCCGACTACCTGACTGCCCGACTACGTGACCACCTGACTATAACAGAAGTTTGGAGAGCCATGAATTCACCAGATAACAATAACCGTGACGCAGCACGTTGGGAGCGCAACGACGACCTCCGCGCTCAGGCTGAGGCGCGGCTGCGCGAGCGCCGGGGGGAGCTGCCCGAGGTCGAGGAGCTCTCCCCCGACGAGGTCCGCGGCCTGCTGCACGAGCTCCGCGTCCACGAGGTGGAGCTGGAGATGCAAAATGAGGCCCTGCGGGAGACGCGGCAGGCGCTCCAGACCTCCCTCACCCGCTACCACGATCTCTACGAGTTCGCGCCCGTCGGCTACCTGACCCTCGACGGAGAGGGCGTGATCCGGCGGGGCAATCTCACTGCCGTCTCTCTGCTGGGAGAGGCGCGAGCGACGTTCATAGGCAAGCGCCTCAGCGACTTCGTGAGCCGTGAGGGGCAGGATGCCCTCTACTTCTTCCTGCGCCAGCTGGCGCAGACCGGCGGGCCCGCCGACACCGAGCTCTGGTTGAAACGCCCCAACGGCTCCCGCCGCTACGCTCGTCTCGACGGCGACGCCACCGAAGGGACGTCGCCTCTCACCGAGGAGCGCTACCGCGTCACGTTGAGCGACCTGACGGAGATCCAGCAGGCCCAGGAGCAGCGGCAGGCCTTCGCTACGGCCCTGGAGGAGGAGCAGGTGCGCGTCGAGGAGCTCTACCACGCGGCGGAGGAAGCCAACCGCCTCCTGAGTACCGTTTTGGAGACGATGCCGGTCGGCGCCGTCCTCTGTGACGCCGGGGGTTCCGTGCTCACCACCAACCGGGTGGGGCAGGAGATCCTCGAGGAGCGGGTCACGGGCTCGGCGCAGAAGCCGGGCATGGCCTGTACTCTGCACTATCCCGATGGCAGCCCCGTGCCCCGGGAGGAGGCGCCCCTCCTGCGGGCCCTACAGAAGGAGGAGGTCGTCCAGGACGAGGAGCTGCTGCTCCGCTGGCCCGACGGGCACGAGCGCTGGGTGCTGGCGAGCGCCGCTCCCGTGCACGATGAGCGGGGACGCTGCGTGAGCGCCATCGTCGTCTTCCAGGAGATCACCGAGCGCAAGCAGGCGGAAGAGGAGCGGCAGGCTCTCCTGGAGGAGGTGGAAGGGGAGCGGCGGGAGCTGAAGGAGCTCACGCGGGTCCTCGATCGGGAGCGGCAGAAGCTCCAGGTGATCATGGAGAACACGCCCACGCTTCTGGCATACCTTGACAGCGAGTTCGCCATCTCTGCCGTCAACAGCGCTTACGCCCGGGACTTGGGCAAGCCGGAGGCAGCGCTCGCCGGACGCTCGCTCCTGGACCTCTATCCTGAACGCAAGCAGCGGAGCGCCTTTGAGCAGGTGCGGAAGACGGGCCAACCGCTTTTCGCGGCTGCTCAGCCCCTCCGCTTTGCGCCCGAGGAGGAGCCACGCTTCTACGATCAATCCCTCGTCCCGGTCAAAGGACCGGAAGGGCGCAGCGAGGGGTACGTCCACTCCCTCACCGACATCACCCCCCAGGTGCGGGCCCTCGAAGAGCGGGAACAGCTGCTGGCGGCGGCGGAACGCCAACGCCGGCGGGCTGAGGATCTGGCCTCGGCCCTGCGGCAAGAGCGGGACGTTCTTGAGTCCGTGCTGTCGGAAATGCCCATCGGGATCCTGGTGGTCGACGCTGAGGGCCACTTTGTCCTGCACAATCAGGCTGCCGGCGAACTCTTCCAGAGTGGGGTTGCGGGCACGGTGTACGAGCCTCAGGTGAGCTACACCCTGCACCGCCCCACTGGCGAACCCCTCTCTGCCGCAGAGGGTCCTCTGGCCCGGGCGCTGGAGCGGGGAAGGGCGGTGGCAGAGGAGGAGTTCCTGGTCCGGCGCGCGGATGGGAGCGAGCGTTTCGTGCTGGCAACGGCGACCCCGATCTTCAACGCTGGAGGGGAAAGGGTGCTGGCGATTGCAACCTTTACCGACATCACCGCGCGGAAGCGGGATGAGCGGGAACGGGAATATCTGCTGGCCCGTCTGGCGGGGGAGCGCGAAGAGCTTCGAACCTTGACGGAGGTGCTGGGCCACGAGCGACAGCGGCTACAGATTGTGATGGAGAACACGCCGGCGCAGTTGGCTTACCTCGATCGCGACTTCATCTTCCTGGCTGTGAACTCCGCCTACGTGGCGGGGTCGGGCTATTCCGAAGCCGAACTCATTGGGCGCAGCCACTTTGAGCTCTTCCCCCACACCGAGAATCAGGCGCTCTTCGAGCGCGTACGGGAGCGGGGGGAGCCCCTGCGTTTCACGGCCCGGCCCTTCAGCCATCAGGCGCGTGGGGATAGGGTTACCTATTGGGATTGGTCCCTGGTGCCCGTGATTCAATGGGATGGGGGGGTGCAGGGATTTGTGCTCTCGCTCATGGAGGTTACGGAGCGGGTGAGGGGGGCGCAGGAGCGGGAGCGGTTGTTGGAGGAGAATCGGGTGCAGCGGCAATTTCTGGAGCGATTGATGTCCGTCGCTCCCACGGCCCTCGCTGTGCTGTCCGGTCCCGAGTTTGCGCACGAGTTCGTCAATCCGCGTTACACCGAGGTCGTCGGCGTGGGGCCAGAGATGCTGCAGGGCCGCCCCCTGGCGGAGATCTTGCCCCTTCTCTATGATGGGGGACTGGGGCTCTTTCTGAAGGGTGTCTTTCAAACCGGGCGCCCGGTGGTGCTCCAGGAGCATGAGTTAATTCTGCGGCCCGGCGCTCGCCCCACCTACTGGAACGTCAATCTGGCTGCTGTGCCCGATGTAGAGGGTGAGCGGCGGATCCTTTTACTGCTCTCGGAGGTCACCGGATTAGTGCGGGCGCGCCGGCAGGCGCAAATAGCCGCAGCGGAGCACGCGGCGGTGATGGAGGCGATGACGGACGGGGTCATGGTATTCGATACCGAGGGCCACCTGCTTTATATGAACCCGGCTGCAGCTCAGTTGTACGGCTATGAGGGAGAGGCGGATGCCCTGGAGGCCGACCAATTGAAGGTGCGTCGAGAAAAACGCGTCATGACGGAGGAGGGCGAGACACTGCCCCTCACAGCGTGGCCGCTCCGCCGTGTCTTGCGTGGGGAATCCTTCGCCCGCTGGCCCTTGCGCATCGAGAGCGAGAAGGGCCGCAGCTTCTGGGTGGAATGCGGCGGCACTCAGGCCTTTGATGCTGAAGGTCGGCCCCTGCTTGCCGTGTTGAGCCTGCACGACATCACCGCCCGACGGCTAGCAGAAACCCACTTGCGCGAGGAGCGGGCGCGCCTTCGGGCCATCATCGAGAGCGCTCCGGAGGGAATCGTGGTCGCCGACCGCGAGGGCAGGGTGGTGCTGACCAATCCGGCGGCAGAGGCCCTCTACCGGCGTCCGGTACCCTACGGTGACGACTACGAGAACCACGCGGAAGCGCTCCAACTCTACCGCCCTGAGGGGACGTTATACGACTCCCGGGAGCTGCCCCTCACGCGGGCAGCCCTCGATGGAGAGCGCACCCGGGAGGAGGAAGTCGTCATCCGTTGGCCTGATGGGCAGCGGCGTCACCTGCTCGTTCACGCCGCACCCATCCGCGAAGAGGGGGATGGGGCGGTGTTGGGGGGGATAGCGCTCTTCCAGGACATCACCGTGAGAAAGCGTACGGCCCGGTTGTTGCGGCGGCGCAATCGGGAGCTCTTCCGTTTCAATCGGTTGAGCCGGCAGCTCAGCACCCTGGTGGATATGGAGTCGGTCATCGATCTGGCCCTGGATACGGTGAAGGGGATCTTTCGCAGCGAATGCGCTTCGCTCTGGCTCTATGCCCGGGAGGGCGAGGCGGAGCGGATGCGCTGCTACGGTGCGCGGGGGTATCCCGAGGGACAATCCCCCGAGGGTTGTGCCCTGGAGATGGAGCGGAGCGTCGTGGGGTGGGTCTACCGGCAGGGGGAGAGCGTCATCGTGCCCGACACGCGCCAGGATCCGCGCTTCGAGCCGGCCCTGGATGCCCAGACAGGGTTCGAGACGCGCTCCTTGCTCGCTGGCCCCCTGGTGGTCGGAGGCGAGCGCATCGGGGTTTTGGAGGCGGTGAACCGACGGGGGCGTGGCTTTCGAGAGCACGACCGTGGGCTGTTGGAGACGATGGCTAACACCATCGCCGCCGCGATTCGGAATGTGCAACTCCACCGGCAGGAGCGCCAACTGGCCCTGGAGGAGGAGCGCAGCCGGCTGGCCCGGGAGCTCCACGATGCGGTGAGCCAGACGCTCTTTTCGGCCAGCATCATCGCCGAATCGCTGCCGCGCTTGTGGGAGCGCAAGCCCCAGCTGGTGCGTGAGCGACTGGGCGATCTGGCCCAGCTCACCCACGGAGCGCTGGCCGAGATGCGGGCGCTCCTCCTGGAGCTGCGACCCCACGCGCTCACCGAGGAGTCGTTGCCCGTACTCCTGAAGCAGCTCGTGGGGGCTACGGCCAGCCGCACCCACACAGAAATTCTGCTGGAGGCGGAACCGACGCAGGCGTTACCCCCGGAGGTTCAGGTGGCGTTGTATCGCATCGCGCAGGAGGCGCTCAACAACATGGTCAAACACGCTGCGGCCACCCGAGCACAGGTCCTCTTGTCTGAGACGGAAGCGGGGGTAGAATTACGGATACTGGATGACGGACAGGGATTCGATCCCGAGACAATCTCTGCCCATCAGATGGGGCTGCGCATTATGCGAGAACGGGCGGGAGAGAATGAGATCGCCCTGGAGATTGGACAGCGGTCGAACGGTGGGGCCGAGATCTATGCCCGATGGGTTCGGCCTGATCCGAAAAAAGAGGAGGGATTGTGACCGAGACGCCTATTCGTGTGCTCATCGTGGATGATCACGACATGATTCGCAGTGGCTTGGCCGTATTCCTGGAAGCTTTTGACGATCTGGAACTGGTAGGGGAAGCCCGAGAGGGAGAGATGGCGCTGGAGCTCTGTCGCGATCTACACCCCGATGTCGTGTTGATGGATCTGATTATGCCCCGGATGGACGGCGTGGCAACGATCCGCGCTCTCCGGCAGCACTACCCCAGAGTTCAGGCCCTGGCCCTGACCAGTTTCAGCGAGCCCGAGCTGGTCAAGCAGGCGCTGGAAGCCGGGGCGATTGGCTATCTGTTGAAGGATGCTTCGATAGATGAACTGGCGCAGGCCGTGCGCGCGGCCCACGCCGGCAAGCCGACGCTGGCACCGGAGGCCTTCCGGATGCTCGTCGCCAACGGGGGCGCGCGCGAGCCCATCCCGCAGTTTGAGCTGACGGATCGAGAGCGGGAGGTGTTGGCTCTTATCGTCGAGGGCTTGAGCAATAACGGCATCGCAGAACGCCTCGTTATCAGCCGCTCGACCGTCAAGACGCACGTCAGCAACATCCTCTCGAAACTGGAGGTCTCCAACCGGACCGAGGCCGCGGCCAAGGCCCTCGAATGTGGGCTGGTCAGTTGACCGATACCGCACTCCACCAGCGGACTGAGCCGTAAATCAGCCAACCGTCGGATAGAAATCCCCTGGATGCCGGACGCATTCTGGGGATTTTTGTTATATCATGAGATGGATAACGGGATAGAACCTTACCTCGATTCAGAAAGGAGATGGGAAGACGTGATAGGACAGGGTTTCAAGATCGGGCGCCTATTCGGCATTGAGGTGCGCATCGATTGGAGTTGGCTCTTCATTTTCTTTCTGGCGACCTGGAATCTTGGCGCTGCCTTCGGGCAGTTTCATCCCGATTGGGGCGTGAGCCTCCAGTGGGGGCTGGCTGTCGTCGCTTCGTTGCTCTTTTTTGGATCTGTCCTGGCACACGAAATGGCCCACTCGTTGGTGGCAAAGGCCCGGGGCCTCCCCGTGCGCAGTATCACCTTGTTCCTCTTTGGCGGCGTGGCGAACATCGAGCGCGAGCCCGATTCCGCCGGCACGGAGTTTATCATGGCGCTCCTGGGCCCGGTCGTCAGTCTCGCCATCGGCTTCGGCTTGACCTTCGGCGTCGCAGCCGTAACCGGCGGTGAACTGACAGCCGGTCAAGAGCCGGGCCAGGTCCTACAGCAATTCGGTCCGCTGGAGACGCTGTTTCTCTGGTTGGGCTCGGTCAATATCCTCCTCGGCTTCTTCAACCTCATTCCGGGCTTCCCTCTGGACGGCGGGCGCGTCTTGCGAGCCGTGCTCTGGGCTCTGACCGACAATCTGCGGAAGGCGACGCGGTGGGCCACGTGGGCCGGGCAGGGTATCGCCTGGCTGATGATCCTGGCAGGGATCTCCATGGCGTTCGGGGCAACGCTTCCGCTCTTGGGCACGGGGTTGATCAACGGCATGTGGTTTGCCTTCATCGGGTGGTTCCTGCACAGCGCGGCAACGACGAGCTATCGCCGCCTGGTGATTCAGGACGTGCTGGAAGGGGTTGAAGTAGCCCGAATGATGCGTCAAAGTCCACCGACCACCGACGGAGACATTACGGTGAATGCGCTGATCGATGATTACATCATGCGCCACGACGAGCAATCCTTCCCGGTGCTGGAGAATGGGCGTCTGGCAGGAATTGTGACGTTGGACGATGTACGCACGGTGCCCCGAGGGGAGCGGTCGACGCGCCGGGTGCGCGAGATTATGACGCCTGTCGAGGAGTTGGAGGTCGTCTCACCGGAGGATGAAGCGGGAGACGCTTTTCAGGTCCTCGTGCAACGCGATGTGCGCCAGTTGCCCGTCGTGCGGGACGGGGAGCTCGTCGGACTCCTGCGGCGCCGGGATGTGCTCCGGTGGTTACAACTCCAATCGGAAGTAGAATTGAGATAGGAACATGGGGGGGTGGTGAGAGCCCGCTTTGTCCCGTTTCTCGACCGCGTGAGCAAGATCACGGATTTATCTGGCAAGACACCTGACTATCGGTGGGGTCAGGGTTCCTTGGGGGGGGAACCTTGGCTCCACCGTTGCTTTTCTGTGAAAGCTCTCTGCCCTCGATGACGGTAATTCGTTAAATCGGGTGACTGTTTTCACCAGAAGTGGTGCGGAGGATTAACTTGGGTTGTCCATTATCTGAAAAAAGGATAAGCGATGATTGAAGCCAAGCTGTACGAGAAACTCGATGAGGAGCGCGTTCATTGTCACCTCTGCGCCCACGAGTGTCGCATCGATGCGGGGCGACAGGGGGTCTGCCAGGTGCGAGAGAATCGAGAGGGTCGGCTCTTCTCCCTGGTCTACGGGCGGACGATTGCCGAACACGTCGATCCGGTGGAGAAGAAACCCCTCTACCACTTCTATCCCGGTACCCTGGCCTATTCCGTGGCCACGGCGGGATGCAATTTCCGCTGTCGCTGGTGCCAGAACTGGTCCATCTCTCAGATGCCGCGCGAGCAAGATCTCATCTCCGGACGCGAGAGCGCGCCGGACGACATTGTTGCCCGGGCCCGCCGGGAGGGCTGCCGCAGCATTGCTTACACCTACACCGAGCCCACCATCTTTTACGAGTACGCTTACGATACCTCTTTGCGCGCTCACGAGATGGGGTTGAAGAACATCTTTGTGACGAACGGGTACATGACGGAGCAGATGCTGGACGACTACCATCCCCATCTCGACGCGGCCAACATCGACCTGAAAGCCTTTCGAGACGAGACCTACCGGCGTTACGTCGGGGCGCGGCTTCCGCCGGTGCTGACCGCCATGCGGAAGATGAAGGCGTTGGGCATCTGGTTGGAAGTGACCACCTTGATCATCCCCGATCTCAACGACGACGCAGAAGAGCTGCGGGACGCTGCAACCTTCATCCTTGAGGAGCTTGGTCCCGAGACCCCCTGGCATCTCAGCCGCTTCACGCCCACCTACAAAATGCGGGACCGCCCCCCCACGCCCGTAGCCACCCTCCGCACCGCCGAGGCGCTCGGCAAGGAGGTCGGATTGCACCACGTCTACGTGGGCAACCTTTTCGGAGAGTCGAATACCGTCTGTCACGTGTGCGGGCGGCTGCTCATCCGCAGGATGGGCATGGGAATGCAGCACACCGCCGTCACGCCGGAAGGCACATGTCCCAATTGCGCCACGCCGGTAGCCGGGGTGGGCATGGCGGGTGGAGGATAATTCGGGAGCGCCCATTCAGGCGCTGGAGATGTCGAAGGAGAGCTAATGCCTTATCCAGGTCAAGGACCGGAGATCGACGTTGGGCATCGGGTCAACGTCGTGCTGCCCGAGGCCACGGTTGAGGGGGATCTGCGGGTGCCGGAGGAGGCCCACGCGATTGTGCTCTTCGCCCACGGGCGCGGAAGCACCCGTCATAGTCCCCGGAACCGCTTCGTCAGCCGGGTGTTGAACACGGCGGGGTTTGCCACGCTGCTCGTGGATCTGCTGACACCGGATGAGAAACAGGCGGATCGTCGGACCCGGGAGCTGCGCTTCGACGTGGAATATCTGGGCGAGCGGGTGACAGGAATTGTGGATTGGCTGGCGGAGTACATGGAAACTCGCGGGCTACAGATCGGGGGATTCGGTTCGCACACCGGGGCTGCCGGAATGTTGATCGCGGCGACGAAGCGCCCCCAGCTGCTGAAGGCGGTCGTTTCGCGGGGGGGACGGGTGGATATGGTGCAGGACGTCCTCGGTAAGGTGCGTGCGCCGGTGCTCTGCATCGTAGGAGAGCGCGATATGCAGATTCTCTCCCTCAATCGGTGGGCGTTGGAGCAGATGAAGACCAGGAAAGAGTTGGCCATTGTGCCGGCGGCGGGCCCTCTCTTTGAAGAACCGGGGGCCCTGGATCACGTGGCCCAGCTGGCCCGGCAGTGGTTCAGCGACTACCTGGAATAGGGGGACGGTCGGGAATCTCCCGCGTCTCGGCGAGAGACGTTCGTCGGGGAGGGCTCCTGGGCCTGCGCACAATTTTCGACTTTTCACATTGGACTTTGAACTATTCTCTTATCATGAGGAGGGATACCGATGAATCACAGTAAAGGCGAGGCTCTGACCGTCGAACAGCTCTATCACCGCTGCGATCTGGGGCAGCTGGATTTTGAGACCACCGCCGAAGTCGAGGATCTGGAGGAGATCTTGGGGCAACCCCGGGCGCTTCAGGCCATCAGCTTCGGCATGGGCATCGAGGATCGTGGCTACAACATCTTCGCGCTGGGCCCGGCGGGTACGGGCAAACGGGAGCTGGTCACCCAGTTCTTTGAGGAGCGCGCGGCTTCCGATCCCGTGGCTCCCGATTGGTGCTACGTCAACAACTTCGAGGAGACTCACAAGCCCCACGCTATTGAGCTGCCGGCGGGCAAAGGTATTGAGTTTCGAGAGGATATGGAGCATCTGATCAACGAGATTCAGACGGCGCTCTCCGCGGCCTTCGAGAGCGAGGAGTATCAGATGCAGCGGCAGGGCCTCATGGAGGAGTTCAAAGAGCGGCAGTCGCAGGCCTTCCGCGAGCTCCAGGAGAAAGCCGAGGAGGAGGACGTGGCCTTGATCCGCACCCCGGCGGGCATCGCCGTCGCTCCCGTGCGGGAGGGCGAAGTGCTCTCCCCCCAGGAGGTGCAAGCCCTCTCCGAGGAGGAGCGCCAACGCTTGGAAGGGGAAATCGAGGATCTCCAGGAGGAGCTCCAGAAAATTGTACGTCAAGTTCCCAGTTGGCAGCGGGAGATGCAGGAACGCCTCGATGAGCTGAACCATGAGATGGCGGAATTTGCGGTGGCGGGGCTCTTTGATGAGCTGCGGGAGAAGTACACCGAACATGAGGAGGTGGTGGAGCATCTGAACGCGGTGCAGGATGACGTGGTCGAGCACGCGGGCAATCTGGTTCGTTCCGAGAATCAGGGTCAAGGGGGCGGCGATCTTCAGCAGCAGATGGCCCAGGCGCAACAGGCGGCGCGGGAATCGGCGTTGATGCGGCGTTACAAGGTAAACGTCATCGTCGATAATAGCGAGCTGGAGGGGGCGCCCGTGATCCACGAAGGGCATCCCACCTATCAAAACCTCATCGGTCGGGTGGAGCACCGGGCCCAGATGGGCGCCCTGCTCACCGACTTCAACCTGATCAAGGCCGGGGCCCTTCACCGGGCCAACGGCGGTTACCTGATCCTCGATGCGCGCAAGGTGCTCACCCAGCCCTATGCCTGGGAGGGGCTCAAGCGCGCGCTGCAGGACGGGAAGATGCATATCGAGTCGGTGGGGCAGATGCTGAGTTTGATCAGCACCGTTTCCCTGGAACCGGAGCCCATCCCCCTCAAGGTGCGCGTGGCCCTCTTTGCCGAGCGCCTGCTCTACTATCTTCTCTACCAGCTCGACCCGGAGTTCTCGGAGCTCTTCAAGGTCATGGCCGATTTCGCGGAGCAGATGGATTGGACGGAGGAGAGCCAGCAGCTCTACGCCCGCCTGATCGCGACGATGGCGCGGCGCCAGGAGCTCCGCCCTTTCTCCCGGGAGGCGGTGGCCCGGGTCATCGAGCGCAGCGCCCGCTTGGTGGGCGATGCGGAGAAACTCACGGCTCGGACCCGTGACGTGCGCGACCTCCTGCAGGAGGCCAACTACTGGGCCGGTGAACGGGAGCGCGACGTCGTCTCGGCCGAGGATGTGCAGCGGGCCATCGAGGCGCGCATCTACCGCGCCGACCGGCTCCGCGAGCGAATGCAGGAGGAGATCCTGCGTGGTACCTTCCTCATCGATACCACCGGTGAGGAGCCCGGTCAGGTTAACGGTCTCTCGGTCCTTCGCGTGGGCGACTTCACCTTCGGGCGCCCGACGCGCATCACGGCCCGGGTCCGGCTGGGCTCGGGGGAGGTGATCGACATCGAGCGCGAGGTGGAATTGGGAGGCCCCATTCATTCCAAGGGCGTGCTCATCCTCTCGGGCTTCATGGGAGGACGGTATGCCGAGGAGCATCCCCTCTCCCTTTCGGCGAGCTTGGTCTTCGAGCAGTCGTATGCGGGGGTAGAGGGCGACAGCGCCTCCTCCGCCGAGCTCTACGCGCTGCTCTCTGCCATCGCGGAAGTCCCGCTCCGGCAGTCGCTGGCGGTCACCGGATCGGTAAACCAGCGGGGGCAGGTGCAGGCCATCGGTGGCGTGAACGAGAAGATCGAGGGCTTCTTTGATATCTGTCAGGCCCGAGGGCTGACGGGGGATCAGGGGGTGCTCATCCCCGAGTCCAACGTCAAGCACCTCATGTTGCGCGAGGACGTGGTTGCGGCTGTGCAAGAAGGAAAATTCCACATCTATCCCATCACGCACGTGGATGAGGGTCTGGAACTGCTCACGGGACTCCCCGCGGGCGAGCGGGATGAGGAGGGGCGCTATCCCGAAGGTTCACTCAATGCCCGGGTGGAGCAGCGGCTCCTCGAATTGGCCGAGCAGCGGAAGGCCTATGCCCCTACTGCGCGGGAGGAGGAGGTATGAGGCAGGAAAGGGAAGGAGCCCCTGAGATTCAGAAGATACTGGTGGCGTTGGATGCCTCATCCCACAGTCAGGCGGCGCTCCAGGCGGCGGTGGAATTGGCACAGCGGTTCGAGGCCGAGTTGGAAGGGATCTTTGTGGAGGACGTTAGCCTGCTGCGGTTGGCGCAATTGCCTTTTGCCAAGGAAGTCGGCCACTACTCTGCAATCCGGCGGCGGATCGATGTCACGCACGTGGAGCGCCAGCTGCGGGTGCAATCTTTCCACATTCGCCGCACTTTCACGGTCTTCACCGAAACGTGGGGGGTGAGGGGCGACTTCAGGGTAGCGCGGGGCGCGGTCAGCCGGGAGCTGCTCGCGGCGGCGGCTGAGGCCGACGTCGTCGTATTGGGTCGGCGGGGTGCGGCTCTGCCCTTGGTGCACCGGCTGGGCTCCACTGCGCGGTCCATGCTGACTCGCGCCTCGGTCTCGACTCTGATTCTTCAGGACGGTATGCGGGTGGGGGCGCCGATCCTTCTCGTTTACGATGGCTCCCCGGTCGCCGATAGGGCGTTGCAGGTGACGACCCAGCTCCTGGATGAGGAGAAAAAGCTTACGGTGCTTCTGGTCGCCGAGGATCCGGACCAGGTGGAGCGTCTTCAGGCGCAGCTCGCGGAAGCGCTGCCGTCCGATATGGATTTGGAGCTCCGTTACCGGCGGTTGAGCGCTTCCGCGGTCCCCCGCCTTGCCCAGCGTATTCAGCTGGAGGAGCGAGGGACGCTGGTGTTGCCCGTTCATCGCACGTTGCTACGTGAGGAGGCGCTTCAGCGGCTGATCGATCAGGTGGACGTGCCGGTCTTGTTGGTGCGGTGACCTGAAACTTTGAGCTGCTGATTGCGTAGTAGTAGGGTGAATCGGCACAGGGAAAATCTGTGCTCCTGGTTAGCGCTATTTCTTGAAGGAGGATTGCAATGGATTATGGGCAACTGCTGCAACGTGCGTGGAATCTGATCTGGAACCACAAGTTTCTTATTCTGCTGGGCCTGCTCGTGGCTCTTGGCGGCGGACAGGGCACCAACATCAATTTCAACGTGGGGGGCGGCGTGCGGGATTTTGAGTTTGGCCCGCCGCAGGAGTTTGACTTCCGATTTGAGGAGTGGGAGGACGATTTCGACTTCGATTTCGACTTCGACGGTCAGTTGGCTCCACTTCGCCTCGCGGTCCCTCTGGTCATCGGGCTGATCATTGTCGGTGTGTTGGTAGGCCTCGTGTTGTGGGTTATCGCCACCATCGCAGAAGGGGGGCTGATCGCTGGCGCCAACGCGCTTGACGCCGGCATGGCCTCCGATTTTAGCACCGCCTGGAATGCGGGATGGCAGAAGGGGTGGCGCCTGCTGGGGATCAGCATCCTCCCGGCTATTCCGGCGCTCCTGATAGGGATTGTGGGCCTCTTCTCCCTGCTCGGGGGACTCGCTGTCCTGCGTCTCTTTGATGCGCGGGCCTGGGCGCCGGTGGGGTTGGGCATCCTGCCCTTGCTCCTGGGCTTTATCTGCGTGATCATCCCCCTGGTACTGTTGCTGAATGCTCTGGCGACCTTGGCCTACCGGGCCTGCATGTTGGAAGATTTGGGCGTCTTCGCCTCCTACCGGCGGGGCATTGATGTGCTCTTCGGCAATCTAGGAGAGGCGGTGGTGCTCTTCCTGCTTCAGGTAGCGCTGAGCATCGTGCTCGGGGTCGGGCTTTCGTTGTTCTCCGGCCTGGCCTGTATCTGCTGCCTGCTCTGGCCTCTCTTGCTGCTGATCCAGGGAACGGTTGCCGCCTACTTCTCTACCCTCTGGACTCTGGCCTGGCGGCGCTGGACAGGCTTACACGCGGCGGTGACGACCTTCGCCTGAAAGTTTCATCTTTGAAAGAGGCTGACGTGTAGAGGTTCTTGCCTGGTCAACCGGTGGAGTTGCGTCTCCTCCGGTTGACTGATGTAGAAATCAGCCATCTGTTATAGAACAAATCCCCTGAATGCCGGAAGCATTCAGGGGATGTTTGTTGTATCCTAAGAGTATGAGCGCAAGCCCCGTGACGCGCTAGACGGGGCAGGTTATGGAGGGCGGTCCAAGAACACACGCTATCGAAACGCTGACGTCTCTCCGAGGACTCGCTCGAGTGGCGTATTTTAAATCTTGGAACGACCTGAGTGAAGAAAGGGAGGCATCATGAAACACGATGAATTTGTGGGACGGGTGCAGCATCATGCTCGTTTGGGAACGACCAGTGAGACCGTGCGCGCCATCCACGCCACATTCAAGGCGCTGGGAAAACGGCTGCACGGCAAAGAGGCCGAGAATCTGGCGGCTCAGCTTCCTCCGGAACTGGGGACGTATCTGACCGACGCCGGTGAATCGGAAACCTACGATCTCGATGAATTCTTCGAGCGCGTGGCGGAGTACGAGGGGGTGGGGGTGGATCTGCCACAAGCTGTGCATCACGCCCGGGCCGTCATCGCCACGCTACAGGAGGCCGTCTCTGCGGGCGAGCTCGCCAATGTGCGCAGTCAGCTGCCCGAGAGCTACAATCCGCTCTTTGAGGCGGGGGCTTTGGGCGAAATGGAGACTGGCTAAAGCACGGGCGCGGGCCGTATCTGTTTTATCTGTTTAAGGAAGGGAGGGTCGGAGGAGAGAGGCGTGCGGCGCCGCCCGGTTCCGGGCGTTTCTCTCTTCGATCCATCTAGGCGGTTCATGCAAAAAAGGGGGGAACCGCCACGGCATGAGGGCTTCAGGCTTTCGACACGTGGATAGAATTGGAAACCGAGGCTTGAGGCCCCCGCCGTTATCTCCGCGACATTTTACCAAGAGTGGAACCTAGGCGAAAGGAGTGGCTTTATGATTACCAAGTATCCTCTGCAGTACGAGATCGCACCCAAGCACGTAGAGGCGGGGCGGCGCTGGGTGACGGTGCGGATCAAGAATATTGGCGAAGCTCCCCTGCGCAGCCTCGACGTACGCCTCAACTCCCTCGATGCTTACGCGATTGCCGTTTACGGCACGGGCAGCTTTGTCCCGGAGCTCAAACCCAACGAGGAGCAGATCCTGCCCTTCCAGATCGCCGCCAACGCGACCGGCAGCGTCTACATCTCGGTTGATGGCTGGGAGTTGGAGTATCCCTTCCACTGGGAGTCACCCGGCGTTGCCATCGCCGTCGGCGCCCAGGTAGCGGAGTTGGTGGCGCTCTTCGCTGTGAGCGAGCCTTACGTCGCCCTGGGTGAGGTGGTGCGCTGCGAGGCTATGGTCCACAGTTTCATGGAGACAGAGGGGCTCACCCTGGAATTCTGGGTGGAGTCCGAGGACGGGGATTTTCAGGGCATCAACACCCTACAGACTGATCAGATGGATCCGGGAACGCGGGAGCTCTATAGCACCAAAGTGAAGCCCAAGGAAGAGGGCATCCACACGGTTCACGTCTATCTCTACGATGGGGTGCGCCGGCTGGGGCACGAAACGGGCCGGGTCTACGTGGGGGAGGTCTGATGCCTAAACGGGATTTCATTCAATACGATCTTATCCCCCAAACCCTCAGGCCGGGAACCCGCTGGTTGCTGCTGCATCTGGAGAACGTCGGGGAAGCGGATCTCACCAACATGCAGGTCCAGCTCAATTCGCTGGATACCTACGCGGTCGACGTGCACGGGACGGGGAGTTATCTCGAGGCCCTGCGCGTTGGCGAAGAGCAAGCCATCCCCTTTCAGGTGACCCTTCAGGGACGGGGAAACGTCTATGCTTCCGTGGACGGCTGGAAGGATGATGAGCGCTTCCATTGGGAATCGCTCAGTCTGCTGCTGCTCACGGATGCGGAGCTGGCGGAGATTGCCAGTTTTACGCCGCTGACCGACCCCTATCCCACGCTGGGGACGGAGGTAACGGTCGAAGCCGTGGTGCGGGCGCTGGCCCCAACGCACAACCTCGTCCTCGAGTTCTGGGTGGATACGCCCAGCCAGACCCAACTTTCGTTGGCGAAGGAGGGCACGGGGCTTCTGGAGGTAGGAGAAGAGGAGCGCTATCGAGCCTCGTGGACGCCTGAGGAGGAGGGGATTTACACCCTCCACGCGTATCTCTACGACCGTACGCGCCGGGTGGATCACAGCGTGGCTCACCTGAGCGTGACGCGGTGAACGTGGCGTAGGAGCAGGGGCCAGAGAGCGAAAGGAGTTACAGAGCATGGCAGCGGCAGAGATTGGCAAGGGGCAGTTGGCCCAGAAGGTTGCAGAGGCGTTGCACCGTCACGAAGCGCTGAGAGAGGTCCCCATCGACGTTGTGGATGAGGCCGGCGTGATCACGCTTACGGGCACGGTGAATACGTTGGAGGCTAAGGAAGCAGCGTCCTCCATCGCCGAGGAGATTCCGGGCGTGTTGGAGGTCATCAACGACCTCGAGGTGGAGCAGGCTCCGGGCGAACCGGAGGAATTGAGCGACGACAGCCCCTTCGACGAAGAGGCGCCCGCTCTCCGGATCAAGAGCACGTAGGAGGGAAGGGTGATCAGCAGTCGCTGGTGGTTCTTCCTGCTGCGCGGCCTGCTTGCGTTGCTCTTTGGAATTGCGGCGTTCATCTGGCCCGAACTCGCGCTGGATGTGCTGGTCATTCTCTTCGGCGCCTACGTCTTCGTGGACGGGCTCTTGACCATCGTGGCCGTCATCATAGATCGCGCTTTCTACCCGCGCTGGGGTCGCACGTTGCTGGCGGGGCTGCTCGGGGTAGCGGTGGGGGGCATGGCCTTTGTCTGGCCCAATATCACGCAGCTGGCATTGCTGCTTCTCATCGCTGCCTGGTCCCTGCTGATGGGGATCCTGCTCATCGCTGCGGCGATTGAGGTGCGAAAGGCGGTGCAGGGGGAGTGGCTGCTGGGCCTGATCGGAATTCTGTCGATCCTCTTTGCCCTGCTTCTCGTTCTCTGGCCCGAGAGAGCGCTGATCGCTCTGATCTGGATCATTGGCGGATACGCTCTTCTCCTGGGAGTGCTGTATAGCATCCTTGCCTTTCGTGTACGCAACTGGCGCACGCATCTGGGTTCCCTGTAGCCCAATTCAGAATCGACGTGAGAACTGGCTTTCGGTGGAGTCGGGTTCCCAGAGGGGGAGCTTCGACTCCGCCGTGGTTTTGGAGAGGAGTTGCCAGGTCCCTGTGGCCTAGCCCCGAGGGGAGAAAATGGTAATGGGTGAGGGGTAACGGGTACCGGCCCGTATTCGCGATTCACGATTCACGATTCGCGATTTGTAGATTTTGTAAGGAGGTTACCGATGGCTTTTGAGATGACGAGTCCCGCCTTTGAGAACGGTGGCGATATTCCGGTGAAGTATACCTGTGAGGGCGAAGACCTCTCACCGCCGCTGAAGTGGCGCGGCGTGCCCGGGGAGGCGCAGAGCCTCGTCCTGATCTGCGATGACCCCGACGCCCCCAACGGCACCTGGTCCCATTGGGTGCTCTACAACATCCCCACGGACCGCTTCGAGCTGCCCGAGGGCTTCGCAGCGCAGAGCGAGCTGCCCCAAGGGCGCAACGACTTCGGCGATGTGGGATATGGCGGCCCTTGCCCGCCGCGCGGCTCGGCCCACCAGTACTTCTTCCGCTTCTATGCCCTGGGTACGGTGCTGGGGTTGGGCAAGGGCGCGACGCGGCTCCAGGTTTTGAATGCCATCGAAGATCACATTCTGGCTCAGACAGAGTTGATTGGGCGCTATGCCCGGGTTGCCTGAGCCCTTCCTGCCCGGGTGCTGGTGGATGCGAAAAGGAGCGAAACTATGACCAAATCTGAAGCGCGAATGCCGTCCCGGCGATCCCTTGACGAATTGCAGGAGACGGTGAGACGGCTGAGCCGTCACATTCTCAAGACCACCACGCGGGCTGGCTCAGGACATCCCTCCAGCTCCCTCTCCGCCCTGGACGTCCTCACCGTGCTCTACTTCGGCGGCTATCTGCGGTATCGACCCGACCAGCCCGACTGGCCTGACCGGGATCGTTTCATTTTGAGCAAGGGGCACGCCGCGCCGGGGCTCTACGCCATCCTGGCGGAAGCCGGTTACTTCGAGATGGACGCTCTCTACACCTTGCGCGAGCTGGGCAGCCCCCTGGAGGGTCATCCCAACATGCGCCGGCTGCCCGGGGTGGAGGCCTCCACCGGTTCGCTGGGCCAGGGGCTCTCCATCGGCCTGGGCCATGCCCTCGCCGCCCGCGTCGACGGGCGTGACTATCGCGTCTACGTGATGGTGGGCGACGGCGAGGCTGATCAGGGGCAGGTCTGGGAGGCGTCCATGGCCGCCGCGAAGTACGATGTGGACCATCTCACGGCGATTCTCGACTACAACAAGTTCCAGCAGACGGGTCCGGTGCGGGAGGTCATGCCCGCCCTGCTGCCCCTGGCGGAGAAGTGGCGCGCCTTCGGCTGGCACGTGACGGAGATCGACGGGCACGCTATTCCGGAGGTCCAAGCGGCCTTTGACGAGGTCCGGGAGGTGGTCGGCAAGCCCCAGCTGATTATCGCACACACGCTCAAAGGGCGGGGTCTCTCGGACTTCGAGGCAGACGACGTCAACCGGATGCACGGCAAGCCCCTGGACGAGGAGGCGTTGGAACGCGCCCTGGCGGAGGTGGACGCGCCCGACTATCCCACCAGGGTTTCGGGACGAGTGGGGGAAGACGCAGCAGAGCAGGGGGAGGGATGAGCATGGACATCGGCAAACGCATCGGACTGGAGTATGGACTTCCCACGCGCAACGCCTTCGGTGAGGCGCTGCGGGAGCTGGGGCACGAGAACCCCAACATCGTCGTCGTGGACGGGGACGTGAACAACTCGACGCGGACGAAGTTCTTCGCCGCCGACTTTCCTGAGCGCTTCTTCAACGTGGGGATCGCGGAGAGCAACCTCATCGGCGTGGCGAGCGGGCTGGCGGCGTCGGGCAAGGAGGCGCTGGCGGCGAGCTTCGCCGTTTTTCTTCTCGCCAATGCCTACGATCAGATTCGCATGAGCATCGCCTTTCCCCGGCTGAACGTGAAGCTGGTTGGCTCCCACAGCGGGATCAGTATCGGTGAGGACGGCCCCAGCCAGATGGCCATCGAGGATCTGGCGCTGGCGACGGCGCTGCCCCACTTCGTGGTGCTGGTGCCTGCCGACGAACCCTCCATGGGGGCGGCGACGCGGGCCATGTTCGAGCACGAGGGGCCGGTCTATCTGCGTACCGGTCGTCCCAAGGTACCCATCGTCTACCCCGACGGCGTCGAGTTTCGGATCGGCAAGGCCAACCGGCTGCGCGAGGGCGGGGACGTCACCCTCATCGCGTGCGGGCTGATGGTGGCGGCAGCGCTGGAGGCGGCTCAGACCTTGAGCGAGGAGGGGATCGAAGCGCGGGTGCTGGACATGCACACGCTCAAGCCGCTGGACGCGGAGGCCATCGAGGCGGCGGCCCGGGAGACCGGTGCTATCGTCACCGCCGAAGAGCACCTGCTCCAGGGTGGGCTTGGTGCGGGCGTGGCCCGCGTGGTGGTGGAACGTTATCCCGTCTCCATGGGCTTTGTCGGCCTGGACAAGACCTACGCCGAATCCGGTGGGGCGCAGGAGCTGCTGGAGAAGTACGGACTGATGCCCGCTGGCATCGTCGCCGCGGCCCGGCGCGCCGTGGCTCGGCGGGGGGAAGCCCGCCCGCAGCAGGGATGAGAGGACAATGGTTGAGCGAATCCCTGAGGTGAAGGTCGAAACCATCGAGGAGCTCGACGAAGCACGGGAGGCCGTCACGCAGCTGCGGGAGGCCATCCGTTACCACGACTACCGCTATTACGTTCTCGATGACCCCGTCATCTCCGATGCCGAGTACGACGCACTCTTTGCGAAGCTCCAGCAGCTTGAGGAGCGCTTTCCCGAGCTGGAAAGGGACACCTCGCCCACCCAACAGCTCGGGGGGGAGCCCCGGGAGGCGCTGGGACTCGCTGAACACCCCGTGTCCATGCTCAGCCTCAAAGCCGTCTACGAGGAGGAGGACGTCCGCAATTTCGACGAGACCTGCCGGCAGGAGCTGGGGCGGCAGCGCGTGGCCTACATCGCGGAACCCAAGTACGACGGTCTGGCCGTGGAGCTCATCTACGAGGAGGGGCAGCTGACGCAGGCCGCGACCCGGGGGGACGGGCAGACGGGGGAGGACGTGACGCCGAATGTCAAGACGCTCAAGGAGCTGCCCCTCGTCCTGTTGGCGGAGGAGCAGGTGCCGCCGGCGCGCCTGGTCGTGCGGGGGGAGATCTACATGCGTCAGGACGAGTTCGAGGCCCTGAACGAGCGCCGGCTGGAGCGGGGCGAGGAGCCCTTCGCCAACCCGCGCAACGCCGCAGCCGGCGCCGTGCGCCAGCTCGATCCGGGGATCACGGCGCGACGGCCCTTGCACCTCTTCTGTTACGCGGTCGCGCAGATCGAAGGGGAGACCTTCGCGACGCACTGGGAGGCTTTGGAGACGCTGCCCCGTTGGGGATTGCGCGTGAATCTGGACCGCAGCCGCCGCTGTGAGGGGGTGGAGGCGCTCCTGAAATACCACGCTGAGATGGAAGGGCTGCGCGACTCGCTCCCTTACGAGATCGACGGGGTGGTCTTCAAGCTTGATGAACTGGAGGGGCGGGAGGTCCTGGGCGTGCGCAGCCGGGATCCCCGCTGGGCGCTCGCTTACAAATTCCCGCCGCGCCGGGCTACCACGACGGTGGAGGAGATTCAGGTGCAGGTGGGTCGAACGGGCGCGCTGACGCCGGTGGCCCTGCTCGATCCGGTGTCCATCGGTGGGGTAGAGGTGAGTCGCGCCTCCCTTCACAACCAGAGCGAGATCGAAAAGAAGGATATCCGCATCGGCGATACCGTTCTCGTGGAGCGGGCGGGGGACGTGATTCCGCAGGTCGTGAAGGCTATCGAGGAAGAGCGCGACGGTTCCGAGGAGCGCTTCCAGATGCCGGAGCGTTGTCCCGTCTGCGATACCGAGGTGCTGATGAGTGAGGACCAGCAGCACACCCGCTGCCCCAACGCTAACTGTCCCGCTCAGGTGCGGGAGCGGCTGACCCACTACGCCGGACGGGAGGCCCTCGATATCGAAGGGCTGGGGGAGAAGACGGCGGAGAAGCTGATCGAGGCGGGGCTCGTGCGCCGGCTCTCCGATCTCTACGCGCTGACGAAAGCGGATCTGCTGACGCTGGAGAGCTTCGCCGAAACATCAGCCCAAAACCTCCTCGACGAAATCAAGGGGAGTAAGCAGACGACGTTGGCCCGCTTCCTCTACGCCCTCGGGATCTTTCACGTGGGTCGGCACGTGGCCCGCCTGCTCGCGGCCCACTTCGCCACGTTGGACGACCTGATCGCTGCTGACCGGGCAGAGCTGGAGGCCATCGAGGGCATCGGACCGGAGGTGGCGCAGAGCATCGAGCACTTCTTCGAGCAGGAGGAGAACCAGGAGCTGCTCGCGGAGCTGCGCGCGGCGGGGTTGGAGCTGGAGAATCCCCAGGCCGAGGAACACCCGCAGCCGCTGGACGGCTTGACCTTCGTCTTCACCGGCGAGCTCGAGCGCTGGACGCGCGACGAGGTGCAGCGCTACGTGGAGCGGCTGGGCGGGCGCGCTACGACGAGCATCAGCAGCCGGACCGACTATCTGGTGCGCGGGCCGGGCGCCGGTTCGAAGCTGGAGGAGGCGCGGGCGGCAGAGGTGCCCATCCTGGATGAGGAGGAGTTCGTCGCCTTGGTCGAGGAGCGCAGGGGGGAGGGGCAGTCGTGACTCCGATTCGCATTCCGGAAGGTGAGCTGGAGTTTGAGTTCGTGCGCGCCTCCGGTCCCGGCGGACAGCACGTGAACAAGGCGGCGACGGCGGTGCAGCTGCGCTTCGACGTGGCGCGCTCCCCTTCGCTGCCCGAACCCGTCCGGCAGCGGCTGTTGAGGATGGAGGATCAGCGCATCACTCAGGAGGGTGTACTTATCATCGACGCGCGGGAGCATCGCTCCCAGGCGCGCAATCGCGAGGCGGCGCTGGAGCGCTTCCGGGAGGTCGTGCGCCAAGCTGCCCGCCCGCCGAAGCGCCGGGCGAAATCGCGGGTTCCTCCTGGCGAAAGGCGAAGACGGGTGGAGAACAAACGCCGCCGCAGCGAAAAGAAGCGGCTCCGCAAGCCGCCGCGACGCTGGTGATGGATGAAAGTCACGTATGAACGGGCACACGTGTGAACGTGGACACGTAACGATTTTTGACCTGCGACCTTAGATTTTGGACTTTGGACAATTAGAGGAGATAAACATGCATACTGAGATGAAAGAGACGAAAAACGGAAGCCGGGTGCTTCCCCTATTGGTGTTGGCCCTGGTCGTGTTTCTGACCGGATGCGAGACGCCCGCGACGGTCCCGCCCGTGGCAACGGATGTAGAACTGCGGACCATCAGTGTCCGGGGGGTAGGGCAGGCGGCGGCGGTGCCCGATCAAGCGACCATGATCGTGGGCGTGGAGACAGAGGCGGAGATCGCCGAAGATGCCCTGGCGGAGAACAGCGCACAGATGCAGAGCGTCATCGACGCGCTACTCAACGAGGGAATTGCCGAGGAGGATCTTCAGACCCGGCGCGTGAGTTTGCGCCCCCGCTACCAGGAGGTACGTCCTGAAGAGGGGCCGCCGGTACGCGAGATCGTTGGCTACACAGCGAGCAACACGGTGGAGGTGACAGTCCGTGACCTGGAGCCGCTGGGTGAGCTGCTGGATATCGCCATCCGGGCCGGCGGCAACCGCATCCAGAGCGTGCGCTTCGAGCTCTCCGATCCGACCGAGCTGATGGGAGAGGCCCGGGAAGCGGCCTGGATTGACGCTCGGGAGAAGGCGGAGCAGCTGGTGGGACTGGCCGGCGCCCAGTTGGGGCCCGTGCAGAGCATCGATGAGCAGACCCGCACGCCGCGCCCCGTCCAGGAGGTGGCGGTGGAGGCCGAGGCTGCCGACGCGGTTCCGGTGCAGCCCGGCACCGAGAGCGTCGAGGTCGAGTTGATGATCTCCTGGTTGATCGTTGAATAGGGGTGGGGGAAGCCGCCGGCGCCTTTCAATCGGCGGTTTCCCCATAGGGAGGAGGGTTCCAGATGGCACGGCAGTTTGAGAATCGCAAGGTAGCAGGGCGGGAGCTGGCCGAGACGTTGCAAAGCTACGCCGATCGGGAGGATTTGCTGATTCTGGCATTGCCCCGGGGTGGGGTGCCGGTCGGATTCGAGGTCGCCAAAGCGCTCGATGCACCCCTCGATGTCTTTCTCGTTCGCAAGCTGGGGGCTCCGGGGCGTGAGGAGCTGGCGGTGGGCGCCATCGCCAGCGGTGGGGTGCGCGTGCTCAACCGGGATGTGATTCGCAGCCTGGGGGTGACGGAGGAAGAGATCGAGCGGGTGGCGGAGCGGGAGCGAAGGGAGCTGCAACGTCGCGAGGAGTCCTATCGGGGAGCGCGCGCAGAGTTGCGTGTCAAAGGCCGTCCGGTCATTCTGGTCGACGACGGCCTGGCAACGGGTGCCACCATGCGGGCCGCGGTTGAGGCGCTCAAGGAGCAAGAGCCGGCGGAGATCATCGTGGCAGTGCCCACCGCACCTCCCGAAACCTGCGCGGAGTTCGAAGGGGAGGTGGAGGCGGTTCACTGTCTGACGACCCCCACGCCCTTTTTCGGGGTCGGTGGCGCCTATCGGGACTTCTCTCAGACGACGGATCAGGAGGTGCGGGAGCTGCTGGCGCAGGCGCGTGAAGGTTGAGCCGGCGGGCGAAGTTGGGAGTAGAGAACAATCTTGGAGGAGCAAGTATGTACCATCAAGCGGAAGAAGAGCAGGGAGTGGGCAGACGGGTGGACGTAGAGATGGAGGGCGCCGTCGTTGAGGCGAACCTGAGCATTCCGGAGGATGCGCAGGGGATCGTGCTCTTTGCTCACGGGGCAGGAAGCAGTCGCTTCAGCGCTCGCAATCGCTTTGTGGCGGAGGAGCTGAACGTGGGGCGCTTGGCGACCCTGCTCATCGATCTGCTGACGCCGGAGGAGAAAGAGGTGGACCGGAGAACGCGCGAGGTCCGCTTCGATATTGGGCGATTGGGAAGGCGGGTGACCGGTGCCGTTGACTGGCTGGCGGAGAACCCGGAGACTCGCGAACTGGTTATCGGCTGTTTCGGCTCCAGCACGGGGGCCGCCGGCGCGCTCATCGCTGCTGCCAATCGCCCGCAGGTGGTGAAGGCGGTCGTCTCTCGTGGGGGGCGGGTCGATCTGGCTGAGGATGTGCTGGACGGGGTGCAGGCACCGACCCTCTGCATCGTGGGTGAGAAGGATTTGCAGGTGTTGGCCCTCAACCGTCAGGCCCTTCAGCAGCTGGATACCGAGAAGAAGCTCGAAGTCGTCCCCAACGCGGGGCACCTCTTTGAGGAGCCGGGGGCGCTCGATGCGGTGGCCCGGCTCGCTCGGGGATGGTTCCAGGACTATCTGCGGTGAAGCAGGGGCTTCATCAGGGGAGGTAAGATGCATACCGGGAGACTGGCTGCCGCCATTACGCTGAGTGCGGAGATCGGATACGTCCTGTTGGCGACCGCCGATGGTGAGGGCGCGCCCCACATCGCCTTGGCCGAAAGGCTGTCCCTTGCCTCGGGGAGTCGGGTGGTGGTAGAGGCGTGGTTCTGCCCGGAGACGCTCTCCAATCTGGCCGAGCGCCGCGATGTGGCGCTCGTAGTCTGGCAGCCCGAGGAAGGTCGGGGGTATCAGCTGATCGGGAAGGTGGTGGAGATCCTTGCGCTGAACGTCCTCGATGGGTACGTGCCCGGTCAGCAGCAGGACGCGCCGGTGGCTCAGAGCGAGAGGCGGCTGTTGATCGAGGTGGAGCAGGTGCTCGATTTCAGCCGGGCACCTCGTTGTGACGTTCCCGATCTTGCTCCGCCTGCGTAGATAGAAGTCATTGGAGTACATCAGGGGGAAATCATGCCAGAACTACCCGATGTCGCGATTTTCAAGCGCTATTTGGATGCCACGGCTCTCCATCAGGAAATAGAGGATGTCGCCGTGGAGGATCCCTACGTGCTGAAGGGAATCACTCCAGAGGCCTTGCGTGAGGGAGTGCGGGGCCATGCCTTCGACTCGACGCGCCGGCACGGGAAGTATCTCTTCGCCGCGCTCGGCGAGGGGGCAGGGGGGGTAGTCTTGCACTTCGGCATGACGGGCTCCCTCAAATACTTTCAACGGCCGGAGGCGAGCCCCGAATACGACCAGGTGCGCTTCCACTTCACGAATGGCTATCAGCTGGCCTACCTCTCCCAACGCAAATTAGGGGAGGTGCGGTTCATCGAGAGCTTCAAGACCTTCATCGAAGAGCGGGACCTGGGGCCCGATGTCCTGGCGGAGGATTTCGACTACGAGCGGTTCAAGGAGACCTTCGGGCGGAGGGGGGGCATGGTGAAATCGGCGCTCATGGATCAGAGCACGCTTGCGGGGATCGGTAACGTCTACTCCGACGAGATCCTCTTTCAGATGGGGCTGCATCCCCGGCGGAAGGTTCAGGATCTCCGGCCCGAGGAGCTGCGTGAGCTCTACGATACGTTGCAGGAGGTGCTGAAGACGGCCATCGCGCACGACGCCCGACCTGCTGACTTCCCCGAGAGCTATCTGACACCTTATCGGGGTGAGGAGGACTGTCCGTGTTGCGAGGGAAAGCTGGAGAAGATCGAGGTCGGAGGACGGGCCGGCTACTACTGTCCTGCTCGCCAACCTGCTCCGTCTGACCTTCGACATTAGACTTTGGACCATTCTTTAGAAGAGGAGCGTGACCGTGCTATACAAAACCGAAGAACTCTATGGATTTCGAATTCAGGGCATCGATGGCGAAGTAGGGGTGCTGGACGACACCTACTTCGACAGCTTGACCTGGGCCGTGCGCTATTTCGTCGTCGATACCGGCGGTTGGCTGACCGGGCGACGGGTGCTCGTCGCCCCCCTCGTGGTCAAACTGCCCAATCTGGAGGAGGAGCTGCTCCCCGTCCGGCTCACGAAAGAGCAGATCGAAAAGAGCCCCGGGATCGATCTCGCCCGGCCCGTCTCGGAGCAGCAGCTCCAGCAGTTGCACCACTATTATGGCTGGCCCTGGACGATGCCCGCGACCGCGCATCCCGGCGCGATCTATCTGCCTGGGCCCATGCTGCCGACGGCCGGAGACGTCGTCGGTGGTCCCGAAGCTCCAGAAGCAGAGAGTGAAGAGGACCCTTACTTGCGGAGCAGCCGTCGGGTGTTGGGCTACAGCGTCCGCGCCCAAGAGGGCGAGATCGGACAGATCGCCGATTTTCTCCTCGATCCTCTGGATTGGATCATCCGTTATCTGGTGATCGATACGGGCGATTGGCTGCAAGGACGGCAGGTGCTCCTGGCCCCCATGTGGATTGAGGAGCTGAGCTGGGTGCGGGGTGAGGCCTACACGGAGCTGCGCCGGGAGACCATCGAGGCCAGCCCGGAGTATGAGCCGGCGCGTCCCCTCAAGCGGGTTGAGGAGGAGGAGCTGCACCGCTACTACGGCAGGCGGGGGTATTGGGAGATAGAGGACGACGTCAATGAATCGTGAAGGGAAATCATCGGTATGGATAAGGTTCGTGCGCTCCAGCAGATAGCGGAGGAGGTGCGGAACCTGGAGCGTTCGCCGCTCTACGCCCACCGGCAGGAGCACGGATTCAAAGCCGTGCCCGGCGAGGGGAGTCCGGACGCAGCGTTCGTGTTCGTCGGCGAGGCTCCGGGCAAGCAAGAGGCGGAGCAGGGACGTCCCTTCGTCGGCAGCGCCGGCCGGGTGCTCGAGGAGCTGCTCGAATCCGTTGGCCTCACGCGGGAGGGGGTCTACATCACCAACGTCGTCAAAGATCGCCCTCCACACAACCGCGACCTGCGCCAGGAGGAGATCGACCTCTACGCGCCCTTCCTTCGCCGCCAGTTGGAGATTATCCAACCCCGCGTCATCGTTACCCTGGGGCGCTTTGCCATGCGCTACATTATGGAGGCGTTCGGCGTGACGGAGGCTGCCGGGAAGAAGATCGGGGAGCTCCACGGCCAGGTTTTTCGCGTCACGGCTCCCTACGATGGAGAGGTGCTCCTGGTGCCCCTCTATCATCCGGCGGCGGGCTTCTACAATCCGGAGATCAGGAGCGCCATCCGAGAGGACATTGAAGTGTTGGAGCCATTCGTGGCTGAAGCAAGAGAGGAATAGCAGGAGGGTATACCATGGAGATCTATCTGGTACAACATGCGAAGGCTAAGTCCGAAGAGGAAGACCCGGAGCGCCCCTTGACGGCAGTCGGTCGTCAACACGCGGAGCAGGTCGCCGCCGTGGCCCGGGCGCTGGGGCTGGCGGTCCATCAGATCCGGCACAGCGGCAAGACCCGCGCCCGCGAGACGGCAGAGATCATGGGCGAGGCATTGGACCCGCCCGCGGGGGTGACGGAGGCGCCCGGGCTGGGTCCCGTCGATCCCGTCGGTGAGGTAGCAGCCCAGTTGGACGAGCTCATCGAGTCGGTGATGCTTGTGGGTCACCTGCCCTTCATGGAGCGTATCGTGGGCTTCATGACCGCCGGCGATGCCGCCCTGCCCGTCGTCACGTTTCATAATGCGGGCATCGTCGCGCTACGGAAAGGGGAGGAGGGCGACTGGCACGTCGCCTGGATCGTCACGCCCGCGGTGGCTGCTGCCTGCGCGGAGGCGTGACCCGCTGAGCGGGGGATATATCCCATGTGGCAAGCCATACCCATGGGGCTGAAAACTTTGCACCACGGAGACACAGAGAGTACGGAGGTTTTGGGGATTTTCTTTGTGTCCCCAGTGTCTCTGTGGTGATTTGCGAAGGAGAACCAATGACCCAACGAATCGTGACCGTGACCTTGAACCCCGCCCTCGACAAAAGCACCACCATCGACCACGTCGATGCCGACCAGAAGTTGCGCTGCGATCCGCCCCGCTTTGAGCCGGGCGGGGGCGGGATCAACGTCGCCCGGGCCGTCCAGCGGCTGGGCGGGGAGGCACTGGCCCTCTACACCTGCGGTGGGCCCGTCGGGGAGCTGCTCAGCGGGCTGTTGGAGGAGGAGGGGATACCGCAGGATCCCGTCTCCATCGCCGACCACACGCGCGAGAACTTCACGGTGCTGGAGAAGAGCAGCACCCATCAGTACCGCTTCAATATGCCCGGGCCCGAGCTGCGAGAGGAGGATTGGCAGCACTGCTTCGACGAGCTGGGCCGCCTCGACCCCCCGCCCGCTTACGTCGTTGCGAGCGGCAGTCTGCCCCGGGGGGTGCCCAGGAGCGCCTACGCCCAACTGGCCCGCTGGGTCGGCGAGCGCGGCTGGCGCTTCATTCTCGATACCTCAGGGGAGGCTTTGCGTCTGGGGGCCGAGGCGGGCGTCTTCCTCCTGAAGCCCAACATGCGCGAGCTGGGTCATCTGGCCGGCGAGGAGATCCGCGACGAGGCCCATCAGGAGCAGGTGGCCCGCTCGCTCGTCGAGCGTGGGGAGGCGAAGGTGGTCATCGTCTCGCTGGGGGCAGCCGGCGCCCTGCTGGTCACCGCCGACGATAGCGAGCGCATCCGCGCGCCCACCGTGCAGATCAGGAGCAAGATCGGTGCGGGCGATAGCATGGTCGGGGGGCTCGTGCTCGCCCTGGCCCGGGGCTGGTCGTTGCGCGAGGCGGCTTACTTCGGTGTCGCAGCGGGGTCGGCTGCCGTCAAGACGCCGGGCACCGAGCTCTGTCGCCGGGAAGATACGGAAGCGCTCTACGAGCGCATGCTGGAAGAGAGCCAGGGGAACGAAGGAGGGTAACAGAAGATGCAGGTAGGCAAAGGAAAGTACGAGTTGGTAAAGGTAGAGGATTACGAGCCTTTCGTCGGCGCGGAGACCGTGGATCGGGTGCGGCGCAAGGGGGAGGCGTTGCAGCATCTCCACGTCACCCACGTCAATTCCACCTATTACGGGGGCGGTGTCGTCGTCATCTTGGACCCGCTGACGCTGTTGATGAATAGCCTTGGGATCGAGACCGGATGGCGGGTCATCCAAGGCTCACCGGACTACTTCGGCGTCACGAAGGGCTTCCACAACGCCCTTCAGGGTGCCGATATCAACCTGACGGAGCGGAAGAAGGAGATTTACGAGAGCGTGGTCTTCGAGAACTCCGTGCGCAACCACCTCACCCACAACCGGGTCATCGTCCACGACCCCCAACCCCTGCCGCTGGTTCAACACTACGACCGGAATGGTCCCTGGATCTGGCGTTGCCACATCGATCTCTCCCGGCCCCATCGCGGGCTGTGGGAGTACCTCAAACCCTTCGTCGAGCAGTACGACGCCGTCATCTTCACCCTGAAGGAGTACGCCAAAGATCTGGAGACGCCGCAGCTCTTCTTCATGCCCGCCATCGATCCCTTCTCCATCAAGAACAAAGCGCTGAGCGAGGAGGAGATTCAGGAGCGGCTCGATCACTACGACATTCCCACCGACCTGCCTCTGGTGACTCAGATTGGACGCTTCGACAAGTGGAAGGACCCCCGAGGGGTCATCGAAGCCTTTGAGATCGCCCGGCAGGAGATCGACGCAACCCTCGTGCTGCTGGGTAACATCGCCACCGACGATCCCGAGGGCGAGGAGATGTACCAGTCGCTGCTGGAGTATCAGAGCGAGCGCATCATTCTCATCTCCGAGGAGGACACGGCGCTGGTGAATGCCCTGCAATGCCGCGCCGCTGTGGTGCTGCAAAAGTCCATCCGCGAGGGCTTCGGGCTGACGGTGACCGAGGCCATGTGGAAGGGGACACCCGTCATCGGGGGTAACGTCGGCGGGATCAAGTACCAGATCGAGGACGGCGTCAACGGCTATCTCGTCTCGTCGGTGGAGGAGGCGGCGGATCGAATCGTGAAGCTGGTCAAGGACGAGCAGCTGCGGGAGGAGCTGGGGCAACGGGCGCGGGAGAGCGTTAAGGAGAATTTCCTGCTGATCCGACTGCTGGAGCAGTATCTCGATCTGTTGGGAGGCTTCGAGACCCTCTACAAGCTGACGGGGATGTAGCATGGAGGGGGGCGAGCGGATCCACGTCGGCACCTCGGGCTGGCATTACGACCATTGGAAGGGGCCTTTCTACCCCGAGGATATGACCTCCGGCGCCTTCCTCGATTTCTACAGCGATACTTTCGCGACAGTGGAGGTCAACAACAGCTTCTACGGCCTTCCTGAGGAGGCGACGCTCCGGGAGTGGCGGGAGACGGTGCCCGAGGACTTTGTCTTCGCCGTCAAGGCCAGCCGTTACATCACCCACATGAAGAAGCTCAAAGATCCCGAAGAGCCGGTCACCACTTTTATGAGCCGCATGCGGGCGCTGGGGGATAAGCTGGGGCCTATCCTCTTTCAGCTGCCACCCCATTGGCGGGCGGATCTGGAGCGGCTGCGTCACTTTCTCCGGGTCTTGCCCTCCGGTTACCGCTACGCCTTCGAATTCCGCGACCCCAGCTGGTTCGAGCCCTCCATCTACGAGACCCTCGCCGAGCGCAACGTGGCCCTCTGCATCTACCACCTGCGGGGCCGCGAGTCCCCCAAGGAGGTGACGGCAGATTTCGTCTACATCCGGCTGCACGGTCCGGACGCCGCCTACGAGGGCAGCTATTCGGCCCGGCTGCTGTCCGGCTGGGTGGGCGCCTTCACCGCCTGGATTCGACAGGGCAAGGAGATCTACTGTTACTTCAACAATGATCAGGCCGGACACGCCGCCCGGGATGCACAACAGCTCCTGGCAATGCTTCGCGACGGAGCCTGAACCGAGAAAGGAGTTGGAAGGTGACCGGTGAAATCAGACAGAACAAGGCCACCCGGCAGTGGGTGATCTTTGCCCCTGCCCGCGGTCGGCGGCCCAAAGATTTTGCAGAGCAGGCCCAGGAGCGGGCGGAGCGGCCCGAACACGACCCCGATTGTCCCTTCTGCCCCGGGCAGGAGGAGCGCCTGCCCGGTATCTTGATGGAGCAGGCGCGGGCGTCGGGTGAGGATTGGCAGACGCGCGTCGTTCCCAACAAGTTTCCGGCCCTCACGCCCGAAGCGGGCAACACCGAGCGGCGGCGGGAGGGTATCTACCGGACCATGCCCTCTTTCGGGCGCCACGAGGTCATCATCGAAAGCCCCCGCCACGATCTGGATATGGCGACCCTCTCTCCGGAGGCGGTGGAGGTCGTCATCGAGACCTATCATCGCCGCTACGTCGAACTGATGCGCACGCTGCGGAACATGCTGGTGATTATCTTCCGCAATCATGGACCGCAAGCGGGCACCTCCCTCATCCATCCACACTCCCAGCTGGTGGTGACTGGGGTCGTGCCCCAGCACGTCCGGCTCCGAGAGTTGGAGGCCCAGCGCTACTTCGATGCGTGGGGGCGCTGCGTCTTCTGCGACATCCTCGATCACGAGCTGCAAGCGGGGACGCGGGTGGTCTACGAAAATGGCAGTTTCGTGGCCTTCGTACCTTTCGCTGCGGAGGTACCCTTCGAGCTGTGGATCATGCCGGAGCAGCATCAGGCCGATTTCGGCAGCATTCCCACGGCGATGCAGGGGGAACTGGCCCACGCGCTCCACGGCGTGCTGGGAATGCTCCGGGAGCGCTTGCACGATCCGGATTACAACTACGTCCTGCGCACCGCGCCCCAGTATAAAGCGGGTGAGCCCCATCTGCACTGGTATGTCCAGGTCCAGCCCCGGCTGACGAAGCAGGCAGGGTTCGAGATCGGCTCGGGGATGCGCATCAACCCCTCCCTGCCGGAGGATGATGCCGCTTTCCTGCGGAGAGAAGCATAGCGACGAAGCCCCGTCTCGGTGGGGTTGGATAGTGACCATCAGACGAAAGGAGACAATTATGGAGTTGGGTATTGTAGGCTTGGGACGTATGGGGAAGAACATGGCGCGCCGATTGAGCCGCAATGGGCACCGGGTGGTGGTGCATAATCGCACGACCCAGAAGGCTATCGATCTGGCCGCCGCAGCGTCGAACGTGGAGGTCGCCGAACCGATGGAGACCTTCAGGGAGCTCCTGGAGCCACCGCGTGCCGTCTGGGTGATGGTCCCGCACGGCGACCCGGTTGATCAGATGATCGATGCCCTGCTGGAAGTGTTGGAGCCGGGGGATACCATCATCGATGGCGGGAACTCTAAATATCTCAATACCCTGAAGCGTGCCGAACGGGTCGAGGCCCGAGACATGGACTTCCTCGATGTGGGGATGAGCGGGGGGATCTGGGGGCTGGAGAACGGTTATGCCATGATGGTTGGGGGACCGGAAGTCGTCGTCGAGCGCCTGCGCCCCCTCTTCGAAACGTTAGCGCCTGGTGCTGAGAAAGGCTGGGGCAGGGTGGGTCCGCACGGGGCCGGTCACTTCGTCAAAATGGTCCATAACGGCATCGAGTATGGCATGATGCAGGCCTACGCCGAGGGCTTCGAAATCCTGCGCTCCAAGGAAGAATTCAGATTGGACATGCACCAGATCGCGAGCCTCTGGCGACACGGTACCGTCATCCGCTCCTGGCTGCTGGATCTGACCGCGGAGGCGCTGGAAGACGACCCCGCACTTGCCCACATCCAGGGCTGGGTAGACGATTCCGGCGAAGGTCGCTGGACGGTGGAGGAGGCAATTCACCTCGCCGTGCCGGCGCCCGTGATCACGCTGGCCTTGCAGATGCGCTTTGTGAGCCGGCAGGAGGAGAGCTACGCCGCCAAGCTGTTGGCTGCCATGCGCAAGGGCTTCGGCGGGCACGCCGTCAAGCGCGCCGAGCCTGAGAAATGACCGGTAGGGGGTCAGGCGCGGATCGAAGATATTGGACGTGTGGGATTTCGTCATCCCTGTTGCGGGATGAGCGCTGCCACGATCCGAGCGACGACCCGCTCCCGCAGCCTCGTCTCATCCAGCCTGGCGATGATCCGCCCCGTCGTGGGGGAGCCCCATTGCTCGTCGGCATCGAGTTGCGTTGCCAGCTGCTTGGTCAGCTCCCCCAGATCTAGCGGGGCGTGGGCGGCCAGACCCGGACCTGCTTCCACCATTACCATCGACCGTCCCCCCTTGGGGAAGGAGACCACGGTGAGATCCCCACCCAGCCGCAATAGGGCCGCCGTCACGGCGAAGCCGTGATCGTGGGAATCGGTGCGCGTCACCAGCAGACTCCAACCGCCTGCCAGGTGTTCCTCTACCTCTCGTAGCGCGGCGAGGACGGCGGCTCTCCGGGTGGCGCTGCGTTGGGGATGGTCCACCGCCGCCAGAATATCCTCAACGCGCAGCTCCGCTGCCTCCAGCACCGCCGCCAGGCTGCGCAGGGCCCGGGGGTCGGCGAGACGCAGCCACTCCGTGTCGGTGATGATGCCCGCGCCCAGGGCCAACCCCATCTCCCGGCTGAGGGAGAGCCCGTGATCCAGCAGCAGCTCAGCGATCACCGCGCTGGTAGCCTCCCGGGGCTCGACCCACGCCCACAGCGCGTCCGCCGCCAGTTCGCTTTGAAAATCGACAGCTGCGTGGTGATGCCAGCGAGGCGTGTGGTGGTCGAAGAGGACGTAGCGCGGGGGCAGCGGTAGACCGAGTAGATCGAGGTTCGGCGTGTCGTAGATGAGGGTGTAGTCGTAGGCGGTGGGATTGGGATCGATGAGGGGGGTAAAACCCAGGGCTTGTGCCAGGTCCCACGCCGAGGCCTTGAGCCCCTGCGCAAAGCCAACGTCGCCGGGCAACAGACGGCTCATGGCGTAGGCACTGCCCAGCGCGTCGCAGTCGGCGTCCCGGTGCCCCAGATGGAGCAAGCGGGCGCCTTGCATCGCCTCCAGAAATTTGAAGAAATCGTCGCTGCTCACGGTTCGGAATCATCTCCCTGTCGCGGGCAGGGCCCTGATCGCTTGGGCCCTGCTGCCTGTGAAGTATAGCTGGATCCTCGGATTTCGGCAAGATGAGCGCACCTCCCTTTTCCCAGATGGTCGTTACTCGCGTGTCCCTGTCGACGATATAACCTATAGGCTCAGGTTTGAAAACCGTATGTGAGGGACGGGCTCGGCGTGCGACCGGAGGCTGTTTCTGAGAGGCAAGCCCATGCCCTTCCTTTGGAGGTGATCATGCAGAACCGGTCCGACCCTGTCGCGACCTTGATCGCGCGATACTTCGATTGGTTGGATGGTGAGGTCTTGGCCACATATCACGCTCAGAATCTGGGGTATGGAACCTTGTTCAAGATCTGCACCATTGTCGAGAGGATGCCCGATTGTTCCGATTCTATGAGTTGCGCGGCTGCCATGCAACGGCTGATAGCAGAGTTCAAGAGCGGCGTAGATGTGGGGGAGCTCTACCGCCGGCACAGTTGGAGCGGAGGTTGAGCCGCAGGGGAGCCCGGACATCGTTGGGTGATATTCGACAACGCGGCCTGCGATAAGCAGGCCGCGTTGTGGTGATGGGTGAGGTTGGCTTAGGATGGGTCGACCACCCGCCCCAGGAAGAGCACGGCATTGCTGCGGGTGTGGCGGATGAGGTAGATGAAGGGGCGGTCGATGGTCAGCTCCACATCCTGCACGGGCATCGCCGTCGTTCCCACGACGACGGCCGTGGCTGCCGCGGCCTCGGTGCCCTCTTCATCTACCGAGACGAAGGCCTTGTGGAAGACGTCGGAGATGAAGAGCTCTTCGGTGCCATCCATGCCAGAGAAGTTGGCCTGCTCTGGATCGAAAGCCGTAGTCATTCCCAGCTCCCTGAGCGTGTCGGAGAGGCTGAACTCGGTCTCATATTCCCACCGGGGCATCGTCAGCTCCACGCCCTGTCGTTCCATCCCGGCGATGATCTCCTGGAGCCGCTGCCCCGTGAGCGCAGTTTCGAATTCGGCGAAGTTCCCGGCGTCGGGCACCAGAATCACCATGCTGGCGGGCCCGTGGTAGGGTAGCTCGATGGCCTGATAGCCCTCTCCCTGGGTGTAGGGCACGTTGCTCGGCGTGGTCCAGCGCATCATGGGGACGGTGACCTCAGTGCCCTTCAGGGTGGTGAAGGTCCCAGCGCTGGTTTCCTGCTCGGGAAAGGTGTGAATCCACTTGGCGTTGAAGTAGATGGCGTTGGCCAGGACCAGCCGGGTCAGTTCGTCGACGCCGCCCTCGGGGATCAGATCTTTGATCCGTTCCTCGGTCTGGTCTTCCACCCATTCATTGATGGCCACTCGCGCCTCCTCGTAGGCCGTCTTGAAACTGACCAGTCTCAGCCCGGCGCCATAATGCTGTGCCAGCGTGTCCAGGAACTCCTGGCGGAAGCTGTAGTCTTCCTCGGCCCAGAGAGAGTTGGCGATGTGGAGGACGAAATCCTCTGCCTCCTGATTCTCGTCAGCCGCCAGCCACTGATCGAGGGCATTGAAGGCGCGATGTATCTCTTCCTCAGAGAGGGTGAAGTTCAGGGCCTCTTCCATCTCCGCCGCGGTGGTCTCGCGCGCTCCGGCGTAGGTCATGGCTAGGGCCAGGGAGATGCTGTGGGGTGAGAAGAAGAGATTCCCCTCCCGCCCGCGCAACCGCTGATAGAGATCGACGGCGAAGTCGGTATTGCCCTCAACGAGTGCCGTTAGTTCTGCTTCGGAGACTTCGGGGTCGGCCTCGCGGGGCTTTTCCGACTGGATGGCCTGGGCTTGGGCGGGGGCCGGTGTGGGACCACTGCATCCCGTCACAACCAGGGTCAAGATTAACACTGCTAATAGCGTTCTCATCTGTTTCCTCCTCATAGTGGATGTTTCACACAACATCAGGCCGCATTTGCAGAAGCTCTTCTGCGGCCCGCAATGTATAGACGTGAGAGCGAAGACAAAGGTTCCCCTCAGGCCCGAATATTTGTTCTATTGACAGCGGTATCATTAAATACTATAATTATCTTATTAAATTTGCCTTTCCGCTGGTTATGGCCCTGTGCGGCCTACCTCGTCTCCCTCTACCTGATACCAAGAGTAGCAATGTCTTCATGTTGTGTTGTGCGCGCGGGTCTCCTGACTGATGGGCCGGGAATTGTCATGACTCAATCATATCCTATAGCCGAGGGGGTGCGTGGAGATGGGGATCCAACTGTATGGGCGCTGGTATTTGAAAGTTGTCAAAGCCATTCACAGCTGGGAGAACCGGTTTGTGATCGAGGGAGCGAGCTCCGGGAGCGGGATCTATCCGCCCACCGTCGGGCTGGAGGTGACCGCCGCCGGTGCAGCCTGGCAGTTACGGGGGGAGTATCGGGAATCGGATGCTGAACCGTGGAAGCCCTCCGACATGATGATTGACGTCGGACGGGATAGGGTGGAGATTGAGGCGACGATTGGTGCGGAAGATCCGTTGCCTCATCCTGACTTCGAGGACATTCAGTGGGAAGCTCAGTATCTCGACGGCACACTTTTCGAGATTCCCTATCGACCCTACGCCGTCCGGATGATCGATCTGGTCCAAATGCCCGATGGCATCTTTGAAACAGCTCTGGGCAGTTACTACATGGCTGTGCGGGTAATCAACCGCTGGGGGTTACCTTTCACCGAGGCGCACGTGCTCGATATCACGCCGGAAAGTCGCGCCCAATTGGCGATGCGCGGCATTCACGTCATCGACACGTGGTCGGAGGATGAGCTAGCAGCACTGGGGCAGCGCCAGTTGGGTCGGGGGATGGTCCTCGGGCCCCTGGTGCCAGGAGCCTCTCGAACCGTCTACTTCAAGGTGGAGGTGAGCGGCGCTGCGCCGCGCAAGCATGAGGTGGAATTCGTTTGCTGGAACAGAAGCGGAATGGACGATCCTCATCATCCTGCTCGACGGGTGCGGAAACACATCTTTGTGAGCCGTACGACCATTGACAGCCTCACGGGGGAGATCGTTTCGGAGGTGCAGCAGGGGACGCTGCGAATGCAACTGAAGGAAATTGCGTTTGATCGCCAGACGGCTCGCGCGGGACGCAAACGAAAGCCCCCGGAGGGAGGCCGACGGCCTCGGGACGCGCCGACGCGGGAGGAACTACGGCGCACTCTTCAGGCTCTGCTCGAGGGTCGGCCCGTCGACCCCTGTCTCATTCAGCGGATTCTGGCCTGCTATTGCACCGGGGGGGCGGGTACAGGGGGCTTCGATCCCCTGAATCCGGGCGACGGACGTTTCACCTACGATCCTTTTTACGCTTTCCCCACCCGGTTCTCTTACACCATCACTCCCCGCGACCCCTTCCTGGGTCAGTATGGCCCTATCCCTTTTGACGATCCCTGGTGGAAGGTGTTGCTGCTTGTCATCGCTGCCATTTTGTTGCTCGCTGGGATGCTGACGGAAGCTGCTGACGTAGCTTACCAGGACGAGGACCTGGTCATCGGAACCCTGGGCCGTTTCCGGCAAGATGACGTTGACGCTGCGCTATGTGTGCTCGATACTGATCGGGCGCTGGCTTTCCGTCAGCTGCTCGACGCACAATCCGATGAGGACTTCCAGAATGCCGTTATGACCCTCGACGGTAATGTGGCTCTGGACGGACCCGTTATGACCCGGGCCGAGATCGATAACATCTTGTTGTTGCCCATGGATGATCCGCAACGCAAGATCTTCAAGTCAGGGGCCCGCACAGGGCTTACGCATGGCTTGATCAGCGGCGTGGCGCCCATCGGCCATAGCCTTTCCACCTGGACCATCGATCAGCTCATTATCCGCCAGGATCCCGATTTCGGAGAGCCAGTCAGTCGTCCAGGAGATTCCGGATCCATCTGGGTACATACGGAGACCTTGCGACCGGTGGCTCTGCATCATAGTGGTACTGAGGATGATACCCAGGGCAACGCGGCGCTGCTGGAGGACGTGCAGCGTCTCATGGGGATCACGTTCTAGAGGGGGAATCGATGAAAGACCAAAAGGTGGTTCTTGAGAAGATCAAGCGGCTCGTCAAAGAGCTGCGCCGAGAATACACTGACGACCCAAACGTACAGAGCATCGGGTGGGGGCTGCCAGAGCGGGGTGGGGACCTTACCGAGGGCGTCAGTCTCATCTTCTACGTCCGGCGAAAGTATCCCACTGCCCGAGCGGTGGAAGCTGCCGGTTCACGCCCAATTCCGGACGAGATCGATGGAATTCCCACTGATGTACAAGAGTTACATCTCCGTCCCAGCCAGGCGGGTGATCGTGATGAAATCAAGTACGATCCGCTGCGGGGCGGCGTTGCGAGCAGTAACGCCGAAGAAAACATTCTCTGGTTCAATGGCTCGGGTACACTGGGGGTGCTGGCGCGCGATGCCGATACGAACGCTCCTGTCGCTCTTTCGAATTGGCACGTGTGGGGCGATGGGGGAGAGGCCGGGGATCGGATTATTCAGCCGGGCCATCCCACCACGGGTGACCATCTGGAAGCCATCGGTAAAGTCGCTGCCTGCGGGCCGCTCATTACCTCTCTGATCGAGTGGACGGTGCCTTCGCCGCTGGCCCTGGCTCTTTACGGAGGAGCCGCGGCGGCTGCGATTGCTGCGGCAGCCAGTGACTATCGTGATCCCACGCGGCGGGGTCAGGATCATACCCTCACCGATCCGGGGGAGCGCACGTTGCGAGAGACGGTGGATATGGCCATCGAATACCCCGAGCTTCCTCTGCCGGGACGGCCCTTTCGTACTGAAGTCAAGTGGGACTATGCTCGTGAAACGGGCAAGCGCTTGCTGACCCATGCCGTTGAGGAGGAGCGCGTCAACCCCCAGTTCCTACTGGGGAAACTGGTGGTGACGGATCGGGCGACTTATCGGCCGGGAGATACGGTGCGACTGACGGCGGCTATCTGGGATTACCAACCACGCCCATGTGATGCCTATCATGCTGTCGCTCATCTCGTGCCCCACAACGCACCTGACCGAGCGCTGCGGGCGGTGCTCCAACCCACGTCCTGCCCCCGAAGGATTCCTCTCTATCCGCCCACCGATCCCGGAGAGGAGAAGCAGGTATGTCTCATCTTCGATGAGCAACGTCCAGGGGAGTATCCCTACAAGGGGCGTTTCCAGTGGCTCACCTATCTCCACCCGGCGCAGGAGCCCGTCCACATCGTGGATTGGCTGAACGGCACGCCGGCCCTCTATCTTCCCCACGGCGGCTTGCGTTTCTCTCACTTCCCCGCCAGCCGGGTGACCGTGCGGGTTGCTCATTTCACCGGACAACCCGTCACACTGACGGCTTACAATGCTAGCGGGACCATCATCGGGGTGGAGAGCGGCTCTGTCGAGCAGGGCGTCATCCAGACGCTGAGTGTTGTGGGCGAAGGAATCGTTGGAACGGAGTTGAGCGGTGGTGGCGGCGAGGGTGTATTGGTTGAGTACTGCATCCTACCTCTTCAAGAGTCGCTGCTGACCACCACGTTGGAAGAGACCCTGGTTGCAAATATCAAGCGGGAGCTCCCACGTCTCTCCTCTCTGGAGGGACAGCAGGTTCGGGGCCACCGCTGTTGTTTCAACGGCGAGATTCTATTGCCGCCAACAGAGACGCCGGGTAAGTGGGATGTCTACCTCACCGTACAGAACGTCAATCATGTGCTCGCAGACACGCCGCCCGAGGAAGCCGCCCAGGTGATTGGGGGGCATCTGCTGAGCGCGCACACGTCCCCTGAGATTCTCGGCTGTACCATCATCATGCTTCTGGATCACGCTTTTGACGTGATTTGAGGTGTTCCTGAGTCCATCGGGATCCCGGATCTGGGTGGAGAGAGCGGGTTTGGAGCCGCTGGCCTTGGGGCTTCAGGCCCGCTCCACTTGTTCTTCTGCTGCCTCGAACAGGTCGTGTGGCAGTGTGCTGCCTCTGCGATGCTCAGGGTCTCTTTAACCCGATTTACACGTTCTCTCGCCGTTCATGGTATAATCCCCATCATGAAGAAGCGTACGATACACATTCTGCTGGCGCTGCTCGTTGCCGCGGGGGGACTCTATCTGGCCCTGCGGAACGTCGATCTAGCCGAAGTGGGGCAGGAGTTGCAACAGGCACAGTGGGGCTGGGTCGGCCTGACAGTGCTGCTCGTGCTGCTGACGCTCGTGATTCGCGCCCAACGCTGGCGTATCCTGCTGGGGCGGCAGCACTCTCTTCCTGAGACCTTTGGCCTGATCGGGACGGGGTATCTCATCAGTGGGATTCTGCCCCTGCGTCTGGGGGATCCGGCGCGAGCCGTCGCCGCCAGTCTCCGGGGGCCGGTCACGGCGGTAGGGGCGCTCTCGACAGTGGTCGTGGAGCGCGCGCTGGATATGTTGCTCGTAGTGATCATGCTGTTGATCACCCTGCCCTTTGTCGCCGGCTTACAGGGCTACCTGGAGGCTACGACCGTAGGCGCGGGGCTCTCTTCGGGGTTGGTATTGCTGGTGACTGGCGGGCTCTCCCTGGTGCTCTTGGTGGCTTTTGTGCTCCTCGCCTTCTTCCCGGAACGCATTGAGCGTTGGGTGCTGCGGTTGCTGACCCGGGTGGGTATCGCCGATCCTGACCCGTGGATGCGCCCAGTGCGTCATCTGTTGGAAGGGCTCGCCCCGCTGCATTCCCCGAGAGAGGGTTCGGCGATCATGTTCTGGTCGCTGCTGCTCTGGCTGGTCACCATTGCCTACTTTGCGGTGGGGATGCGGGCTTTCACACCCGATGCTTCCTTTCTCCGAGGGACGGTCGTCACCTGGGCGAGTGCGCTGGGTATGATCTTCCCCGCCCCCGGCGGCATCGGTGCCTTTCACTACGCCGTGACTCAGTCCCTCAACCTGGGCTTCGGCATGGAGGCAGCCACCGCTCTGGCCTACGCCACGGTCTTGCATGGCATTGCCTACGTAATGGGGATCGTCGTGGGGGCGCTGGCGCTCATCTCCTGGGGCATCTCGCTGGGCGAGTTAGGGCGACGTAGTCAAGAGATCGCGGGTTGAGCAGAAAGGGAGGAGGGTGTATGCACTATTTTGTGACGGGGGGCGCCGGGTTCATCGGCACCAACTACGTATGGCGGCTGCTGGATCGAGGCGAGCGGGTGACCATCTACGATAATCTCTCGCGTCCGGGGGCGGAGCGGAATCTGGGGGCGCTGCGGGCGCAGTTCGGGGGTGGGACCTTCGGCTTTGTGCCGGGCGACGTGCGCGACGCGGCATTGCTCCAGACCTCGCTGCGTGACGCGGACGTCGTGGTACATCTTGCTTCTCAAGTAGCCGTGACCACCTCGGTGATCGATCCCCGGTTGGACTTCGAGTGTAATGCTCTCGGCACCTTCAACGTCTTGGAGGCGGCCCGTCTGGCCCAGCGCCGCCCCGTGGTCCTTTATGCCTCTACCAACAAAGTGTACGGTGGAATGGAGGCGGTAGCCCTGGTCGAGGAGGAAACCCGTTATCGCTATCGGGATTTTCCCCACGGCATTCCCGAAACCCAGCCCCTCGATTTCCACTCGCCCTACGGCTGCTCCAAAGGCGCAGGCGATCAGTACGTGTGCGATTACGCTCGGATCTACGAGCTGCCGACCGTAGTCTTCCGGCAGAGCTGCATCTACGGTCCCCATCAGTTCGGCATCGAAGATCAAGGCTGGGTGGCTTGGTTCGTCATTGCGGCCCTGTTGGGACAGCCCATTACCATCTATGGCGATGGTAAGCAGATCCGTGACGTGCTCTATGTGGACGATCTCCTCAATGCCTACGACGCCGCCGTCGACCGTATTGACGACGTCGCCGGTGAGGTCTACAACATTGGCGGCGGCCCGGAACAGACCCTCTCCGTCTGGCGGGAGTTCGGCCCCCTGCTCGAATCCCTCGTAGGCCGGGAAATCCCCGTGCGCCGGGGGGAGTGGCGGCCCGGAGATCAGCGGATCTACGTTTCCGACGTGCGCAAGGCCCGGCGCGAGCTGGATTGGTCGCCCCGGGTAGAGGTGGAGGAGGGCGTGCGTCGGTTGTACGAGTGGGTTCTTGCGCACCGGGAGCTTTTCGACAGGTGGATAAGCGAATAGGCGAGAGAGCAAATCAGCGTATGTGCGCAGGCGCGAGCAAAGATGCAAGGATGCAAAATCTCCTATTCTTTCTCCCGTTGGCATTTGTCGATTTGCGGTCTCGTACATATCGTGGATAAATTTTTAAATTTTCAAAATCTGGAGTGTGCATGCGGGTACTCATCGTTCTGACTTACTATCGTCCTCATACGAGCGGCTTAACCATTTACGCGGAGCGCCTGGCGCGAGGGCTGGCGGCGCAGGGACACGAGGTAACCGTGCTTACCTCACGCTACCGGCGCGATCTGGCTCGGGAAGAGTTCGTCGACGGCGTGCGGGTGGTGCGAGTTCCCGTACTCTTTCGCGTGAGCAAGGGGGTCATCATGCCCACCTTTGGCCTGGCAGCCTGGCGTTGGGTGGCCTGGGCCGATGTGCTCAGCCTCCACCTGCCCCAGTTCGACGCGGCGGGGGTGGCTTTCCGTGGGCGAGTGCTGCGCAAACCCACCGTACTCACCTATCACTGCGATCTCCGGCTACCGCCCGGTCTCATCAACTGCGTGGTCAACCGCGTTGTCCATCTGATGAACCGGATGGCGGGCTTTTTCAGTCACGCTGTTGTTGCCTACACCATCGATTTCGCGGAGCACTCTTCTTTCCTGCCCCGCTACAGTGAGAAGGGTCACGTCATCCCACCTCCGGTGGAGCTGCCCGACGTGGGTGGTTCGGGACCGGCTGCTTTTGGGAAGATGCACAATCCCGAGAATCGGCGCCCGGTCATCGGCATGGCGGCGCGCCTCGCCTCCGAGAAAGGGGTGGGGGTGCTGTTAGACGCCTTCCCCCGAATCCTGGAGCGCTATCCCAATGCATGCATCTGGTTCGCCGGACAATACCAGGATGTGATGGGGGAGGAAGCTTACTCCGAGCGGCTGACCCCTCATATCAAGCGCTACCAGCACGCGGGCCAATGGAAGTTCCTGGGGATCCTCAATCCACTTCAGATGGCCTCTTTCTACCCTAACCTGGACGTGCTCGTCGTGCCCAGCCTCAACTCCACGGAATCCTTTGGCCTGGTGCAGGTAGAGGCGATGCTCTGCGGGACCCCTTCCGTGGCCTCGGATCTGCCGGGCGTGCGCCAGCCGGTGCTCCAGACCGGGATGGGGGAGATTGCCCCCGTCGGCGATCCAGAAGGGCTGGCGGAGGCCGTGCTTAAGGTGCTCGAACGCCGTGATTTCTATGTCCGGCCTCGGGCGGAGATCGAGGCGCGTTTTTCGACGGAGCGCACGGTCACCGAATACGAGGCGCTCTTTGCGGAACTTCTGGAGGAGTTCGGGCGTTATAGGGCGTAGCTCACCTAAATTGGTGAGCCTTTTATGCTGGAGGAGAGGATTTGCAGTATGACCTTGAACGATAAGTCCCCCAAGTCGCACAAGGAACAGAAGAACAAGGATGTCAACCGGGAGATGCCCAGGGCGGCGGAGCCGACGCGCCTCATTCCCACGGTGAGCCGTGAGGAACTGGCCCGTCTGGCGGCAGAGGAGGCGGCAGCAGAAGGGGTGCAGGCTGCCGAACCAACGCGCTTGATCCCGACGGTAAGCCGGGAGGAGCTGGCCCGTTTGGATGGACCGGAGAGTGTGGAAGAGGCGCTGGCTGCGGAGCCTACACGCCTCATTCCAACAGCGAGCCGTGAGGAGCTGGTGCCTCCGCCGTTTCCGGAGGACGCTCCCCGGGCCGAACCGACGCGCATGATCCGTGCGCAGTCTCCGGCAGCTGCAACGCCTCGGCACTCTGACCCTACGGCGGAGACGCGGCAGGTGCAGCCACAGCACCGCCCTCCCTCGCCTCACGACGCCCGTACCCGCCCCATCGCTCCGCCGCCCGCACCCCCCGCCCCACCGGCGGAGCTCGCTGAGCCTGCGGACCGGGGGAAAGATCGTGGTCGCTGGGCTTCCGCGTTCCTCACGTTCACGGTCGTGATTGTGAGCCTTTTCCTGGTGGGGCTTTCTGCGCTGGCCGTCGGCTATATCTATATTGCCTCCCAGCTGCCTCCCGCCGAAGAGCTGCGCAACCGGCAGCTGGATTTCGCCAGCAGCCGGATCTACGACCGCGCCGGACAGCTGCTCTACGAGACCATGGATCCCACCGGGGGGCGCCGAACCTATGTCCCTATCGACCAGATTGATCCGAAGCTCCAGATGGCGACGGTCGCCACGGAGGATCGTAACTTCTACCTTCATCGCGGCTTCGACCCCATCGCGGTGGCCCGTGCCATCTACTACGCGCTGCAGGAGCGGGAGATCGTCTCGGGCGCCAGCACCATCACCCAACAGGTGGCGCGCAATCTCCTGTTGGAGCCCGAGGAGCGCACGGAGCAGAGCGCCCGGCGAAAGATTCGGGAGATTGTGCTGGCCTCAGAGCTGGACCGACGCTACAGCAAGGAAGAGATCCTCGAAATCTACCTCAACAACAACAACTACGGAAATCTGGCCTACGGCGTGGACGCGGCAGCACGTACCTATTTCGGGCGTTCGGCGAGCAATCTCACCCTCGGTCAGGCGGCTTTCCTGGCCGGGCTGCCCCAGCTTCCGGGTGTCTATGATCCCTACCATGGAGGGCTTTCTGCGAGCTTGCGCCGGCAGGAGGTGGTGCTGGGCCTGATGGTGGAGGCGGGGTATATCACGTCTGCCGAGGCAGCGGAGGCGGCGATCGAGTTGCAAAACTACGAGTTCCCCGCCGTGGCGTTGGACCGTGTTCCGGCGGCGCATTTCGTCTTCTACGTCCGGCAGTGGGTGGAGCAGACCCTCGGCACGGAAGCACTCTATCGGGGCTCCGGCCTGCGCATCTACACCACCCTGGATCAGCGCTTGCAGGCCATCGCCGAGGAGGAGGTTGCCCAGGGGGTTGCTAATCTTGCGCAGCGTAACGTCAGCAACGGCGCCCTGATCGCACTGGAGCCCGCCACCGGGCACATTCTGGCGATGGTTGGCAGTGCCGATTTCTACAGTGAGCAGATCGACGGGCAGGTGAATGTGACCCTGCGCTGTCGCCAGCCTGGATCGGCTATCAAGCCCCTGACCTTCCTGGCGGCTTTTGAGCGAGGGTGGACGCCGGCAACGGTCATATGGGACCTGCCGACGGTCTACACTGACACCGCCGGTAACGTTTATGAGCCGGTGAACTTCGACGGTGAATTTCGCGGCCCCGTCTCCGTGCGGCGTGCACTGGCGAACTCGCTTAACATTCCGGCGGTCAAAGCGTTAGAGTACGTCACGGTGGACGGGCTGTTGGAACTAATGGAGCGTGTAGGGGCGACGTCCATTGTCTCCCCGCAGTTGGAATGCCCCGACTATCCCCACGACACGCGACCTTTCTACGGTTTGGCCCTCACCCTCGGCGGCGGTGAGATGAAACCCCTGGATCTGACAGCGGCCTACGCTACGTTGGCCAACGCCGGACGCTACGTCGAGCCGGTCCCCATTCTCTGGATCGAGGATAATGCCGGGAATGTGCTCTTCGACAACCGCGACCGGACGGGTGAGCAGGTTGTCTCTCCCGAGCACGCTTATCTCACCACCAGCATCCTCTCCGATACGCAGGCGCGTTGCGAGGTTTTCAGCTGTCCCAGTGTGCTCGAACTCTCCGGTCGCCCGGTGGCAGCGAAGACGGGCACGACCAACGATTACCGGGACGCCTGGACGGTGGGCTATACGCCTGATCTGGCCGCGGGGGTCTGGGTGGGCAACAACGATAACTCGAAGATGGCCTCTGTGGTGGGCAGCAGTGGCGCCGGTCCTATCTGGCAGCGGTTTATGAGCCGGGCGCTGGAAGGGGCGCCGGTTCACGCCTTTCCCCGTCCCCAGCGTATCGCGGATCGGGAGATCTGTCAGCTCTCCGGGGCGGAACCCTCTCCCTACTGCCCTGAGCGCCGGACGGAGGTTTTCGCGACCGATGCTCTTCCTCCCGACGCTGGTTTCGATTGGATTCAGCGCGTGGAGATCGACACTGTCACCGGTCAGCGAGCCAATCAGTTCTGCCGGACCAACATCTCCGAAAGGGTGATGGTGCTTCTGGATTGGATCCTCGATCCCGCCGGAAGGAACTGGATGCGTCAATGGGCCTCGCAGCACGGTTATGAGATTGCGCCGCAAGGATATTGTACTGAGGGGGTGCCTTCGGACGCGGTGCGTATCACTGCGCCCCAGTCGGGTGCAGAGATCTACGGCCCGGTGGAGGTCTTCGTGACGGTGAATCCCGAGGACCTGGAGCGCTACGAGCTCTTCTATGGTTACAGCGAGAATCCGCTGGGTTGGGGATTGATCGGCGGACCGTACGATCACCCGTTGGATAACGGGCGGCTGGCGACCTGGGACGCGACGGGGTTGGAGGCCTATCTCTATACCCTGCGCCTGGTGGCTTACACCCGGAGCGGTGAGCAGCTGGAGCATCGGGTAACGGTGCGTGTCCTTGGGCCCACCCCTACTCCTACACCCGAGGTGACCCCCACTGCTACCCCTACACTGACCCCCACGCCCACCCTGACGCCGACCATGACGCCCACGCCGACGCCCGAGCCGGTTTTGACGGAGCCTATCATCATCGGCCCGACCCCTTCACCCGAACCGGGTGAGCCCACGGCGACTCCCACACCCGAGCCGCCGACCCTCACGCCGACCCCGACGTCTGAGCCGCTCGAGCCTTGAGGCGCGAAAAGGTTCATCGCCGGGAGGGGCAGTCATTGCTCTGCCCCTCCCTTATGGTATAATGCCGGTTGGTGTGAGAGTATGTACAATGAAAGGATGATGAAGGGGCCCAGTGTATAATCCTATCAGCGCGCTACTGGGGCTGTTCTCTCTCGATATTGGTATCGATCTGGGAACGGCCAATACCCTCGTCTACGTGAGAGGTAAAGGCATCGTACTCAATGAGCCGTCGTGGGTGGCCATTGACAGCAGAAATCATCGCAAGGTCCTTGCTATTGGGGCCGAGGCCAAAGAGATGGTGGGGAAGACCCCATCCAACATCATCGCCATTCGCCCTCTGCGGGATGGTGTCATCTCCGAGTTCGATATCACCCAAGCGATGCTGGAACGCTTCATCCGGAAAGCCCACGAACAGATTCACATCCTCTTCCCCCGACCCCGCATCGTGGTCGGCGTGCCTAGCGGCGTGACGGAGGTGGAGAAGCGGGCGGTGAAGGATGCCGCACTGGCTGCCGGTGCGCGAGAGGCTTATCTTATCGAGGAGCCGATGGCTGCGGCTATCGGTGCCGGCCTGCCGGTGACGGAAGCACAGGGTAGCATGATCATTGATATCGGCGGCGGCACCACGGAGGTGGGCGTCTTCGCCTTGGGCGGGATCGTTGTCAGCAAGAGCCTACGGATCGCGGGCGATGAGCTGGACGAGGACATTATCCAGTACGCCCGACAGAAGTACAACCTCGCCATCAGCGAGCGGATGGCCGAGCGCATCAAGATTAACATCGGCTCTGCCTATCCGCTGCCGGAAGAGAAGACCATGGGGATGCGGGGGCGCAACCTCATCACCGGTCTTCCCGAAGAGGTGGAGATTAGTAGCATCGAGATTCGAGAGGCTCTTTCCCGCTCCGTCAACATTCTGGTCGATCTGGTGCGCGACGCCTTGGACGAGACGCCGCCCGAATTGGTCGCCGACCTGATGGAGGTGGGGATCTGCCTGGCTGGGGGGGGCGGGCAACTCAAGGGACTGGCTGAGCGGGTGGCCGAAGAGACCCACGTGCGCTCGTGGGTGGCTCAGGACTCCATGACCTGTGTGGCCCGTGGTGCCGGGATGGTGCTCGAGAACTTCGAAATTTTGCGACAGACACTTTCCTCGGAGGACCCCCAGAATCCGGGTGGATCCGCCACGTAGGATAGTGGACGCATTAGTGAGGGAGCACAGATTATATGCGGCAAAGCCGTGCTTGGTTGCCCTACGTGCTGTTGGCCTCGGCTCTGCTCCTCCTCCTTCTCTTTGAAACCGGCGTTCTGGGGCCGCTGGAGAATCTGCTGGCCCTCGTTATTGCACCTGTCGAGCGAGGGGTCTTCTCACTGATCTCCAACGCTGGCGGCGTGTTCAGGGCCGTGCGGGATGTGCAGGAGCTCCAACAGGAGCTCGAAGGGGCCCAACAGGCGCGAGACGCGCTCCGCATCGAAAATATCCGCCTGCGGGAGCAGTACGTCGCCGAAAATGAGCAGCTCCGTGCTCTGCTCAACTTCCAATCGGAGAGCCCCACTTTTACCTTCGTCGGCGCCGACATCGTCGAGCGAGGCTGCGAGCTCTTCACCTGCGGCACCGTCATTGGCAACGATAGCAACCCCTATCTCAGCTATCTCGTTGTGAACGTCGGCTCTCGCGACGGGGTGGCGGTGGGCATGCCCGCGGTAAGTGGAGGGGCTGTGCTGGTCGGTCGGGTTGCCCGGGTCACTCCTAATCTCGCCTATATTCAGCTGATCAACGATCCCAGCCTTCAGGTTGCGGCCATGCTGCAAGGCTCCCGCGTCTCGGGTATCGTGGAGGGGCGACGGGACGGCACGTTGATGATGACCGACATTCTTCCCGACGAGACGGTGGAGGAGGGGGAGATCGTGATCACCTCTGGGTTGGGCGGGTTGCTCCCCCGGGGCCTGATCCTGGGACAAGTGGAGTCCGTTGCCTATACGGAGTCTGCACTCTTTCAGGAGGCGTTGATTCGGCCTGCGCTGGATTTCCGACGGCTGGAGGTGCTGATTATCGTGACCGATTTTGTGCGCACGCCTCTCGAAGAGATGGAGGCCAACCCATGAGCCTGGCATATGGGATTCCCATCTTGATGCTGGCGGCGGTAGTGCAGAGTGTGTGGTTGGAAGGCCTCAGCATTCTCGGTGGGCGCCCCGATTTTGTGTTGATCCTGGTCATCACCTGGGCCATCATTCGCGGTTTGAACGAAGGCATGATCTGGGGCTTCGTTGGTGGTCTCTTCTGTGACGTCCTCTCCGCCGGCCCGCTGGGTCTCTGGACGGTCACCTTGACCTTCGTCGCTTTTGTTGTGGGGCAGCCGTGGGTCCATACTCTCGGGCCGACAAGTATCCGGCTGGCGTTGATGTCGGCAGTAGGCACGCTGGCGGGGCACGCGGTCTTTCTGGCACTGATGAGCATTGTGGGCTATCCCACTGACCTAAGCCGGGCCTTTACCGATGTGGTGGGACCGGCAGTGCTGCTCAACTTCATCCTCTCCCCCTTCAGTTTCCGTTTCCTGGTCTGGTTTCACCGGCGCTCCCTGCGCCCGGGAGGGGTGGGGACATGAAGATGATGGCGCTTCCCCAGCAGGAGAACAGCCCCTCTCGGCCCCCCTGGGTGATGCGGACACCGCGTCTGGCCCTTTTTGGCTGGGTGATTCTCATGGTCTTGGGCTTCTACGTCATTCGGCTCTGGCAGCTCCAGTTTCTCGAAGGGGGCTACTACACGGCAGAGGCCGAAGAGCAGCAATTGCGCATCGAATCCATCTCTCCCCAGCGGGGGGTGATCTTTGACCGGGATGGAAATCTGCTGGTTCGCAACGTCCCTTCTTACAACATCGTCGTCATCCCGGGTGAGCTTCCCGAGGATAGAGAACGGGAACGAGATGTGTTACAGCAGCTCTCCCATCTCATCGATGTGCCCTACAGTGGTGAAGCCGTTGCTGAGCCCTATCAAGCCGAGTCGTGGACGGTGGGCCGGGCTGCGGTACCGCCTTTTGGATCTCCACCCAAGAAGGGGTTGATCGAGAGGGTGAACGAAGTGCGCTATCTCACGCCCTACGCCCCGGTGGTGGTGTTGGAGAACGTAGAGCGAGAGCTGGCGTTGGTTGTTGCTCAAGAGGGTGGGGTCACCCTGCCGGGTGTGGGAATCCAGATTGTCCCCCGTCGCACTTATCCGACAGGAGCGACCACATCTCACGTCGTCGGCTTTCTCCGCAAGATTCCTCCCGAGGCGGTGGAGGAGTTCACGGCGCAAGGTTATAATCCAAATACCGATCGCATCGGCGCGGCGGGAATCGAGGCTTCGGTAGAGCAATACCTGCGCGGGGTGCCTGGTCGGCGTTACGTCCAGAAGGATGTGCTAGGGCAGGAGCTGGGAGTGCGGGGGGAGATTGAGCCTATTCCCGGAGACAACGTCTATCTGACGCTGGATACGCAGCTTCAGGAGGTGGCAGAAGCGGCGTTGTTAGAACAGTTGGCGCTCACAGGGAATCGGCGTGGCGTGGTGGTGGCACTCGATCCCCGCGACGGGCAGGTGCTCAGCCTTGTCAGCTTGCCCACATATGACAATAACCTCTTTGCCCGGGGGATCACCCGTCCCGAGGACGTTGAAGCGTATCAGGCTCTGCTGGACGATCCCCACGGCCCACTCTTCAACCATGCCATCGCCGACCGCATCCCCCCCGGCTCTATCTTCAAGTTCATCCCTGCGACGGCGGCGCTGCAAGAGGGAACGATCAACCGCTACACGACGATCAACTGCCCTGGGATCATGTATCTGCCCAATAAGTTTGCTCCCGATGATCGCAGTCTTGCTCAGCCCTTCTACTGCTGGATCTCGCTGCAGTATGGGCGGGGGCACGGGGCGCTTAACGTGGTGGATGCACTGGCGCAGTCGTGCGATATCTTCTTCTATCAGGTCGGCGGCGGATACTCGGACACGAACTTCGGGGGATTGGGGGTACGTCGCCTGGCAGCTTGGTCCGAGGCTTTTGGTCTGGGTGCTCCAACGGGTATTGATATTCCTGGCGAATGGCAGTACCCGGTCCCGGTGCCCGATGATCGTTGGAAGCGTGAGGTCTATCAGGAGACATGGACTACGGGCGACACCTACATCATGTCGATTGGTCAGGGCTTCATGGCCTTCTCGCCTTTGCAGATGGTCAATGCCTTGACCGCCGTGGCTAATGGGGGCACCCTCTATCAGCCCCAGCTGATCGACCGGATAGTCGATGCTGAGGGCAACGTGATTCGCAGCTTTCAACCACAGGTGATCGGCCAGCTGGAAGTGGATGATGCTGTCTGGGCCATCGTGCGGGAGGGGCTGGAGAAGACGGTTTATGCGGGCACCGCACCGGGTGCTCAGGTGGAGGGCGTGCGGGTGGCTGGCAAGACGGGGACCGCGGAGTATTGCGACGACCTAGCTCTGAAGGCCGGATTGTGCCCCGTCCCGGAGGGGCAGACGCTACCTACCCATGCCTGGTTCATTGCCTACGCCCCCGCTGAGGAGCCGGAGATTGCGGTGGTGGCCTGGATCTACAATGGCGGTGAGGGTTCTCAGGTCGCGGTCCCGGTGGCCCAGACTGTGCTCGACTTCTACTTCAAGCGTGCGGCGGGACTGTTGCCCGAGACAGAGGTCGAGGCTGAGATCCAGGAGACTCCCCTCGAAGCGCCGCCCCCCCAACCTTGAGGGCTATTTCTGAAGTTCCTTCCAGTATTTGCGTTTCATTCCATCGCGCGGCTCTTCAAAGCGTCCCCAGCTATATCCACGCTCCACCAGTAGCCGGTGAATGACGTTGTCCCGGTCGTTGTTGCCGGGGCAGAGGATCACGCTTCCGCCAGGGCGGGTGACCCGCTCCAGCTCCTCTAATTCCTTCTCCGGACATTCTCCGAAGACGTGCCCGCCCATAACCACATCGGCGAAGTGCGCGGGAAAGGGGATGCGCGTGATGAGTCCGTCGGCGGTGTAGACGTTGCTCAGGCTCCGTTCCGCTGCCTTTTACTCGATATACCGGCGCAGCCTGGTCACCGGTTCGACGGCGAAGACCACCCGCGCCTTTGGGGCCGCGACGAAGGTGAGCCGGCCCGTTCCCGCACCTACGTCGATGACGGTCTTGTCCGTAAGATCTACAAGCGTGCGCAGCTCCTCTGAGTCCCAGTGGAGGAAGGGCTGCGCGTCGTAGATAGCGGGATCAATAACGTACACCAACTTGTTGGTATGGAACTCCACATAGCAATTCCTTCGAGAATCTGGCGAGTCAACGACTTGGCGAGGGGCGCCGCAGCAGGGCGTGCAAGGCCACGCCGAGATAGGCCACGCCCCCCATGAGATCGGCGGCGACGGTCACAGCGTAGACGGCGAGGGTCATGCCGGCGATCTGCTTCGCCGAGAGTCCCACCGATGCAAAGAGGGGTTGGGCCACCCAGTCACGCACTCCCAGCCCGCCGACGGAGATCGGGGCAAGCAGGGTAAGGGTCAACAACGGAACTGCGATGAAGTAGAAGGAGAACTCGGTCTCGATCCCCACGGACCGTCCGCAGAGCCAGTAAATGCTCACGTTAAGAAGATTGAAGAGGGTGGAGAGGGCCAGGGCTTGCGTGATCGCCTTTCCGCCCGCGCCGGTGATGGCAGCGTAGGTTCGTCCTAGGGGACTCACTCCGGCTAGGGAGAGCTTGCCGGGAAGCCAGCGGGTGAGCCGGCGCAGGATCCGCCCCTGCAAGAGCAGAAAGCCGGCACCGAGACCGCCCCCACAGACGAGGGCGACCGTCCACGTCAACCAGGGCTCCAGGGGAGCGGTAAAGGGCAACACTAGGAGCCCCAACCCCATCAGGGAAAGGAGGCCAGTGAGACGGTCAACGAAGACCGTGCCAGCGGCAGCTGAGCGAGCTTCCTCCTCTCCCAGTTCCAGCACTTTCACAATGTCGCCTCCTAGGCCTGTTGGCAGGAAGACGTTGAAGAAACCGCCCACGAGATAGAGGTAAAGAAGGCGTCCGAAGGGAGGGTTAATTCCCAGGCCTGTCAGTAACGCTCGCCAGCGGAGGGTGCGCACACCGACTCCCGCAAGAAAGAGGCCCCAAGCGATAAGCAGGAGGCGAAGATCGGCGGCCCGGAGGACGGCGGCTACCTCATCCCAGCCCGCCGTACCGAGAAGGAGCGCCAGTGCTAGGCCGCTCAGGAGCAGGCGGAAGAAGTTCAGCCAGAGATTGCGATGTCTTTTCATTCAAGGTTCAGGATGGCCCCCCGGAACTGAAAGGCAGGCGCCCTCAGCCCGGGGGGCAGATACCGAGGTTATTTAGGTTCGACGCGGTAGTTGTCGAAGCGGGATTCGACGGGCGTCCATTCCCAGGCGCCGGTGAGCAGGCCGGTGCGCCGGTAACTGCCCAGGGAGCCTTCGGAGAACTGGTGAATCAGTCGCTGGGTGCCGCCGCTGTCGTAGGCGAAGACGCTCACGGTGGTGTTGCGTACCTCGACGCGGAAGCGGTTGAGTTGATCGTAGCCGCTGCGGACGCCGTAGGGAGCGCAGTTGTGCCAGTTCTTGAGCGGTTCGTGGATGAGGTTGCTGCCGGTACGGAAGCTGGAGACAGGAACGGAGGCGTTACGGTAGCGCGCCACGGCACAGTGCCCCTCAAAGTTCCACTCGATGACGTAGATGGTAGAGAAGTCACCGTTGGCGGCGAAGATCAAGCCGGCTTTACCCTGAGCAGGATCCACGGCGGCATCCCCGGCCCGGGTGAAGAAGTGTTCCGCGTAGACGTCATAGTTGGTGTGGGCGGTGGTGTAGGGCGCTTTGATAATCCCCATCTTCTGGTTGTTCCTGCCCGCATCTTCGCGTAGTACCTTCATGCGGTAGGTGTTTCCGAAGTAATCGGCGTACATGAAATTGACGTTGTCGTGAGGATAGTGCACCTGGTGGGGCCACCCGCTGGCAGGGTTGGAGAAATTGTCGTAGAAGCCGACGCTGACGACTACCGAGCGTACGTTGCTCCACTCGCCCGGTCCGTAGGCATTCACCCCCCGGATCCGATAGTAGTAGGTCGCGTTGGGTTTGTCGGTGAAGCTGCGCGAAATGCCCGAGCCGGTATAGAGAGCGGGGGAGGTGAAGTTAGGGTTGGTCGCTTCCTGAAGTTGGTAGGAAGTCGGGGTGGGGACACCGGGCTGGTCATCGTAGGTCCAGCTCACGGTGTAATTACCGTCCATATCAGCGTTGTTGATAGCGTGCAGCGTGGGCGGATAGGGAACGGGGGGCCAGCGTCGGAAAACGAGGGGCAGATAGACGATGTGGATGTTGTTGTCCAGGATGATGGTGATGGTGTCGATCTCGCTCCACTCTCCACCCTCAACGCGTCCGCGCGCCTCGATGGTATAGGGCTCTTCTTCGCCCTGGGGCAGCGTCCAATCGTAGCTCCAGGACCAGTAGTCGCCCTCATCGGTCATCGTGGCAGGGTACCAGGCCCCACTGTTGATGCGCACCTCGACGGTCATCGTCGGGGTGGCCATGAGCGTATTCTGCGGACTCACCTCCCCGGCTAGGAGGTTGGTTCCGGGTAGACTGAAGCCCGCCAGACTGGCCTGGGTGACCGTGACCGCCTCCACGTCGCTGAAGCGGCTGGGGCGCCCGGCGGCGTTGTAAGCACGGACGCGGTAGTAGTAGGACCCCACGTCCTTTCCGGCGATGAACTGGCTGGTTCCAGAGACTGCGTATAGCATCGGGTCTGTGAACTGCGGGTTATCGGCCTCTTCCAGGACGTAGTTCGTCGCATCCGCGACCGCGCTCCAGTTGACGGTGTAGGTTCCACCTCCCTCAAAGTTCTCGATGGGGTCCAGGACGGGTACAGCGGGGAAAGGTGCCGGGTCGTAGACGTTCCAGGCGTACCCGCTGATGACCCGTACAGTACCGGATTGCTCGGTGATGTAGGCGCCGTTTCTGGGGGCGTGAATCTGTACGGTGGCGGTAAGGGTGTTCTGTAGCTCCGCTTCTGGGAGGCTCTCCAGCGCGGCGACAGCCTCGGTGGATCTGGCGAAATGCAGTCCCCCCGCCAACAGCAGTATGGGTACGAACATCAGCATCAGGTGAAACAGTGGCTTTCGAAATCTCTCACTCATTGGTTTCGCTCCTTGCTTAAGATTTAGCCCGAACCCAAGAAGGATGCGGGCGGTTAGTCCCCTATGTAGGGGAGTACTGTAAGTGGCCAGAGTAACAACTGTGGCAGTGTTAACCTGCGACGGGCGTCGCAAACTACGGACGCTTTCTGCATGTGAAAGGTTCCGCCGCTACTGCCGCTATCTCCCCGACCAAACGACCACGCTCGCTGCGCAGCAATCGTGTTTTTGTGATAGTGTTGAAGAGATCGTCGGACGAGGTTGCGACGACGGGGAGATAGGTGTCCGTCCAGCCCTGCCATCGTCCGGCGCTATTTCGGCGTTCCCAGAGGACGGGCAGGCTCTTGCCTACAAAGCGCTCACGGTAGGCGCCCGCCAGTCGCGCGCCAAGGTCGCGCATCCGCGCGGCACGCTCCTTCTTCACTTGCCTCGGGAGGGGATGGGGCAAGCATGTCGCTGCGGTCCCCTTTCGTTCGGAGTAGGGGAAGACGTGTAGACGGGCGAAGTTCTGTTCCTCGACGAAGGCCAGGCTTTTGGCGAACTCTGCCTCCGTCTCACCGGGAAAGCCTACGAGAATATCGGTGGTGAGCGCCAGATCGGGCACGATGGCGCGCGCCTCGGCGACGAGCTGGGCGAACTCCGCGGTGGTGGTGCGGCGTCCCATCCGGCGAAGGATCGTGTCGCTCCCTGACTGTAAGGGGAGGTGAAGCTGGCGGCAGAGCCGGGGATGGTGCCATTGCTCCAGGAGTGCGGGGCCCACGTCCCACGGTTCAATGGAAGAGAGACGCAGGCGCGGGATTTCGGTCTCCCGCAGGAGCGCGGCGACAAGGGCTGCTAATCCCCCTTCGAGGCCCAGGTCGTCGCGTCCGTAGGCGCCCAGGCTCACGCCGGTGAGGACTACCTCCTGTGCGCCCTGGCCAAGTAACTCGCGGACCTCTGCCACCACCGCCGGCAGAGGCCGGCTGTGCGCCCGCCCCCGAAGGATGCGCGTCACGCAGTAGGTGCAGTGACTGTCGCAGCCCTCCTGGACGGCCAGAAAGGCCCGGGTGTGCCCCCAGCGACCCGGCTCCCAGGGTAGCGGCTCCGCCGCCGTGCCTGTGATGTGCGCGACAGCCTGGTGCTTCTCGGCGTTCGAAAGCACCCAGCGCACGCCCCCCAACTGGGCGATCTGCTCCGGTTCTGCGGTGGCCCAGCAGCCCAGGATGGCGATGTGGGCTTCGGGGTTGCTGCGATGCCAGCTTCGAATCTGACGGCGACTCTTGCGCACTGCCTGTGCCGTAACCGCGCAACTGTTGAGCACCAGCAGGTCGGCTTCCTCGGGAGTGGCGACGACGCTATACCCTGCCCCGGCAAAGTGACGCGCCAGGGTTTCTGTCTCGGCGGCGTTCAGGCGACAACCCAGCGAATCGAGATAGACGGTCCAAGAGGGAGTCACGGGGCCGGTTCGAGCTCCAGATTGTCGAAGGTTATGCGCACCCCTGGGACCTCGAAGGCCCCGGCGTAGAGCCCTACACCACCCCGGTTAAGGGCATCGTCTTCCACGGTCAGTACTTCGGTGCCGTTGACAAGGAGAGTGAAGGAAGGGCCCCGGGCCTGGATCTCCAGCTCGTTGGTGGCTTCACCCTGGTTTACGGCCTCGTGGGGGGTCCAATCGGAGCCGAGCAGGGTCCAGATGCCCTTGTTGTAGCGGGCCGCTCGCACGAAGCCATCGCCGCTTACGGAGAACGCGTAGAATTGGTCATCTCCCTGGGTGCGTACGAGCACGCCATACTCATTGTCCTCCGGCCCATCCACCTGGGTAGCCTCGACGCGAAGATCGAAGTCGCGGTAGATGCGATCCGTTGTGGCCCAGGCCAGCTGCCCGGGCTGTAGAACGTGGATGAGGAGCTGCGATTCGGCAAGGGTGACCTCGGCAGCGGCATCAGAGCTGAGCTCCCAGGCCGCAGGATCGTCGAAAGTCTCCGTCCAAGGCTGATCGCTGGTCATAGGCGCGCAGGCCGCGACGCTGAGGAGGAGTAGCGCTACAGCGAAGCAGAGCCTTCTGCGATTTTGATTCATAGGCGTTCTCCTTATTCGGCTACCCCCTTCAGGGGATATCGGCTGCAAAATTGTCAAAGCGAACGATGGTGGTCTGGCCGCGACGTACCGTCCCGGCGCCCAGGCCCACATCCCCCCGGGATAAGCGCTCCTCCTCGGGAATCTCTACCCGGGCGACCTGCTCACCGTTGATGTAGAGGGCCAATTCTGAATCCTCGCAGACGGCCAGGAGGCGGTTCGACGGCCCTTCCCGACGAATGGCGGTGGATCTGAGCATGGCTGGGCCGGTCAGCGGGGCAAGCCCAGTCGCACTGTGACGGAAGATGGCGTAGTAACCGTCGGCGCTGACGGCAAAGTAGTAGAAGTCTTCGTTCTGGAGGCGACAGATAGGCCCAAAGTGGTTGTCGGGCGTGCCTTCCGAACGCACCTGTACCTCCAGGGTGACGTCGGTGTACTGGCGCCCAATGGTAGTCCAAACGAAGAGGCCCGGCTCGTCCAGGCGGATTTCGTACTCTCCGCTGATATAACCGTGCTGGTAGCTCTCCGTCGAAGCCACGGGCCAACCGCTGGCATGGTCGGAGAAATCGTCGCTGAAAGGTGCAGCGTCCCGCCGGCATCCGGCGAACACTATCATTCCGATCAGAAAGAGCATTGTCAGTCGTAAGCGCATGGGAGCCTCCAGGTTACCTGAGGCGGATTATACCTCAGGCAAGCGGGAGAGCAAAAGGCTGAGGGGGTGAGCTCCCCCGGACGCACGGGTTTTCGTAGCAGGTCGCTGACCGAAACTGCACTACGTCTCGCATAATGTCTCTGAAGCGCGAGCCAGGCATTTGCCTGAGGTTGGCGAAGCAGCCACATCGCACAGCAAGCCTTACAGGGGCGCAGAAGCCCGCCGAACTGCTACGAATGCTCACGCACCGGATGACTTTTGCAAAGCGCGTCGTTTGTGGTAGAATACTCTCCGTTGAGCCCCTGTAGCTCAGATGGATAGAGCACCGGCCTCCGGAGCCGGTGGCCCGCGTTCGAGTCGCGGCAGGGGTACACGATCTCGGTTTCGACGGCCCGATGGGAAAATCGGGCCGTTTTGCTTGTCTCCAATGGCGGCTGAACTATAATGGTCGTGTAGCGATGCTGCCAGAATGGACTGCGCGACCTTCGTCGCCAATCCTCGCTTGTCATCCTCTTTTCCGGCCCGGCGTTCCAGGCGTGGTTCTTTCCGGCGTGGTTCTTTCCGACATCTGGCTGTCCCAAGTGAACCAGTAGAAAGGAGCAGCGATGGATCACACAAAACGGGTGGTAGTGGTGACGGGTGCGGCAGGAAATTTAGGGGGGGCGGTGGCCCGCGTCTTCAAAGCAGCGGGGGCGCGGCTGGCCCTTGTCGACCGGCGGGAGGGCCGGCTGTCCGAGCTCTACCCGGAGTGGCAGGCTGACGAGGGGGTGTTCTTCGTCGCCCCGGTGGAGCTTACCCAACCGGAGAGGGTGGCGCGGGGCGTGGAGCAGATTTGCGAGCATTTCAGGCGCATCGACGTGCTGCTCAACGTGGCGGGAGCCTATCGGGGCGGAATGCCGGTGCACGAAACTCCGCCGGCGGTGTTGGAGCAGCTGCTCGACGCAAATCTTCGCTCGGCCTTCATCATGAGTCGGGCCGTGGCGCCTCTGCTTCTGGAGCAGGGTGCGGGCAAGATCATCAACGTGGGATCACGGGCTGCGTTGGAGGGTCAGGCCCGCTCCGCTGCCTACAGCCTTGCCAAGGCTGGCGTGTTGCGCCTCACCGAGAGCCTGGCGGCGGAGCTGCGCCCCCACGGGATCAACGTCAACTGCGTTCTGCCGGGCACCCTCGATACGCCGGAGAATCGGCAGGCCATGCCGGGGGCCGATTTCGATAAGTGGGTGGCCCCGGAGGCTGTCGCCGAGGTGATGCTCTTCCTGGCCTCTGATGCGGCACGGGATATCCACGGAGCCGCCCTGCCTGTCTTCGGGCGAAGCTAGCGGTAGCACATTCTCATGGCCCTAGAACCATCCGATTGCAGTCTCCTCTCGGGCGCGGGAGAGCGGAGATGAACATCTTCGTGCTGAGCACCGATCCTTGGGAGGCGGCCATCATGCAGTGTGACCAACACGTGGTGAAGATGCCACTGGAATCGGCGCAGCTGCTCTGCACCGCCTTTCCCGACGGCACGGCGCCCTATCGTCACACGCACTATCGGCATCCCTGTGGAATCTGGACGCGCACCTCCCTGGCAAACTTCCTCTGGCTGGTGACGCATGGGTTGGCGCTCAGCGAGGAATACACTTTTCGCTACGGGCGGCAGCACAAATCCGAGGCTGTGATCGTCTGGTGCCGCGAGCACGCAGGAGGGGTCAGTTTCCCCCAGGAAGGACGGACGGCCTTCGCCATAGCCATGCCGGAGACGTACCGCCTGGACGATCCGGTGGCCTCCTACCGCAACTTCTATCTGCGCGACAAGCGTCGATTCGCTCGGTGGGAGCGGGGGCGTCCCATGCCCGCGTGGTACCGGCAGGGGCTGGAGGGAGGCGCCTAGGCCCCTGCGCCCCAGGCCAGCCAGATGATGACGAGCGGTTCCTCCCTGTCGTTCCAGACGATGTGCTCCGTCTCCGGCGGCACATAGTAGGCTTTCCCAGCTTGGACCTCGATCTCTTGCCCTCCAAGTCTGGCGTGGCCTCCTCCCGAGATGAGGACGAAGCCCTGGGGAAAGGGGTTGGTGTCTCCCGGCGCGTTGAGCCGCTCTCCCGGTTTGAGCAGATACCAGGCGCTGCGGAATCCTGTGTCGTAGAAGAGGGCGACGGCATGACCCCCGTGGATCACCCGGGCGTGCTCCTCGCCCAGCAGAATCCGCTCTGGCTCGAAGCGGTTGAAGAAGCGCTGGATGAAGGTGATCATCCGCGCGTAGAGCTCCGGGTTGAAGCTCTGCCCCGCTCCGAGCCTGAAGTCGAGCGGTGCGGGTTCGGAGATGTGAGCGCGGCCCGCAGCGGTGAGAGGCGCCAGTTCCCCGGTGTAGAGGCAACGTAGCGTCTCCTCGGAGAGGGTGAGAATCACCGGGGCCTGAGGGTGGGGACCCTGGGCCAACTTGACCTCCTGCTCCGCTTCTGCGATGACGTGCCACGTCTGCGGCTCTGGGCCGATCTCCAGCTGCACGAAGAGCGGGACCTCGGCGTGCGCCTTCTGCGCGTACCGCTCGGTCATGGCGGCCAACATCTGGGCCACAGTGGGTTCGGTTGCGGACATGATGATTCCTTTCACGTTGCAGGCACTTCCTCCGGGAGGGGGGCGGATTCCGTGGTGGTACGTTCACCGGAACAGGGCGTTTCTAGCAGGGTTCCCGAGATTGCGGGAGTGCCCGGCTCCGGGTCGAGAGTGTAGGTGGCTTCCAAAGAGCACGTCTGACACTGGACGTGCCAAATGGGACGTTGCTTCTCCTTGACGTAGGGACCGAGGAGGTGGCCCAGCGCCTCCGCCTGCCGCTCAACCTCCTCGACCAGCCCCACGCGTTCCATATCGCAGAAATCGCCCTGACAGACGCCGAAGACCCTTGCCACACAATCTTTGCAGGTAGTCATAGTTCGCCTTCTCTACTATTTGAAGTAAGGATCGGCGATAACCTCCCGGAAGGCTTCCAAGCTTTCCGGGCTGGAGCTCACCGACCAGTTGATATTGGGCCACTCGCGATCCTGCGTTGCTTCCAGGAGCAGCACGCCGCGCACCAAAGGATAGCGAGTCTCCAGGTTGGTGAAAGCGTCGCGGAGCCAGGCGGCCTTGTCGCCGCCCTGCTCTGCCGTCGCCATCTCCGTCACCATGATGGGTTTCCCCCACCGCAATGCGGCCTCGTATTGGCCCGAAAAGAGATCGTCGAAAGAACGCCACTGGGCCCAGGATTCGGGGATGTCCGTGCCGTGGTTTAGCGTCGTGGTCCCCACCCAGTCTACCACATCGTCGCCGGGATAGTAAGCCGCGGCCCACTGGTTGAGCCACATGCCGCTCCATAGGAACTGGACATTGGTGGCTCTCTCCGCGCGGAAGAGCTCCACGATGTGGCGGAAGGCCGCGCGGTACCCTTCGGGATCTCCCTGCCAGGGATACCAGGAGCGGACGCCCGGCTCGGTGCTCTGCTCGTGGGCAAAGCGCAGCACGATGCGGCTACCCGCCTGTCGCGCTCCCCGGGCCCACGAGCGGATGTAGGCGTCATGTTCGCCTTCAGCGATGCTTGCCAGTGAGTAGGCTGGCTGCGGCGCCGTGGGATTGTCAAAGCGGCGTTCCCAGGGCTCCCAGGTGATGACGGGCGTGAAGCCCATCCGCCGCGCAGCGAAGACGGACTCGGTGGGGAAGTCCCGGTCGGCGTCGCCCCAGGCGTGGAACCAGAGCACGTATTCCATCTTGTGCTCGACCATCCGCTCGAAGCGGTAGACCGAGGCGAAACCGTCGTAAGGGATACCCGGCACGTAGACGCCCAGTCCCACGCGGCCCTGCGGATTCAGCGTCGCTACCGGACGGGGGGGAGGCGTGTACGTCGGCGTCACCGTCGGAGTAGGTGTGTTGGTGGGTGTCGCGGTAGCGGTGGGTGTAGGCGTGCGCGTGGGGGTGGGGGTGCTCGAAGGCGTAGGCGTTGTCGTCGGCGAGGACGTAGCCGTCGGCGTCGCGGTGACTGTCGGCGTGGTCGTCGGGGTGACGGTGGGATAGACGCCCGCCAGCGACCCGCAGGCGGTGAGGCCCAACGTCAGCAGCAGCAGCGCTGCCCCCGTACCGAGAGAATATCGAGCGTTCATGGGGTGTTCCCCCGCAGAACCAGGGGCAGCCAGACGCGCAAGCGATAGGTTGCCACCAGTATCTGCGGTTCCGGTTGCCCGACAATGGTGTGGGCTGCGGCGCCGCCATCGGACCAGGAGACGAAGGGCAGTCCTGCTTGCTCCAGCGGCGCGCGGATGGAGCGTGGGGCATTGACCATCATGGGGACGGTGAAGGGCGCAGTGTAGCTCACGCCGTCGTAGACCAGATTCAGCCCCGTTGGATCCGTCTCGAAGCGGTAGGGGGCCGTCTGGGGGTGCAGCTCCACGCAGTCGGTATCCTGCAGGCCCTGGCTGTCCGTCGCCGTCAGGCAGAGGAAGAGGGTGGTGTTGTCGTTGTGCAGGGGGACGTTCAGTGTCCCGGTGAAGATATCCGCAACCTGGAAGAAGTTGGGGTGGAAATGCCCGTTGAAGAAGAAGCGCGCGTTCCACCGCAGGCTCTCGGCTGGCAGGGGGCCATCTTCTCCATCAATGGCGCTGCCGCTGAAGGCCAGGGGCGTGCCCATGACGTAGGTGCTGCCCGCCGCCGGGTTGGTGATGGTCGCTGTGGGCGGGCTATCTCCTACGATGATGGTCACCCGGTCGCTGCTGGAGCGTCCCTGAGGCGTGGTCACGGTCAGTGCGGCGGTGTAGTTTCCGTCAGCAGTGTAGCTGTGCGTCGGATGCATCTCGGTGGACACACCCCCATCTCCAAAGTCCCAGGCGTAGGTCAGCGCGTAATCCTCCGGGACGAAGGAGAGGGTGCTCGTGAATGTGACCGTCAACGGCGCATGGCCATACCAGGGTGTCGCCTCGATCTGGACAGAGGGGGCGCTGCTGTAGAGAATGCGGCGGATCTCGCTCTCGCCGCTGGGGTCGGCGTTGAGGGCCACGTAGTAGAGGTAGCCGTCGGGGCCGAGGGCCAGCTGTACCGGCCCGCCCAGCTCGGAGATACCCTCCATGAAGTCGTGCCACGTGGCGTTCCCGGCCTCGTCGAAGGTGAGGTAGCGGATCCACCGTTTATCGTAGTCGGCGATGAAGAGCGCTCCCTGATAGGCCGCCGGATAGCGCGTGCCGGTGTAGAAATCGCCAGCGACGATAGCGGCCCCCTCGATGTTCTGGTAGGCGTAGCGGGGGGGATCGATGCCGTTATCCGGTTCCTGAGCGTAGAGAGGGGCGCAGACGGCCTCGGTGCCCGGGTAATCCTCGTAGAGGGAGTGGCGGACGTTGCCGCTGGCGCCGCCCTCGTAGCAGGGCCAGCCGAAGTTGTAGCCTGCCGCGCCGTGGTTCAGCTCCTCCCAGGAGTACCAGCCCACGTCCCCCACGTAGACGACGTTCTCCACGGGGTGCAGGGCAAAGCGGAAGGGGTTGCGCATTCCGGAGGCCCAGACGCGCGAGCGGTTGCTGGCGAGATCGCCGTCGTAGAAGGGGTTGTCGGGCAGCCCCAGCCCCGTCTCTGGATCGATGCGGAGCACCTTGCCCCCCAGGCTATCGGGATCCTGCGCCCGCGCTGCCCGGGGATCGGGGTTGATGTAGGGCGCGCCCTCGCCGTTGCTGACGAAGAGGCTGCCGTCGTGCCCGAAGCGCAGCCAGCCGACGCTGTGCGATGGCCCCTCGGAGGGCAGGCAGTCGGTCATGGGGGTGTCGTCGGAATGCGTGCAGGCGGGCACGGTCCAGTCCTCGCCGCCCGCGTCGGCGGGATCGCCAATGTTGGCGTAGGTGCTGGCTGTTCCCAGGATGACCGTCCCGCTGCCGGGAACCGCCGCGTTGTAGCCCTGGCCCGCGTCGGCGGTGACACGGAGCAGGCGGCTAACGCGAGCGCCGTTGCCGTCCGGTCCGTCGGGCGCACCGGCGGGGCCGGGCAGCTCCGGCGGGTCGTAGGTATAGAGCAGGTAGACGTAAGGGGAGCTGGGGAAGGAGGGGTGAACCGCCAGCCCGATGAGCCCGCGATTCCAGTTGTTGTTCACCTCATCGGAGAGATCGACAAAGGGCGTCAGGCCGCTTTCCGTGCGCACCAGCACCCGCCCGTCCTGGTGGGCGATGAACATGCGCCCGTCGGGGGCCCAGTCGATGGCGGTGGGCTGGGAGAGGCCACCCAGCACCCGCTCGGTGGTGAAATCGGTGGATTGGGGCGCGGGCCGGATGTAGGTCCACACCCCCTCGAAGCCGGCGTAGAGCGTCTGCGTGATGCCGCCCCGGTCCACGGCGAGGGCCGTGGCGCTGCGGCCCTCCGTCCCCTGATTGATGGGCGCTGTCCAGTCGCTCCAGGTCGCGCCGCCGTCAATGCTCTCTGCGATGTAGCCCGGTCCCGCCAGGTAGAGATGGTCCGCCAGACGCGGGTCGGCGACGAGCAGGTTGCGATGGGGGCTCTCGTAGGTCTGGACGGGGCTCCAGGTGTTACCGGCGTCGTCGCTGCGGAGCACGTGCAGGTCGTCGGTGGCGTAGAGGATATCGGGGTTGACAGGGTCGATGACGAGGGCGTGCAGCCCGCCCACAGTGCCGGTATGGAGCACGTTCCAGGTGATCCCGCCGTCGATGGTCCGGTAGAGAGCGCCGGTGGTGGCGGTGACAACGCTGTGATCCTCCAGCCCGGCGTAGGCGATGGCGGGGTCGGTGGAGTGGAGGGCCAGGGCGGTGACCCGGCCCTGGGGGAGCAGGATGCTCCCGCCCCAGGTGGTGCCGCCGTCGGCGCTGCGCAGGATCAGGGCCTGCTCGGTCTGTTCCCCACCGGCGAAGACGACGTCCGTGTCGGCGGGGGAGAGGGCCAGGGCCGCGATCTCCGCCCCGCCCCCGTAAGCAGGGTCGAAGGTGTCGCCACCGTCGGCGCTGCGCAGGATGGCGTTGGAGCCAGCCTGGCGTCCCGCGTAGACCACGCCGGCGTCTTGGGGGTGGACGGCGAAGGCGTTGACGTGCCCCTCGATAGAGCGTTCCCACGTCAGCCCACCGTCGGCGCTGCGCCAGCCGCCGTCGGCGCCGGTGGCGACGAAGAGGCGGTGGGGGTTCTGCGGATCGACGGCAATCTGGACGGGCGCCGTCGTTGCGGCGATGCCGGCGTTGTGTGCCTCCCACGCCTCACCCCGGTCGGTGCTGCGGTAGATGCCGTTCTCGCGCAGACCCAGGTAGAGGGTGCCGGGCACTGTCGTCATATCGAGGGCGATGGCCTCCATGATGCCCGGCGTCAGGTCGCCCACACGGAGCTCCCACGTCTCGCCGCCGTCGTCGCTGCGGGCGAGTTCCCGCCAGTCGTCCGCGGCGTAAAGGGTCGCGGGCGGGTCGATGGCCAGGCGGAAACCCCGGTCCAGGGAATCCCCGTTGTTGAGAACCTCGCTCCAGCTGTTGCCGCCATCCTCGCTATAGTAGACCTCCTTGGGCGTCTGGCTGCCCGCGTAGACGAGGGTGGGGGTGAGGGGATGGACGGCAACTGCGGTGAACTGCTGGCTGGGTCCTTCGCTTGCGGTGAAGACCCGGGTCCAGGCCTCGCCGCCGTTGGTGGAGCGGTAGAGGGCGGCGATCTGATCGCCGTTCTCCTTGTAGTAGCCTCCGGCGAAGAGGGTGGTGGGCGTGAGCGGATCGAAGGCCAGTGCGTAGATATCCCCTTCGGGGGCGGTCAACACGCGCATCCACGTGAGCCCCGCATCCTGCGTGCGGTAGACGACGCCCACCCGGGCGTAGGTGGGTGGTGCGATCTCCCAGCCGCCCACGTAAGCTGTCAGGGAGGCGGTGGGGTGGATGGTGGTGGCTTTGAAGGTGCCGAGGAACTGCTGGGCGCCGGTGAAGACGGGGCTCCAGGCGAGACCGCTGTTCTCGCTCTTGAGGATGAGCCCACCGGTCGCGTCCGCCATCTCACCTGCCGCGTAGACCAGCGTCCCGGCTTCCGCCAGGGCATTCAACTTCTCTCCTCCCGTCGGGGTGTAGACCCGCGTCCACTGTTCCGCACTCGCTTCCCGGCGGTAGAGCGCCGTCTCTTCCCCGCCGAAGGGGCGGCCCACGGCGGCGTAGCGGGTCGGGCTGGGACCCGACCCCACGGAGAGCGCGTTCACCTGGCCCAGCGGCCCGCCCAGGGGGCGCCAGAGATCGGTGAGGAGGAGGTCGATGTTACCGACGGTGCCGCCAGTCACACTCACGGGATCGGGCCGGCCATCGCCCGCGTAGTCGTACCAGGCGAAGGGCTCCTGCCCGGCATCGAAATCGTTGTTCGCGTCGAGATCGAGATAGGCATAGACGTAATAGGAGCCATTCGCCAGTCCGGTGAAGGCGTAGCTCCGGCTTTCGCTGTCGGTGCTGGTCGTAGCTACCGGTGGGGGTAGGGGCGCCACCGTGGTGGTGAAGAGGGCCAGCTGCACGCTGTGAGGACCGGGGAGCCGTCCATAATAGGTGACCCTTCCCTCAATGCCGCCCGCCTGGGCGTGGGCCAGGTGGGTGCCCAAGACCAAGCTCAGCGCAAGCCAGCCGGCAGCGAGGAACAACCCGCTCAACAAGAGGACGTACCGGTGAGAACTGACCTTCGTTTTCATCTCTAACTCTCCGCCACTATAAATCAATCGGAACCAAAGAACGAGCGCAATACGCCCCGTTTATCACGCTTTTCCACTTTCCCCCCGAAGAGCGTTGCGAGGCGGGCGAAGGGGTGGAGCCCGTGCCAGGAATTGAACACCGTCCGGCTCAGACTCAGGGCGAAGAAGGCGGCCCAGAAGAGGCTGCCGAGGTCGGCGGTGTGCAGCAGGGATTTGGTGAGGATGTGATAGACGCTGGCCCCAATCAGCCCGAGAAATAGGAGCAGCTGGGGGAGGATCTCCCGCCAGTACCAGCTGTAAACGTGTTCCTTGCGGGTGACGCGGTAGGTGGGTTTGCGGTCGGGTCCATAGAGGAGAGCGATGATTGTGGCGCGGGCGTAGACGGGCGCCATGCCCAACCAGGTTTGCCGGGCGCGCCAGAGATCCTCGTAAGGGAGACCGTCGGATAGGCTGATGAGCAGCAGCTCTACGGCGGCGGCAAAGGGCCAGAAGTGCAGCGCGTATTCCAGCTGGGTGGTGACCAGAGGATAGATATCAAAGACTAAGGAGAAGAGGGGGGTGATGGCAAAGATAAGCACGGCGAAGCTGAGCAGGTAGAAGAACCCCAACTCGGCGAACTGGAGTTGCTGGCTCAGATTCAGCCCGCTTTTAGCGCCCCAGAAGGTGATGCGCATGGTATCGATGGCCCAGGTGCCCCGCTGTTTGATGGCATTGGGAATATCCTCCGGGGCCGTCTGTCCTATCGCCCCCACGATGGGCAGGTACCGTCCCCGCCAGCCCCGCCGCAGGGCCTCGATGCCCGACTGCAGGTCCTCCACCAGATTCCAGGTGGGGAAGCCGCCGATGTCCGCGAGGGCCTCCCGGCGCCACACTAGCCCCGATCCGCAGGGGAAGACGGCATTGGCGGTATTCCGGGCGAACATCGCGCCCTGATAGAAGAGCGGCTCCTGATTCCCGAAGGGGTCGCCTCTGCTGACCTTGGCTTCCTTGATGGTTTGAACGAAGGCCAGCCGGTCATCCCGCTCCAGCTCCCTGATCGTGTGGCGCAAGAAGTCGGGGTCACCGACGAGATCGTCGGCGTCGCGGGTCTCCACGTAAGTGGGAGGGCTTTCCCAGCTGTCAATCAGGTCCAAGACGGCATTGAGGTTGCCGGCCTTGGCTTCTCCCCGACGGGCGGGATCGCCTCGGCGCGGGGGCTCGTGATAGAGGACCTCGGCACCGGGATAGTCGGCGTGCAATCGGTCGATGACCTCGCGAATGGCCCGGCGGTGTCCGTCGTCGCCGACGATCACGCGCAGCCGGTCCCGGGGGTAGCTCTGTTCCAGCACCGAGCGGCTCGTCCACTCCACCATCTTCGCTGGCTCGCCGTAGGTGGGGATGATCACGGCGACAATGGGCAGATCCTCGCCGGTGAGGGGCTGGGTTTCGGGTACCTCCTTCGACCAGTGGTTGAAGAGGGTGATGACGAGCATACCGGCGGTCATGAAGCCAGCCAGGGCAAAGGGGATAGAGAGCCAGAGGGCCTCGCGGTTGAGATTAGCCACGGACCAGGGCAGGTACCAGATCAGGGAAAGCAGAACCAGAAGCCCTGCGCCGCGAACCTTCCAGTTTTCCATGTTACTGTTCCTTCCCCCGATTCTCCCAAACGATGGTTTCCACGGGATAGCTGACGTAGTTGAAGTCGGCCCCAAGATTGATCACGGTGCTCGTATGCGAGAAGACCGCTTCGTACACCCCGCACTCTTCCAGCGCATGTTGGAGCTCGGAGGGCCAGGCGTAAGATCCGCGCACGTCCACCATCCACTCGTAGGCGCAGATATCCGGCGCCGTCTCCTCGTGCGTGATGCGGTACTGATCGTAGACATCCCACGGGGACTCGATTTGCCTCCCAGTATAAAGGTACATAGTGAAGGGCCACGACTCGTTGATGAGGAGCCGGTCGCCGGGCTGCACCCGCATCATGAGATAGTGAGCGGGGATGCGCAGGTTGGGCCAGCTGTTGTCGGCCTGGACGACCTGGGTGAGACCAAGTCCCGCCAGGATGAGCACTAGCACGGCGGCGGCGAGCTTGTGCAGGATTTGCCGCGACCACAGGCGGTTCAGGACTACCCCGACCAGCGGGTAGACGAAGAGAAAACCGAAGACCAGGTGCTTGTTCGTGCCGACGGGATCGCCGGCGAGGAGGTGATAGAGGGGCCAGATCCCCAGAGAGAGGAGCAGGAGTCCACCCAGATCTCGCCGCTTTCCCGCACGAAACCAGCCCCAAAGTCCCAGCAGCAGGGGGGCTGCGCTGAGATAGGCGATGGCGAAGCCGATGACCGAGAGTGGAACGCCGAACTCGGGCCGGTTCTCCAGGCGCCAGTTGAAGAAGACGCCGACCTGCTCGCGTACCGGTAGGAAAAGGATCAGACCGAGAGCTCCCACCAGAAAGAATAGGATGGGGATATCAGTGGCAGCTTTCTCCTTGCGCAAAAAGTAAAGTGTCCCCATTAAGGGGACAATCATCAGGCCGATGGGATATTTTGCAATCACTGCAAGAGGATAGGCGAGCGCCCCTATGAAGAGCCAGATCCGATGATCCTGGCGGTTCAATTCGGTGAGCGCCCAAAAGCTCACCGCGATGCTGGCCAGAGCGAGGACGTCGTATACGGCCAACCGGGTCAGCGCGACAAAGGGGCCGTTGAGAGCGAAGGCAAGAGTGGCCCAGAAGGCCGTCCGTTCATCGAAGAGATTGCGCGCCGTCCGGCCTAGGGCTGCGAGGGTCACCGTGCCGAACAGTACAGCAATGGCGCGCGCGCCTAGCAAGCCACCGGTGCGGTATCCTAGGCCTGCCAGCAGGGGCCAGACGAGGGAGCCGGCGAACCACGTGAGGAAGCCGTCCGTCCGCCCGTGGCCTTCGAGCGTTCGGATGCCCGCGGTAACATAGATACTTTCATCAAAGAAAGGTCCATTGTAAGCGAGGGTTGCCATACAAACCAGCGCAAACAAGCCCACAATCGCCCATCTGCCGCGAGAGTGCATTGATTTCAAGGTTTTCTCCCACTATATGGTTGCTGAATGATTCTGCATTGTTGCGATGCAGATGCCCGGTGTCGGAGCACCGGCGGTTTCGGGGATGACCCCACAACAGAGATGGCTTGCGATAACGTTTTGAACACCCTCTCTGAAGCCGCGCTATAAGGGGGGCTCCCTGAAAGCTCTGACTATTATAGTATGAATTGGGATTTTTGTCCACTTTTTTTATGACAGATCTCCGAAAATGGTTGCGTGGCTAGTACCAAGGGGTTATTGACGTACTCTTACCTTGTTCTTACAATGGGGTAATGGTCTCTTCTGCAGCTGGAGGGATGTTTGAGCGTCTCCTCCGGGTGAAGGGGGTAGAGAACTTGACAACCGCTTTGACCCAGAGAATATTGAATAGGGTAGGTTGGAGGAAGAACGGAGGCGTTCCTGCTTGCTTAGGCCGTGGGACGTGAACGCACTCTTTCCTTTTAACAGCTATATAGAGTTGCCGGTAAGGCTAGATGGAGAAGGTGATGCGAACATATAGTTGGAAGCGCAGATGGCGTGATTCATGGCTGTTGAGTTGTAGTATGTTTCTCTTTTTGATCGGTGGGGGGCTCTCCCCGGTTCTCGCTCAGGCCCCCGAACCGGCTGCCGTCGCTGAATTGTGGGTGGACGCCGGTCAGGGTAACGATGCCCACGACGGGCTGACGCCTGCCACCGCTTTTCGCACCCTGCAAAAGGCTGCCAATGAGGCCACCCCCGGGACTCTGATCCGGGTGTTGCCGGGAGTCTATCGCGAGTCGGTGCGTCCGGCCCGCGATGGAACATCCAGCTCTCCGATCACCTTTCGGGCGGAGCAAGGGCCGGGGTCTGTCATAGTGCGCGGCTCTGAACCCAGCGGCTCGTTCACCTGGAACCGGCTGGCGGCCAACACTATCGGGCTGCCCGCTCATGTCGATCCAACGAACCTCTATTATGCCGATCTCTCCGCCTGGAATCTGAGCGGCACCCCGCGCTTCGTCGTGCTGCTTGATGGAGCCGGGGAGGTAAGCGCACGGTTGCCCCTGGCCCGTGAGCCGGACTGGCACGTGACGACGGATTGGCGTTATCACGAGCTCTGGTGGACGGCGGACGGCGGCTGGGATGTCGCCCAGTGCGATCCCTCCGATCCCGATACCTACTGGAACTGCGATCTGGAGTGGCGGTGTACCAACCGGCTCACCGACCGCAGTGTCTTCCCCGAGCCGGATCCGCGCATCGAACCGGGGGATCTCACGACGCTGGGCGATTTGACCGGCGCAGAGCTGGTGGCGCTGGATTCCAAATGGGGTCACTATCTCTACCGCCGCCGCATCGTGATGCATGAGGTGGGGGCCGGGCGCATCACCGTGGAGGGCGCCTGCCAGCAAGATGGGGGGGCCTCCGATCCCGGTCTGGGGTGGGGGAGCAAGTACTACGTCGAGGATCATCCCGCGTTGCTGGATTCGCCCGGTGAGTGGTGGTACGACACGGACACCCGGCGGCTCTATCTCTGGCCCTCCCAGGCGACCAATCCTGCCAACCTGCCGCTGGAGATCTCCCGCCGCACCCACGGCTTCAATCTGACCAATCGCTCTCACATCGTCCTCGACGGGTTGACGGTGGAGCTCTTCGACGAGAGCGCCGTCTACCAGAGCAACTGGATCACCGAGAAAGCTCACGGCAACACCCTGCGCAATCTGACCCTGCGCTATGCCAATCGAGGCGTCGAAATACAGCAGTACGTCCGCTCGGGGCAGCCGGTGGAGAACGTGACCCGGAATTTCACGCTGGAGGATTCGGAGATCGCCCACATGGACACCCACGGGCTTTTCGTGACCCCTTGGTGGGACGGCGCGCCCCAACCGACGAATTTCCCCCATTCCGGCATTTACGATATGGTGGTTCGCGGCAATCTGATGCACCACTTGGGCCTGCGCTCCGATCTGGACAACGCCGTCGGGGTGCAGTTCCAGTTCCCCGACCGCGTGCGCTTTGAGGACAACCACGTCCACAGTGTGGCCCACAATGGCGTGCAGCTCCTCTGGTCCGTCATCCAGTCGGACAAGAGCTACGACTTCTCGCCGGAGGAGATCAAGACGGGCGAGATCCTCATCAAGGACAATCTCATCGAGCGGGCTTGCCTGCTCACCACCGACTGCGGCGCATTGAAATTCTGGGGTCCCCCGCCCAACAATCACGTCTTCCGCGATGTGCTGGTGACCGGCAATATCTTCCGCGACGTGCTCGGCTGGACCTACGTCTCGCAGCAGCGCGTCGGGTGGTGGGTGGGCGGCGAGGGTTGCGAGGTACAGGGTCAGGCCGGCTTCGGTCTCTATCTGGACTACGCCAGTGGCATCCACGCCCACCGCAATATCGCCCACAATAACGCCTACGCCGGGGTGATGCTCGTGGGCACCTGGCGCGACGGTGACCTGCTCTTCACCAACAACGTCATCGCCAACTCGCTCTACGGCTTCCGCCTGAGCGGGACTTACGATGATACCCACGGTGGCAGCGTCAACACCCAGCTGCGCAACAACATCATCGTGGGTAACGAGGGCTACGGCATCTACCAGTGTACGGCGGCGGGGAACTTCGGTAACCTCGCCATCGACCACAACCTCTACTACAACAACGGTTGGCGCTCCTACGCCGATGGGGGCGTCTGGCAGCCGGGGCTGATGGCCATCCGGACCCCGCAGGGGCAGAGCTACTATCCTACGCTGGCCCACGTGCAGAGCCATCCCGCCGGCTGGGAGACGCATGGACGGGCAGCAGATCCTGCCTTCCAGCAGTACGATCCCGACGCCCACAGTGTGGGCTACGGCCCCTGGCCCGATTTCCGGCTGACCTCCGCCAGCACCCAGGCCCTCGACCGAGGGACAACGGTGCTACCGGGCTCTCTTACGACGCTGCTGAACACCTTTGGCATCAGCGATCCCCGGTGGGGGGCGGCCTACGATATGGGGAGGTACGAGCTGGGTTTTTTCGTCTCCGTGCAGCCGCCAACGCGCTCCATCGCGCCCGGTGAGACAGCCTCCTACGTGCTCTCTATCGAGGCTCCGGGGGGATTGGCTGCACCCCTCACCATCGAGGCGGGCAATCCCGATCCCAGATTTGACCTCACCCTTAGCGCAACGCAGATGGATGAAGAGGGGGAGGTGACGCTAACACTGGAGGACCGTGGCGGGCCCGCGGATCGCTGGTACACTGTGCCTATCGTAGCGAGTGGCAGCGGTTTTGCTGAGCAGCTGAGTGTGCAGCTCCTCGTAGGAGGGAGTCACGTCTACCTACCGCTGGTTCTGCGGAATCACTAGTTTTCACGGACGTAAACATAGTACATCGAGTGTAAGCCAATCAGGCCCAAATGACTATCCGACTATGCGACTAAACGATCAGGCGACCACCCTGCATGCAGTGCGCTGCTTCCTCCTCGATATGGACGGTACCGTCTTCCTGGGCGACCGGCTGCTGCCGGGTGCCCGGCGCCTGTTGGCGCTCTTGCGAGCCCGGGACATCGGCCATCTCTTTCTCACCAACAACTCCTCCCATCACCGGGAGCATTACGCCGCCAAGCTGCAACGTCTGGGTCTGGAGGTGCGATCGGAGGAGATCTTCACCTCGGGAGAGGCGACGGCGCGTTACCTGCACGCGCGGCAGCCCGATGCCCGCGTTTACCTGGTGGGGACGCCGGCGCTGGAGGACGAGTTCCGCGCCCACGGCTTCCGGCTGGTGGCTGAACGCCCCGACTTCGCCGTGTTGGGCTTCGATACCACGTTAACTTACGCCAAACTGCGCCGGTTGTGCGATCTCGTCCGCGCCGGCGTCCCCTACATCGCCACCCATCCCGACGTTAACTGCCCGGTGGAGGGAGGCTTCATCCCCGACATCGGCGCGATGATGGCGCTGGTGGAGGCCTCCACCGGACGCCGCCCCGACGTCATCGTGGGCAAGCCCTATCCGCCCATGGTGGAGGCGGTGGTGGCGCGGACGGGGCTGCCCACGGCAGCCATGTGCATGGTGGGCGACCGCCTCTACACCGACATCGCCCTGGGGCGGGCGGGGGTGCGGACGGTCCTCGTCCTCACGGGCGAGACCCGGCGGGAGGACCTGGCGGGCGCGGCCCACCGTCCGGACTTTGTGATGGCGGACCTGGCGGAGCTGGCGGACCGACTGGGCGGATAATCGCGTCCGCTCATACTCATCACCCGCCGTTCGTTGATTCTCAAGGAGGAACCGATGAGCACCTTTCGCACCATTGAGTGGGTGGAGGAGCGCGTCCGCATGTTGGATCAGCGGGTGCTGCCGGAGCAGACCGTCTATCTGGAGTTCGAGGATCACCGCGCCGTGGCGCAAGCTATCCGCGAGATGGTCATTCGCGGCGCGCCCGCCATCGGCGCAGCGGCGGCCTACGGCCTGGCGCTGGCAGCGGCGCGCAGCACCGCCACCCACGTCGATGCTCTCCGCGCGGAGCTGGAGGAGGCTGCCGGAGTCTTGCGCGCCGCCCGACCCACCGCCGTCAACCTCTTCTGGGCCGTCGACCGGCTGCTGCGCCGGGCCGCCAACCCCACGCTAGAGACGCCCGAGGCCGTCAGCGCCGCGCTGCTGGAGGAGGCCCACGCCGTCGCCGCCGAGGATGCCCGGGCCAACCGGCGGATGGGGCTGAACGCGCTGCCCCTCGTCCCCGACCCTGCCCGGATCCTGCATCACTGCAACACGGGGAGCCTGGCGACCACCGATTACGGGACGGCGCTGGGCGTCATCCGCATCGCCCACGAGCAGGGCAAGCGGGTCCACGCCTACCTTGACGAGACCCGGCCTCGCCTGCAGGGGGCGCGTCTCTCCGCGTGGGAGTGCCGGCAGTTTGGCATTCCCCACACCGTCATCGTTGATGGGGCTTCGGGGCACCTGATGCGCACGCTGGGCATCGACCTCTGTGTCGTCGGGGCCGACCGGGTGGTCGCCAACGGCGATACCGCCAACAAGATTGGCACTTACAACCTGGCGCTGGCGGCCCACGTACACGGTGTCCCCTTCTACGTCGTCGCGCCCACCAGCACCATCGACCTGGGGCTGCCTGATGGGGACGCCGTCGAGATCGAGGTGCGGCCCGACGAGGAGCTCACCCACGTGGGCGGAACGCGCATCACGCCCGAGGGCACGCCTGTGCTCAACATCGCCTTCGACGTGACGCCCGCGACCTACATCACCGCCATCATCACCGAGGCGGGCATCGCCTATCCACCCTTCGAGGAGAGCCTGGCGGCGCTGGTGGCGCAGGTGCGCTAGGGGGCGGGATAGCCCACGGGAACCAAATAGAGAGGCTCGTGGTCCTCGGGTAGGGCTAGTGCCCGCTGGAGCTGGGCCTCGTCCATGGCGCCGATGGGGACGCTGCCCAATCCCAGCGCCACCGCCTGGAGCGATAGGTTCTGCGCGGCGTGGCCCACCTCCATGTGAACGTAGCGCGGGGCGCGGTCCCCGTAGCGTTCCGCCGTCCGCGCGTAGACGGCGGTGAAGAGGAAGACGGCAGGAGCTTCGCGCAGGGCTTCCTGACGCAGGCCTGCCTCCCAGACCACCGGGCGGAGATCCTCCGTCGTCAGCCAGACCAGTTCGTGACCGGCGGGGCGGTAGTGGTAAAGCCCATCGGGCAGCAGCACGTAGAGTTCGAGGGGATAGCGGGCACCTGCAGAGGGGGCCGTGCGCAAGCCGGCTGGATCCGTCACCCCTTGCGCCGCCCATAGTAGCTGTCCTACCTGTTCCGCTGAGAGTTCCTCCCCCGCAAAACTCCGGATAGAACGTCGTTCGGCAATGATGCTCTCCAGGGACTGCGATCCTTCAAGGACGGGCGGGGGAAGCGTCTGCTGTGAGAGCGCCTCGTGGGGCGTGTAGGTTCCCCCGCCGCAAGCCATCCCGATCAGATTTAACAGGGCCAACGTTAATCCAAGACGGGCTATTCGAAGATAGGTGCAGTTCATCGTATCTCCTTCACAAATGGCAAATCCGCAAATGGTCAATGGCGAGTGGCAAGAGGTGAATACGGGTCATTATTCATCACCTTTAGTTTAGCATAGGCAACGGGCAGGGCAACGCCGGCCAGCCCCGGGGGCTTGATTAATGCCTTGGGTACGTTAAAATAGGGCTGGAGGAGAATATAATGCAGCCCAGAGGTATATGGCGCGGCGTCCTGGTCGTGCTGTTTTTGCTGGCGTGGATCTCGCCGGCGGCAGCCCAGGAGGTCGAAGACGATCCCGTACGCTTATGGATCGAGCAGCTGCCCACACAGGTCAAGGTGGGGCAGCTGGTGCTGGTTTCCTTCCCAGGGACTGATATTGAAGCCGGGAGTGCTGTCGCCGCCCTGATAGAGGAGTATCCAATCGGCGGTCTATTGCTCCGTCCTGAAAACGGCAATTTCGGGGAGGGAGAGTTGGCGGCTGCGTCAATCCTCTCCACCACAAATGGCTTGCAACAGCTGGTCGAAGGGGAGGGGGACGCGTATATTCCGCTCTTCATCGGAGTGGAGCAGCAGGGGATCGAGAGCTTCACCTTGCTCTCGGGTATGTCGTCTCTGCCCACCTCGATGGCGCTGGGGGCGACCTGGAATCGCGCGCTGAGCGAAGCCGCAGGTCAGGTGTTGGGACGGGAGCTGGCTGCGCTGGGGGTCAATCTCTACCTCGGCCCGGGGTTAGATGTGCTCTCAGATCCGCGTCAGGGAGATCCGGCGGGTCTCAAGGCCTGGACTTTTGGTGGGAATCCCTACTGGGCAGGGGAGATGGGGAGGGCATACGTGCGGGGGCTTCAGCAAGGAGGAGGGGGGAAGATTGCGGTGATCGCCTCCCACTTCCCCGGATTGGGGGCCGCCGATCGCTCTGTCCGGCAGGAGGTGCCGACGATTCAGTCCTCCTTAACGCAGATGCGGGAAGTGGCGCTTGCGCCCTTCACCAAGGTCACGGGGAGCGGGCCGGGCACTATCGGTGTGGTAGATGGTCTGCTGGTCACCCACGCTCGTTACAGCGCGCTGCAAGGCAGTATCCGCTCCACCACCCGTCCCCTGAGCCTCGACGCGCAAGCGTTGAGTCAGGCGCTGCAAGCCCAGGCGCAATGGCGGACGGAGGGTGGGGTACTGGTCGCCGACAACCTGGGAATGGAGTCTATGCGTCGTTTCGACGACCCCCTTGGTTTGAGTTTCAACACTCGGCGGGTCGCCCGGGATGCGCTGATGGCGGGCAACGATCTGTTGATTCTAGACCGGTTTGCGGCGGATGAGTCCTGGGAGCAGCATTTCCTCAACGTAGCGGACGCCCTCGAATTTCTTGCCCAGCGTTACGACACCGATCCGACCTTTCAGGAGCGGGCGGACGATGCCCTCTATCGGCTGATCAGTCTCAAGTTACGGCTCTACCCCCAGTTTGACCCGGCGTTGGTGCTGCGCGAGCCTGAGGCCCTGGTGGAGGTCCTCGGATTGGGGCAAAGTGTCAGCGCACAGATTGCCACCTCCGCGCTAACCCGTCTCGCTCCCCTCTCTGACGACCTCCTGCCTCGTGCGCCGCAAGAGGGGGATCAATTCCTGATTTTTACCCAGGAGGGACCGGTGGGGACGGCAGGGACCATACCCCCCGCTCTGCCCTGGGTTCTCTCTCCTGGCACGGTGAGGGAGGTGCTGTTGCAGCTCTATGGCCCGGAGGGTACGGCGCAGATCTCGCGCGCGGCCCTGCGGGATTTCACCTTTGCGGACCTCCAACTGCTACAACAGGCCGGTCTTACTGGTGCAGAGGAGGGGGATCCCTCTTCTGGCCTGCGCACGGTGCTGCAAGAGGCCGATTGGATTATCTTCGCCGCCGTTGATCTGGCAGCGCGTGATGAGACCGCGCTGATTTTGAAGGCGTTCCTCGATGAGCAGGCGGGTCTGCTGGATGGGCGAGTGGTGATCTTCGACTTTGGCGCGCCATACGGCCTCGACAGTACGGAGATCAGTAAAGTCGATCTTTACTACGCGCTTTATAGCCCCGGGGAGGCCTTTGCCCGGGCGGGCGTACGCGCTCTCTTCCGTGATCTGCCGCCGGCGGGCTCGTCCCCCGTGAGTATTCCCGCTGTTAATTACGACCTGGGTTTCCAGCTAGAGCCAACTCCAGAACAGACGATCTCGCTCTCTGTTGTGAACGAGAGTGGGCAGGAGTTGTCGGAGGACCAGAAGAACAACATTCGCAAAGACGACGTGATCTATCTGCGGACCAGTGTAATTGTTGACCGAAACGGGAATCCGGTGCCCAACGGCACCCCGGTCCAGTTTATTCTTACCTATCCGCAGGAAGATCGCGTGCGCACTATCGATGCCGAGACGGTTATGGGTGTGGCCTCAATTTCCCTTTCGCTGGACAGGGTGGGGCAGTTGGATGTTGCGGTGCGTTCCGTTTCGGTTCCACCTTTTTATCACCTGCAACTTACCATTCGGGAGGGACAGTCGGTGGTCATCCTCTCCGTGACCCCGACCCCGGAGCCGGAGAACCCGGTTCAAAACGGGGCCGAGCGGAACACGGAGGCAGACGCATTGCCCAATCCCCTACGTTTACCCACTCCGAAACGACACCTGTTGCTTGTCTGGGGGATCGCGGGGGGGCTTTGTGTGGGGATGCTGGGCTTCCTCTGGGGGTGGGAGGAGTGGCGTGGCCTGGAAGATGCCCTTCGGATTGGGCTATGGGGCGTGATCGGGGGGCTGGGCGGATATACGTTCGTCATCGCCGGTATGCGCTGGTTCTTCCGGGGTTGGTTCTACGCGCTGGCCGGCCGAGAGGGCTGGGTGGGGGGCTGGACGTTGCTGGCAGGTGGGGGACTCCTGGCCGCGATCTTCGGGTGGGGGCGCTATCGGTCGCGTCCGGAGGAAGGCTAGGGGGTCACCAGCAGGGCAAGCACGATGAGGAAGAGCGTCAGCCCAATCAGTGGGAGATTCTGGCGCAGCGCCGGAAGCCAGGCTTCTTGCTCGGTGATGGGGACTCTTGACGTTCCCGCGCTTCGAACGTGTCTTCTCTCCGGTGGTGGCTGGGAGAGCAAGGTGTAGAAGTCAGCCACGCTGGTTGGCCTATCGTCGGGGTGTAACGACAAGGCTTGCAGCGTCGCGTACTCCACGCTGGGCGAAATGGAGGGATTGATTTCAGTGGGCGGGATGAAAGCCCCGGGGCGGAGAAAACGCTCGCGGGCTGTTGCTGGCGGACGTCCGGTCAGCAGGTGATAGAGGGTGGCGCCGAGGGCGTAGATGTCACTTTGAATATCGGTGTGACTGTCATCTGCACCGTATTGTTCGATAGGGGTATAGGCCGCGGTGCCCCGACCTTGTACGACAGTGATGGTCCGTGCCTCGTCGCTCGTGAGAAGCTTCACCAGACCGAAATCTACCAGTTTGATGAAACCTGCAGGTGTAAGCTTGATGTTGGAGGGTTTGATATCACGATGGAGGATGGGGGGCTCCTGGTTGTGCATATAGATGAGCGCATCACAGAGTTGCTCCGTCCAGGCGAGTACCCGGCTCTCCTCCAGGAACTCGTCCTGCTGCCGGGCCTGATCTACCAATTCGCGCAGATCGTGCCCGGGTACGAAATCCATCACCAGATACTGTCGATTTTGGTTGGTGAAGTAGTCTGATACTTTGGGGAGATTGGGATGGTCGAGACGGGCAAGGACCTCTGCCTCCTGCCGGAACTGCTGCCGAAGTTGTACGATGGTCTCCTCATTCATCTCAGGATCGGGGGCGATCTCTTTCACTGCACAGACGCGCCCGGTGAGCAGCAGATCCTCCGCATGATAGACCGCGCCCATCCCGCCCTGACCGATGGGGCCGACGATGCGGTAACGTTCTTTGAGGATAATTCCAGACTCCAACATTTTGACCATAGGGCTATAATAGCGTTTGAATATGAGAAGTCAAGAGGTTGTGCCGGGGTAGGCTATCGTATTTAACGTTTGAAGACCTGTCCCCAGGGCATTGAGGCAAAGTCTAATACCATAGCCCGGTTGCCAGGGTTTTTGGGAAGGAGGGTGATATTCTGTGATGGTTGAAGAGAACGTGCCTTTGCTCGTGGTATACGAGGGCACCCTGGCAGGAACCCGCTGGCCTGTGGATCAAGAACGGGTGACGCTGGGGCGATCTCCAGAGTGTGAGGTTGTCTTTTTGGAACGTCAGATCTCACGTTATCATGCCTGCGTGGAGCGAGATGAGGAGGGGTATCTCCTGCGTGATCTGGGGAGTAAGAATGGGACCACAGTTAACGGAGAGCCGGTGCGTGGGCAACCCTACCGGTTACGGGATGGGGATGAGATTGTGCTAGCCGCCGAGGTGCGATTGGGCTTCGTGATTGGCGATGCGACGCTACCTCTCCAGGGACTGATCGAGGAGCCGGCAGCGCTGGAGATCGATGAGCAGACGCGGCGCGTGACGCTTAAACGCCGGGAGTTGGATCCGCCTCTCTCACCTTCTCAGTTTCGGTTGCTGGCATTGCTCATGGAATCTGGAGGAGATCTGGTGACGCGCCAGAACGTAATTGATGCTGTCTGGCCGGATGCTTTTGGCGGCGTAACCGATCAGGCTGTTGACGCGCTGGTCTATCGTCTGCGTGAACGTCTGGCAGAGCTCGATCCTGATCACAACTACGTGGTGACAGTTCGCGGACATGGGTTTCGGTTCGAGGCCCCCAAGATAGAGAGACCATAACTTCGCGTAGTCATAGGGCACCGAACCCAATATCTGATCGTTTGGTTTTCTGGGAAGGGAAAATAGGCTATGCGAAATAGAGGCTGTTGAACGCGGGGGGGGGTACGAGTTTGCAAAACACAACCACGTCTTTTAACGAACATGTTTTAACGAACATGTGTTTCAATCAGGGTAGGAAGAGAGGTAGCGCTTTAGCGCTCATCGTGGGTCGCGGCGGTATCCCTCAGATGCTCCACCCATGAGAGTGGGGGCCCTCTGGAGAGAATCGAGCCAACGAGGTGTCAAACAAGCCTGGGGCTTGACCAAACCCCAGGCTTGTCAAAAATCTTCTAAACTGGGCGCTTACCGATCTAGAGTGCGGCGATAGATTTCATCCAGGTCGTCGCGCGTGTTGTTTCGTCGGGAACGTTTGCGCTGTTGACGGCCCTGGCTCTTCTTGGCACTCTTCTGAGCCTCACGGAAAGCAATTTCCATGGGAGAGAGAAAGGGCTCCTCTTCGACGGATTCTTCCATCTCCGCAACCCCTTGCGCAATGTCCAAGGTAAGGTCAATCTGTCGCTTGCGCCGATCCACCTTCAGAACCTTGACCTCGATCTCCTCGCCTTCCTTGACTACTTCCGAGGGATGTCGCACGTAGCCCTTGCCCATTTCCCTTACGTGAAGTAAGCCCGGACGCTCCGCACCAATATCCACGAAAGCACCGTAACGCTCAAGGCGCACAACTTTACCCGAATAGACGGTACCTTCTTTGATATCATTCCATTCAAGTTCGGCGGGTTCGACCATGGTTAGGCCAATTCGCCCGGCATCAGGATCCACATCCACGACCCAGACCTTGACGGTGTCCCCAGCGTTGACCTTGTCAGTCACCTTGTTGACGCGTCGCGGCGCCAGACGGGAGATGTGAATCATGCCCTCTTGCTCCACCCCGAGGTCAACAAACGCACCATAAAGCTCGGTGCGGGTAACTTTGCCCTCCAGGTACATCTTTGGGCGTAGATCTTTGATAGAAGTTGGTTGTGTAGTTGTCTCTTCCGGCATCCGCTTTTTTACTCCTTATGTTAGATACACAGGCGCTATTATAGCCTAAGAGCCTATGATGTCAACTGGGCAACAAAAGCCCTGGTCCTAATCGTATCGCTTCAACTCTCGCTCGATGCGCCGTTCGGCATCCCGCTCGGCGATGCTCTGGCGTTTGTCGTATTGACGTTTGCCCTTCACCAGCGCGATCTCTACTTTGGCGAGGTTGCCCTTCAGATACATCCGCAAGGGAACAATAGTATAGCCTCGCTCGCGGGAATCATCGATCAGGTTCTCGATCTCGCGGCGGTGCAACAGCAGTTTGCGAGGCCGGGTAGGTTCGTGCGTCCAGGAGCCCGCGTGAGCGTAGGGCGCGATGTGCACATCCATCAACCAGAGCTCGCCATTGCGGGGGGCAACGTATCCTTCCCGCAGGCTTACTTTGGACTCTCGCACGGACTTGATTTCGGTCCCTTGAAGGGCAAGACCCGCTTCGTAGGTTTCTTCGATGAAGTAGTCATGGAATGCTTTGCGATTTCGCGCCACTACCTTGATGTCTCTTTGTTGAGCTCCCATCTATTCTCCCTGAAGCAAGACTTCAATGGCCCGTCCCAATTGGGGGTCTTCCTCCGCTGGTGTATCCTCTGTCCATTCCACCACGAGATCGGGGTCCAGGCCCGCGTCGTGAATGGTGTTGTCATTGGGCGTGTACCAGCGGGCGATGGTCACCCGTAACTGGGAGCCATCGCTCAGATTGTGGGGGATCTGTACCGACCCCTTGCCCAGAGTGGCTTCGCCGATGAGCCATCCACGATCCCGATCCTGGATGGCACCACTGACAATCTCGGAAGCACTGGCGCTGCCGCTGTTGATCAACACCACCAACGGAATATCTTCTCCCAGATCTCCCGAGGAGGAGGTAAAACGTTGCTCGCCACCCCGGCTGTCGCGCTCGATAGCGATCAACCCTTCATCAAGGAAAATGTCGGCGACGGCAATAGCCTGATTGAGATAGCCACCGGGATTATCCCGCAGGTCAAAAACCAGACCCTTGGGGTTCTCGGCCAATAGTTCGGTCAGCGCATCCTTCACCAGCTCGGAGGCGGTCGCGCTGAATTCGGTCAGCCGGATATAGGCCACATCTCCTTCCAGCATCTCGTATTCGACGATGGGGAGCTCGATGCGCGCGCGTGTGATGGTCACAGAGAAGGTGTCGGGCTCGCCAGAGCGAGCGATCTCAAGGGTGACCTCGGTGCCAGCAGGCCCTCGGATCAATCCTAGCGCCTCCCAGAGCCCCATACCCACGATGGACTCCTCATCCACGGCCACGATCAAATCGCCAGCTTCCAGGCCAGCCTCCTCGGCAGGATGATCGGGAAGCGGGCGCACAATCTCCAGATACCCGTCCTGGCGCATCTGCACGGTAGCCCCAATGCCCTCGAATTCACCTGTGGCGTCCTCTCGCAGGATATCGGCGATGTTCGGCTCCACGAAAGAGGTGTAGGGATCGCCGAGCGTCATCAGCATTCCCCGGATTGCCCCATAGGAGAGATCCTGGGAATCGGGCAATTCTCCGTAGAAGTCCCGTTCGAGGATCTGCAAGACCTGGTTGATGAGGGCCTCATCGAGATCCTCGATTTCATTACCGTCGGGTGGTGCCGCTCCCGACCCCGGTGAGGGATCGCCTTCCAAGGCGCTCGGGGTGGGGGAGTCCGGTACCCCTCCGTTACCACTCACGTCAGAGGGTGCGACCGGCGGGGCTTGACGCGCCCACGTGCGCCCCGCCAGCGTTCCTGCAGCGAAGGCTCCTGCCACCAATCCAATGGCCAGAAGCACCCCCAGCACGCCCATAATCACAATTCGTAGTCCCCGTCTATTCTCTTCCATTATTCTCCTCCCTCTGAGACACCTTGATCATTGTGGTATCCCGAGCTTTTCTGCTAAAAAATCTAGAGCCGCGTTGAGATCTGCATCTCGATCCGACTGCGGCTCCACCGACACCTCCGGCTCCAGGCCCACGCCGTCGAGGCGGAGTTCCGCTGGCGTCAACCAGACGGCATGGGTGACGTGCAAAACCGAACCATCCTGAAGGAGATAGAGACTCTGAATGGAGCCTTTCCCAAAGGTGGTGCGACCAATAAGTACGGCGCGATCGTTCTGGGCGAGGGCCGCTGCCAGAATCTCGGAGGCACTGGCGGTGCCCCCGTCGACCAATACGACCAGGGGGGCCTCAAAGCTGGCCTCCTTGCTCGTTGTGACTCGCTTTTCCGTATCGGCAGAGATCTCGGTGTAAACAGGCACCCCTGCCGGCAGGAAGTAATCCGCAATCGTCGGTATCGGCGCCATCACGCCTCCACCATTGCCTCGCAGATCAAGGATCAGCGCCTCAGCTCCCTCGCTGTGTAAAGCCTCCAGTGCTTCTGAAACCTCATTTGCCGTCTCGTGGGTAAAGACGTTGATGCTCAGGTAGCCTACCGCTTCAGAAACCAACCGCCACTCAATGGACGGACGGACCGCCTCTACACGTACGAGGGTCTCCGTGAAAACCAGGGTGGGGGGCCGTAGCAAGCGCAGGGTGACCTCCGTCTCCGGATCCCCCTGGAGCAGGTTGTCGACGGTGGGCAGGCTCTCGACCATCGTGACCTCAGTGCCATCCACCGCCAGAAGACGGTCTCCCTTCTCAATGCCGGCTTCCTCCGCAGGGCCACCCGGAAAGGGGTCAACGGCGATCTCTCCCCCTGGCGTCCACCAGAGCGTTAGTCCCACGCCGCCGTATCTGCCGGATAACCTGACGCGCTCCTCTTCACCGGGCTGCGGGTCTAATAGAATAGTGTAGGGATCTTCCAGGGTCTCAAGAATCCCACGCACAGCGCCGCGCATTCGGACGGATGCTGGCGGGAGCTCGCCATAGAACTGACGTTCTATGTACACCCACGCTTCCCCGAAGGGCGGAAGCGGACGCGTGCGCCCCGCCCACCAGGCCTCGGCGTAGGGAGAAGCGATCACACCGATCAGAAAACTGCCGCCGAGACAGCCTAAGAACATCAAGCCCACCAGGGCGATTAGCCATTTGTGTAAGGTTTTCACCCGTCTATTTTATCACACCGAGGCGGAGAGACAAGGTTTTAATCAATAATTATCGAGGAAAAGAGGGGGAGAGATTCGCGCCAGCCCGAGGCGGGTCGCCAAATCAACTTCCGACTATATATATTATGTAAAGTTTATATCGCCAGGGCACGATTGGAGTCAAACGTGGGAGATGGGCTCTCAGCGGCTCTCGTTCAGCCGGCGCTGACCACTATGTGGCTATCCATCTAACCAACCGGTTCCCGTCCAATGAGCAGCTCGGTCATGCGGGCAGTCATACGGGCAGTCATCTGGACTGGGCGGTGACGCCGCCCAGCACGCTTGTCGCGGCCCGCTGCGTGAGGCGAATCTCCGGGAATGCAACATTATTTGTTCGTGAGCGCGCGACAACCGTCTCAAGCCCATCGCCCTGGACAGGTGAAGTGATGTACCTGCGCGAGTACCCTCCCCCACCCCCCACCCTGACCTAGGGCAAGCTGTTCAGCAGTGCGATACCGATACGGTAGACGGCGATGATGAAGACTGTCGCGGTTAGAAACTGGATGATCAAAACGATTGTAAAAACTACAATGGTGACTGCTTTGTTGGCGCGGCGCCTCACTGCCCGAGGCCGGCAATCACCGGCCCGGTCAGGGCGTCAACGGCGAAGCCCTGAGTGAAGGCGGCAAAGAAGCGCACCTTGGGGTCCATCCCTTCCAGCTGTCGCCAGATCCCCGTGAAACTGAAGGCGCCCGCGATGAAGGCGATGGCCAGGCGGGCCAGAATGGCCACCGCCG
>NPIE01000773.1_pt2 | contig 84131 bp, 71 predicted proteins | sample 8637661 | NCBI WGS metagenome assembly NPIE01 (sample SAMN07420842, study PRJNA396082) | bioreactor metagenome | isolation source: sample BA12 brine-fed electro-methanogenic bioreactor BA | place: Japan: Kochi | collected 2016-12-09
GACAGATACATCGCGATATTTGTTGCATGGGTTTTATTTGTCACGTGGACGGCTTGCGCCGCCACACGTGACCTACACGGCTTGCGCCGCCACACGTGTCCTATAAAAATACGGTAAAATCCTTGTCATCATGGCAGATTTCCTGAAGCAACTTAATCAACAACAAAAAAAGGCCGTGGCGGCTCCGCCAGGGCCTGTACTTGTCCTGGCTGGGCCGGGCTCCGGCAAGACCCGAGTCCTGACCTTCCGCATCGCCTACCTGATCGCCGCGCTGGAGGTGCCGGCCTATCAGATCATGGCGGTGACCTTTACCAACAAAGCCGCCAGGGAAATGGAAAATCGGGTGGCTGAGCTGCTGGGGGGGAAGGCAAAGGGCTTATGGCTGGGCACTTTCCACGCCATCTGTGGACGCATCCTCCGGCGGGAAGCCGATCATCTCCCCATTGACCACAATTACGTCATCTTTGATGATGACGATCAGCTTTCCCTGGTCAAGCGGGTAATCAAGGAGCTGCGGATTAACGACAAGGATTACCGCCCGAGACAGGTGCAGGCCAAGATCAGCAAAGCAAAGAATGACCTGATCGGCCCGGATGACTATCCCATCCTCAGCTATCGGGACGAGACCATCCAAGAGGTCTATCAAGCCTATCAGAATTATTTGGTGGCGAGCAACGCCGTGGATTTCGATGACATGCTGCTCTATATCGCAAACCTGCTGGAAAAAAATATTGAGGTGAGAAAGAAATACGCCCAACGTTTCCATCACATCCTGGTAGATGAGTTTCAGGATACCAATAAAGCCCAGTATGTCCTGCTGCATTATCTCGCTTCCCATCATAAAAATTTATTTGTCGTCGGGGATGAGGATCAATCCATCTACCGCTGGCGCGGGGCAGATTACCATAACGTCCAGCGCTTTACCCGGGATTTTCCCAAGGCCGAGAAGATCCTGCTGGAACAAAACTACCGCTCCACACAAACCATCCTCAATGCTGCCGTGTCCGTCATTGATGAAAACCCCAACCGCACCAAGAAGGACCTTTTCTCTGACCGGGGCGAGGGTGAAGCGATTGTGGTCTATGAGGCTGGGGATGACCATGAAGAGGCTTCTTATGTTGTGGATACGATTGCCCGTCAGGTGCAACTGGGGGACGCCAGGGAATCGGATTTTGCCATCATGTACCGCACCAACGCTCAATCCCGCTTGCTGGAAGAAGCTTTCCGCCGGGCGAATATGAGCTACCGTCTGGTGGGCGCCCAGCGCTTTTACGGGCGGCGCGAGGTCAAGGACATGATCGCCTTCCTGCGCCTGATTTATAACCCCAAAGACGAGGTCAGCCTGGCGCGCGTCATCAACCTGCCCTCCCGCGGGATCGGATCGGTAACCCTGGAGAAACTGCAAGCCCGCGCCCGGCAGACCGGGCTGAGCAGCGGGGAGGTGTTGCTGGCATTGGGAGAGGAACAGGGCGAGGCCCATGAAGCCTATTTAGACCGCGCCGCCGTCCGGCTGCAGCCCTTCAGCCACATGCTCCGGCATTGGCGGGAGAGTCTGGAGCGTTTATCCCTGACAGCCCTTTTTGACCAGGTGATCTTGGATACTGGTTATGAAGCCTATATCAAAGATGAAAGCGATGAGAACCAGGACCGCTGGGCAAACGTCCTGGAATTGCGATCGGTGCTGTTGGAATATGAGCATGAAGGGTTGGCGGCTTTCCTGGAGGCGATGGCTCTGGTTGCGGATCAGGACACCTTACCCGAAACCCTGGATGCGCCGACCCTGCTGACGCTGCACGCCGCCAAGGGGCTGGAATTCCCTCAGGTTTTCATTATTGGCCTGGATGAACAATGGCTGCCCCACAGCCGTTCTCGGGATGACCCCGAAGAAATGGCGGAGGAACGGCGTCTGTTCTATGTGGGGATCACCCGCGCGAAGAATCGGCTTTATTTGCTGCGCGCCCGCCGGCGCCGCAGCCCTTACGGCAGTTATGAATCCATGCAGCCTTCGCGATTCCTGGAAAGCCTGCCGGATGAGCTGGTGCGCGGACATATCAACACGATCCTGTCCCAACGCAAGACCTATGACCGCAGCAGTTATCAATGGGACAAGCGCATTGGGTCATTTAATAGTCATCGCAAACGTTCCAAAGCGCCGAAGAAACCGTCGCAAAAATATTTCCCTGAGATGCGCGTGGAGCATCCCGTATATGGGGAAGGTGTGGTTCGCAACAGCCGATTGGAATTCGGTGATGAGACAGTTGAAGTTTACTTTGAGGGGTTGGGGCTCAAAGCGTTGGTGGCCTCCATGTCCAGCCTTGAAATACTCGAAGAATGATGGCCTTTGTCTAAAACTTATGCCTGAAAAGCGAAGAAGAATAGTCATCCTTGGTTTGTGCCTATCACTGCTGCTGGCGGTAAGTTTGGGCTGCCGGTTGACGTCGCCCACGCCGGCCGCATGGTCCGGCACGTCCACAGCGCAACCCAGCTTAACAGCGGGGACGGACATGCCTCAGGCAACGGATACAGGGGTAAATAGTAACAATGACACGACACCAACCGGATCGCCTGCAGCGAATGTTGAAACCCCCACACCGGAAAGCACAATACCCACTGACGGACCCTGGCTGGTGTATCCTGCGCCTGATGGTGAAGCTTTACATGCCTATGACATTGAAAGCGGCACTATTCTTGAAATTTCACTTCCCGCACCTCTTATTCCTGCGGATTTAATCCATGGCCTATCTCCAGGTGGTCATAGCCTGATCGTCAGGGCGGGGTCGCCGTCCAACACCGATGAGCTGGCGCTGTATCAAATTGACCTTCCTTCCACAGAGGTGATTTCATTGACGCCCTTGTTGTCCCTCTCGCTACAGCGGGCGATCGTCAACGAGGATGATGGCCGGGCCTTTGAAACGCTTGAGGCCGTTACCCGTCCGGACGGCATCGCCTGGTCTCCGGATGGGCGCTTTTTGGCTTTCACGGCTGCATTGGATAACGATTCCAGCGATTTATATGTCTTTGATACGGAAAGAGAACGAATTGACCGGTTGAACGGTCTTTACAGCCACAGCGCTTCACCCTTTTGGGCGCCTGAGAACAATTGGTTGATCTTTCAAGAATTATCATATAGCGAAGAAGGCGGATGGCGATCGGAGGTCCTTTCGGAAATCAGCATCCCCGGTTATGTGAATCACAACGCATTGTATGTCCCCCCGCCGAACAGCCAAAATGAGGGGTTGTTGGGTTGGGTGAATGCACAAAGCCTGATCAGCTTTTCTGAGACGGATGAAGGTTACTCTGTTTTGAGGCAGGTGAATGTAGAAACTGCTTCCGTGAACGTGATATTGCCAAGTTCATTTACGCGTGTTGCATTGGATCCCGAGACAAAAGCTCTGGCTTATTTATTGAGTGAGTCCGATGCTGTATCAGCGGGTACGATGGCAGGGGTGTATCTTCGCAAGCCAGGAAGGGCCTCCGCTGATTTGCTGCGCGGGGGCGTATGGCAGGACTTGGTCTGGGAAAATGGGGGAATGTTTGTCGCTGTCGGCCCACAGGGTGTATTTGCCTTCACGCCCGAAGGGGAAAGTGTGGCCCTGCCGCAGGAATCGCATTTGGTCATCTCCCCCAATGGAAATTGGATGATCGCCTGGGGGGAAGGCGAGGGTTTTGATCAGGGGGCACGGCTGTACCAGAGTCCCAGTGGAAACTTGCTGCAAGAATTAACGGATCAATGGGTCGACAGTGTTTACTGGGGGCCGGATTCAAAAAATATCTTCATTCTGGCTGAAGGCTACCTTTACCATTTAGCTTTTCCGGATTTGGATTTGATGGCGGTTGAGGGGGGTATTGCAGAAACTATCCTCATGACCTTTGCCTGGGTTGAGTGACCATAATGAAACCGCAATGCTCAGATTGTTCATTTTGTCGCGTAAATACAATATCAAATTAAGCCCTGTTTTCTTGTGGAATTTAGTTGTTCTCAAATGTGGTTGTGCCTCTTGATATTCATTTCACGTTATCTGACTTCGATCTCGCGCCAGCCAACCCAGGATGGGCTGCTGAGGGTATAAATCCGGATATATTGCACATTTTCCAGCGGTATTTCGGGGGTAAATGTCAGCCATTGGTCGTCCTCAGTGAAACTTTCAAAGCGATGTACCGTCTCATAAGCTGAATCTGCGCCCCGCACCCGGATTTCATGGACGGTGTCGCCTGCGGGAGACTGTGAGGTCAGCAAGCGGATTTCATTTACGGTCAGCTCTTCACCGAGGTCAAGCTCTATCCATTGGGGGGCGGGCTGACCAGCGCCCCAATAGGTGCTGGTGTTTTCATCGTTGATGTAGTTGGGAGGTTCTTCAGGCAGGCTGTTTGAAGTGGATACCGACGCCCCAAATGCGAGGTTGTCGGATGGGATGTCTGGCGGTTGGCAGGGGTCGGGTTGTTTGACTGGGGCAAATAATTCCAACATGAAGGCGTCTTCCTCCAGCAATCCCCAGGTTGGATCCCCCAGCGCTTCAGGCAGATCAGTAAGGGTCCAGTAAAGGTAACCATCCAAACCCCTTTCGCAAAAACCAGCCATCCATGCGCCAGAGGCACGGGCTGCGGATTGAATAGTCTCATAGCGGTTGTTAAATGCTCCGTATTCGCCCAGGATAATGGGTTTATCGACATACCCTTCCAGGCCGAAATTTTGCATGAACGCTTCAAAGGTTAGATCATCGCCGGGATAGGCGTGGATGTCATAGAAATCTAATGGCACATCACGTTCGACCAGAGCGGCGGTATCCACGAAGCGAACATCCCCAATGGCGGTCTCGTTGGGAAAATCCGGTGCAAAGAAACCCATGGTGATCAGGGCGTCTGGATCTGCTTCCAAGATCACAGAGCGGATTTTCTCAATGTATAAAGCCAGCGAGTCAGCCACCAGATCGCGTTTTTGTTCAGAGTCGCTGAGGTCATAGTTTAAATCATTGGGGCCTGTGAAAATACCCTCATTTAGAGAGAGGGGCGGCTCATTCCCAAACAGCCATTGTTCGTTGAATAACTCCCAAGCCAGAACAGCTTCAAAATGCGCTTGCCGCGCACGTAATGCCTCCATGATATCCTGCCAATAGGAGCGATAGGCTTCATGCCCCGAAGCGGTCAACATCTGGCCGTTGCGGTAGCGTGACACCATGGGGTCGGCGGAGGGATCCCGGTCAGAAATTTCCGCATAGCCGCCGCCATTGGGGATGTCATTACTTGTAATCAGCAGTAGTAAGCCCTCTTCCTTTGCGATTGACATCATCTGGATGACATTATCCATGTAGTCTGGGTTCAGCCCGCGACCGTCAACCCGACCAATACAGGTTGGGCCCTCATTGCAAGAATCGAGGAAAATTCGAACCGTGTTGTATCCCAGTTCCCGCAGTCGCGCAAAGTTGTCCCGTATTGTTTCTGGATCAAAATCCGCTGTTCCCATCAATCTGTCCTGGAGCTCGCCGCTTTCTGTGCGAACGATATGGATATAGTTGGTACCCCGAAGAATGAAGGGGGTATTGGATTCTCGGACAAAGAATTCAGCTTCACCATTGACCGTGCGAATACCCACGGGGTGTTCTTCTGGTATATAGGGTTCATTGGTGGATGCTGCAGTGGGTGGGTTAGGCGGAGAAGTGTCCGCGGGAACATCTGTGGGGGTAAGGGCAGCCATGTTGGGCGTACATGCCGCCGTCAACAAGATGATAATGACGATGAGAATCAGTGCCCTAAAAGTATTTTTCATAGGTAGCCTTCCAAATAAAACTAATTAGATATTAATTGTATTATTACTACTCTTGAATATCAAGATTGTCAGCGGCGGGCCTCAAGCACTGCTCAATCATTCTGATTCGAAATCAATCCAGGGGCGCAAATGATAGAAGGCAGGATCACCCTATCAGCATTTGTGATGCGTATTAAAAACAGCTATAATTAGTGCGATATGAATCCAACCAGTTCACCCCCTGAAAGCATCGGCGTTCTAGCCCATCCTGATATCCCGCAAGCGCTGGAGGTTGCCCAAGATGTCGCTCATTTCCTTAAAGATGCCGGCCTGCAAGCTGAACATGGATCGCTTTTTAACGAGAATCTGCGTGAAGCTGTCCGAGGCCGCCAGTTTGACCTGATCATCGCTTTAGGAGGAGACGGCACCATGCTGCGGGCGGGGCATCTATGTGCGCCTGTGGATATCCCCTTATTGGGCATCAATGTCGGCCATTTTGGATTCTTAGTTGAAGTCAGGCGTGAAAACTGGCGGGAAATTCTGCCGAAATTGTTAGATGGTGATTTTCGCTATGAAGAAAGGATGATGATCTTTGCCCGATGCACCCGGGAAGGGCAGGAAGACGTTGATTTTGATGTGATTAATGACGTCGTAGTGGCCCGAGGGCAATACGTCCGCCCTATAGAAGTTGAAGCGAGCATGGAAGGGGCGACCATTGCCAGTTATGTGGCTGATGGTTTGATCGCCGCCACGGCTACCGGTTCAACTGCCTATGCCCTGGCCGCCGGCGGACCGATCCTGCCGCCTGAGCTGCGCAACATCTTACTGATGCCCGTTGCACCGCATTTATCTGTGGATCGAGCCGTGGTCCTCTCCGAGGGCGCATCGGTCTGCATCCGAGTTCAGACCAAGCATGAAGCGGTGGTCAGCGTGGATGGCCATGAACCGCTGCACCTAGCAAGCGGGGATTGCGTGCGGATTAAGGCGCATGAAAAATCCCTGCACATGGTGCGCTTTCAAGATCCAGGATATTTTTATCGCAATCTGACCGCTTATATGGAACAAAATCCATTACTTAATATTAAAACAAATGACTAATTCATCTCAATCAATGCCAACTCCTGACGATCAGGAAATTACCCTGCGCTGCAGCAAATGCGGCAAGCCCATTACCCCTGAAGAGGCCGTCCAAACGCCGACAGGTTATCGCTGCCGAGATTGTGTCCGGCGGCAGCAGAAGGTTTTTGATACCAGCCGACCCCTGGATTACCTATGGGGGTTTCTCATCGCCGTCCCCCTCTCGTTTATTGGCAGTTTCCTGACGTCCTATATCCGTTTCTTTACCTTTCTGCTGGCGCCCGCGGCTGGTGTCGCTGTTGCGGAAGTCGTTCGGGCGGTCATCAAAAAGCGCCGCAGCAAACGCTTGTTCAGGCTGGTGGCCATTGGCGTGGTGATCGGCGCCTTGCCGCTTATGGCGATGAACCTGCTGAGATTGGTTTCACAACTCAGCGCTGGCGTTTTTAACCTGTACGGCCTATTACCCCTTGGCTATCAAGTCTTATATTTATTCCTTGCAGTGCCCTCCGCCTATTACCGCCTTTCTGGCAGTCGACGTCCCTGAGGAGCTTTGGTAGAATCAACCCATGCTGACTGAGCTTCGTATTGAAAACTTTGCCATCATCCATGAACTGCGCCTGGATTTTCTCAACGGCCTGGTGATTTTCACCGGTGAGACGGGCGCGGGCAAATCCATCATCCTGGATGCCCTGGAAGCTGTGTTGGGCGGACGGGCAGAGACCGCCACCATCCGTACGGGTGTTGAGCGCGCCCAGGTGGAAGCCACCTTTCGGCTGGAGGATGCAGTAAAAGAACCTGTTCACGTCCTCCTGGAAGCTGAAAATCTTTTAGATGACCCTGATTACATCACCCTGACACGCGAAATCCAACGTGAGGGGCGGAACACCGCCCGAATTAACGGGCGCATTGTCACAGCAACGCTTCAACGTGAGGTTGGCGCATATTTGGTGGATATCCACGGCCAATCCGAACATCTATCACTGTTGAAAGTGCGCAACCACCTCCATCTATTGGACAGCTTTGCGGATGTGGATCAGATTTTGGATGATTATCGCAAGACCTATGATCAGCTCCGTAGGGTGCGGCAGAGTTTACAAGACCTCCGTCAGAGCGAGCGTGACGCCGCTCAGCGGATGGATATGCTCACTTTTCAAATCCAGGAGATTGAGGCTGCAAAATTAGAACCAGGTGAGGAAGAGGCATTAAGGCAAGACCGCACCCGACTGGCAAACGCTGAAAGCCTGGCCAAACACTCACAAAACGCCTTGATGCTCATTGAGGATGGGACGCCAGAGGTGCCGGGCATCAGCGAGCTTTTAGGGGAAGTCGTCGAGTCCCTTCAAAGCCTATCGCGGATTGATCCCACAACGGAGCCTTATTTTGAGACAGCTGAATCCAACCTGAATACCTTGCAAGACCTGGCGTTGGAATTGCAGAATTATGGGGACAGCATTGAGTTCAACCCGCGCTTGCTGGATCGCACTGAGGAACGCATTGACCTCATCAATCGGTTGAAGCGGAAATACGGCAATTCTATTGAGGAAATTATCGCCTTTGGTGACCGGGCGCAAGAGGAATTGGATTCAATCACCCATGCCGAAGAGCGCATTGAAGAACTTGAGATTCTGGAAGGGGAATTACTTCACGAGCTGGCTGAAAAGGGCCAGCGGTTGAGCCAGAAACGTCAGGAGGCGGCGGACGCGCTGGGTCATCTGGTTGAGGTTGAGTTGGACGACCTGCGTATGGCCAGCGCTCGTTTTGAGGTCTCGATTGAGACTCGGTCAGATGAGAAGGGATTGCCGCTGCCAGATGGGGGGCGTGTGGCGTTTGACGCCAGCGGATATGATCAGGTGTCTTTCTTAGTGGAGACGAACCCTGGTGAGGGTCTGAAGTCTTTGGTGAAGATCGCCTCAGGTGGGGAGACATCCCGCCTCATGCTGGCATTAAAGAATGTCTTGGTCAGGGCTGATAAGGTCCCAACTTTGGTTTTTGATGAGATCGACCAGGGTATTGGCGGCAGGGTGGGGATGGTTGTGGGTGAAAAGTTGTGGAACCTTTCCCGTCAGCACCAGGTGATGTGTGTGACGCACCTGCCGCAGTTGGCGGCCTACGGCGATCAGCACTTCAAGGTCACCAAAGAATTGGTGGAAGAGCGAACCCATACGGAAGTTATCCCGCTTGTCGGAAGTGAACGGCGTAATGAATTGGCCCAGATGCTCGGGCCGGTGGGGGAGGGCACGCTGCGCTCCGTTGATGAGATCTTGCAAATTGTCTCGGAACACACACAGAAAACCGTTTTATAGCGCAGCTTACCAGAATAATTTCTAAAATTATCTACAATAGGCTAAAATAGAGATAAGGAAGTGAAGGCCCTATCCAATTGATCGAAGAAGGGAGTCATAGATGCCCAGCTTGAACGATATTCTGGCAGTTATTTTGGGGGGAGGACAGGGAAAGCGCTTATATCCCCTCACAATGATGCGATCAAAGCCTGCTGTGCCGATTGCAGGTAAATATCGCCTGATTGACATCCCCATCAGCAATTGTATTAATTCCAACGTTTACCGCATTGCGGTTCTCACGCAATTCAATTCTGTATCATTGCATCGCCATATCACCAGCACCTACAACTTTGATTCCTTTCACACCGGCTGGGTGCAAATCTGGGCTGCTGAACAAACCATGGAACGTATGGAGTGGTATCAGGGGACGGCGGATGCAGTGCGTAAGCAGCTCTTTGAAATTCAAATGTCCCGCTCAAAAAATGTGCTGATCCTGGCGGGAGATCACCTCTACAGGATGGACTATTCCAAGATGGCGCAGTATCACTGGGACAACAATGCCGATGTGACCGTGGCTGTTCAACCCATTAGGAGGGAGGACGCCCCACGCTTTGGATTGTTGAAACGCAATGATGAAGGCGAAATTGTCGATTTCGCTGAAAAACCGAAGGACTCAAAGATTTTGGATGCTTTCGTTACACGAGACGATCCTGAAAAACCATACCTGGCCTCCATGGGGATTTACTTCTTCAATATTGATACGCTGGTGGATATCCTTTCCTTGAAGTCGGGCGGGCAAGATTTTGATGATTTCGGCTATGATATCATTCCGCACTGTGTTAAAAACGGAACCCGAGTTTTCGGGTATGAATTTGATGGATATTGGCGTGACATTGGGACGATTCGAGCATTTTATGAAACCAATCTGGCACTGACAATGCCCGATCCGCCTTTTGATCTTTATAATCCAGAACAGCGAATCTATACCCACGCCCGTTTTCTTCCGGGCTCTCGGGCTGCGGATGCCCACCTGAGCAATGTGTTGATTGCCGAAGGTTGTGTGATTAATAACGCGGATATCGACCATTCCGTGATTGGCTTGCGCAGTATTATCAAACAGGGCACACGCATCAAGGATTCGGTTTTGATGGGCGCGGATTATTATGATGAATCCGGGAACATTCCAGTTGGCATTGGTGAGAATTGTGACATCGAGGGGGCGATTGTGGATAAGAATGTCCGCATGGGACAGGATGTCTCCATCAAGCCCTTCCCAAGGGGGACGGAACTTGAGACGGACACCTATAGCGTTAAGGATGGCGTTGTGGTGATCCCCAAGCGGACGATCCTGCCTTCTGGAACGAGAATATCGCCTGAGGGATAAACAATTATATCGCCAGGGCTATACTCCTATATATTGATGGACTAAGATATTTATCTGGGAAGTTACTGTCTAAATGCTAATTTAATCAAAGCGGTAACTGAACCTCCGTCCCTGATAGGCATCTCATTATACGAAATAATGGCTTCTCGACAGGTGACCTACATTACTTACTGCTATAATTCCTCTCATGCAAACATACCTCGATTGTTACCCTTGTTTTTTGCGTCAAGCCATTGAAGCCTCCCGCATGGCTAGGGCATTACCCTCCCAACAGCGGGAAATTGTCCTGAAAGCCCTGGATATCCTCAGATCCCTCCCCGAAGGCCTCACGCCGCCCGCAATTGGTGCACAGGTGCATCAAGTGGTGCGAGACATAACCGGCAACCATGACCCTTATGTAGTAGTTAAACAGGAAGCGACTGATAAAGCGCTTGCTATGCTGCACAAGCTGCGTCAACTCATCCATGATTCGGACGATTCCCTGGAAACCGCCCTTCGGTTGAGCATCGCGGGGAATATCATGGATTTGGGTCCTAATCCAGATTATGATCTTTGGGAGATGGTTGATAAGATGCTGACGCAGGATTTTGGCATTAATGATTTACCGTTTCTGCGTCAACGCCTGAAATCAGCGGACTCCATTCTTTTTCTCGGAGATAACGCTGGCGAGCATGTATTTGACAAGCTGTTGATTGAAGAGCTCCCCGTTCCTGTCACCTATGTCGTGCGTGGCGGTGCGGTGTTAAATGATGTCACCCTGGAAGATGCCCTTGCTGTTGATTTGGATGATGTTGCGGAGGTCATCGACAATGGCGCCAGAGTGCCCGGAACGATCCTTTCTCAATGCCATCAGCAATTTCAAGAGCGATTCGAATCAGCTGACCTGATCCTGGCAAAGGGCATGGGGAATTATGAAACTCTATCGGAAGTCCCCGCGCCGATTTACTTTCTGCTTCAGGTGAAATGTCCGGTCATCAGCAGGGATATTGGCACCCCAACGGGAAGCATGGTGGAAAAAAGGGCGTTGAGGGTTAAACCCGCGTTTCAGTTTATCCCCAAAATCAGATATAATTAGCAGGATTTGCTTAAAACCAAGTCCGAAAAAAACCTTAGATTCTCTGAGGGTTGGTTCTTTAGTAGCCGAGTAAAATTGGTGTTTGACTTTGTGTTAATAGGAGTATTTATTTATGAGTGATGAAAAAACTGCACCGGAATCGAAAAATTTGAATGAGGTTTCGATTTCATGGCATACCATGTCCAGCACGGATGTGCTGCAGAAACTGGAAACTCCTGCTGAAGAAGGACTCAGCAGCGAGGATGTTAAAGCCCGTCAGGAAAAATTTGGCCTAAACGAATTAGAGGAAGCGCCCTCGACGACTTTTTGGGAGATGCTTTGGGCTCAGATCAACAGCTTTGTGATTTATATGCTGCTTGCTGCCGCCCTCATCTCGGCTCTGCTTGGTGACACCATTGAAGCGGCCGCTATCCTGGCGATTGTTGTTCTCAACGCCATTATGGGTATTATTCAGGAAAGTCGGGCGGAAGCAGCCCTCGAAGCCCTCAAGAAATTAGCCGCGCCGGAGGCTTCTGTGCTGCGGGATGGACACCGTGTTTCAGTGCCCGCCACCCAGTTGGTTCCGGGTGATATTGTGTTCTTGGAAGCGGGTAATTATATCCCGGCGGATGTTCGCTTATTGGAAGCCGTAAACCTTCGGATTGATGAGGCTTCGCTGACGGGTGAATCTGTGCCTGTTGAGAAAAATGCTCAAACCCGACTTGAAGAGGATATTCCCTTGGGCGACCGAAAAAATACCGCGTTCATGGGCACCCTGGTCAATTACGGCCGCGGCAAAGGCGTTGTGGTCAGCACCGGGATGAACACCGAGCTGGGAATGATTGCCACCATGCTGCAAAGCGTTGAGACCGAGGAAACCCCCCTTCAGCAGCGACTTGACAGTCTTGGGAAAGTGTTAGGCTGGGGCTCCCTTATCATCTGTGGGCTGGTTTTTGTGATCGGCGTGATTCGTTACTTGCTGCAACCTGGTCATGCTGATTTCCTGAGTCAGGAAGCATTGAATGTTTTTACCGAATCCTTCATGGTCGCTGTTTCGCTGGCAATCGCCGCTGTGCCGGAAGGCCTCCCAGCGGTTGTCACCATCAGCCTCGCCTTGGGAATGCGCGAGATGGTTCGGCGGCATGCCCTTATCCGCAAGCTTTCCTCAGTTGAGACCCTGGGTTCCGCCACGGTGATTTGCTCGGATAAGACCGGCACCCTGACACAAAATGAGATGACCGTCACACGCCTTTGGGCGGACGGCGAATTTGTCAGCGTCACCGGCAGCGGATATACCCCCAAGGGTGAGTTTACCAAGAATGGTGAAGCTATTTCCCTTGAGAAATGCCCAGCCGTCAGAACCGCTCTATGGATTGGGACTTTGAACAATGATGCCCAACTCGAGCGAGCCGGAGAACAATCCGGACAGGAAACCTACCGCATGATTGGCGACCCAACAGAGGGTGCCATTCTCGTCGCTGCCCTCAAGGCAGGGGCATCAGCCAAATCCCTCAATGAAGCCTACCCCCGTAAACAGGAGATCCCCTTTGACTCCACTCGCAAGCGCATGGTCACTATCCATGCTGTGGAGGAGCCTGAGGATCAAGACCTTTCCCCGCTGGCGGAAGGCGATGAGAAACGCGAATGGCACATTGTTGCCGTCAAAGGCGCGCCGGATGTGGTGTTGGATCTTTGTTCCCACGTTCAAACCATGAAGAATGGGGATCAGAAACTCACCGATGAGCGCCGAAAAGAAATTTTAGCTGCCAATGATGCCATGACGGGCGACGCTTTGCGCGTTTTGGGGGTGGCTTATCGCATGGTGCCGGTGATGCCGGATGAGATAAACAGCGAAGAACTTGAAAAAGACCTGACTTTTGTCGGCTTGATCGGCATGATTGACCCCGCACGGACAGAGGTTACGGATGCGTTGAATACCGCTAGGGATGCAGGCATTCGCACGATCATGATCACGGGCGATTACCCCAACACTGCCAAGGCCATTGCCGAAGAGATTGGCCTGCTGCACGCTGGGCGCAAGGTGATGACGGGCTCGATGCTCAACGACCTTTCCGATGAGGAAATGGTCGAGAATGTCAAAGAAACGGATGTATATGCCCGTGTCAGCCCTGAGCACAAGATGCGCATCGTAGACGCCTTACGCTCAAATCAAGAAGTTGTGGCAATGACGGGCGACGGCGTCAATGATGCTCCTGCGATCAAACGGGCAGATATCGGTGTGGCCATGGGCATCACCGGGACGGATGTCGCCAAAGGCACCGCGGATATGGTGCTCACGGATGATAACTACGCCAGCATCGTTTCCGCTGTTGAGCAGGGACGGGTGATCTACAGCAATATCCGCAAATTCGTCTACTACCTGCTTTCCTGTAACGCTGCGGAGATTATGATCATCTTCCTGGCGACCTTATTCGGCTGGCCTGTGCCGTTGACAGCGATTCAGTTGTTGTGGTTGAACCTCGTCACCGATGGCGCACCGGCTCTAGCTTTGGGAACAGAACCTGGCGATCCGGATATCATGGATCGGCCTCCGCGCCCCCCAGAGGAACCTATCATCAACAAATACATGCAGATCGGCATCGTTGTGCAAACCCTGGCGATTACTGCCGTGACCCTGGGCGCCTTCGCTCTTGGCAACCCCAATAAGAACTTAGAGTTTGCTGAAACCATGGCTTTCGTTACACTGAGCATCTCAGAATTGTTCCGGGCTTATACCGCTCGGTCTGAATTCTTCCCCCTGCTCAAGATCGGCCTTTTCAAGAATAAGGTGATGAATTGGGCTGTACTGGGATCCCTGGTGCTGATCATGCTGGTGGTGTATGTCCCCTTCCTGCAGCCGATATTCAATACTGCGCCCTTGCGCATTGAACACTGGCTGGAAGTGTTGCCTCTGGTGCTGATCCCATCCGTTGCTGCGGAATTCACGAAAGTCTACATTCGCAAGCTGATGAAGAAAGAACAACAAGAAGCGATGTAGGGCTAAAAATTATTAGAACATTCAAAAGCTGTCTCAATTTTTGAGACAGCTTTTATGTTGGGGAAAAAGGTTTATCCCTTGGTCAACAGGGATTTCTCAACAGCTTTTCCACAGGAAATATTAATGGTGGGGAGAGCTTGTGGAGAAAACTGTGGAGAAAACAGGTCAGTGTCAGCCATGATGGAGACGGAAATTTAGTTTCATAAATAAAACTCGAGAGTGCCATGAATGAATGATGGTATGATTGTGAAAACGAATTTTGTGGGTGAAATTTATTGCTGGAGATTGAGCATCAATGGATAAATTTATTACGGTCGCTGGGAATATTGGCGTTGGCAAATCCACATTGGTCCGGTTGCTGTGCGAGTCTATGGACTGCACCCCTTTTTTCGAGCCCGTGACGGAAAATCCCTATTTGGCGGATTTTTATGAGGATATGCAAGCCTGGGGATTTCATTCGCAGGTTTACTTCCTGATGCGCCGGCTGCGGATCCACCGAAGATTGATGAACAAACCTGGTACAGTGATTCAGGATCGTAGTGTCTATGAAGATGCTGAAATCTTTGCCCATAATCTGTACCAACAACAGGCCATCACAGACCGGGATTATGAAACCTATCGAGAACTGTATCATGTCCTGGTTGAATTCTTGCCGCCTCCAGATTTGGTCATTTACCTGCGGGCATCCGTGCAAACTTTGCAGGATCGCATCGCTAAAAGAGACCGCAGCTATGAGCGAACCATCAGCGCAGATTATCTCTTGGAATTAAACGGACTCTATGAAAATTGGGTGGAGAAGTTCGATTTATGCCCCATCCTCACCGTCCCAAGCGACGACTTGGACTATGTCGCCAAACCCCAGCACCTGGCTTTGATTATTGAAAAGGTTCGGGACATATTGATGGGAAAGGAAGAGGTTCGGTTCGACTTCTAAACCCGGAATCCCATATTTTAATCAAAAACAGACGCGTGAAAGCGTCTGTTTATAAATCAGAATAAATTTTTAGAAAGAAGGCTAAGAAACTTAGTCTAAGATTTCTTCGTCTTCTTCTTCCGGAGTTTCTTCTTCTGCGCCTTCTTCGTGCACAGATTCCTCCTCCGGGGCCGTTTCTTCCGACACTTCTTCCTCAGGTGCTGTGTCTTCACCGCGGGGCGTAATGGTCATCTTAATGGCAGTGCGAACCTTGCCTTCGATGTCAACGTCAACAAATTCTGGTACGCAGATGATATCAATACCATCGTTGACCAGATAGCCTTTGGCGAGGATGACAGCTTTGATAGCCTGGTTGACGGCGCCAGCACCGATAGACTGAACTTCGGCGAACCGATGCTCGCGCATGACACCTGCGATTGCCCCTGCGACTGCAGCAGTGCGGGAGTTTGCTGAAACTTTAATGATGTTCATAACCTGCTCCCTTTTCAATACATACGGGTTCAAAGATAAGAATAAATGAACATTAGGGGGGCTACTTTTATGCTATTTAAGATTTTACAGGATTTTCACATACAATTCAAGAAGCGTTTATCCCGTGTCAAATGTTTGCCAGGGATGGTAGTTTTGTTTAGGCCGATAAGCCAAAGTAATACGGGATATTATTGATTCTTACTATTAAAAGAGAGATATACCTCGTCTTACACAGGAATCTGATATACCCGATAACGCTTGTATAATTTCCCACCCAAACGCTCTGCCAGTACGGGTGTCTTAGGGTTGTCCTCAGATGTCAGGGAGAGATCAATCCATTCATAATCATTGGCCTGCGCTCTTTTGAGCATCTCAGAAAATAACATCAAGCTGACCCCCGTTCCCCAATACTCCGGCAGAACCAAAACACTCTTGATCGCCAAGCCTTTAGGTTGGATGTTTTTATACCACAGCATTCTGACGTAATCCCAGGGGTATCGCAACCCGTTGACATTATGGATGATCTCATTCAGGTTCGGGATGCCAGGGAAAAACCCCACCGTTTGGTCACCCACATCCGCGAACAAGACCAGTTCAGGATTTGCATACTTTTTAAAGGGTGCCAGGGTATCATCCAGCGCCTGCCGATCCCATCCCACAAAATCGGGCAGGTGTGCCAAGGCCTTATTGAGTAAATAGTGAACCCGATCGGCTTCCTTATCCCATTCCTCCAACCTGGCTTCGCGTATGACGGCTGTGTCTCGATCAGCCGCTCTCTGGGCCAGCTTATGTAATAATTTAAATTGACGGGTCTCCTTGGTGATATCCACAGCGTATGCGATGTTATCCGGTCGCAGGGGTTCAAATCCATAGCTGACCACCAAATGCTCATAATAGGGCGGGGTGTGTCCGCAGCTGATGGCGGGCGGGCGATCCCGTCCCTCTATCAAGACGCCATAGGCGGAATCATAATCCTGATTAAAGGGGCCCACCATGCGGCTCAGGCCGTGATCCTTAATCCAGGCGCGCGCCGCATCGAAAAGCTGATGCGCAACAACCTCATCATCAATGCACTCGAAAAACCCAATCATCCCATCATTCAAGCCCCGTAATTCATTGGAGGAAAAATCCTCGGCTGCCATGATGGTGCCTGCTAATTTCCCATTTTGATAAGCCATGAAAAAGGCTGCTTCGCCGTGGCTGAAGAAAGTCCCGCGTTCTGGATCTAATTGCTTCATCCTCTCAGGCAAGAGCGGCGGCACCCAAAGGGGATCATTCTTATAAATCTCCCAGGGATATGTGGCGAATTGCCTTCGTTTTCTGCGTGTTTCGACCTTCTGGATTGATATGGCGCTCATAGTGTTTCCTCACTGGTTTTTGCTTTTTGTGCTTTCTGGCGACGTGCTTCAAGTTCGTGGACGACATCATGATGTTCTTTTCGAGAGAGGGGGTAAAAAATGGCAAAGATGATACCTCCCAACAACAACAGCGCAGGGATAGGTCCAACCACCAGCCGAATGCCCGTCAGGGTTGACTGGGGCTGTTGGGCTGCATTAGGGATGTAGCCGCTTAGGTCAAGGACAGTCAATGCCAATGGGACTGCGATGGAATTGGCGGCCTTTCCCATCAGGGTGACCAGGCTGTAAAACATCCCTTCATGACGTTCACCGGTGCGCAGCTCATCCACCTCAATGGCGTCCGGGATCATCGCCCAGGGAAGGACGTGCGCAGCGCCTACACCAATCCCTGCCATGACGCACAGAGAAAGCAGATAAAAGAGTGAGCTCGAAGGGTTTACCGTGATCAAGAGGATTTGCACCACCGCCCAAAATGCGATCCCATAGATATAGGCCATACGTTTGTTAAATTTTTTGGAAACCCAGTTCCAGACGGGCAAGGAGAGAATGGCCGTCACAAAGATGGTGGCCATAATAATCTCGCTGATATCCTCGCGCCTTACCACATATTTGATGTAATACAGCAGGTTAGATTCGATGACGTGCATGCTTGTCCAGGTGAAAAGGTAAATGATCGTGCTGAAGACGAAGGGCCGGTTTTTAAAAGCTGCTTTGAGGGAGGCCCATAACTTTGGTCGATTCAAACGGATGAAATAAGGCTTTTCGCGGGTGCCCAGGAAGACCAGCACGAGGGGCAAACCAGAAGCAACGCCAAATATCAAACCCATGATAAAGACATTATTTGCATTCTCGGGTGACATCTGTCCGATGATTATCATAGGGATAACAAATGAGATCAGGCTGCCCAGGATGGAAAAGAACATGCGATACCCGGTCAATTCCGTGCGCTCATCGTAATCCTCAGAAAGCTCAGGGGTGAGGGCAAAATAGGGCATACCCACAAAGGTGTTGGCCGCGTCATAAACCACAAACATCAGCGTATAGAAAATGACCAAGGCTGTCTGGCTTTCAAACGGGGGCTTCCACCACAGAAATGCAAAGGCAAGGGCAAAGGGAAGCGCGCCAAAAAGAAGAAAGGGCCGACGGCGTCCCCACCGGGTGCGGGTTCGATCAGAAATGTGCCCGATAAGGGGGTCATTGACATAGTCCCAGCTTTTTCCAATGAACAAGGCGATGGCTGCTACAGCCGGGCGGATGCCAACCACATCAGTCAGGAAAATGGCAAAATAAGCGGCAATGATTGTCCCCGTCAGGCTGAAGCCAATGTCGCCAAACCCATAAATGATCTTTGTCAATGTTGGTAATTTTTTCATGTTGGTGTCCCTATGTGCGCCTGAACAAAAGCTGATTTAAAAATCCCTTTGAAGAAGTTTATCATCAAAGGGATTGTTTATGGAGTACTAAGAACAATTCAGGTTATGCTGTTTGAAGTTGGAATCATCTGTAATGATAATGAGGAGTTGATTCATATCACTTCAACAGCTTTTTGGTTTATATTGACTCTTTCACACCTGGTAAAGTTTTCTTGTCAGCCCGTTTTTGTTTTCGGGCTTCCCGTCGCAATCGCAATTCTTCAACAATCTTGTGATGCTGTTCCCGACTGAGGGGATAAAAGAGGGCAAACACGATACCGCCGGTTAAAAGAATTGCGGGTAAGGGGCCAATCACCAGGCGGATGCCCAATAAGGCGCTGTCCGGTTGAACCCCACCACCAGATTTGTAACCCGTGAACTCTAACACCATCAAGGATAGAGGAACAGCGATGGAATTCGCCACCTTGCCCAGCAGCGTGATTAGGCTGTAGAACATACCTTCATGACGTTCAAAGGTTTTCCACTCGTCCCATTCGATGGCATCGGGGATGATCGACCAGGGCAGCACTTGGGCGGCGCTGACGCCAATACCGGCCATGATGCACAGGATAATGATGACCCAAAAAGGTGTCTCAGGCGTGACCAGGATCAACACCATCATCACCACAGCCCAAAAGGCAACGCCGATGATGTAGGCCAGCCGCTTATTCCAGTGCTTGGCCGCCCAGTTCCAAATGGGCAGAGCCAGAATAGCTGTGACGAAGATGCTGGCCATGATCAGGGTGCTTTGGCCTTCCCGCTGAATGATGTATTTAATATAAATCAACAGGTTGGTTTCCAACACCACAATGGTCATCCATGTCAGAAGGTAAATGCCTGCCGCGAATACAAAGGGCCGGTTCTTCAGAGCGGCTTTGAGGGAAGGGATTAACTTCGGCCGCTTTTCGATCATGTATTCTTTCTTTTCACGCGTGCCGAGAAACACCAGCAGGAGGGGTGTGGCAGCGATGGCGCCTGCGATAACGCCCATTAATAAAACCCTTCTGGTGTTTTCGGGCACCATGGAACCGATCACCAGCATGGGGAAGATGTAGGCTGTCAGGCTGCCGAGGATGTTAAAAAACATGCGGAAGCTGGTCAATTGAGTGCGCTCATCATAATCTTCGGTGAGCTCTGGTGTCAGAGAGAAATAGGGCATATAAACTGTTGTTGCTAAGGCTTCATATACGATGTATCCCAGGGAATAATAAATGACTAGGCCGGTTTCACTGAAGTTTGGGCTGAGCCATAACAGGATAAAAGATAAACCAAAGGGGATAGCGCCAAATAAAAGAAATGGCCGGCGGCGTCCCCAACGTGTGCGAGTGCGATCTGAAAGGTGACCAATAATGGGGTCATTAACATAATCCCAGCTTCGCCCAACGAAAAGGATAACCGCTACCAAAGCGGGGGATAGGCCAATCACATCCATCATGTAGATGGTGAAATATGCTGAAATAATAGAGTTGTTCATACTGAAACCGAAGTCGCCGATACCGTAGACGACTTTTTTCCAAAAAGATAATTTCTCTTGTTTTTCCATGATGTAGGTCCTCTCTCTTTAGTGATATCCTCAATCTATTACAACACGACAACACCCTTCGAGTTATGTTCATCCTGCTGGCAGATTGTCTAAAAAACACCTCCGGTGCGCTCTCCAGTCGGTCAGAGGTGTTGAAAAAATGCTGTTTGATAGCTAAATTGAGCAAATTAATGCTTCATCATAAAACAAACTGATTGTAACATCAATGTGGAAAATAGGGCAAACATGGAAAAACAGGCTTTAGCCTGGATTTTGATATTGTTTTTAAAAGAGAGAGACCTAACCCCAACACAATAACGGACTTTAGTCCTCAGGCCAAAGAAAAAAGGCTGTTCACCAATACTTGATGAACAGCCAGGAAATTTTTGTTTGTGTCTTGCTTATTCTGACCAGCCGCCGCGTCTGTTGCCAGCCCATAGGGGACGACCATTTTCGTCACGTAACATGATTGTTTCGCCGGTGGTTATATCTTCAATTTCAGCCAAACCGAAATTGTCATTTTGGTAATAACCCGTGAGGACAAGCGAATCACCGGGCTTGACTGCGAACCCTTGCTCCAATAAGAAGCTGAGCAGTCGGCCATAGATCTCTTTGACCGTTCCATCTTCTAAGGTAACGGTCCAAACAGTGGGCTCAACCGAGTCAACAACGCCCGAGATTGTAATCCATTCTTCCACGGGAGTCATGCCAGTGCCGGCACCCATGCCTGCATTATTTTGATGGACGCCGTATTTATTCCCGCTGCCATCCAGAGGGGGTTCGTTGTCGAAATCACCATCACATGTACCAGGCCCATAACCTGAGCCATCACCCAAACACGTGTTTACTTGTGCCTGGTAGCCATTGCCGGGTTTTGCATCATCGGCAGACGGGTTGTTGCCACCACCTTGTGCGAAAACCGGCTCGACCACACCAAAGGCCAGTGTTACGAAAGCGGCGGTTAATAAAACACCAATAACGATTTTCTTTTTCATCTTTTACCTCAATTCTACAGTTGATTATTTTCAACAGTTTCTATTTCTTCAAAACTGTGTCAGTATACAAGAACATTGTTATCTCGTATGCTTCATATTCAATAATAGTTGGCAGACTTGAGGCGGGGATGAAGAGGATGTGAAGAAGTTGTGAAGATCTGGTTGTAAAGAAAACGGCAGGCTATAATACTTTTATGAGTAAGGTTTTGATTATTGAAGACGAAAAAGAGCTTGCGAAAGTTTTAAAAGCCTATCTTGAACGGGCAGGCTATGAAGTTCTACTGGCCGGGCGGGGAGATCGGGGATTAAGCCTCTGGCGGGAGAACAAACCTTCACTGGTGTTATTGGATCTCAACTTGCCGGAAATGGATGGAATTGACATCGCCAAAGAGATTCGCCAGACCAATGACACCCCTATCATTATGGTGACCGCTCGTGTTGATGAGGTGGACCGTCTTTTGGGGTTGGAGTTGGGGGCGGATGACTATATCACCAAACCCTTCTCGCCCCGGGAGGTGGTGGCTCGGGTCAAAGCTGTGCTGAGGCGGGTTGAGAAATCGCCAGAAAATCATCCTCAAGTGATAAATATTGCGGATCTTCAAATTGATTCCAGTGCTTATTCTGTCAAGCAGTCCGACCGAGAAGTTGAGCTGACACCAATGGAATTCTCAATAATGAAGACATTGGCGGAATACCCGGGCCGGGTTTTCTCAAGACTGCAACTCTTAGAAGCCGGTCAAGACATTGCTTATGAGGGGTATGAGCGCAGCATTGACACCCATATTAAGAATTTACGAGCCAAGCTGGGGGATGACAGCAAAGATCCCCGTTATATCGAAACGGTATTTGGCGTTGGTTATCGTTTTAAGAAGGAATCAAAATGAGCATGCGTTGGCGGTTGTTGGGTGCTTTTGGGTTGATTATATTCATTGCCCTGGGCACGGTGGCCTTGGTTTCACGCTTTACAACCCAGCAGGAAGTGACGACATTTCTCGGCCATGGTGGGCAGGTGGGGCTGGAGAACCTGGCTGATTCCCTGGAATCCTATTATGAAGACAATGGATCTTGGTCAGGTGTTGAATCTCTATCCCCAAGCATGCCGGGGCGTGGGCAAGGCCAGGGACCACGCTCAGGCGCTACTATCTCATTAAGTGAACACATATTAGCTGATTCACAGGGCATTGTCCTGATTAGTCCGTCGGAAGATGAAGTTGGAACGACGCTCAGTGATGAGACCCTGCACCGCGGAATCCGGCTTGAGGTCGAGAATCAGTTGGTGGGGTACTTGCTGCCAGAAGGTGGAATCCCTCAGTTGCCTGAGAATTTTGAAGAATTGCTGATTGAGCGCGTCAACCGTGCATCGTTATTAGCAGCCGCTATTTCGGGTGGTGTAGCGATCTTGCTGGCGATGATCCTTGCCGCTATTATCTTGAAACCAGTTCAAAGCCTGACGAATGCAGCCGTGAAGCTTTCGGAGGGTGATCTTTCTCAGCGTGTCAATGCAAAGGGCAATGGTGAGCTTTCTAGATTAGGAAACACATTTAATCAAATGGCGGAGTCGCTGCAGGAGGCTGAGGAAAGACGAGCGGCGATGACAGCGGACATCGCCCATGAACTTCGCAATCCCTTGGCCATCCAACGCGCCCATCTTGAAGCCCTGCAGGATGGGGTCTATTCTCTCAATCAAGCTAATCTCTCATTAATCGTTGAGCAGAACACACAATTGACCCGACTGGTAGAAGACCTGCGCACCCTCGCCCTAGCAGATGCCGGGGCATTGTCCCTCAATCAGCGACGTGTGAATCTCGCAAGCGTATGCCGGGATTTGGCTGCGCGTTATGACCCGCAAACGGAAGAGAGGAATATTGTTATTAGCTATGAATGCGGGAAGAGTGATGTTTTTGTCTCTGCCGATCGAGAAAGGCTTCAACAGATTTTCGATAATATCATGCAGAACGCCCTGCGTTATGCCCCAAAGGGTGGATGGATAAAATTGAATTTACAGAAAGTGGGGAACAATGCTGTGTTCGATTTTCATAACAATGGTCCGCAGATTCCCGAAGAAACCTTCGGACACTTGTTTGAGCGTTTTTTTCGAGAAGATAAAGCGCGGGACCGTGACAGCGGGGGGACAGGGTTGGGGTTGTCCATTGCGAGCAAACTTGCTGAAGCTCACGGCGGCACATTGACGGGGGAGAATCACCCAAAGGGTGGGGTGGTGTTTCGTTTGACCTTGCCTCTGGCTGGATGAAAATGCGTCATGTGTCGCAAAGCCACTTTGACAGTACATGATAATTATGCCTTTGGGAAAATCCGTAGTGACGCCAGGCCAGGCGTTTCTACGAAAGTTTGACTTTGCAATTCTATTAGGTCACGTGTGGCGGCGTTAGCCGTTCATGTGACAAGTCTAATGGAGCAAAGTAATCTCCGCAATCCGTCGTTGCGAGCAAAGCGAAGCAATCTCTGAAGAACATATGAATAAGACACACCAACCCCGATCAATCGTATTTGCATTCCCAATATCAAATTACCACGTCGGCTTCTACGAAGCCTCCTCGCAGTAACAAAACAGTTGTTGTCACGCAGGTTCAGTCGCTCCGCTTTCAGCTGGCGGTTCCTGCCGCCTAGCACTTCGCTGAAGCACCCTGTCCGTGCTCAGCTTGGAACCATGCATGACCTACATGGTGCTATACCCAGGATCAAGTCGATATCCACTGCGCAGCATTTACAACCTCAACCTATGTTCAACCCCATCCCTCCCAAACATGTGTCCTAAATAATCGAGTAAAATTGTTAACAATTATGCACATTCTCTTGATCCATCAGATCTTTGTGGCTTTGGACCAGCCGGGGGGCACCCGCCATCATGAAATTGCACGCTACCTTAAACAGCAAGGCCATGATGTAACAGTCATCGGCAGCTCTGTCAGCTATCTGACCGGTGTCAAAGAGGATGCCCAGAACCGCAAACAGACCGATGATCTGGGTGTGAATATAATCCGCAGCTATACATTGCCTACGATGAATCGCTCCTTCGTCTGGCGCGTGTTCAGCTTCTTGAGTTTCATGATCTCGTCATTTTTCAACGGCTTATTCGTCCGGGATGTAGACCTGGTATGGGGCACAACGCCCCCTATCTTTCAGGCCCCGACCGCCTGGCTTCTGGCACGCTTGAAGGGCGTCCCTTTTTTATTAGAAGTGCGTGACCTGTGGCCAGCCTTTGCGGTGGCTGTGGGTGTGTTGAAGAATAAAACCCTAATCCGCATGTCGGAGTGGCTGGAGCGCTTCCTCTACCGCCATGCCGACCACGTAATGGTCAACTCCCCGGGTTTCATCGACCACGTCAAAGCCCGCGGCGCAAAACAAGTGGCATTGATCCCAAACGGTACTGACCCTGACATGTTCCAACCCAAAGCGAAGGGCAGGTCGTTCCGGAAACAACATGATTTGCAAGATAAATTTGTCATCCTGTATGCCGGCGCACACGGCCTTTCCAATGATTTGGATGTGCTCCTGGATGCAGCTGAACGATTAAAAAATGAAAAAGAGATACAATTTGTATTGTTGGGTTCAGGCAAAGAAAAATCACGACTGTTGAAGTTAGCGGCAGAAAAAGGACTGGACAATGTATTGTTCTTACCGCCGATGCCGAAGGTCGAAATGAGCGAAGCCCTGGCAGGAGCGGATGCCTGTGTGGCGATTTTAAAGCCGATTGAGATGTATAAGACCACTTATCCGAATAAGGTCTTTGATTACATGGCTGCCGGACGGCCCATCATCCTGGCTATTGACGGCGTGATAAGGCAGGTGGTTGAAGAAGCGCAAGCCGGCCTATTCGTCCCCCCAGGGGATCCCGAATCCCTGGCACAGGCAGCTCGAGAAATGGCGTCAAACCCGGAAAAATATCGTAAAATGGGGATGAATGGAAGGCAAATGATTGAATCAAAATTTTCTCGGAAGACATTGGCGGAAGAATTCACTATGCTCCTGGAAAAGATGAGGAGGAGAAATGGCTGAAAAGATATTGGTGGTTGATGATGAGATTTCCTTGCAGGAAACGCTGGCATACAACCTGAAGAAACAAGGCTATGAAGTGCAGACCACCGGTGATGGCACGGAGGCATTGGAACTGGCCAGGGAAATGGAACCGGACTTAATCATCCTGGATGTTATGCTGCCTGGGCTGGATGGCTTTGAAGTGTGCCGAATTTTACGCCGTGAGATGTCCACCCCCGTCCTGATGCTCACAGCCCGTGATGATGAAATTGACCGGGTGGTTGGCCTGGAGGTCGGCGCGGATGATTATTTGGCGAAGCCCTTCAGCATGCGAGAGTTGCTGGCAAGGGTTAAAGCTATGCTTCGCCGCGTGCGCCTTGTACGCGAGGAGGTCAAACAAGCTGAGGGAGAAGATGGCAAGCCCAAACCTGAAATCATGGAATTTGGCAACCTGAAGATTGACATGACCCGCCGCGAGATCACTGTGGACGGTGAAGTGGTGGCTTTCAAGCCCAAAGAATATGAGCTGCTCACCTTCCTGGCGCAGCATCAGGGTCAGGTGCTTTCCCGGGAGTTCATCCTGGAACGAGTTTGGGGTTGGGATTTTATCGGCGACAGCCGCACGGTTGACGTGCATGTCCGCTGGCTGAGGGAGAAGATCGAACCCGATCCTGCTAACCCACAGCGGATCATCACCGTCCGGGGCGCCGGTTACCGTTTCGAAGGGTAATACATGCGGCCTCGAATCCGCTGGCGGATTGTCATACCCTGCCTGCTCTTGCTGGTGGTGGTGCTGTCCCTGTTCACGCTGTTTAGCGTGAATCATATTCGCCAAATAGAATCAGAGCGTTGGCAAGCGCAGCTCCTGAGGACAGCGGAACGCCTAGCGGGGGATGTGCGAGAAAAGATGTCCGACACTGGGGGAGATGATTTACAAACCAAAGCAGTATCGGCGAGCCAAACATTGGGAATGGACATTACATTTATTGATCCCATCGGAAAGATTTTAGGCTCATCACTTCCAATTGATGAACAATCGGAAAATCCATTGAATATGCCTGGCGTACCGCAGGCTTTGGCCAAAGACCAGGGTATTCAAATTGAAGATGACTATCTGGCGGCAGCAGTCACCATTCGAAAGTCCAACGACGACCTGATGGGTGTGGTACAGCTCCAGGCGCCGTATTCATCCTACCAACTTGACCTGAGCCGTTTGATTTGGATTCTGGGCGCTTTTGTGTTGGTTGGCGGGTTGGGTATCGTGGTTTTAGGTTACATTCTTCATGACGTCTCGCAGGAGCCCCTGGAAACCCTTACCCTTGCAGCACGGCAAATGCGTTTTGGAAATTTCAGCAATCTGGAATTTCCAAAATCCCCCAAGGAACTCAGCGAGCTCAGCCAGGCCCTGCAAGCCATGGCGCGGAAATTGGGAGAACAAATTGATGCATTGACCAGCGAAAAAGCGAAGCTTTCCGCTGTGCTCAATCAAATGGCAGATGGCGTTCTGATCACCGATGCGGATGGTCGGGTGCAGCTTCTCAACCCCGCCGCTGAACGCTTATTTCAAATTGAACAGGAAGAGGCATTGGGTCGATCTGTTGTGGAGGTTATGCGCTATCATCAGCTTGTCGAGCTCTGGCGGGAGGCAAAGCGTGGACAGCGTCAAAGCATGATGCTGGAAATCGGCGCGCAGCATCTTTTCCTCCAGGTTGTTGCCATCCCGCTGAAGACCGCACTCCCCGGCAGCACCATGCTTTTGTTTCAGGACCTGACCCAATTACGCCGTTTGGAAACTGTCCGCAGGGATTTCATCAGCAATGTTTCCCATGAGCTGCGCACTCCCCTGGCCAGCCTGAAAGCCCTGGCAGAAACCCTACAGGAAGGCGCTCTTGATGATCCACCTGCTGCAAGAAGGTTCCTCATCCGCATGGAGACGGAAATTGACAACCTAACCCAATTGGTCAATGAGCTTTTGGAGCTTTCGAGAATTGAATCGGGCAAGGTGCCCCTCTCCTTCCAACGTGTCTTCCCTTGCGACCTGCTTAAGCCAGCTTATGACCGCATGACCTTACAGGCTGAACGCGCTGGGCTTGAATTAATCCTGGACTGCCCATCCGACCTACCCATTGTCTTTGCAGATCCCGACCGCATCAGCCAGGTGTTGATCAATCTGGTGCATAATGCCATCAAATTTACACCGCCAGAAGGGAAAATCACCCTCTCTGCTTATCGGGATGAAGAGTATATCGTCTTTTATGTCCGTGACACGGGGGTGGGTATTCCCAAGAAAGACCTCACCCGCATTTTTGAGCGCTTCTACAAAGCGGATCAAGCCCGTGCTGGCGGCGGGACAGGGTTGGGATTGTCTATTGCCCGTCATATGATTGAATCCCACGGTGGTTATATTTGGGCGGAAAGTGAAGAAGATATTGGCAGCACCTTTTATTTCACCTTACCTATCGCCTGATGTTAACCCAACCTTTACCCTCCTTCATCCCTCCTTAACCCATTCAAAAGTTACTCTTGAGCCTTAAATGTTATGATTATGTATATTGTGAATATTAATCAATTTTTAAACATGAGCTTTGACTAAATGATTGAAATACATAAATGAATATTGTCAAACCCCATTCCTTCAAACTTGCCCCAAGCGTTACCGAACCCAAGAAAAAACCACCCCAAACCATCATCAATGTCGGTCAAAAGCCGGAAAAACTTGAGTTAGATGCACTTCCCATCAAAATGGAAATGATCGATTTTTCTGCTTATTATGGGAGTTTTAAAGCACTGAAGAAAATTTCCATGGAAATTCCAGAAAACAAGATCACCGCGCTGATCGGGCCTTCAGGGTGTGGAAAATCTACACTCTTGCGCTCCTTCAATCGCATGAATGACCTCGTTCAAGGCTCCCGGGTTGAAGGATGGGTCCTGCTCAATGGTAAAAATATTTATGCTGATGATGTGGATGTTGTGGACATTCGGCAGCGGATCGGCATGGTTTTCCAAAGGCCCAACCCCTTCCCCATGAGTGTTTTTGACAATATCGCCTATGGCCCTCGCTTGTATGGGATCCGAAAAAAGAGCATCCTTGAAGAAATCGTCGAGCGCAGCTTGCACCAGGCTGCTCTCTGGGAGGATGTCAAAGACAAACTTGACCAATCCGGCTTAGAACTTTCAGGAGGCCAACAGCAGCGGTTGTGCATCGCACGCGCGCTGGCCGTCGAACCCGCCGTGATCCTGATGGATGAACCCGCATCGGCACTGGACCCCATCGCCACTCTCAAGATTGAAGAGCTGATGGAAACATTAAAGGACGACTACACGATTGTGATCGTCACACACAATATGCAGCAGGCTGCCCGTGTGTCAGATTTCACCGCTTTTCTGATGATTGATGACGATCGTGCGGGCACTTTGATTGAATACGGCCCTACCAATCAGATCTTCACCAATCCAAGAAACAAGCAAACCGAAGCCTATGTGACTGGTCGTTTTGGGTAGAATGTTATAAAATAAGCAGACAGTCCTATCGATCTCTCAGGAGATACGAATGCCCCGCCAAACTCTAGACCGCGAAATACATCACTTACAGGACGAAGTCCTTTTGCTCGGCAGCATGGTGGAACAAGCCATGCTCAATGCCATTGACGCGCTCAAGCGAAGGGATCTTCAAGCTGCGCGCCGTGTTTACGACGGTGATGACCTGATCAACGAAAAAAGATACGCTATTGAAAATCGGGTGCTGATCCTGTTTGCCACCCAGCAGCCTATCGCCCACGATTTACGCTTGCTGGCTGCCATGCTTGAAGTCATCACAGAACTTGAGAGAATGGGGGATTATGCCAAAGGGATTGCCAAGATCAACCGGATGATTGGCCCAGATGATACCCCTATCCCCATTCGAGAAATCAGCCGCATGGGTGACCTGGCTGTGAGTATGCTGCATCGAGCCCTGAGCGCATTCATCGCTGAGGACGTCAATATGGCCTACCGCATTCCCAAAGAGGATGACCAGGTGGATGATCTTTACAATCAGATTTACCACAAGCTGGTCGATAATATGATCGCCAACCCGGATGTCATTGATCACGCCAATTACATTATGTGGATCGTACATAATATTGAGCGCACCGCCGACCGGGTGACCAATATTTGTGAGCGCACTATCTTCATCGCCACGGGTGAGTTGCTGGAGATTGACACCTCGGACGATGAATGGACTGAAGCTGGGGAAATGTAAGCCTCACTCTATTAAACATCTTCAAAGTTGATTTAGATTGTCAAATCGTTAAACTAAAAACACTTCTCACTATTTCCGAGCGAAATTTTTTATATTTACTTTAAAGGCAATATATACTTCGTTTATGTGCATGTTTTTCTTTTTTACTCCCCCATGATTTTTTAGAAAATCGATAAATTAGATAGATGAAGTATAATTTAGATTAATCAGAGACTTCGTTAATAGAAAAAATCAAGATTTGAGACAACCCATAAAATTTATGAAAACAACACCAATTCCTAATAAACCCACAAATCACCCCGCTCGTGATGCCGACTTACATCACGCTCGTTCCAAGCAAGCCGCCGACAAAGTCGGTGAAAAACCTCATCCGACTTATTTGGAGCCCAGCGGCATCGTCACGCTGACCACGGACTTTGGCTTACAGGATCACTTTGTGGGCGTGATGAAGGGTGTGATCGCCGATATCGCCCCGCAGGCTCAGGTGATTGACATCAGCCATCACATCCCGGTGCAGGATGTGCGTGCTGGGGCGTATATGGTGGCGGAAGCCGCCCCTTACTTCACCCCCGGCACCGTTCACGTTGCAGTGGTTGACCCGGGTGTAGGGACAGCCCGTCGTGCCCTCGCCGCCCGCATTGGCCCATATTTCTATGTCGCTCCGGATAATGGCTTGCTGACCCCGCTCCTGCAGAAAGCCAAGGATGAAGGACAATTTTTCAAAATCATCAACCTCACGCAGCCTCAATACTGGCTGCCGGAGACCAGTCATTCCTTCCATGGGCGGGATATCTTCGCCCCAGTCGGCGCTCATCTCGCCAACAGTTTGCCTTTGGAGAAATTGGGGGAAGCTATCGAAGATCCGGTATTGCTTCAGCTGCCCTTGCCAAAGCGCATCGCAAGGGGTTGGCGGGCTGAAGTCATCTGGGTGGACACCTTCGGCAACTTGAGCACAAACCTGCCCAAATCTCTGCTTCCGGAGAAAACAAAGGGCATCAAAGTGGACATCTTGGGCGACACCATCAACGGCCTGACAAGGGCTTTTGCCGATGCACTCGAAGGGGAGGTGATAGCCTTTATCGACAGCACCGCTCACTTAGCCATTGCGGTGGTCAACGGCAGCGCCAAACAAAAGCTGGGGGCTGGCGTTGGGACGAACGTTGAGGTTGTGATGAATGACTAGTCTTTGTATAAGCATATCCCCGCTGGTTTAGGAGGATCTCCCTCAGTTCTGGTAAAATTCATTCATCAAATAGATGAATTAAAGGATGCTATGACCCTTAATCTTAACAAAATACGGGAAGACTTCCCGATTTTACAAACCATCATCAACGGCAGCCCCCTGGTTTATCTGGATAATGCCGCAACAACCCAAAAACCCCAATCGGTTATTGACGCCATCACGGATTACTACACACGATATAACAGCAACATCCACCGCGGCGCGCATCAGCTTTCCAATTTGGCAACCGATGCCCATGAAGAAGCCCGCAAGACCGTTCAAAAATACATCAACGCTGAACAAAGCCATGAGATTATTTTCACCAGCGGTACAACAGAATCGATCAATCTAGCGGCCTATGCTTTTGGAGAGGCTTTCGTCAACCCCGGGGATGAGATCATCGTCACCGAAATGGACCATCACTCCAATTTTGTTCCCTGGCAGATGCTGTGTGAGCGTCGGCGGGCGCATTTCCGGGTGGTCTCCTTTGACGACAACGGTGATATTCGGTTGGATGTTCTTGAACGCTTGCTGAGCGAGAAGACCCGTCTGGTTGCCTTCAATCATGTCTCCAACTCCCTTGGCACGGTGAACCCAGCCCATGAGATCATCCAAATGGCCCATGATGCTGGTGCAGCAGTCCTGGTGGATGCCGCTCAAGCCATCCAGCATATCAAGCATGATGTACAGGCTCTGGATGCTGACTTCTATGCCTTTTCCGGCCACAAGATCTACGGCCCGACAGGGATCGGCGTGTTATACGGCAAAGAAAAATGGCTTGAGGCCATGCCCCCCTATCAGGGCGGCGGTGAGATGATTGATCTGGTGACCATCGAAAAGACAACATACAACAAACTCCCCTTCAAATTTGAGGCAGGCACCCCTAATATCGTCGGCCCCATCGGCCTGGCTGCTGCTATTGATTACATCAATGCCTTGGAATTCTCAGATATTGTGAATCATGAAGATGAGGTCCTGGAATATGGGCGAAAAAGGCTGTTGGAAATTGAGGGGTTGACCCTTTACGGCGATGCCAAGCACCGTGCCAGCATCTTACCCTTCAATATTGAGGGGATCCATCACTTCGATCTGGGCACCTTGCTGGACAGCTATGGCATTGCGGTCCGCACGGGACATCACTGCACCCAACCCATGATGACTGCGTTAGGCATAGAAGGTACGGTGCGCGCTTCGCTAGCCCTCTACAACACCAAAGAGGAAATTGATGCCCTCGTTGATGGGATTCATAAAGCAATGAGAATGCTAGGAAGGTAAAAATAATGGCTTCTATTCAAGAGATTCAAGCTGAAATTGTCGAGGATTTCTCGTTTTTACCCCAATGGGATGAGCGCTATGCTTACCTGATTGAATTGGGTCAAAAAATGGAATCTTTGCCAAATCAATATCGTACAGAAAAAAACATTGTGCGCGGCTGCCAGTCTCTGGTTTGGCTGCATCGGGAGTGCCATGACGGCACCGTCTATTTCCAGGCGGATAGCAACTCACTGATCGTTAAGGGCTTGGCTGCTCTACTAATGCGCGTGTTTTCCGAGCAGCCGGCGGAAGAAGTCCTGGAGGCGGATTTGGCGTTCTTTGAGAAAACCGGTCTCAGCAAGCATCTCTCTTCCCAACGCGCCAATGGGTTAATGGCGATGATTGATGAAATTAAAGCCTTCGCGGGTGAATGTTCAGACGAAAAAGTATAAATAGTTCCCTCTCAATATTATTCATCCATCTTTAATAGAACCTTTACTTTATAATGATGATCAATGCTGCATTTCTCAGATAGAATGAGTATGTTATGAATGATAAAAGAACACAAATCTTATTGACAAATGACGACAGCATCCATTCCCCCGGCTTGTGGGCAGCAGCGGAAGCGCTGGACCCCCTGGGTTGGGTGCATGTGGTTGCCCCCCGAGATCAACAATCCGGCACCGGCCGAAGCATGCCCATCCACTCCTCTGGCATTATCGAAGAAATGACCCTGCATGTCAACGGAAAAGATTGGCAGGTTTTTTGTGTCGACGGCTCCCCGGGTCAATCTGTCTTACATGGCATTTATGACGTCATTGAAGAGAAACCTGATCTTGTCGTGTCCGGAATTAATTACGGCGAAAATGTGGGGTCGGGGGTTACGATCTCTGGAACGATCGGCGCGGCATTGGAAGCTGCTTCGCTTGGCATACCAGCATTGGCGATATCTATGCAAACCGGCCAGGAGCACCACCTCTCCCTTTCCCAGGACGTCGATTTCAGCACAGCGGGATTTTTCACCCAAAAAATCGCCAGGAGAATGCTTGAAAAAGGTCTCCCTGAAGATGTTGATTTATTAAAGCTGGATATCCCACGAAATGCTACTTCGGATACACCAGTGGTTATGACCAGGCAATCCCGCCAACGCTATTATTTCCCCAAGCCCTCCAAGAGGGAATCCCTTGCTGACCGGGGCCCTGTGGGATATGAAATTCGCTATCGGCCAGAGGACCTGGAAAAGGACAGCGATCTGTATGCTCTTCTCGTGGAGAAAAAGGTCTCTGTCACGCCCATTAGCATTGATTTGACATCCAGGGCAGCCTTTGAAGATTTAGAATCACTATTTAGTGATGATTAATCCCCATCCCATCCAAATAAATTTCTCTTTTTAATTCTCCCCTGGAAGGGATTTTTTTATTACCCCTCTCCCAGCTTCAGATGCAGCATATATTGGATTCCAAGGATGTCAGAGACAAACCCCATCAAGATATTCCTCAGACGCATCCGTAAAGTACGAAAATAAAAATAAGTCCCTAAAAATTTTATCCGTTTATCCCAGGCGAGGATATCCTTTTTATTTTTCAATCCCCATTTCAAATATGACCGCTCATCCAACCCAGAACCCTCTATCACTTTCTGGTTGGCAACCCGAACGCCAATTTCAGATGCGACATCAAACACAAGCTCGCTGGTTGGGAATCGTTCCAATAATCTGAGGACAAAAGTCTTGATTTCCTCGCCGTCGAAATAGTAAAAGACGCCAGCAGCCAAAAAAAGCACATTACTTTCGACCTCGATTTGACCCAGCCACTCCGAGTCAAGGAAAGAAGAAGCAATGAATGTCCTTCTGTCATTCTCCTGGATAAATTTCCTTCTCAAGTCAATCACATCCGGCAGGTCCAAATCATACCAGCGCATTTTACCATTATCCACACGATCATAGGACGTATCCAACCCACAGCCGATATTTACGATCGTGCCGTCGGGGAATTTCTTTAAAAATTTCTTGATAATACGATCACTGATCAGGCTGCGTTTGATCCAGGCGATTTTGGTCAGGTCATCCATATTTGCGACTGCTTTGGAAAAATCAACATCAATCTGGTCAATAACTCGCATTGCTGCTTCATCAACCAACCATGGTTTTTTCTTGCGGGATTCAATAGCCCGCCCCCATAACGGCAGGAATAATGTTTTTTGCACATCACCAAGGTTCAGCTTCACCTTCTCTGTCATCATTGAATACCCTCCAACTTTTATTTAGTAAAAACATTTCTAACTGAAAATTATATACCTTAATCTAAATTTTTTGATGTGTTTTTCCGTTTTTAGAGAAATCAGAATTCGCCTATGAATTGGAAGTAATAAAGCAAGTTAATATTCGAGATTACGGAAAATCATGTATACTTCTTGAAACCACTCGTTGAAAGGACATCCCATGCCGCGCAATAAAATTACCCGCTACCTCACCTTTGGTTCGCTGTACTTTACGCAGGGCACGATTCTTGGTTTCTTCGCTGCCCTCAACGCACTTTACTTGTTGGATAATGGCCTGGATATGACCGATGTGGGTGTGTTTGGTTTTATTGCCCTCCTGCCCTTTGTGCTTAAGATCGGCCTTGGTATCCTCAGCGACCGCGTCAATCTTTTTGGGATAGGACACCGTAAACCCTATATTTTTATCGGACTGCTTGTCCAATTCGCCTGTTTAGTTGCCGCACCTTTTATAAATCCGGGACAATATTTTTGGGCCTATGTCGCCATTGCCTTCACCATGCAAATGGGCATGGCGTTGTATGACACCTGCACAGATGGCCTTGCCCTCGACACAACCCCCGTGGACGAGCAGGGAATCATTCAGGGTTTTATGGTCGGCGGACGCGCAGTCGGTTCCATCGCTGCGGCATCCGTGGTGGGCTTTCTTGCGGAGAATGTCTCCTGGCTTTCCGTGTTTTGGGTGCTGGCAGCTCTGACGATCATCCCCGTTCCCTTCATGCTTTTCGTGCGTGAGGAACAACGCGAGGTTGAAAAACGGTTTGATTGGGCAGCTTTTAAAGCCTTTGACCGAACAACATTCCTGGTTGGCGGAATGGGGTTGATAATGTTTATGATCATCCTTGGCGCCAATCAGTTGATTAACCCTTACTTAGAAGCGACATTTGGAATCAGCTTGTCCGCAGCCGGAATGATCACCTCCCTTTGGGGTTTGGGCGTGGTTGGCGGCAGCTTCGTTGGCGGCTGGTTGATGCGCAAGTTCAAACCCCAGCGGGCATTAATCATCGGTGTGCTGCTGTTGAGCCTCACGTTGCTGACGCTGGCATTCCTTGTTGCACCAGATTACGGCAGGATCCTGGCGATTGCCATGGTGATATTCTTTGGTGTTGCCTATGGTTCCTATCAAACCGAGTACTTTGCGGTGGCCATGCGCTTTGTAGATCCCCGTATCGCTGCGTCGATGTATGCCATCCTGATGGCCTTCACCAACGTGGGACAGGGCATTGGGATGTACCTGAGCGGTGCGCTGGCAGACATGACGGGATTCAGCACAACATTTCTGATCTTGTTGGGGATTAATTTATCGTTATTGTTGTTAGTTCCCGTGGTCTTCCGCCAGAAGAGAGGGGTGAGGGAAGCAGCATAAGAGCCCTCATAGGGACTAAATGTAGGTCATGCATGGTGAAGGAACGGAGCGACTGAACCTGCGTGACAACATTACATCGCGTCAATCGTCATGTGGGCGGCATTCACCGCCACACGTGACCTATATAAAGTATCACGTCGTGAAAGCCATCGTCCGATTTTTCTATAGGATTCATTATTCTTCAAACCGCCAGATGGAGTCGATTTTCATCGGCGGCTTGTCGGTTATCTCAGCGACAAGCTGCAGGGCAGGCACCTTTTGCCCATACCTGGGCGCGGCCCAACCCCAAATGGGTTGTGCTTCTCCACCCCCGTAAATGTTCTCGCCAGCGCGGAACAGGCAGATCCTTTCAGCCCCCAATAATTCCAAACGGAATGAAAAATCTGGGCCCAAAATGTGAAGGTTGTTTTCGTTTACCACCTGCCACTCCCAATCCGGTAATAGCCAGGACAGGCGCACATCATGCGTTTTTTCTTTAGTCTTGCCGTAGGGCAAGATACGGTCTGTGACTTTCCAACCTTCATCCAATGCGCATAGCGTACGCTGGTGTAATGCACCTATCGCTTTATAACCGTTGTGTTCCGCGGTAACCCAGGAGAGTTTACCTTCCTCATCTATCTCATAAGCCAGCACCTCCCCCTGAGCCCAATCCAACCACAGGAATCGCCCCGCCCGCAGCATTTGATCCTGTCCGTCCAGGGTCAGTGTGTTATGCACTTGTGTGGTCGCCAGAGCATTATCCCAGGGTGGTAGGGCGTTGTAGCCATAGGTGCCCGGATCACGGGCGATGTTAACGCCGCGCCACCACAGGTCCACATGCAGTTGATCAGTGTGGGAAGGGCGGTCGGAAAAATTGGTCGCATGGATGAAGGCGCGGCCCTTTGCGCTATCAATACGCAGCATGTCCGAGGCTTGAGGTTGAACGGGGTGGGGATTAACAGGTGCTTGCAGATCAAACCAATCCGCCATCTCACACAGATCAGGCTGGTTATAAATATCCTCATGGAGGAAGGCTTTAGCAGCCGCGTCAACGACCGGACGGAAATCATCATGTGGCAGGCTGGTGAGGGGGAAGATGTAAGCCCCATCATCCGCGCCCAGGTGGGGCGTCCGGCCTGTATCGAGGTCCGTCAGCGCCCACAGCCAGCGGGTCGCGGCAGCAAGCCGTTTGGCTGTGGCTGAAGGCCAATCCCGCCAGCCGCTTTCACGGCGAACATGGTCTGTGAATAAGGCCAATTGCAGCATCAAGCGGTGATAGTTGACGCTGTGCTGGATATAGGTGCCAAACTCGTCAATTTGGTTTTGAAATCCCCAGTTCAGCCAACGCCAACCCAACCGGCGCCATTTTTCCGCCTGTGGATGGTTGGGCAGGTAAAGGCCGGCCGTGAATAGCCCCGCTGCTTCGGAGAGAAGATGGTTGTTATTCTGTGCGCGGGCATAGGTCAGGGTGGGCGGGATGCGCTTTGCGTGTTCGGCCACAGCTTGATGCAGGCGGATGCGGTTTTCTTGCGTAGAAGACGGCGCGCTGGCTAAGGCACGGTCGCAGAACACCAGGACCATCAATCGGATAGCGACCTCCTGTGCGGACTGCCACTGTCGGCCCAGGTTTGGGGGATGTGCAGCCAGGAAATGAAGCGTTTTCTCCCAAAAATCCTGGACATAGACATCATCGCCGCTGAAGGCATAGGCCCTGGCAAGGGTGATCGCCCATCCAAAGCGCCCTGGCTCCCAGATAAATTTGATATCCTCTACGGGGGGTGTCTTTTCCAAAGCCGTCCAGTGTTCCGGTGAAGCGCCGGCTTCCACATTAAAGGGGACAGGGTCGCCACCAAATAAGCGGTTTTTGCCATTACAAATTTCATCAGCTTCTTTTAATGCGAGATCACGATGGGTTTGGGAGACCTCAGGGAATGGGGCGTAGGCCGGTAAACCCACCCAGCCCGAATAGCTTGATCGGCGAGAAGGCGTGACCCGGCGGTAATGGCCGCTGATCAACCCAAGCTGATACACTGCGTAATGCCACAGCTTTTTTATCCCTAGTTCTTTCGCTGCTTTAATGAGAACCGTTAATTTCCACATGATATTTTGTCGTCTCACGGGCATTCACCCCGCCAGGCATCCAGGCTGCGGTGTTTGAGGATAGCATCAATGGAAAGAGAGGCTGCCTGGTCGCAAAATCTAATAAGGGTCCTCCCATTATCCATGTACTCAATGGCAAAGACGGGTTTGTCCGCGTCAATAAACGGGATGGTTTGATCGCACCATCCCTCATCTAAGCAGCTTTCGACGGTCATCCAATCAAAGTATGAAACCAAATCCTGAACCTGGTCGGGGTCGTTTTTGAGACCAATGGCCAATCCCCGTTGGTGGGCTGCGTCTGCCAGCCAACGATTGTAGGCAAGTTGATCTTCAGCCGTCAAGGGAAACCCGGTCTGGTTGGTGTACCCATCCAGATTGTCCGGGTCTACCCCATCGAATCCCTTTTGAGCGCATAGATCCAACCGGGCGTTCATGATAGGCGCCAGCAGGTCTATCCGGCGGATGTCCAGCCAGCGCTCCCCCGGCCAGCCTACATAATTTTCTCCCAAGAGACCCTCCGGGAAATCGTCCCGGTCCGGGCGCCAGTCCTCCCAGGCGCCGGCATTCAGATAACTGATCACTTTGACACCGCGGTCATGCAAGGCTTGAATATCCTCCACTGTTGTTTCAAACAAATCGAGATTGTAAATATCTACGTCCGTATCCAGGTTGATTTCACCGGTATATTGGATCTGCCAGGATTGACCTGGTTCCGGAGTCCACCAGGTTTGATTTTCCTGAGGTTCGGCTAATTGAGCGGATGTTGATAATATAGTATGGGGACTGCAAGCTGTTAATACCATCGTCAATACCAAAATGAGGATTGGGATAATGAGGGAATTAACAGAATGCTTCAAACCCGACCTCCAGTCCGATTGTTTACAAAGGGGATTGTTAATCTTGGGGCGGTGCGATTCGGACTGTTTCGCCATTTCGCAAAGATTGAACGGCGGCAAAACTGGCCTGGGTCACACCGATGAGCTGATCATAAGGGATGGGGGGTATCTTCTCTCCCTGCAGTGAGTCCAGGAAAGCTTTCCACGCGCTCTCATGGCCTTTGTCCTGTCGGAGCAAGTGGCGTTTCACCTTTTTACGGCCCTTATGGATCATCACCAGTTTCCGCCAATCGTGTAATATGGCAACTCGACCGCCGCTAAATACTTCCAGATATTCCTTTGGGCAGGATTTGTCACCATTGGCCAGGTAGCTGACCACACCCAGCGAACCATCCGGGAAGCGGAAATTCATCACCACGTTATCTTCACTGTATTTACCATTGTCTGGCAAGCCCTGTGTTGTCACTTCCACGGGATTTTCACCCGCCAGGAAGGTTAAAAAATCAATGAAATGGCATCCCTCGCCGATGATACGCCCGCCGCCCACTTCGGGATCGTTCAGCCAGTGATCCGCCGGAAGGATGTTAGCATTGACGCGGAAATGGGCGAACAGGGGTTCCTGTCGCTGGTCGATAAAGGCTTTTAAGCGCTTAGCCAGGGGGGCGAAGCGCCGGTTGAAGCCAAGGATCAACAGCGGCTGTTCTTCTTCCTGGAGAGCAGCGGTCACTTTGTCTAACTGGGCTTGATTAATGGCCAGCGGCTTTTCACAATAGACATGCTTGCCGGCGTCAAGGGCTGCTAGGATTTGAGGGGTGTGCAGGTGATGGCGGGTCAGGATGGCGACCATGTTGATGGCGGGGTCATCAAAGACCGCGTCCGGGTCGCTGGCAGCGAAACCGAAGCCATATTTACCCGCAGCATGCTGCGCGCTGGTACCCGATGCGGAGACAATGCCCACCGGGGCAATGCCGCCAGTTTTCTTAATCACTGGAAGGAAGGTGGCATTAGCATAATTGCCCGCTCCTAACACGCCCAGCGCAAGAATTTCACCGGGCTTGACGCGCACGGTCGGCGCGGCCAGGTTAGGCACCCGGTTATCCTGTGGGGGCTTCGTCCCACCGTAGGTCAGGAGGATGCCCAGGTAATCGTCCTCACCTGTGATCAATTCATAGGCTTGTTTTCCCTCTTCAATGGGAATGCGGTGTGTGATCAAAGGTGAAAGCGCCAGGCGGCCTTGCGCCAACAAGTCCAGGAAAGCTTCCATGTTGCGCGCTTCCGTCCAGCGCACATAGCCGATGGGATAATCCTGGCCTTTCTCTTCATACGCCTGGTCATAACGCCCCGGCCCATAGGAGCGAGAGACGATTAGGTCCAGTTCTTTCTCATAATAAACTGTGCGGGGGATTTCCAGGCCGACCGCGCCGACTGCGACGACCTTGGCTTTGTCGCGGGCGATTTCACCTGCCAGCTCAACAGGGTCATTGGATTCGGTTGAAGCGCAAATCACAACAGCATCGGCACCCCGGCCGCGGGAAAAGGCATCAACAGCTTCTACTGCCTGGTCACGGGAAACGGCTGTCGTGGCGCCCATTTGTTTTGCCAGCTCAACCCGCTGTGGATTCAGGTCAATCCCCAGAACCTCACACCCAGCAGCATTAGCAACGCCTACAGTCAATAATCCCAACAACCCCAGTCCAACAACGGCCACCTTGGCCCCCACCTGCACCTCAGCCAGGCGGAACCCCTGCATGGCGACCGCGCCCAGGGTGGTAAAGGCTGCCTGCTCAAAGTCCACCGAATTCGGGATGGGCACCATCAGGTTTTGGGGGACGGCTGCAAACTCGGCATGGACGGCGTGCCCGCCGCCCGCACACGCCACCCGATCCCCCGCGCGGAAACCTTTCAATCCGGGGCCGGTTTCCAGGATGGTGCCGGCAGAGGAATAACCCAGGGCCATGGGTTGGTCCAGACGGTTCAATGCCGCTTCCAGTGTGGTCAGGATGCCCTCACGCCACGCCTTATCCAATACCTGGCGAACCAAATCCGGGCGGGACTGTGCCTTGCCCAGCATGCCCTTCTTGGCGAATTCCACAACCATGCGCTCTGTGCCCGCAGAGACGAGGGAGGCTGCTGTCTGAATTAATGCAGTTCCGGGCCCCGGACGTGGAACGGGCACCTCTGCGACTTCACTTTCACCGGTTTTCATATTCTGGAGTAATTGTTTCATATGCGCCAACTTGTGTCTGAGTTCAGGGTTATTAGGATTATAGCGCAAACCGCGATTTAGCGTCATTATAATTACTCTATTACAAAGTTAGGGCTTTTCTTAATCAGAGATAACCATAGGACTATCGTCTGCAACGCCCCTACAAAAACAAAAAAGGCTGCGACGATTCGCAGCCTTGAATGTAATGCTAATTCTATAATGTTTATTCTTTACTTGACTTACTTTTTTCCGTTTTAGCTTCCGACTTGGTTTCGCTCTTGCTTTCTGTTTCCTTCTTGCCAGAGTCTTCTTTTTCTGAGCTATAGGATTGTCCGGAGGGTGAGCGGTTGTCGGTGGCATAGAAGCCTTTGCCCTTAAATACAATACCCACCGGCTGATAGACCTTACGCAGGGCAGGCTCTCCACATTCCGGGCAGACAATCAAGGGATCATCCGAGAATTTCTGATATTGATCAAATCGGATTCCACAATTTTCACATTGATAAGTATAGGTTGGCATAAAACACTTCTGACTTTCTTGGGTAACATCACAACGATTATAGTCCGCTTGATGACCGTTGGCAAGTCCGTATGGGCCCTTCTTATGGATTTCTAACACCTCGATAATCGGTTTTCGTAATAATTTTGCCTTTGGATGGGGATATTCTTCACTGGTATAATGCCAGCATGCGTAAGTTTTTGCTTGTTTTGTTGTTTTTAATAAGTTTTTCAGGGTTTCTACTGGTCTCTTGTGCTGCTGAACCCAGTGCTGTAGAGGAAACAGCCATGGAGACGCTGGAGGGGACGCTGCGCCCCTATCCCTCAGATACGCCTTCCCCCACCCCCTGGCCGACGGGATACAACTCCCCCACACCCTCGCCAACCATTACCCCAACTGCTACCCCCGTTTATTATGAAATTCTGCTTGGGGATGATATGTACAGTATCGCCTGGCGCTATGACGTCAGCCCCCAGGCGATCATGACCGCCAACCCCAGCGTCAACCCCAATGCCATGGTTGTGGGAGAAACGCTGGTCATCCCAATCACACCCATGCCGGAAACAACAGCGACAGCCACCGTAGACCTCTCACCGACAACAACCCCCATCTTCGGCAGCTTGAATGCGCCGGATTGTTATCGTGATGCTTTGAACGGGCTGTGGTGTTTTGTCCTGGTGGAAAACTCTCAGGAAGGGGCGGTGGAGAACCTGGCTGGGGTGGTTATTCTGGACGAGGGCGGCGAAACCCGCCAGGAAACAGCCATCCTGCCGTTGAACCTTCTGCCAGAAGGAGAGTCCTTACCTTTGATTGCCTATTTCCAGCCGCCCGTTTCAGATGAGTTTTCGGTCTCAGCTCAGGTTGACTTCTGGCTGCCCGTCATGCTGGATGATCAACGTTATCTGGAAGTAGACATCATTAATCAAAACGTGAGTTATTCAGAAGATAGAACAATAGCCACCATCACAGGGGAACTTCAACTTCCTGAAGATGACGCAGACGCCGAATATATTTGGGTCAGCGCCACAGCTTTTGACGCCGATGGGCATGTCTTGGGCGTGCGCCGTTGGGACCGGTTGGAACCCGTTTCAGCCGGCAGTAAACTACCATTTGAGTTAACGGTGTACAGCATGGGCGGAGAAATCGATCGGGTGGATGTTCTGGTCGAAGCAAGGACTGTGCAGGAACAAGGGGAGGAAGATTGAGATAATGGTTAATCAAAGCAAAACCTCCCCATTGCCCTGGGGAACGCGAACCTTCATTATGGGGATCATCAATGTGACACCGGATAGTTTTTCCGGGGATGGCTTGATTGGGGATGATCAATACGTAGAAGCGGCACTGCAGCAGGCGGAGGTCTTTCTTCGGGATGGCGCGGATATTCTCGATGTGGGCGGGGAGAGCACCCGGCCTGGGGCTGAGATGGTGAGTGAAGCGGAAGAGCTCGCCCGGGTCATCCCGGTGGTCGAAGCCTTGATAGATAAATTCCCTTCAGTGCGGCTTTCCATAGATACCTATAAAGCTGCGGTGGCGGCTGAAGCGCTGAAAGCTGGGGCACAATGGGTCAATGATATCTGGGGGCTTCGGGCTGATCCGGAACTGGCATCCGTCGTATCCGATTCTGAGTCGCCGGTGATCCTGATGCATAATCGGTTGTCCCCTGGCAGCACCGAGCTTCGCTCCCGTTTGGGGGGGCGCTATATCGGTTCAGAATACGAGGACTTGATTGGGGAGATAAAGGAAGAATTGATGCAGAGCGTGCACCTTGCGCATCAAAGTGGGGTTTCTGATGAACGCATCATCCTGGATCCGGGCATTGGCTTTGGCAAGACCGTCTCACAAAACTTGGAACTCTTGGATCGTTTGGATGAGATCAAGCAACTGGGGTATCCCTTGCTGGTGGGACCGTCCCGAAAATCTTTTATTGGCTATACCCTGGACCTGCCGCCTGATGAGCGGGTTGAGGGTACCGCCGCAGCCGTGGCCTTATGCATTGACCGTGGTGCAGATATCGTCCGTGTGCATGATGTGGGGGTGATGGCGCGTGTGGCGCGCATGGCGGATGCCATTGTTCGCCGCTGAAGAAGCCCACCGAGAGGGGAAAATTAATCCATTAATTGGTGAACGTTGTGAATCGCTTGATCCAAATCTGTCCCCAGAAAGATCCCATCCAGGTCATTTCTAGCTTTCTCGTTTTCATTGAAATAACGTCCTCCGAAACCCAGCTTGGGTTGGGAGGGGATTTTATCTAATGCAGCTTGCATTTTAATAAGGGGGCGCGCTGTGCGTTCAAAGCCGGCAGACAGGATGATCATATCCGGTTCGACATCCCCTGCATAAGCCACAAGGTCATCAACGGGCAGGTCGGCGCCCAAAAATTCCACCTGATAGCCTTCGCGCCTGAGGAGTACAGACAACATCAGCGGCGCAATTTCATGAAATTCCTCGGGTGCGCAGCCGATCAACAACTTCGGTGCGCTGCTGTAAACTGGGAAAGCTTGCAGCAAGTTCATCAGTATGCCTCGGATGAAAGCTGAGGCGAAATGTTCGGTGGCAATGCGAATATCCCCCCGATACCAGGCATCGCCTATCTCATATAGGCAGGGTTGAAAGACTTCAAAGAAAATCGTTTTCAGGTCAAAGACAGCTTGGACAGCGTCCACAACCCGCTTGGCGTTGGCCTCATCATGATCAACCAAGACTTTATAAAGTTGGTCTGCGTAGGCTTTTGGTGGGAATTGGGGCTTCTTTGAGGGCTCAGGAGGGATCACGGAGGGGAGTGCCTCAGGCCAGATGCCGTTCTCGCGCATGTTCTGGTATTCCCGCACGGCATTGCTGATGGTCAGGTCGTTTTCCAGCCGGTGGGTGATCCAACGGATGATCTCGATATCTCGCTCTGAGTAGAGACGGTAGTTATTATCCTGCCGATCCGGCTCGATCAGCTCATACCGGCGCTCCCAAGCGCGCAGCGTAACCGGTTTCACGCCCGTGCGTTCGCTGACGGCTTTGATATTGTATTTGGGTTCTCCTGAATATTCCGCAATTGAAACCATAACATGTCCCTATTCGGTTTTTCGATATTATACTCATTTTACCGTGATTCCCAGCCGCTGGCTGTGAACAATTCTTCTAAAAATACCAGGCGTTCACCCTCCGTCATCGGCCTTGGCTGGGCATAATCTTCCAGCATGGCGGTCAGCAGCTCTGTGCTCAGGTGATGTCCGTCATAGAATGTATGCCGCTGGATGATCTCCCAACGGGTTTGAATGATCAGGTCTCCGTAATTATCAATAATTCCCATTTGATCAAAGAACAAATTCCCCAAACCGTAGTCAATAAACGCGCCCTGATTAAATGCCATGCTTTTAGGACGGTGGGCCTGGCTGCCGTTGATGATCACCGCGCCAGCCTCTGCCATCAAGCCAAAATCACGGATATGGTGTTCCGCAGGGAAGTTGTAATAATCTTCGAAATATTGAAATGTGGCAATAGGCAGGTAGCCTTCGGCCTTTAGACGTGTGATCTCTTCTGCCATCCATTGATAATCGCCGCAGGGCGCGGCCCCGCCGCGTTCCCCGGTCGCCCAAGCGTAATCCGGACCGGAGGCGTTGCAGCCGATAAAGGCAAGTTGGTTGCCGTTGTGCGAGATCAGCAGGGGCGTCTTGGCATCTTCCAGGTTCAGCCCGCCGCCGAAATAATCCATCCCATGGTTCTCATATAGCTCCAATGAGAAAGGCACGACATCCACCCCATAGACATACCAGGAGTCATTGTTGTGATTTCCCGTCAGTTCAATGATGTCCGCCCCCACATAGTCAAATAATTCAATGTAGTCAGGGTTGCTGCAAAAGAATAACAATCTGGATCCGGGGTCAGGAAAAGGACAATCTTCGTAAAATGAGACTTCATTGCTGATGTGGGTCAGGTCGGCCTCCGATAGCCAGTGGACGATCTCCTCGCCGGGATAAGTCACACCATTCATCTCCATGCGATAGGCGGTGGCCCTGACCAGGGCTGTCACACCGGTCATAACCAGTGTGGTCATCTTATCGGGATCGCGATTGGTGTTCGGCAGTGCGCTCAGGAGCCTTTCTATCTCAGTTTGTGATGCCCTGCGGTCAGTGTTTTCCTTTTGGATCAAATCATAGGAAAATGAAAATGGATATTCTTCAGGCGAAAATGCTTTGAATAGGGGGGATAGGCCATCAATGCTGATCACTTTCAGCCTCGGATCGAGGGCGTCAAAGGGGAGGATGGCCCAGGCATTTTCTTCCCATAACCGATCCGTTTCAGGGACATCTTGATAGAAGCTAATTGCAAAGCGATCGGGGGTACCCCAGCGGATTTCTAAGGCGTCTTTGAGAACTTTGGGGACAAAGAGCCTCCCCACCTGGCTGAGGGTTTCCTCCTGATCCCCATGCCAAAAGGCTTGCAGGGCTGATAATTCAATATCGTCTCGCAGGGTGGGGAAGGGCGCAGCCAGCGCATAGACCCAAGTGGCGGAGCCCAGGGTTCTGCCATCCGGCGCTTGGGATCTTTCTCCCAACCAAAGCGCAGCCTTAGCCTCATCCCCCAGGACAATGGTGTTGGTTTCTTCAAGGTTGATCATCCCATCGGGAAGTGAGCCATCGAGATACAGGCTGAGCGGCTGGGGTGTTGATGAGGGGCTGGCCGAGGGTGAGGCTGTCGTCAATGTCTCATCGGACGTGGAGGCGGTAAAGACTTGTGTGTCAATCTGCTTGGTGCAAGCAATAAGGGACAAGATCAGCATCCCCATGACTCCCAGGAACAGGTGCTTTCCGATCTTATCAAGAGTTGTGGTATTGCTTAGCATCAATGGTTCTCCTTATCGGCGATATCGCAGATTATATCAGTATGTGGTCGTTGTGACCTGAGTTGGCATCGTTTAAATCATTGACTCCCCTGATCGGACTCGCGATGATACAGGGGAGTTGTTTGATGATATTTTTGGTTTTCTTTAATAATTAAATTTTTAGTAGTGAACTTGTCGCGGCAGAACTTTCGCTTGTTCAATCCAATCCGCTACCTGGCGTTGGGAAGGAAGCTGACGAACCAGGTGCTTCATGTCGTTGACTTGGACAAGTTTGGCATATAAATTCGCCGGATTGCGCTGTGCAAGTTCAACCACCGTATCTACGCCGGCTTCTTCCAGGAGGTCGGAATATTCCTCAGCAACCCCTTTGATCCTATGCAGGTCTGCGTGATTGACCCATTCGAGGATCAGGTTCTTGCTGATGCCGGTCTTATGTGCGATCTCCTCCCGTCCTTTGGGTGTTGAGCCTTGTTTGAGCAGCTTATTGGTTGTCGTGATGCCAATAGCGGTCAGCCGCTGTGTGTAGTAAGGCCCAATTCCTTCAACGTCGATAATCTTTGCCATTTGTGTCTCCTTTTAGCTATGAGCTGTTGAATAAGAAAGACTCATCTTGTGATGTGCAGTGATGTCAAGAGAAATGTTCAGGAGCGTGTACACCTATGATTATATATTAATATTACTTATTTTGACAGTTCATATCCAGATTGATATGGATTTTGAGGGGACGGTATAATGGAGGGGTTATGCAAATTCAACGACGTAAAATCAACCTTCATATTATTCTGTTTACCCTTTCCCGCACCATTGTCAATACCAGCTATCGTATGGTGTATCCTTTCCTGCCCGTTTTTGCACAGGGTTTGGGTGTTGACCCAGCCTCCTTAGGGATGGCGCTGTCTATTCGTTCCTTTTTGGGTATCTTCGGCCCATTTCTGGCGACTGTGGCAGATACCCATAACCGCAAAACCGGCATCCTGTTAGGATTGGGCTTGTTTACTCTGGGCAGCGGCCTGGTCATCCTCTGGCCGGTGTTTTGGGTCTTTATCCTGGGTGCAAGCCTGGTTATCTTGGGAAACGGCGTCTTCATTCCATCTATCAACGCCTATCTGGGCGACCATATCCCCTACGAAAAACGGGGCCGGGTTCTGGCCATTACCGAGGTGAGCTGGGCGCTGGCCTTCATTTTGGGCATCCCTGCCGTGCGAAGCCTCTTGGAAACGTATTCCTGGTTGACGCCATTTATCCTATTTACCTTATTTGGGGTGACGCTTTTCATCATCCTAGCTGTGTTATTGCCCCGTCAAAAGGTTGTGCAAACAAAAGAAAATACGCTCTGGCGTAATTTGGGCCGAATCCTGCGCACCTGGCCTGCCCTGGCCGGCTTGCTGACAGGGATTCTTTTTACGGCCGCTAATGAGGTTGTTAATCTGATCTTCGGGTTGTGGATTGAAGGGCAGTTCGGTTTGGACTTTACGGCCTTAACAGCCGCTTCTATTGTCATCGGACTGTCAGAGCTTGGCGGTGAAGGGGTGACCGGCCTTTGGCTGGATGCGGTGGGAAAACGCAGGATGATCTGGATTTTCCTGGGGATTAACAGCGTAGCAGCCCTTTTGCTTCCGCTGACAAATGGCAGCTTGGGCTGGGCGATGGCTGGGTTGGGCGCATTTTACATCACCTTTGAGATTGTTTTTGTTAGCGCTTTGACTTTAATGAGCGAAGTGGTTCCAGAGGCTCGGGCAACCATACTGGCCGCTACCGTGGCTGGATTCCAGTTGGGGCGCATGTTCGGTGACCTGATCGCACCGGGATTGTTCGGAATCAGTTTCTGGGCCTCATGTTTGACCGCAGTCGGGTTGAACCTTCTTGCAGGCCTTCTGCTGACCCAGGTGCGCATTAATCGGCGCGGGAATGCGATTCAGAATTGAAATGGGATTGTGGGGAAATGGACTTACATGTTATTTGCTGATGGTCACGCGCCAATCGGGGCCATGCTTGATTTGGTATTCTCCACTGAAGCTGCCCTGATTGACCGCTACACCAATCCGCATTAACTCGTTATTATATAAGATCACATCCCCTTTTTCTGAGAAGCCGAAAGATTTTTGGAAGCATACGGCTTGTGAAAAGATGCTTTCACCTTCGTGACGGATGGTAAGAAGAACTTTGTCGCCGTAATCAAAGCCCGAATCCAAAAAATCGCGGGTGGGGATGTTGGTCCACATATTGCCGAAGTGGGGGTCGTCAATCTCGATGATGCCTTTGACCTCTCCCTCCCCAAATTGGGGTGCGTGGATGGGATGGAGGACAATGTCTTCCAGGGGGTATTTCTGTCCAACCTCTTCATAGGTGATTTGCCCGCTGGCTAGTTTGGCAGCACAGTAAGAGAACAAGTCTCTGCCGTGAAACACGCCAACATCTTCTGTGTTTTTACCTTTCAAACGGTTGGTGGTTTCATCAATTTCCCGGACTTCTTCAATGCCTGTCCAGTGTTTAAGGTGGGTCAGAGAACCGTTATCCGGCGTAACCACAAAGTAGCCATCCGATGTTTTAGCGACGCAGGCGCGCCTTCGCGTACCAACGCCGGGATCTACCACAGATACGAAGATGGTGCCCTTCGGCCAAAAGGCCATGGATTGATACAGCCGGTAAGACGCACTCCAGGTGTCAAACTTGGGAAGCTCATGGGTGCCGTCGATAATCTCCAATTCGCGATCCACACTTTTCACAACGCCGTACATGGCACAAACCGCGCCTTCTTTATAGCTGAAATCAGTTTGGAACACGAGAATCGGCTTCATGAGGTAGCTCCTAGATAAATGGATTGTAAAAACGGCTGTGATTGATAAAAATTGAAACGCTGATGGTGCCCAAAAAGATCAGCGCGGAGACCACAATGGCAACATAGTCACGTCGGTTAAATTTACGGGCCGTGTACCAGGTGCGCGTTTTGCCTTTGCCAAAACCGCGCAAGTCCATGGCGTTGCTGATCAACTCGATCCTATCCAGCGACGAGAAAATGAGGGGAATGACGATCATCAAAGCGTTCTTAAAGCGGTGGGTCAGTTTTGCTTTTCGAGAAAGGTCCAATCCCCGGGCTTGCTGCGCCTGGCTGATGTCGCGGTAATCCCGCTGCATATCCGGGAAATAGCGCAGTGTCAGTGAAACAGCGTAGGCCGCTTTGTAATGAACGCCGATCCGGTTCAAGGAGGAGGCGAATTCGCTGGGATTGGTGGTCAGCAGAAAGAGGATCCCCAATGGGATGACGGAAAAATATTTAAATATCTTGGTGATCATATACAGCACCTGTTCCTGGGTGAGGTCGTATTTTCCGGGCAGAGGCCCGATAACGTTTCGGGAGCCCAGCAATTCCACGCCCATTTCAGGGGCAAACAGAAACGAAATGACGGCATTGGTCAACACAAAAATCAATACGTATAAAATCATCAATCGGATTCGAGAGAATTTGATTTTTGAGATGATCATCATGACAATTGAAAAAGCCATGACCAGAAGAATCACTCGGATATCATAGGAATACATTACCGCAAAGGTCAGAAACAGAAAGCAAATCAACTTGGTCAGACCCGAGAGGCGGTGGATGGGGGTGCTTAGGCGATCGTATGAAAAGAGTTTGATTTTATTATTCATCTGTTCTTGATCCTCCTTTCATAATCAATGAAGTTTTGCACAAAGCGGGTACCATCTTGGATCCCGGCCATCTGCGCCAGGGTATACAGAGACGTTTCTTTGAGATTGGCTTTTTGGATGACCTGCTCGTCTGTCAAAACAACGGATGCGGCTGTATCCGCTACAATCCGGCCTTCCGCCAGGACGATAGCCCGAGGTGTATATTCCAGCATGAGGTGCATATCATGGGTGATCAGAATAATGGTGACCCCCATTTTATTCAACTCCACCAGGAATTCCATAATTTCGGTGTAATGGCGGAAGTCCTGCCCAGCGGTGGGCTCGTCTAAGATCAAGATCTTAGGGCCAAGGGCGAGGATGGAAGCAATCGTGACACGTTTTTTCTGTCCATAGCTTAGGGCTGAAATCGGCCAGGATTTGAAGGGCGTCAACCCACAAATTTTCAGGACCTTCTCAACCTTTTCTTCAATTTCTTCCTCTGGGACATCCCGGAAACGGAGTCCTAAAGCGACCTCGTCATAAATCATAGGCTTGGAGATCATTTGGTTGGGGTTTTGCAATACCACCCCCACAATCTCAGCCCTTTCTTTGATGGTTTTGTCTTTGATATCCTCATCGTAAAAGCGGATTACCCCGGTATCTTGTTTTTCAAAACCGCACAGCAATTTGGATAGCGTCGATTTGCCAGCGCCATTCTTTCCCACCAAAGATAACATTTCGCCTTCCCGAATATCAATATTAATATCCTCAAGGACATTTCGCTCACCATCATAAGAGAAATTGACGTCTTCCATATTTAATATCATTGGACGGGGAGGCCTTTTTGGCGGAGGTTGGATCTTGGCTTGCCATTCCGTCAATTCGTTATGAATGTCATTAGCTTTCAAGGTTGTGATATATCCTGGTTTTATTTCGCTGTTGACTTCGACACCGGCGTACTTCAACGCGGTGACATATAAGGGCTCACGAATGCCTGTATTGATCAGGATATCTGAGGAGACCAGATCGTGGGCATTCGAATCTGCAATGATCCGGCCTTCACGAATGACCAGGATACGGTCCACATATCTGTGTAGCACATCCTCAAGACGATGTTCAATAATGATGACGGTTTTATCTGCGTTGTTATGAATATCATCAATGATTTCGATGGCTGTTTTTCCAGTCGCGGGGTCCAGGTTGGCCAGGGGTTCATCAAACAGCAGGATATCCACATCGTTGACCATCACGCCCGCCAGGGAGGTGCGCTGTTTTTGACCGCCGGAAAGCTCAAAAGGCGATAAATCCAACTGGTGGTCGATATCAACCATCTCTGCCACTTTTCTGACCCTTTGATGCATTTTCCTATAAGTGACATTGTCATTTTCAAGGGCAAAAGCGATGTCCTCGCCGGCGGTCAAGCCAACAAACTGGCCGTCCAAATCTTGTAAGACGGTGCCAACCCATTTTGACAATTCAAAGATATTCTTTTTTGTTGTTTCTTCACCTTTGATACACAGACTCCCCTTCATTTCACCTTTATAGGCGAAAGGAATTAGCCCATTGATGCAATATCCCAGGGTGCTTTTCCCGCTGCCGCTGGGCCCAACGATAAGAATTTTTTCACCAGGGTAGATTCGAAGGTTAATATCATGCAAGGTGGGTTCGGCCTGGCTGTAGTATTGGAATGAAAAATTATTAAATTCAATGATTGCTTGTTTGCTCATCAAGTATTAGCTATGGATATTGGATTGACAAAATATTGTACCTAATTTTCCGGATAAATTTCATTTTTATTGAATTTGTCATAGAGGAAAGCATGCACAACGAGAAAGGGCTGCCACCTGTGTGATGACAGCCCAGTCTTTTTAATACAAAGACCACTGTTGGAAGATACTAGCCTTCCTTCTTGAGGCTGCCTTTCTTGGTCCGGGTCGCTGCGTAAGCGATCAATAATAAGGTGCCGATCACGCCTGCGCTGATGATATTCATAATAGCAGCGGTGATCCCTTGTGTGAAGACGTAATTCACCGGTTCCTGGTAGATCAGGATGTCCAGCACAGGTGCGACCACAACCCAAGCGAGGGCATTGCCGATGATCTGAATCAGGTTGAAGGTGAGAATACCCTTCCCTTTGAGTTCGCCCATCTCAACTTTGGTGCGGTTGAAGGCGAAGCCGAAAACGAAGCCGGCGACACCGCTGGCGATCACCCACGACCACCAGGGGGAGCCGTATTGAACGGCATCACTGAGTGCGTGGCCGATGAATTGGATCAGTGCGCCTGCGATGGGGCCAAAGAGGGTGGCGAAGAAGGCGCCCAATCCATAGGCGGTTTGGAAGCTGGTCTCCGGGATGGGCGAGGGGACCTTGACATACATGAACAGCAATGTGAACAATGCTGCGCCAATGCCAATGGCGACAATCGTGCGTGTGTTAATTTTGAACAAGCCCTTCATGATAACTCCTTATGAACTGTGGTTTGTGTTAATTTTTTCAACGTGTTTGAATAAACAAATAAACGAATACCTGACCTTCTTACTTCTAACATGGAAATCTCAATTTCACTTTATCGATATGCCCTCCTTTCATTTCTATGTTTGTGTATTAAGCAATAAAAATCAATATGACTCACTTCGATTTTATATGACGCCTTTATATGTGTCAACACAAAAGCGCAAATAGAGTTACGAGACTCCTTCGGAGGATTATTTCTATGTGAAACTGATATAATTTTAGGCATGATCATTCATTCGTTAATGTTAATAATCATGAGGAGGAAAAATGGACCCCTTTGTTATCCCCAATATCCCCTGGGAAGAGCGTCCGGCGGATTGTTCGACTGTGGTATGGCGGTATTCCCAAAACCCGATCATCCCCCGGGATTTGATCCCATCTTCCAACAGCATCTTCAACAGCGCTGTTGTGCCTTTTGAGGATAAGTTCGCCGGTGTTTTCCGCTGCGATAATAAGAAACGAGAGATGAATATCCACCGCGGTTTCAGCGAGAGCGGCATTGATTGGGAGCTTGAGAACGACCCCATTGACTGGCAATATGCCGATCCGGAATTGAGCAGCTTTCAATACCGCTACGACCCGCGAGTGTTATGGCTGGAGGACCGCTATTACGTCACCTGGTGCAATGGGTATCACGGCCCGACCATCGGCATCGGTTATACCTTTGATTTCAAGGAATTCACCTTCCTTGAAAATGGGCTGCTGCCCTTCAACCGCAACGGTGTGCTGTTCCCCCGCAAGATCAATGGCAAATACGTCATGCTCAGCCGCCCCAGCGACAATGGACACACCCCATTTGGGGATATCTTCCTCAGCCAAAGCCCCGATATGGTGCATTGGGGGGAACACCGTTATGTGATGGGTGTGGCCGGCGGCTGGCAGAGCACCAAAATTGGCGCAGGCCCCGTCCCGATTGAGACGCCGGAGGGTTGGCTGATGTTCTACCACGGTGTGCTGACCTCGTGCAACGGCTTTGTCTACAGCTTCGGCGCTGCGCTGCTGGATTTGGAGGAGCCCTGGAAGGTGATCTCCCGCGGGGAGCCGTATTTGCTCTCGCCGCAGAAATACTATGAGAACGTGGGCGATGTACCCAATGTAGCGTTCCCCTGCGCGGCGCTGTATGACCAGGCCAGCGGCCGGATCGCAATCTATTACGGCGGTGCGGACACGGTCACTGCGCTGGCGTTCTGCAAGATGGATGAGGTGTTGGACTGGCTGAAGGACAATACGATGGTGTGATTCGTGGGGGGGGGTGCTTTCTCATGGATTATTTTTCATTATGGTGGGTTGAGCGATTCAACCCACCCTACTTCTGGAGTGGTTGAAAGCGAACTCGAAGGTGTAAGATGAGTCGTAGTGGGTTGCTAACTCACCAAAATTTCCTCTTCTCCCTCAAATCGCTACGTCACCACTTTCATGATGACAAAGGGGTGGTGGGCAGAAAAGCGCTGCCCACCCTACTTCTTTCAATGATTTAAGGAATCATTCAAGGCTAAAATACTTTAGGAATAATTCTTCCGGCAATTTTTCTCCTGTTTCTGTCAGGCCGACCGATTTGGCCTTGCTTATCGGGTTGGTTATATATCCTTTCTCGTGCAGACGGTTCATCGCGTCCCAATCCAGGCTTTTCCAAGCCCGTGTCGAGCCGCCATCATCAAACCGATTGAGATAAAGAAGCGCCAGCACGAATTCATCAACTTTTTCCTGATCGTATGCTATATCAATCCTCCTGTTTATTGGCCCAATATTGTCTTCATCCCGCAGCGTAAGTTTTCTCCAGCAATGCAAGGCTGACCTCATCGGGCGACCGATACCCAAGCGGCCCCGCCGGGCATTTGCTCAATTGCAAGGCGATATTCACCTCAGGTACTACAATGTCATTACACAGGTAAACCTCGATCTGATATTTATAATCATTCATCGTTCCTAACACACTTCTGCTGTGAGTCTTGGCGTAGATCACCTCGTCCATCTGGGTCAGTTCCGTTTCAATCCAGGCCTTTTCGGCGTGTAAAAGTTCAAGCAGAAAGGTGAGGTAATGTTTAAGATGGCGGTTTAGGACATGGCTTTCTTTCGCTGGCGTGATCACTGCCAGGCGGGAGCGCTCGCTCACAAACAACAAAATCTGGCGATGGCCAATGTGCAATAGGTTGGCGTACCAATTACCCAGGGCTGTTGTGTGTTCGGTCACTGGCGGATCGGCCGGCAGGGTTGCGCGTTTCCGCAGTTTTGATGTGCAGCATAGAGCATACATTTTTCCCAGCTCCTTTTTCGGCAGCCTGGTTAAGATTAACATTCTAATCTTGTTTACGCCAAGAGAATGAACCACTCATCTCCATATTAGTAGTGGTTATTAATCCACCGTAGAGACGTGGTATACAACGTCTCTACGAAGGTAAATATCAATCCGCTTTTTTCAAGAAAGCCAATGTCCGCTCCCAGGCCAATTCAGCCGCGTCTGCGTCATAAGCATCTGGCCGGCTGGGTTCGAAAAACCAGTGGCAGGTGCCGGGATAGATGTGCTTGGTAAAAGGTCGTCCTGCTTTTTGGAGGGCTTGAACCATAGCTTCGACATTCTCACGGGATTCGTAGATATCCTTCTCAGCAAAGTGGCACAAATACGAGGCGCGGGATTGGCTGTAATCCCCGTCCCGAGTGCCGTAGAAAACGACGACTTTACGGATGTGTTCCGGGTCGGCATTTGATCGTTCCAGGGCATACCAGACGCCGAGGGAAAACGCGATCAGAGTCACGCCCTGGTTTTTGTGATCATGGTTGTCGCTGAGCCAAAGGGTTGCATCAGCCACATCCTGCAAATTCTGTTCGTAGCGGGAATCCGATTCATCCCTCAAGGTTTCCGCCTCCGGGATGGTTGAGGCCGTCTTGCCGTGATAGAGGTCCAATGCCAGGGCAGTAAAACCCTCATCCGACAAACGGTCGGTAAATGCTTTGATGTCTTCATTCAATCCCCACCAGGGGTGGAGAACCAGTACGGGAGCGCCCTCGCCGTTCGGTTGGAGCTTAAAGTAACCCTCAGGTTGTTGTTTGCTCATATTGTCATCCTTTTGAGTATAGGTTTATATTATTATTTTGACCAATTTTATATGAATATCAAGATCGATTTATTAATATTGATGCCACTAGCGAGATTTTCTGTACAATAAAAAGAGCACTTTCCGTCTGGAAAGTGCTCAAAATTCTCAATGTTCTTATAACTGACTCAGGCAACCATCGCCGGACGGAACTTATACCCATAAACCAACAGCCCGCGATCATCGCCATCTGAGCGCAGCTTGCGCGTCACCATCTCGACGGGCATGCCAATTTGGACGTCCTGATCCCCCAGGTCGGTCAGTTGAGCGGTCACGACCGGTCCCTCTTCCAGTTTGACCAGCGCCACGGTATAGGGCGCCTGCTCATGAAAGCCGGCGGGTGCGTTGACCATGCGGGTAAAGGAATACACTTCACCTTTGCCGCTGAAGGCATAGGCTGTCTTGGCTTCACCGCCGCACTCCGGGCAGACGTCCCGCGGCGGGAAGATCTTGGCCTGGCAGTGGGGGCATTCTTCGCCCACGAGGGCGTAACGCTGTTTTCTAATGCGCCAATGGCGTGGTACTTCCATGTTTCAAACTCCTTAATCGGTGCTTCATCAGCCTATCAGGCTGTCATACTTTTGCTTCGTAATGATGAGTTTACCGAAAAGCGACTCTCAGAAACTATCAAATTACAGAGAGAGTTGTATTTTGCAACCTTTGTACAGCCTGAGGAGCTTTGACTGTGATTTTGACATGTATTCCCAATAAAAAACTCAATTTCAACGGCTAATTAATGATATGATTTGGAAAACGCCAAAGCGATTCTTAATCAGGAGGTGCGTTTCCTATGTCTATCTTCTTACTGGATGACACCTTACAAGTGGATATCTTCTATGAATGTGAAGATCATGATCTGGAAGACAACGTCTGTATTTCAATCATTGAACGCTGCCCGCCTGAAGAGCAGCTCCTGCGCGCGGGTGAAACCTATCTGTTCCTCACGCCCGATGAGGCGCGCCAGTTGGGCCAGGCGCTGATAGAAGCCGCAGACCATAGCAAATCCAATGAAGGACACTGAGGAGAATAAATATTGAGTAAACTGACGCAAGAAGCGGTCCGCTGGGCGATGCTGGCCGCCCAGGGCTTAGCCTCCCCGCCGGAATCACCAGCGACCAAGGAAGATATCCTGCCCATTATCCGTAAAATGGGCCATCTGCAGATCGACACCATCCGCGCCGTGCGCCGCAGCCATCACCTGGTGCTGTGGAGCCGGCTGGGGAGTCATTACAATCCCGACTGGGTGTATCAGATCCATGCACAGGGAGATTTGTTTGAATATTACGCCCACGCCCTGTGTTATCTGCCCATTGAGGATTACGCCATATTCCGCGGGATGATGCTCTATGACCAGCGCACCGGCAACCATTGGCAGGACTGGGCGGAAAAGCACCCGGAAGTCGTCTCCCGTGTCCGAGACGTCATCATGGAACGCGGCCCGGTCTGCTCTGCTGATTTTGACTCTGAGACGATTTCCACGGGCTGGGGCGATGTCAAGGCTGAGAAGTTAGCCTTATCCCGGATGTTCTCGTCAGGGGATTTGATGGTGCCTTATCGAAAGAACTTTCACCGTTATTATGACCTGCGGGAGCGCGTCCTGCCGGATTGGGACGATCATCAGGCGCTGGATTTTGAGTCCGCCCGCAAGGCTTTGTTATTGAAGACCGTTTCCGCCCTGGGGGTTGCCCGGGAGGATTGGGTTGCGCCTTATTATTACTTCCCGAAAACCGGCTTGCCTGAAGTTTTAGTCGAGTTAGCCGCGGAAGGAAGACTTGAGCCCGTTGAAGTAGAAGGGTGGGAGCTTCCTGCTTATGTCCATGTGGATCAGCTTGACCTGGTGGAAGCAGCCGCAGAGGGTGGATTGAAGCCGTCCTACACGACCCTGCTTTCGCCCTTTGACCCGCTGGTCTCGGATCGTGACCGCGCCAGGGATCTTTTTGACTTTGATTACAAAATGGAATCCTTTACGCCCGTCAAAGATCGGCAATATGGCTATTTCTGTTTGCCCATTCTGCATGAGGGGCACCTGGTGGGGCGGCTGGACCCCAAAGCGCACCGCAAGCAGAAACGCATGGAGATCAAAGCTATCTATCTGGAGCCAGATGTGTCCGTTGACGATGATTTGGTGAACGCCTTTAAAGATACGCTGGCGGAGTTTACCGCCTGGCACGGGATGGAAGAGCTGGTTATCACCGAGACTCACCCACCAGAGCTGAGGGAGGCGTTGTTGTGACAATCCAACCGGGGTTCACCCTGTGCTTTTTGTTGCACGGCGATCAGGTGCTGATGCTGCACCGCCGTTTTCCGCCCAACCAGGGGTTGTGGAATGGGGTGGGCGGCCACATTGAACCCGGGGAGACGCCGCGGGAAGCGGCGGTACGGGAGATCGCGGAGGAGACAGGGTATCAGGTGGATGCTCCTCAGTTTGCTGGCTTACTCACCTGGGATGGCTTTGAGATTCCCCCGGGCGCGATTGCCATCTTCACTGCTGAAGTAGATGACACAGGCTTCGTCACCAACCATGAGGGCGTGCTGGCCTGGCAGCCCCGGGATTGGGCCTGCACTGCATCGGAGGTGGTGGATAACATCCATGTGTTCCTGCCGAAAATTCTAGCTGGCGAACCGCCCTTGCACTATCATTTCAGCTATCGGGATGGGATGCGGATCAAGGATAGCATCCTGCCCCTTGATGAGGAAGTTGATGTGGATAGGCCGTATGAATTGCGTTGGGAGGTCTTTGAGGAACAGTGGGGGGATGACCTGCTCAGTTTTGATAAAGAGCGCCTGCAGCTGGATGTCGTGGAAGACTTTATTGCGCACCAAACTTACTGGGGGCAGGGCCGGTCGCGAGAGGTGATTGAGCGATCCATTCAAAACTCGATCTGCCTGGGGATTTATCAGAAGGGGCGACAGGTGGCCTTCGCACGGCTTGTGACGGATCAGGCGACCTTCGCCTGGTTGTGTGATGTCATTGTGGATGAAAGCCAGCGGGGGAAGGGGTTAGGGAAGTGGTTGGTGGATGCGGTTTGTCGATACTGCGATTTTCACGATATTAAGAACACCCTGCTGGCCAGCCGAGACGCACAAGGGCTGTATGCGAAGTATGGTGGATTTGAATATCTGGATAACCCCGGCAAATGGATGTCCCGCTCTCCCAAAGAATGAAATGTAGGTCATCTGTGGCGGCTCTGCTGCCCAGGTGACACAAATGGTGATTGATTAATGTCACGCAGGTTCAGTAGCTTCGCTCCCGAACCATGCATGACCTACTAAAATTGGTGTTGTTTTTCAAATTATTTAATATAAAAAGGTTATGATTTAGGCCATAATCATAAAAAATCGAAAAGTCAGGGATTAAATATAATGTCTTAAGGAGAAGAAGTGATGGAATTCCAACGCGATCCATATTCGATCAGCACCGAGAAACAGAAGCTTCAGCTTGATGTGATCCACCGCTATTTAACAAAAGAAGCATACTGGACCACTGGGCGGACTCGGGCCATGACGGAAAAGACCATCCAGCATTCGTTGTGTTTTGGCGTCTATCACCAAGAACAACAGGTGGGGTTTGCCCGTGTGGTGACGGACTATACGATTTTCGCCTACCTTTGTGATGTCTTCATCCTCACGGATTATCAGGGTCAGGGTTTGGGTAAATGGTTAACGGAGGTCATCCTGGACGTTCTGGATCAAGAAGGGGTGCGATGGACAATGCTGGCGACGAGAGATGCCCATGAACTCTATGAGGATTACGGCGGTTTCCAAAAGCTGCATCTGCCGGAGAAGTGGATGGGACGGGTCAATCCTCGCCTTTTGCGCAGCTCCGGGCAGCCCTACACCGTCCCTGGGGATGGGATGTAGAAAAATTGGTATTAGGATATGAGGTATTAGGGAATTAGGATGGGAACCTTCGTGTTTTGAAGTTCCTGGTTGAAAGTGGTTTTAAAGAGGGATTAATATCATTTTTTTAAACATGAAAATGGAATAATATCCTAAAATAAAGATAAGGGACCTCCACGGCAAAAAGAGGGGAGTGAGAGTCCTTGTGATGAACAAACTTTTGTTTGCTCTTAGATTGACCAACAAGTGATAAAGGATGTGTGTTGTGAAAACCATCGTTGCGGGTGCTATCGGTGAGTGCGTCCATGTCGCCGGTTTGATCAATTTTCTTCGGCTGGCGGAGCAGGCTGGCTGGCGAGCGGTGTTCCTTGGGCCTGCCGTCTCCATTGACAAGGTGATTGCCGCCGCACGCCGGGAAAAAGCGGATCTGGTGGGCGTGTCCTACCGCCTGACACCGGAAACCGGGGAGCGTCTGCTGGGTGAGTTCGCGGAAGCGGCGGATGAACTCCGACAGCATGGCGTCCGCTTTGCGTTTGGCGGTACACCGCCGGTGGCGGAACGCGCCAAAGCGATAGGCTTCTTTGAAGCGGTCTTTGATGGGACTGAAAACATGGAGGAGATCCTGGCTTACTTGCGCGGGCAGGAAACCGGCGCTTTGGATGAATCAGACATTCCCCAAACCACGGTTGAGCGCATCCAATGGAAAAGGCCATACCCCATCCTGCGGCATCATTATGGTCAACCGACCATGAAAACAACACTCAAGGGAATTCAAACAATAGCAGAAGCGCGGGCATTGGATGTGATCTCCCTGGGAATTGATCAGGAAGCTCAGGAGAATTTTTTTCACCCCGAAAGGCAGAATAAACGCCGCACAGGGGCGGGCGGCGTGCCAGTGCGTTCGCCTGAAGATTACCGAGCGCTGTATGAAGCCAGCCGGACGGGGAATTATCCTTTATTGCGCTCCTATTCCGGAACGGATGATTTTCTTAAGTTGGCGCAGATGTATCAGGAGACGATCAACATCGCCTGGTGCGCCATTCCCATCTTCTGGTTCAACCAGATGGATGGGCGTGGCCCTTGGGGGTTGGAGGACAGCATCCGGAAACATCAAGAAGTGATGACATGGTATGGGCAGCATGACATCCCGGTGGAGTTGAATGAACCCCATCATTGGGGCATGCGTGACGCGCCGGATGTGGTTTTTGTGGTTTCTGCTTATCTCTCTGCTTATAATGCAAAAGCCTTTGGCGTGCGGGATTACATCGCCCAAATGATGTTCAATAGCCCACCCGGCACCTCGGATGCCATGGACCTGGCGAAGATGCTGGCTTGTCTGAGGATCACCCAGCCGTTGGAAGATAAAGATTTCCGCATCTGGCGGCAAACTCGCACAGGGCTATTGAGCTATCCCCTGCAAGATGATGCTGCTCGGGCACACCTCGCGGCCAGCATTTATCTGCAGATGGCGGTTAAACCCCATATCGTTCATATCGTTGGGCATACGGAAGCCCATCATGCAGCCACAGCTGAGGATGTGATCAAAGCAAGCAGCATGGCTCGGCAGGCTATTGAAAACGCTCTGAAGGGGCAGCCGGACATGACTCAGGATCCTGCAATCCAAGAGCGTGTTGAGGAACTCCTTCGGGAAGCTAACGTTACACTGCAAGCGATACGTTCCATTGCGCCGAATGACGTTCCTGAGCCACTCACCAATCCCAAAACACTGACCAAAGTGGTGACATCCGGTATTCTGGATGCCCCTCATCTCAAAAACAACCCATTTGCCCGCGGTGTAATCCAGACAAGAATCCTGGATGGCGCCTGCCTGGCAGTGGATTCAGCGGGGAAACCTATTTTAGAATCCAACCGACTTCAATGTTATTTCAAGGAGAAATCATGACAAAGAAAAAATTTACAGTGATTGGCGCCGGTAATGGGGGCAAAGCAATGGCGGCGTATTTAGCGATTGAGGGTCAGGACGTCACTTTATTTAATCGCACTTTTCGTCATATCGAGGTCATTGCCAAGCGGGGAGGGATTGACCTGGAAAGCCCTCCTGGTGGACCACATGGTTTCGGTGCACTCAAGAAGGTCACTGATGATATTCAGGAAGCGCTGGCAGATGCTGAGGTGATTATGGTGGTGATTCCCTCCTCAGGGCATGCTGACATCGCTCATTTGGTTGCTCCATACCTGAAGGATGGGCAGATCGTGATTCTCCATCCGGGACGCACCTGCGGCACGATTGAATTTAGGGAGATTTTGACCCGTTGCAAGTGTCAGGCAGATGTTGTATTGGCAGAAGCAGAGACTTTTATTTACGCCAGCCGTTCTGATGGGCCCAGCCAGGCGCGCATTTTCAGGATCAAAGAAGCGGTGCCAATGGCAGCCCTGCCCGCCACGGACACGCCCACAGCTTTGTCGGCTGTAGAACATGTCTATCCACAATATATTGACGGCATCAACGTGCTGCAAACCGGATTGAACAATATGGGTGCGGTCTTTCATCCCGCGCTGGCGATCCTCAATGCTGCCCGTATTGAGTCAACACACGGTAATTTTGAATTTTATATTGACGGCGTGACTCCTTCCGTCGCAAAGGTACTCGAAGCGGTGGATCGTGAACGGGTGACCGTTGCTTCATCTTTAGGCATTAGGGCGCGGTCCGCTATGGAATGGCTTCAGTTGGCTTACAATGTGCGGGGAGAGACGCTTTTCGAAGCGATTCAAAATCAGAGCGGTTATTACGGCATTAACGCCCCCAGCACTCTGCAGCATCGTTATATATCTGAAGATGTACCTATGAGCCTTGTGCCGATTGGCGCTTTGGGTAAGCGTTATGGTGTCTCTGTGAACGCCATTGACGCGATAATTCGCCTGGGCTGCATCCTGCATGGCACGGATTACTGGCGTAAGGGGCGCACTCTGGATAAGCTCGGCATCAAAAACCTGAGTGTGGGTGAATTGACGCGTTATGTAAACGAAGGCTTGCGGGAATTTTGATGGGTGCCAGTCAGCTGATGTCATAAGATTAAGGGAGAATAGGTTCTTTCTGAAATATGGCAAATGATATTAAATCATAGAGTTAACAACATTGATATCAATGGATAATATGATGTTTGGTGTCATACTATTTATACAGTGGTTGTTTGCCAGAGAGCAGATGGGGTAGATTATTATTACCAACCTTAAACATTTTAACCATTGCTAAAAGGATGAACCATGCTCCCCCTTTCTGACGAGAGATCGCGTAATAGGATTTTTCCCTGGGTGACGATTTTATTTATTTTCATCAATGTCGGCGTGTTCCTTCTGGAAGTTTCCCGGGGGCAAGCCTTCGTTGACCGATGGGCCTTCGTCCCCAATCGGTTTTTGGCGGACCCTCTCGGCGATTCCATCACACTGATCACGGCCATGTTTATGCACGGCGGCTGGTTTCACCTGATCAGCAATATGCTGTATCTGTGGATATTCGGGGACAACATTGAGGGCCGTTTTGGTCACCTGCGCTTCATCCTTTTTTACATGCTGAGCGGCGTGGGGGCAACCCTGGCACAGTTGATCGTGACAGGTGGTTCGAATATGCCATTTTTAGGTGCTTCGGGCGCCATCGCTGGCGTTCTGGGCGCATATATGCTGTTTTTCCCCAGACGCAGGGTGAGCGTGTTGTTGGGGTATTGGCTGATTCCGCTGCCTGCTTTCATCGTCATCGGGGTGTGGTTCCTGCTGCAGTTACTGCGAGGATTCACCAGCTTTACGGTGATGGCAGATACGGGCGGCATCGCCCATGCTGCCCATGTCGGGGGATTTATCTGTGGCTTGTTTTTGGCGTTGGTATTTCGGAAGAAGTAAATAAATTGAATATTCTTTTAGCTCATCTATTATCTATTTATTTGTCAAAAAACTGAAGTTGCGTGCAGGCTTTAGCCTGTTTTTTAAAAAAAATCAATTCCTAATTACTTTCACTATTACCATCCAAGTTGATTTGGGTATTGTTCTGTTCAAGTCAATTCAGACATGTCGGACTAAAGTCCTCATTCCAAAAAGGAAAGTGTCTTTGCTTTGGAGATTTCTCAAATGATTATATTTCAACTCGTAGAGACGACCCGACGGGACGTCTCTACACACAATAGAAAATGAGGGTGTTGAAAAATAGATTGTACTTCAAATTTAACCCTCACCCTACCCTCTCCCTTTCGAAGGGAGAGGGTTTTGGAGCCTTATGTAACATTAATATTCTTCTATCTCTCTCAAATATCACAATTGCCTCTCTTTCCTCCTCTCCCTCGGCGAGGGAGAAGACTGAGGTGAGGGTGGAAAGTTGACGTTTTTCAACACCCTCGAAATTTTTAGTTGCATTTTTTCGCAATAATGTTATAATGCACTCGCAAATCAATTGAATAGCCCCATGCGGCACTCTTATCCAGAGAGGTGGAGGGACCGGCCCGATGATACCTCGGCAACCAAAAAGCTAGCCTTTTATGGTGCCAACTCCGGCAGAACGATTATTTCTGGAAGATGAGAGGGATGCCAATACTCATTTACGCCCCTCTCCAAGAGCCAGAAGGGGCGCTAATCTTTAATGAGACATGGAGGTTCTCACCTATGAGTTTGACGTTTATGAATTTATCTAAATACCTGTTCACGTCGGAATCCGTCACCGAAGGGCACCCCGACAAGGTTTGTGACCAGGTCAGCGATGCTGTGCTGGACGCGCTGTACAAAGAGGATCCGAAATCCCGTGTCGCCTGCGAATGTGCCACCAAGACCGGCTATATCATGGCGATGGGCGAGATCACGACCACGGCCTTTGTCAATTTTGATGAACTTGTGCGCGAGGTGGTCACCGGCATTGGTTACGACAGCAGCGAGAAGGGCTTTGACGGCAACACCTGCGGCGTGATGGTCGCCCTGGCCAGCCAGTCCCCCGATATCGCCCTGGGCGTGGATAAAGCCAAGGAAGCCAAAGAAGGCGCGATGAACGAAGAGGATGAGATTGAAGCCATCGGCGCTGGCGACCAGGGGATGATGTTCGGCTATGCCTGTAATGAGACAGACGTCCTGATGCCAATGCCCATCTACTATGCCCACAAACTCACCCGACGGTTGGCGGAAGCCCGTCGAGCCAATGACCTGGACTTCCTTCGTCCGGACGGCAAGAGTCAGGTAACGGTGGAATATGAATATGGCAAACCCAAACGGATTCACACCGTGTTGATCAGCACCCAGCATTCGCCGGACGTAACCCATGACCAGATCGAGGAGGGTGTGATTGAGGAGATCATCAAACCTGTCCTACCCCCGGAGTTGGTGGATGATGATTTGATCGTGTATGTCAACCCCACCGGACGATTTGTGGTGGGCGGCCCGATGGGTGATGCCGGCGTGACCGGACGCAAGATCATCGTGGACACCTACGGCGGCATGGGGCGGCACGGCGGCGGCGCGTTCAGCGGGAAAGATCCGACGAAGGTTGACCGCTCTGGCGCTTACGCTGCCCGCTGGGTGGCGAAGAATGTGGTGGCTGGCGGCTTGGCCGACCGTTGTGAGGTGCAGGTGGCCTATGCCATTGGCGTGGCGCGGCCGCTCTCCATCAACGTGGAGACTTTTGGCATGGGTAAGATTGATGATGCTCGGATTGCCGAACTGATTGATGCGCATTTCGACCTGCGCCCTGGCGCCATCATCCGCGATCTGAATCTGCGCCGGCCGATTTATCAACCCCTGGCAGCCTACGGGCATTTCGGCCGCGATGACCTGGATTTGACCTGGGAGAAGACGAATAAGGCGGATCTGCTGCGTGAAGCAGCCGGTCTGTAAAAAACAATTTTTGGAAAACCATCGTAGAGACGTTGCATACAACGTCTCTACGATTTTTTAAAGAATCCCGAATGCGATTATTATCAATTTAATCGGTGGCATACAGCGTCCACATCCGAGCTAATTCGTCTTGTTCTGGGTGGACTTCCTGATAATGGATCGTCTCTGTGTCCTTGACGACTTTTACGCCTTTGCCGGATACGATCTCACCGATATCGGCGTAAGTGATTCCCTTTTCCTCCAGCATTTGCCCGGCGGATTCGACTTTCTCAGAGGGAAGCGTCGCCACCAATGTCCCTGAGGAGATCATCTTTAACGGGTCATAGTCAAAGGCCTTCGCAAAGCGCAAGGCAACCGGCGGCATGGGAATACGGTCATGGGTGATGTTCATCCCAACTTCGGAAGCCCCCGCGATTTCCAGCAGCGTCTCAAGAAGACCGCCGCGGGTAACATCGTGCATCGCGTTAGCGCCGCTTTCACCCAGGATGACGGCTTCGGGGATGACGCTGATCTGCTTCATGAGCTGTTTGGCTTCCTCAATGTCGGTTTTTTTCAACCCCAGCTTGATGGCGGTTTTGGAAAAATCATTGGCTAAAATCGTGGTTCCTTCCAGGGGGATGCCTTTGGTGATCAGGATATGATCGCCGACTTTTGCCCCCTGAGTTAGGATGGGTGTGCGTCCGCCAAAGGTGCCCAGGGCGGTGACCGCCACCAGGGGCCTGGCCAGGTTATTGGAGTAACCCGAATGACCGCCGATGATGGAAACGCCCGTCTCGTCCGCTGCCTGTTGAATATCGCGCATGATCCCTTCCAGCAGCGCTTCATCATCTTCGCTCGGTACGAGCACCAGAGTTTGGATCCAGCGGGGCGGCATGCCGCTGGTGGCGATGTCGTTGCAGGCGACGTGCACAGCCAGCCAGCCGATGTTGTTGACCGCCCCGACGATGGGGTCAACATGAGAGGCTAGGATATCGTCTCCGACGCGGGTAAGAGCCACATCTTCCCCAAATAGCGCGCCCATGATCACATCCGGATCATTGGATTTCAGGTAGGGATAAACACAGCGATTAAGAACATCCAGAGAAAATTTTGACATTATCAGAACCTCTATTTTGACTCATGTTTGGAGTTAGGGTAATGCGACTCAGAGGCACTCCAGAATCGGGTGCCGTAGCGGGTGATAACCTGCGCCTTGCCGCTGCTTTCCAGGTCTCTCAGGGTTTCCTTGACGTTTTGTGATGACCATTTTTCCAGGGACTGGATCAATTCCGACTCTCGCATGGGATGGCGGGTGATGATGCCAACGATAGCTTCCAGTAAGTTTTCATCGCCGCTGAGGTCAAAAGACCCTGCAGCAGGCATAACGACTTCGGCAGTTCTGCCGAGGATGGCGTGCGCACGCAGTAGCCCTTCCTCGTCCGGCGGTTCTACCCACATCTCCACCGGCGGGCGCGTGGGCTGGACGATGTGAATCTCGTCCGGGCGGATGTCTTCCATGTGTGATGCGATTTCATTGAGGGCTTTTTCGCTGTCGTTCATCCCTTTGACCAGCATGACCTCAACCCATAATTGGTTTTCATAAACCTGACGGAAGGCGATTAACCCCTCCACCAAACGCTCAAAGGTGAATTTAGGGTGGGGACGGTTGATTCTGCGATATAAATCAGGGTTCCCAGCGTCCAGAGAGGGCAGGACAGCGTCCGCAGTGATTAATGCCTGGCGCACCTCCGGCAGATAAAGCAGTGAGCCGTTGGTGATCACGGCAACAGGCAGCTCTGTCATGGATTTGACTTCCCGGATCATCTCTCCCAAACCGGCGTGCAGGGTGGTTTCGCCTGACCCTACAAAGGTAATCCAGTCTATATCCCCAGGGGCATGCGCATCCAAAGTCTCCCGTACTTGTGTCAGGATATCTTCGTTCTTGAAGAAAGTTTGACGCTCAGTTACGAAGGGATTCGTCCGCCCAAGCTGGCAGTAGACGCAGTTCCAATTACAGGTTTTCAGGGGAACCGGATCAATCCCCAGGGATTGTCCCAGCCGCCTGGAGGGCACTGGGCCGAAGACACGTTTTACCATTTTCGCCTTCTAATCATAGGTCCGTTCGCCGAATAGTTTTGTCCCAATGCGTACGAGATTTGCGCCTTCTTCAACTGCGATTTGATAGCTATTGCTCATACCCATAGAGAGGGTTTTCATCTCAATATTTGGGATATTTTTAGCTTTGATGCGCTCAAAGATTTCACGCGTCAGCTTGAAATAGGGGCGGCTGTTTTCCGGTTCACCAAATCTCGGCCCCATGGTCATCAAGCCCTGCACCTGGAGGCTTTTCAACGCACTCATTTTTTCGACCAATTCGTCCACATCCTTAGGCAGCACACCGGTCTTATTGGATTCCTTCCCGCTGTTGATTTCGATCAGGACGGGCATTGTCCTGTCAACCATTTCACAGCGGTGATCCAGATATTTCGCCAGCCGCCAGGAATCTATCGTTTGGCACATATCAAACATCTCCGCGACATATTTGGCCTTATTGCGCTGAAGATGGCCGATCATGTGCCAGGTGGCGCGGTCGCCGACAGCCTGAATAATGGGCAGGGCTTCCTGGATATAGTTGTAACCGATGTGGGTTACGCCAGCTTGGATCACCGCCTGGACTTCTTCCAGGGTCCGGGTTTTTGCCGCAGCGACCAGGGTCACATCCTCGGGGAGATTTGAGCGAATATTTTCAACAGTTTCTTTTATCCGTTCTTGAGTTTTTTCCATAGGTCACCTCTTTGACCATACAATGATAACAGCAGTTAGGATGCCAGCGAGCAGGGAGAACAAGGAGTATTTTTTGTTTTCTTTTTCCACAGCGGGGAGTAGGTGTGTCGCACCGACATAGATCAGGGCTCCAGCCGATACAGACAGCAGCAAGCCGAGAGTCGAACGATCAATGGTGTTAATGAAGGGATAAGAAATCAAGGTGCCCAGGGGTGTGGATAAGGCTGCTGCCAGAAAGGCCCATAACACCGCTTTTTTCCGTTTTACGCCTGAATTATCCAAGAGCAGGAAGGTTACGATACCTTCCGGAAATTCGTGCAGAACCATGCCAATGGCAGCTAGAACACCTGTGAAAACACTGACATTAAAGGTGATGGAATAAATCACGCCGTCAATTAAGGAGTGAAAGCCAATCCCGATCATGGGGATAATCCCCAGGGCGATGCCCTTACATTCGCGCTCATTGCAGGCATAGAAATTGATGATGCGATTGAGGAAAAATAATCCCATGAATCCGATCAACATAAAAACTGGCGCATTTTCATTCATGGATAAGGCTTTGGGCCCGATGTGTATAAACGACACGGACAGAAGCACACCCGCTGCAAAACTCATGAAATAAGCAATATTCTGATTTCCCCAGTTGGCGAATTTATTGATGACATAAATACCAATGGACGTCACCACACAAGCCAGGCTGCTGGCGAGTATCACCCAGAGGAAATTGTTCGTTGATGTCACTTACTGCCTCCTTTATGCCTTAATTATGCCCGATCATTATCAATTGTTTCTCTAAGCGCCCTTGCGGATAATTCGGCACAGTGAACGTGATCTTCCGGTAATCCGCCCAGGGCCTCAACCAGGGCTTGGGATTGAATGTTTCCCGCTTGTTCAAGGGTCTTTCCCTTGATCATGCGGGTCAGCATACCACCGCAGGCGATGGTTGCCTCACAACCGTCCGTGGTGAAATATGCTTCCTGGATAATTTCACCGTCCAGACGCAGTTCAATTTGCATGCTGTCTCCGCAGCACCCTTGATATTTACCCAACAAATCCGGATTTTCAAGCTTGCCCATGTTCTCCCGACTTTTGATTATTTCCTTGGCGATGGGGGAATAGTCAGAAAGGTCCAATTCTTTTTCTTTTGACTCGGGTGCTTGATATCCATCAGCGATATTCATTTGCTCCGATTTATATTCGATTTCCGCAGCTCTGAGAAATTCAACCAGCAATGTATTCAGCCCTTCCAAGCGGATTTTTTCCACTTCACCCGCATCACAACGGCTGGTGATTTGCGGATCGATTGGAATTTGAGCGAGAAGCGGAGCGCCTGCTGATTTTATAACTTCTTCGCTGTGACTTTCGCCAAAGATAAAATGTTTCTTGCCAGTATCCGGGCAGTTGTAATAAGCCATATTTTCAACGATGCCAATAATATCCACGTCCACGATTTGCGCCATGTGCACGGCTTTTCGCACCACCATGGAAGCCAGGCTCTGGGGCGTGGTGACCATCACCAATCCGTTGAGGGGCACAGATTGCATAATAGTTAGGGAGGCGTCTGATGTTCCCGGCGGTAGGTCAATCAGTAAGATATCCAGATCTCCCCAGACCACATCCCCCCAAAGCTGTTGGATTGTGCGGCTGACCAGCGGGCCGCGCCAGATGACGGCTTGGTCCTCCTGGGGGAGCAACAGGTTCATCGAGATGACCTTGATGCCCGTTTGACTCTCAAGGGGCAGAATGCCTTCTTCCGTTGCGCCAACCGGGCCGTGGAGTCCAAATAGCATAGGGATGCTGGGACCGGTGATATCGGCATCCAACACCCCAACTTTGTAACCGGATTGTGATAAGACACTGGCTAAGATGCCCGTCACGAAGGATTTGCCCACGCCGCCTTTGCCGCTCATGATAGCGATGGCATTTTCAATATGATTGTATTGTGCTGCTTTTCCCTGGAAGACTTGTTTAGCCTGAGGGTTTTGTCCCGTTTTCTTTTCGTTGTTCATTAAATCTGATCCTCTTATTCACGAACCATGGCAGTGCCGCACTTAGGACAGGAGATGTCCATGCAGCGACGACCCACACGGTGTTTGATTTTATGTCCGCATTTCGGACAGATACAATATCCTGAAGGGCCGGCGCCAGGCTTGTTTCCGCCGCCCTGTCCCCTGCCTCTAGATTGGCTTCTGTTCGACATTCGATTGAACATGGTTACCTCCATTATTCGGATAGAGAATTATCAAGATATTTGTGAGTCGTTGTGTAGATGCTGCGAGACCAAATGATCGGCATGATCGGCAGGGCATATGACGAGGATGGCTCGTGAGCGTCCGTCGTTTCGGTTTTCCCAGCGGTGGGGGATGTGCGCCTCGAATATCAAGCTATCCCCTGGCTCAAGGACAAATTCCTCCTCACCCACGAAGAATGCCATGCGCCCTTCCAGGCAATACAAGAACTCCTGACCGGTATGGACGATGGGTTCTGGATTACTGGATTGATTTGCGTCGAGGGTCATCAATAGGGGCGTTGCTTCGCCTAAGGCCAACCCGCCCCCCAGGTCTTCTAAGATACCTTGAGGGAAACTCGTTTCAGGCCTTTCGCCAGCTTTTTGGAAAACATAGGGTTCTTGAGAAACGATCGATTCAAAAAAAGTGGTGATGGGCACATTCAAGCCAGCGGCTAATTGTTGGAGTGTGCTGACGTTGGGGGAAGTCTTTTCATTTTCAATCAAACTCAGGGTGTTGACATTAAGACCGCTGATCTCCGCCAGGGCCCGCAAAGAAAGACCCTGGATAATGCGCAGTTCCTGCAGCCTGCGGCCTACATTGATCTCCGATGGGGATGGGGCGTCAGAAGAGTCTTGCATGCTTTGCATGAGCAGACTGCGCCAATGGCTCTGCGGCTCATAAGATTTGGGGGTTTCTGGGTGTACCATAGGTTGATTCCTTCTTTCCTTGTACTAATATTATAGTACAAAATAACAAAAATTCAACCAATTAATTGTTACAAGAATGTTAATCCCAAGTCGATTTACTGACAGGCATTATCAATGACGATGGTCCATCGGGAATATCTACATTAAGCGCCCCTCTTTTTTCTTGAATTTATCTTCGGAATATTTAGGGTAATCGCAAAGTCAAAAATAACAATCTAATTAATTACCTTATTCCATAAATCATCCCTTCCCGCCCTTCGGGCACCCTTCCCCTCGCCCGAGGGGAAGGGCTGGGGATGGGGTTAAATTATTCATTATTACTTTCAGTCAAGATCTTCTATAACTTTGCGATTGCCCCTGGGAATATTCCCATATGATAGCCTCCTATATATCTTCCCACACTTCAGGAGCTTTTTTACGGGTTTTTGTAAGGGGGATAACCGGCATTAATCTATCAGCAGACGACTTTGATATCTGCTGGCGAACAATGCAGGCCCACCGCCGGTATGCCAGAACAAAACCTTTTCTGTGGGTTTGAAAAATCCCTGGCGGATGAGATCAATCAACCCTGCCCCTGCACGGCCGGTGTAGACAGGGTCCAACAACAGGGCTTCCTGTTGGGCGAATAATTGGATGGCCTGAATCTCAGGTTCCCCCATGATGGCATAGCCTTCACCGGTGTAATCATCATTGACCAGGACATCGCTGTCATTAAAGATCCATTTTTCTCCTAAAAATTCAGATGTTTCTGTCGCAAGGTCAGCAACACGGCTTGAGAGGACATCGGCAGGTTCATCCACGCTGATCCCCAGGATCTTCCCCCTAAAGCCGGTCATCTTCGCGCCGACCAGCATGCCCGCCTGGGTGCCGCCTGAAGAGCTGGGGAATACGATCCAATCGGGATTAACGCCTTGCTCCGCGAGTTCCAGCATGGCATTGACATAACCCTGCGCGCCGGTGGGGTTGGACCCGCCGTAGGGAATCAGGTAGGGCTGACGGTTATCTGAGCTGGCTTGCTGACAGACTTCTTCCAGCTTGGATTCGATGGTATCTCGGTCCGTGAGGACGACCTCAGCGCCAAGCAAATAATGCAGCAGGTGATTGCCATCTGGCGGATCGGGCGGATCGCCAAACAGCACCAGGATGCAATCCAGGCCGAATTTGGAGGCTGCCGCGACGGTCTGCCGGCAGTGGTTGGACTGCACTGCGCCGGCGGAAATCAGAGTCTTTGCACCCTGCTCCCGTGCCTCAGCCAATAGGTATTCCAGCTTGCGGGTTTTGTTGCCGCCGAAGGCCAGGCCAGTCTGGTCATCGCGTTTGACGAGCAAGCGCGGCCCTTTGAGGGCGGCGGAGAGCCTGGGCAGTTCTTCGACTGGCGTGGGTAAATGAGCAAAAACCAATCGTGATTTCATGTGCTCATACTCCTTTTTGTCTCTTTTTTACCACGTTTGCGCATCCAACCCAGGATACGAGGGAGAACCTGGCTGTATAACCGGTAAATTAGTGGGCGAGCGGGGTAATCCCATGCCCCCAGGGTGCGCACGACCTGGCCCCCGAACCCATCTTTGAAGCGGTAGACACCCCACAGGGGGTCAGCTTTATTGAACTCGTCCGGCGCGCCCCACATATCGTAGGTGCAGCAGCCCGCCGCCTTGGAGCGTACCATCGCTTCCCACTGTAGGCGGTAATTGAACATTTTTTCCCGATGTTCATCCAATGACATCCCGTGGATATACCAGGCGCGCCCGCCAAAGCGGAAGATGACGGCTGCACCGACGGGCTGGTCCTCAACCTCAGCAATGAGGGGTTCTGCCAAGCCGGCTTTGAAGAAGGTCTCCCAGACAGCCTGGTAATAGTCCCGGCCGCGAATTAGAAAATCATCCCGCAGCGAGGTATGGGCATACATTTGATAGAGCATGGGGATATCCTCAATGCCGCCTGCACGCACGCTGACGCCGCGGCGCTTGGCCAGCCGGACGTTATAGCGTGTTTTGGACTTCATGCGCATGAGCATATCTTCTTCATCTTCGGTCAGGTCAACCATGACGGTATTTTTAAATTGAATCTGCTCTTCAGAAAAACGCCACCCCCACTCCTTCAGTCTTTTCTCTACGGCTACCCCTATAGGATTTTCTTTTGCACCTTCTTCTCCTTGAACGCCAAAGCCCAGTGGCAAGTCCGGGTCTATCTTAATGAAGATAGCGCCTTTATCTTTTGCAAAACCTTGCAGGTCTTTTATGACTTGATCAACAAGCGATTCGTTGGACCAATCCAGAAGGGGGCCGCGAGGGACATACATGACGCTTAAGCGCATGGCAAAGCCGCCCAAGGCAATGGTACGCTGCAGCACTAGTGCAGCCGCGGCTACCTGACCGGTATCATCCCGCCAGAGAAGGGGATAGGGCGACCACCCAAATTTGGATTTTACCTGACCCCACTGCCAGGTTTGCAGGGCATGCGCCCCAGGAAGGTCTTTGATCCGTTGATTCCAGTCCGCTGCGTTCTTGATATCTGCACGTTCCAAGATAAGATAACTCCTTTATGCTGATGGCATTTTGCGCCGGCCAGCAAGGATTTTGTAGATGTTATAGAAGAAAGGACGATAGATGCGGTCCCAGGCGCCGATGGTTCGGCGCACATCACCGCCAAACCCCCGCTTGAAGCGGTACACGCCCCACAATCCATCTGATCGTTCCAGGAAATTGTCCTCCAGGTGGGGTTCGGGATGGTCGGGCACGCCCCACATATCATAAACCTTGCAGCCTTTGTCCTTAGCCCAGCGCATAGCCTCCCACTGCAGCAGGTAGGTTGGCATACGATTGCGCTCTTGATTGGTGGAAGCGCCATAAAAATACCAGGCGGTATCCCCATGGGCGAAAGCCATCAACCCAGCCAGAGGCTGGCCTTCGTATTCTGCAATCAGAAGGGTGCAAGCCTCTTTAGGGGAGAATAGATCGAAGGCTTTTCGATAGTACTCCAGGCTGTGGATGCCAAATTCATCCCGCTCACCTGTGGTGAGCATCATGTGATGAAAGGCGTCCACATCCGTACTGGATTTGATTTCAACGTCCTTGCGCCCCGCCAGCCGAATGTTATAGCGGGTTTTGGACTTCATGCGCATCAGAATATCCTCTTCAGAGGCTTCCAGATTTATTAATATTGTCCGGGGGGGTTGAATGGTTTGATCGGTGGAAACGAAACCGGGCAGTTGATTTTGAATAAAATTTTCTTCAACCGGCTTCCAGATATCGGGCTCAACCCGTAAAAAGACGGCGTGCTCATGTCGGCAGACCGCATCCACTTCCTTCCAGAGTTCCGACCAATCCCCGTCGCCAATTGGGCCACGCGGGATATATGCGACGCTCAAGCCGAGGGGTAAGGATTTAAACAGAACGACAGCCCCAATTTGTCCGCTTTGGATGAATTTCGGCGTCCATCCAAAGCCTGCTTTCAGCCGGGCCCATTCCAGGGTTTGCAGAACATGCGCTTCTGGATGTCCTTGGATGAATTGATTCCAGTTCTCTGTGTCTGATACCGTCATAGTCTCCTTAAAACACATGACATTGCCCAAGTTCCGGCAATATCAATGATACAATTCCCCTTATTTATTCTTTGACCCTCATTCTACCATATCAAGATGGGTCTCCTGGATTTGAACATCGGCCCCGGGTATGGTGTCGCTCAAAATGGACTGGATCTCTTCTGGCTTCCCCTCACGGGCAAGGTCCACCAGTTGATTCACGATGGAATCTAATTCGTCGCTGGAGATGCCCTCTTCACTGTCCACCCGGTTGATGTCGGGATGGTCGGTGGGGGAATAGGCAAAACCCTGATCCCATAAATCTTCACTCAATTTTTCGCCTGGGCGGATGCCAGAAAATACGATTTCGATGTCTTTACCCGGCTCGAAACCGGATAAACGGATCAAGTCTTCAGCCAGGTCAAGGATGCGCACCTGCTGGCCCATATCCAGGATATAACTCTCGCCGCCCTCACTCATGGTGGAGGCTTGCAAGACCAGGTGCACAGCTTCGGGGATGGTCATGAAATAGCGCTTCATTTCGGGATGTGTCACAGTGACAGGGCCGCCGGATGCGATCTGGCGCTTGAAGCGGGGGACGACACTGCCGCGGCTCCCCAAGACATTGCCAAATCGCACGACAGAAAAAGCTTTGTTGGAATGCCTGGCTGCATCCAAAACCAGCATCTCAGCGATGCGTTTGGTAGCACCCATCACATTGACGGGGCGGATGGCTTTGTCGGTGGAGATCAAGACCAGGCGTCCCACATCATGTTCGAGGGCGACATTTATCAGATTCAGTGTCCCCAGGATATTGTTGGTCACCGCCTCTTCGATATTAGTTTCCATCAACGGAACGTGTTTATGCGCGGCGGTGTGATAGATCACATCGGGCTGCCAACGGTCAAAGATCACAGAAAGCCGGGGCAGGTCTCGTACATCGGCAATCAGAGGGACGATGTTTTGAGTGGGAAAACTCTCACGTAGGATCAACAAGGCTTCAAAGATGCTGTTTTCACCATGCCCCAGCATCAGCAGAGTCTCCGGATTGAGCTGGGCAATCTGCCGGCACAATTCCCGGCCGATAGATCCTCCTGCGCCTGTCACGAGCACCACCTGGCCTTCCAGGACTTCGCCAAGTGCTTCTTTGTTCATCTCTACGGGCTCCCTGCGGAGAAGGTCGGATATATCCACTTCACGCAAACGACTGACGCTGACAGATCCACCCAGGAGTTCATAGATGCCGGGCATGGTACGGAAAGCGATGTCACGCTGCCTGCAGACCTCCGTCACCTTGCGCAGGACTTTGCCCGACGCGCTGGGGATGGCGATGATGACCTCATCCACATGGCGTGTATCCAGGATATGATCAATATCATCCAGCGGCGCCAATACGGGAACACCGTGGATCTTGCTGTCCTGTTTGGAGGGGTCATCATCCAAAAAGCCGATGGGCTTGAGGTTCAACTGGGGGTTTTTCTGCATTTCCCTCACGACCATCGCGCCTGCATCGCCTGCGCCGATGACCAGAGCCCATTTCTTCCGCCTGGTAAAGGGGTGATCCCCTTCGGCAGCCGTGGAAGTGGATTCTGCCATCAGCCGGAAGATAAATCGCAACCCTCCGACAAAAGCCAGGGACAGGAGCCAATCGATCACCAGAACGGAACGAGGGAACCCCACAAAAAGGCCAGCGGCGAACAAGCCGATCATGATCCCGCCAACCACCATGGAGGCGGTAGTGACGGCTGAGATGATCAGGACGAGTTCCCGGATACTGGCATAACGCCACAAACGGCGGTAAATGCCAAACAAAAAGTATATCAGAGGTTTGATGACCACGACCACAGCCAGCATCCACAACATGGAGCGCTGGTAGGTGGGAAAGATGGCGATTAGTTCCAGGCGGATGAGATAACTCGCCAATACGGAAACCAGACTGAGAAAGATGTCCCCTGCCAGCAAATAGCGATTTCTAATTTTTCTGCCGAAGATGATCATGGGGTTGTCGCCTTGGGACTATTGACCCTTAAACCCGAGGACATTGCCCACCGTTCTGAGGATAATGGAGATGTCCATGAGAAGGGTGCGGTGTTCAATGTAATACAGGTCATATTCGAGTTTGACAGCCGTTTGTTTCACTGTGCCGGCGTAACCGTAATTGATTTGTGCCCAGCCGGTGATGCCGGGTTTGACCAGCAATCGCGCCCGGTAGAAGGGGATGTGCTCCTGAAAATGCTCCACCAGTTGTGGTCGTTCAGCCCTGGGGCCGACCAGGCTCATCTCGCCGCTGAGGACGTTGATAAATTGGGGCAGCTCATCCAGGTGTGTTTTACGGAGGAACCAGCCCACCTTGGTGACCCGTTCGTCATTTTCCTCGGTCATGCGGACTTCGCCGTCTTTTTCCGCATCCCGTTCCATGGTGCGGAATTTGATGATTTTATAAGGTTGGCCGCCCCGGCCAACCCGTTCCTGTGTGAAGAAGATGGGGAACCCAGATTCAAGAAGGGTCGCCAGGCTGATAAAAGGGAACAGGGTTAGCATGAGCAGCGTCCCCACCAGCCCGCCGGCGAAATCGACCAGCCGTTTGGATAATTGATAGGTAGAACTGGTATGAGATTTTTCGACAAAGGAGCGTACAATCCATTCTGCTTCCAGCAGGAAAATGGGCACCCGCCCCAAAATCTCTTCATAGACCTGCGGCATAAGCGTCAACCGGACACCTTTTTCCTGAGCAGCGAGAATGGCTTGAAACATTCCACCGCGCATTTCGCCGGTGATAGCCAGAATCAGGTCGGTGACACCCTGCTTGGAGACGATCTCTAGCAGGTTTTGGCTGCTGCCGACGACTTCAAAGCCGCCAATCTTGTTCCCCTTCTTGTCCGGATTATCATCCACCAACCCCACCGTGAAGAAAGGGGGCGGCCATTGGTCGGATATCACATCGACAATGGTCTGGCCGGCATTGCCCGCACCCACTATCAACACTCGGCGCAGAAGGTGTGGGGCTGTGAAGATGCGGATATATAAGAGCCGCCACAGCAAGGTCAGTACGGCAGCCAGGATGATAAACATGGCCACGCCGCGCCGGGGGAGGGAGTTGGGGGTGGATGTGAAGTAGATCAGCAGATAAACGAGGGTGTAGACCAAGGTCGCCAGGCCAATTCCCTTGACGGTCTCTTTGGGACTCCCCGCACGGTGGACATCATATAATTCCACCAGGAATACGACCCAGAAAAACGGCAACAGAAAGAACCAGAATGGGGGACGGTCGATAATAAATTCCAGGGAAAATTCCATCCAGGCATCCCCGGCTGCCCAGAAGTATAAGCCAATAAAGAGCGAGATCGCTGCCATGAGGAAATCCCCAATCAGCAGGATAACGATGCGCTCAGAGGCGCGTAAGTGCCATCGTTTTGGTTTAGATTTCATCGACATTGTCTACATTTTAACCTGTTTTTGATTTTGGCGGGTGTATACTGCTCCACAGAAAGCCAGCCCCCCAAGCCATATGCATGGTGGCGATGGCCAGAGGGACACCCAAAGTAAATGATGGGCTTTTATGTTTGATGGCGAGTTGTATTCCTGCCAACAGCAGGATGAAAAGATAAAGTCCTAACAGCGCAATGAGGAACCAACGGGCGAGGGTTAGGAAGGGTGCTAGAAGGGTTAGAAAGATCAGGGCCAAAACAAACAAAGGTGGGAGGGCTTGACGCAAGCGGATGGTTTTGGGATAGCGGCGCAGCATCTGCCATTTCCAGTAGCCATAACGCCAGTATTGCCGGGCCAGGGCTTTCAGGTTGCTGCGCGCATAGTATTCCGAACGAATCTTGGGGTCCAGCCAAATCCGGCCGCCGATCTGGCGGATGCGGGTATTGAACTCGTAGTCCTCGTTGGTCAGCAAGGTTTCATCAAATAAGCCGACCTGATCAATCAGGCTGCGGTGGAAGGCTGCAAAAGGAACGGTATCCACATAGCCAGCCTGTTCGGTGTAGCGATAACGCGCGCCGCCCACGCCGATTGGATGACCAGCAGCGGCAGCAATACTCCGCGCGATCCAGCTTTCGCCGCCAGGGCGAATGTCCCACACGCCGCCCACATTTTGTCCGCGTTCTTCCATTAAGGCTTCCACAACTCTGGCGACGTATTCATGATGGGGTTTGGAGTGGGCATCCAGCCGTACGATCATCTTCCCATTTGAGGCTTTGATGGCGGTGTTCAGCGCGGAGGGAATGGTCATCTTGGTGTTCTCAACGACTTTGATCCTCAAATCCGGGTGCGCCCCCTGCCAGGCTTCAATCGCTGGGAGGGTGCCGTCGGTAGAACCACCATCGGCAATGATCACTTCCATGTCCTTTGCTGGATAGGTCTGCGCGAGGAGCGCATCCAACAGAGGCGCGATGGTTCGTTCTTCGTTATAGCAGGGGATGATAATCGATACATTAATCGGCATGGTTTATTCCGGGAGTCATGTCAGTGGGCCTATTTTTACCACAAACCGGCCTTAAACCCCAGCTTGAAATGCTTAAGGTTAGGCTAGCTGGTGTTTATACAGGGGCTATACAATAAATAAGATCCCAAGCTCAGGCATCAGGCGATTGGAGTGCTACAGCCTCAATTTCGACGGCCGCGCCTTTGGGCAGCGCACCGACCTGAAACGCTGAACGCGCCGGAAAATCTTCCGTGAAGAATTCACCGTAGACCTGGTTCATCAAGCCGAAATCGTTGATGTCCTGGAGGAATACAGTGGTCTTGATCACCAGGTCCAGGCCGCTGCCGGCTGCTTCCAGGACGGCTTTGAGGTTGGTGAGGGCCTGGCGGGTCTCTGTTCGAATTCCGCCGCTGACCAGCTCGCCGGTTTGGGGGTCAATGCCCAGTTGACCTGCCGTGAAAACCAGATGGCCAGTGGAAACACCGGCGGAATAGGGGCCAATGGCAGCCGGGGCTTTGTCTGTTGTAACAATTGACTTTTGATGTGAGGGGGATGGCATCTTTCACCTTTCTCAGATTAGATGATCAGGGAGTGTGATGGCTATTATAACATCAGGCTGTTGGATGATGCATGAGGTAAGTCATTTCCTAGAAAACCCGCAATATGGTTCTTCTTGTTTTTCTATGCTCAATTCCAATGAATTATTGCTTTAATATGAGCATTATAGCCTTCCACTTGAGCGCAGCGAAACACCCGAAGGGGGTCGGATGAGGGGATCATTTCACGTCTTATATGCTGGGATTATTTCATCAGGTTAGGATTGGGCTTTTTTTTCATTTGTCCCGTCTGAATACAGAAAGATTCTTTCACCTCATCAGTCCGCTGCGCGGACAGCTTCCCCTTTACACCTGGCGGTGTCTCGTCGCTTCGCTCCTCGAGGGGAAGCCTAAAAACCACCTTGGTGGTTTGCTTATTATTCTATCGCGATTAATTTACCTCTTCTTAAGCCTTCCCCTTGAGCGCAGCGAAGCACCCGAAGGGGGACGGATGAGGTTTTTCTTGACTTTGTTTGTAACAATGAATAAATGTTTGGACTAATGAATCAGCCCGCCGTGATACACCAACTCATACACTTTCTCACCGGCTTTCTCGATCCATTCCCGGCCTTTAAAATATGTCATGTCCCCAGTGTTAGTATCGTAATAGGATAGATCAGCTTGTCCGTGCTGCCAGCCGCCCAGGAACCGGCCTTCAGCATATAAGCGAGACAGGCTGGCTTTGATCATTTTTCCTGCTTCAGCGGCATTTATTTTGTCCGGTTTGAGGATGACGCCGTAATAATTCATGCCCCACACGGGTTTGTCATTGTGATAGACGACTTCCTCGCCGATGAAATCCGAACCGCCGAAATAACTGTCGCGGTAGTTGAAATCCCCTTTGGTAAAGACCAGATCATGGGATTCAGGCCGGCAGGGTTCGGCCGGCGTACCATCGCCGACGTAGGTGGCTGCTTTCGCAGCGACGATGAAATCGTGCAGTTGATCTAAATCATCAAACATTTTCATCTCCAATTGATTGTTCTAATTGATTTGGGAAGCCTCATCAAAATCAAGCAGCGATAGGATATCCTTCAGGCAGGCATCGAAAATCTCCTGCATGACAGTGGGGTCTGAGACATAAGCTCCACCAAATGAGCCGTCGTTGTAGGTCTCCCGTGTCCCCTGTTTTCCTAAGATGTCTTTCTCGTTACCCGGGAAAGGTTTCTCCTTTTGAGGCAGCTCCGACACCTTGTTGAAGTCAAAGGCTTCCAGCCAGTTGGCATGTTCGGGCTTCAGGCCATATTTGGCTGCGATGTCCGCGACGGTTTTCGTCGTCCACCAGGCATACCAGCGCAGCCGCAGATCTGGCAGTTCGTTGACCAATTCCACCAGTTGGGTTTTTACTGGCGTGTTGCCCCCATGCCCGTTGAGGATCAGGATTTTGCGAAAGCCAGCGCCATAGAGAGAGCGTAGGATGTCTTCCACAGCGTCCAAATAGGTGTGCAGGCGCAGGCTGATGGTGCCGGGATAGTTCAGGAAATAGGGGGAGCAGCCGAAGTTTAGGAGTGGGGCAACCAGGACGCCGCTCTCAGCGCTGGCGGAATCCGCCAGTGCCAGAGGGATCTTGCTGTCGGTGAGCAGGCTCAAATAGCCGTGCTGCTCGCACGCGCCCAGGACCAGGATAACTCGGTCATCCCCTTTGAGATAATCCTCAACCTGCATCCAATTTTGATCTTCAAAACGCATGGTGGTTCTCCAATTTGTTTAAGGGTTCTCGCAAATTATAGCATTACATTAACAACGTAGAGACGTTGCATGCAACGTCTCTACGACGAGTTCTATTGTAAATTGATATAGTTATTACACAACAATATTAACCAAGCGGCCAGGGACGACAATTACCTTCTTTGGCGTTTTCCCTTCGAGGTATTTCGCCACGTTTTCACTATCAAGGGCGGCTTTTTGGGCTTGTTCTTCGCTGATATTGGCGGGTACGGTCAGTCGATCGCGCAGCTTACCGTTGACCTGCACAATCAGTGTGATTTCCTCTTCCTTGGTCGCTGCTTTGTCCACTTCCGGCCAGGGCTGGGTATGCACGGAGTAATCGTGGCCGGTGCGAGCCCACAGCTCTTCTGAGATATGGGGGCAAACGGGCGCCAGCATGCGCAGATAGAGGCCTTCTGCCTCCTTCCAGGCCTCGGTTTCGAACGCACCGGCTGTTTTTGCGGTGGACATTTCATTCAATAATTCCATCAAGCCGGATACGATGGTGTTGAAATTGAAGTCCTCAAAATCTCGGGTGACGGACTCCAGCGTTTGGTGCACTTTCCGGCGCAGCTCGCGCAGCACATCCTCATCAGCACTTTTGGCGTTGTCCGCTGGCTCCAGGAAGGTGTACCAAACACGGCGCAGCCAGCGTGCACTGCCTTCGATGTTGCTGCTGTTCCAGGGTGCGCCTAATTCCCAACGGGCGAAGAACATCAGGTAGGCGCGTACGGTATCCGCACCGTAGGTTTCCACCAGGTCATTCGGTGAGATGACGTTCCCCCGGCTCTTGGACATTTTCTCATGGTCTTCTCCCAATACCATGCCCTGATTGCGAAGCTGGAGCATGGGCTCTTTGTCCTTGGTGATCTTGAGGTCGCGGCAGGCCTTATGGAAGAAGCGGGTGTAGATCAGGTGCATGGTGGCATGTTCGATGCCGCCGGTATAGGTGTCCACCGGCATCCAGTAATCGTATTCCTTGGGGTCAAAGGGATATTTGTCGTAATTGGGGCTCAGGTAACGCAGGTGATACCAACTGGAGCACATGAAAGTGTCCATGGTGTCCGTCTCGCGCTCGGCTTCACCACCGCACTTGGGGCAGGTGGTGTGCCGCCAGGTGGGGTGCAGCTTGAGGGGGCTTTCACCGGTGGGCAGCCATTCCACATCCTCCGGCAGCCGGACCGGCAGGTCCTCTTCCGGCACAGGCACGGCGCCGCATTTCGGGCAGTGGATGATGGGGATGGGCGCGCCCCAGTAACGCTGGCGGGAGATCAGCCAGTCCCGCAGGCGGTAGTTCACCGCATGTTCGCCGATGGCCTTTTCTTCCAAATAGTCCACAGCCCTATCGAAGGCCTGATCACCAGGGGTGCCGGTCAGCGATCCGGAGTTAACCATTTGACCCAATGCTGGGACTGCAGCCTCCATTTCATCTGCAGTAATGGGGTCTTCTTCTGGTGGTTGAATGACCACGATGATGGGCAGGTCATATTTTCGGGCGAATTCAAAGTCGCGCTGGTCATGTGCGGGGACGGCCATGATGGCGCCGGTACCGTAACTCATCAGGACATAGTCGGCAATCCAGATCGGGATTTTTTCGCCGTTGACGGGGTTGATGGCGTAACCGCCGGTGAACACACCGGTCTTCTCACGATCCGCCGCTTCACGCTGGATATCACCCATGCGCTCCGCCTGGGCTTGATAAGAGGCAACGGCCTGCTTCTGAGCCTCGCTGGTCACCTTATCCACCAGCGGATGTTCGGGCGCCAGCACCATGAAGGTCGCGCCCCACAGCGTGTCCGGGCGGGTGGTGAAAACGGTGATATCGTCGCCGTCCTCCGTTTTGAAGGTGACCGATGCGCCTTCGGAGCGGTTGATCCAGTTGGTTTGCAGGGTCTGCACCTGCTCTGGCCAATCCATGCCGGAGAAATCCAGCAGTTCATCGGCATAATCCGTTGTGCGGAAGAACCATTGGGTCAGGTGCTTCTTGATCACAGGTGTCCCGCAGCGTTCGCAGTGGCGGTCTTCACCCTGCACCTGCTCGCGGGCCAGGGTGGTGTTGCAGTTGGGGCAGAAATCCACCGGGGCTTCTTTTTGATAGGCCAGGTTATTCTTATAGAATTTGAGGAAGAACCATTGGGTCCAGCGATAATATTTGGGTTCAGCGGAGATAGCCTCACGGCGCCAGTCGAACATGGCGCCCATGGACTTAAGCTGACGGCGCATGTTATCGATATTGCTAAAGGTCCACTCCTTGGGATGGATACCGCGCTGAATAGCGGCGTTTTCCGCGGGCAGGCCGAAGGCGTCGAATCCCATGGGGAATAGGACGTTGTAGCCCTGCATGCGCTTGAAGCGGGCGCGGGCATCGGAGGGCGTCATGGCATACCAGTGGCCGATGTGCAGGTCGCCGGAGGGGTAGGGCAGCATGGTCAGGGCGTAGAATTTTGGGGTTTCATAGTCAATATCGGCGTGATAGAGACCATCCTCCGCCCATTTTTTCTGCCATTTGGGTTCAATTTCTTCGGGTTTGTATAAAGGTATACTCGTCGGGTCAGACATATTCTTCTCCATTTAATAAGATATCACTCATAATTTCACTTTTTCTATTCACCATTCACAAATCACCATTCACCATCTTAAACAAAAAAACGCCATCCCAACAGGGACGACGCTGTGGACGCCGCGGTACCACCCTGCTTCCCGGCGCTTGATCAAGGCCGGACAGCTTGGGCCGCGCTAACGGGCGGTGGGCGTCGCCGGTTACTGGCCTTCACCGGCACCATCTGCCCCTTGGGTTGGGGGCTGGCAAGGCGAGTTCGACCTTTGAGTTTGGTGCTCCGCGGCGCCGGCCGGGCTTCTCACCGGGCTTTCCCGGCTCGCTGGCGGATGATCTACTACTCCTGCCGTGATGTTTAGGTTATTGGCTTGATTGTAGCATATATGGTTGGGGTTAGGCAATACTGGTTTTATATCTTCAGGGAGTGCGGCCTTCCCCTTGAGCGCAGCGAAAAACCCGAAGGGTGCCTAGGGGAAGGTGGCGCTCGAAGAGCGACGGATGAGGTGTTTAATTACCGTCTTAGATGCTGGGTTAATCGTGTTAGGTTGATTTTGGGTTTCTTTTTCATTTATCCCGCTTTACTTACATATAAATTCCTTTACCTCATCAGTCCGCTGCGCGGACAGCTTCCCCTTTACACCTGACGGTGTCTCGTCGCTTCGCTCCTCGAGGGGAAGCCTAAAAA
>NPIE01000149.1_pt1 | contig 84004 bp, 87 predicted proteins | sample 8637661 | NCBI WGS metagenome assembly NPIE01 (sample SAMN07420842, study PRJNA396082) | bioreactor metagenome | isolation source: sample BA12 brine-fed electro-methanogenic bioreactor BA | place: Japan: Kochi | collected 2016-12-09
TCTGGGCCCTGGTTTCGGCATCTTAAACACTCCTGGCTAGTTAGCTCAGGGTGTCCACTAAACCGAAGGAACTATCACGTCACCTGCAACGTGTTGTTATATTTCGCCCAAATCGAAAGGTAATTCAAATTTTGCATATTCTTCCAAATCCGTGACAAACTCCGCCCAATCATTTCTGACAACGCGCTTTGCAGCATAGTGCGCCGCCATTAGTGAGAAAGCACCGGCTACGGCGGCCAGATCAGAGACAAATTGACGCAACCTCTCCGTATCATCTCGCCCATAAGACAAATATATTGCGTCACGGTAGTTGGCCTTTCCTCGGTAGCGGAATGCTTGGACTAGGTAATTTACGTGAGCAGGGTTGAGCTTCACATCACGTAAAGCCTTCGCGGCGTCGGACCGGAAACTATTGAAGCCGCCTTGCTTGTATTCGCGACTATCCTTGACCATTTCCTCAATGCGCCATTGCTCGTACTCCGCAGTACCTTTCAAATAGGAGTAGAGAGCGCCGCGAGCCATATCTTCATTTGTTGGCTCTGTGTTCAGATAATGCGCATTACCAGCACGTAGCGTGCTCATGACTTGGCGTACATTGTTAGGCGTAATGCCGGTGATGCAGAGATCGAAGGGCGCCATAACTAGACCAGCACCTACAATTTCGGCTTGCCACACCTTGCCGGCTGAGGCGTGCGTTTGAGGATCAGTGCCAGAAGACGCGGCCAGCATGGCCTTTGCTGCGTAGTAGGTTGCATAGTACCACGCAACAATTGCTGACCTGACAATGGGGTATGGATTTTCAATTACCTTCATTGAATCGATGGCACTGACGTTGTGTATCGACATCGTGAGACATTCGTACGCCAACGCATCTGCCTGCTCGTTGGCTTGGCGCCGCTGGGTACGCTGATAGAACTGCTGTAGCTGCTGATAGGAAAACTGACCATCTACAAGGATGGCCAAGCCCCTCATCCAATTGACGGTGCCCTGGAAAGCAAACCGCGGCGTCGGTTGATCAGCGTGGGTGAAAAGTTTGTTCAGAAGCCACATAGTTGGCACCAAGAAATATAACGCCAAGCTCAGCCGAGGAAGGCCGCAACGCGGCCTGACGTCGGCTGGAGCGACGTGTTAGATTTTTGCCTCAGCAAGTACTTTCTCCGTGTTACCGATCAGCACCTCAGAGATCCCCTCATTTTCGATGCAATTAAGCGGTATTTTGCGGAAAAACTGGCAGCAAATAAGGAATTGATCGAGGCATAAGGAGATTCGATCCCGGCGACGCGTTTTCTCTGGCAGGCTATCCCTTGAAACTGGACCACCGGGAGCCTGCGATGAAGCCGACGAAGTGCGAGGGACTGGACCGTACGGATGTGCAGAAATTTGTCGCTGACATTTTCGAGGGGGACATCCACGCCAAGCGCGTGCTGTCGCTGGCGAATGCGACAACGGGCGTTCTGGCAGCCGGTTCGCTGGCGGTTTCGGCCATTGGCCAGGGTCTTGCGCATGTCTGCGGCCTGGACCCGAAGCATACGGTGAAACAGGTGGACCGGTTGCTTGGCAACGCCAAGATCGAAGATCGAACGGAAAAGAACGGAAAAGGGGTCGGTGACAACTGGTAATTATAAAGATTCTCATTTGTCACCGACCCCTTATCGACCCCTTATCGGTGTCGCCGTGTCGCCCCCTATGGTGCTATCTTTTTTTTGTGAATCCTTTGAACATTATATAAAAATGCACCACCATCCCTATGAACGTCACTGAAAAACCTGCATAAATGATAATCCGACCCGACAGATCAAGACCAAGCATAAACAACAGAAAACCTGCACAGACAACCAGAAAGCCAATAATACTTACGTTAAGCCCTTTTGCTTTCTGTGGCTCAATACTTTTTACAAGTCGACTCACGTCAGCCCCTGATCAACACCGAATGATTAATTAAAAACAGATCGTCCTTAATTGGCAGTTTATAATTCCACCTGCACCGCCACCACCAATACCAACAATACCTTTTCCGATAGTTTCACCATTCCCATCAGTAGTAATAGAGCCACTACCAGCAATTCCGGCTCCGCCTTCGGCGAAAAGGCCACCCGATGGCGAAGCACCTTCACATAATGCACCTGTTCCAATTCCTCCACTGATCCCCACGTTACCGAAAATCCCCATACCAAATGTTCCACATATCTGTGTGACGATGCAAATGCGACCAGTAGTGTCACCAGCAATACTTGTTGTGGCTCCAAGACCAACCGGGCCGACATGGAAGCTCCCTCCAGCGCCGACTGATGCGTTGAAATCCAACAGCCCGTAGGGGTCTACTGCACCGACCGGGTTTGATGAGACATAGGCGTAAGTGTTCAATCCCCCCTCCAGCCCAACGGGATCGCTCTTGATATATCTGCCGGTACTCGGATCGTAGTCCCGGAAGTAGTTGTAATGCAGCCCGGTCTCCGCATCAAAATACTGCCCCGGCATGCGAAGGTTGAACTGGAACGAGGTACCGGTGTTTCGGGGATCTTCATCGGGCGCATTGTCCCCGAATGTCTCAACGTTCCACGCCCAGACCACCTCTCCCTGGACATCCTCGATCTGCCGTGGCGTGGTGAGATGGTCGGTATGGATGTAGTAGACACCGTCGGGTCTCACCGCCGCCAACGGAATGTCTCCGAGCCACACGATCTCCTGAATGGGCGTTCCGTTACCCTGATACTCTCCCAGCAGGTGTCCAGCCTCGTCATAGACGAAAAGCGTCGAGACGCCCGACACTTCTTTTCGCGCACGCTGGCCGAATCCATTGTGAGTGTAGCTCGCTCCGTTGGCCGTTACCAAACGCCCACCCGAGTCGTAGCCGTAGATGTTGGTTCCGTCGCTGGTGTTGCTGCCGTTGGCATCATACGTGAACGTGGTCGAATTCACCCCAACCCGGGCCAATATCCGGTTACTGTCTGCATCTATGGTATACCCGCTCCACGCCCCATTGACGGTTTGCTCGGTGCGATTCCCGGCCCTGTCGTAGACGAAGATTTGACTTTCGCCTACTGTGACATCGCCGTACCAGGTCAACCGGTCCAGGGCGTCGTAGCCGTAATCCTTGATCCCGGCAATGACGCTGCCGGTCTCGTGGACGATCTGCGTCAGCCGATCGCCCGTGTCATAGGCGATGCTGGCCAGTTCAGTGGCAACGAGTCGGCCACTCGTGTCGAAGATCCGAACGGAGGGCCTGCCGTTACCGAACAGCCACGCGCTCGGACCCCCGAAAGGCTCGTAGGTTATCTGCGAGGCGATTGGGCTGCCGTCGAACGTGATATCGACGACTTGCGAGGCGCTCCAGGTGTAGCCAATCGTGTGCCCGGAAGGAAGCAGCATCCAGGTGCGCCGCCCGGCACCATCGTAGATGTACTCGTAGCCGAACGACACTGATCCCAGCGTCTGGGTCTTGCTCGTGATGTTGCCCATCCCGTCGTAGGTCCAGGCCGACTTCCCTGACGCGTCCTGCATGTTTGTCAGGTGGCCGATGCCGTTTGCACCCTGGTCGTAGGTGAGCGAGACCTCGCGGCCGTCGCTATGGAGGACTTGCGTCAGCCGGCCGATGGGGTCGTAATCATAGGTCGTCGTCTGGAGCTTCGCATCGTGGCGGGTCAGCAGGTTGCCGGCGAGGTCGAACGTGTAGACAGAGTCTCCCGTGTCGGGACTTGAGACCTGTATGGTATTGCCGAAGCCGTCCAAGGTGTAGTGCGTAGTCAAACCGCGGGGATCGGTAACCGAGGCCAGCCGATCCATTTCATCATACTCGTAGGTTGTCACACCGTCAGCGGGATCCGTCACCGTCTCGAGGCGGTTGAGCGCATCGAAAACCCGGATAGTTTCGAGGGCCGCCATACGGGTCACGGCATCCTCATTGCCCACGAGGTCGTAGCCAAGCGTCGTTACCTGGCCATGGTCGCCCTGCACCTCGCGCAGTCGATCCAACTCATCGTAGAGCCGGTTCTCGGTGCGGCGGAGGGCGCCGCCGGGGTCGTAGACGTCGACCTTCGTGGGGCTGCCGGCGGCGTTGAGGGTGTAGACGATGCGATTTCCGGCTTCGTCCGCCACCTGCTCGACGCGCCCGGCCGAATCATAAGTGAATTCGAGGAAGGAGCCTTCCGAAACGAGCGACACCCTGGTCAGGTTACCCGACAAATCGGAACGGAAAAGGGGTCGGTGACAAATGATAATTATTCAAGTTTGCCACCGACTCGTTTCTCCTCATGAATACCCGCTTCACTGCGCAACCACATCCGAAGCCGGCTCCCGCGCATCCTGAACCCTACCCCGACACTTCGGAAACGTACTGCAACCCCAGAACATCTGCCCCGCGCTGCTCCCCGACTTCGCCTGTCGCCGCACCATGGGCGCACCGCACTTCGGGCAGGGCGGGGCCTGCTCCTCCGCGTCATCCCCGCTCTCCAGAACTCCTGTGGCGGACTCATCCGGCACAGGCATTCCCGCAGGCGCCGCCAGTGGCGGCGCAACCACTTCCTCCGTTTTCGCACCGATCGGGACCTGCTGCCCGAGCGCTCCGAGGACCCTGTCCCGCAGTTCGGACACGGTGTAGGCCCGTTGGGCCTGGATCTGGACCAGCGGCAGTCCGGCCGCGTTGCATACCCCGGTTACGAAGTCATCCCGCGCCTTTCTGTCTGCCCGCTGGTGGGACTTGTCATCGAGCTCGATGGCGCAGGCGACCGCGAGGTCGTCCCTGGCGCAGAGCAGGAAATCGAAGTGCTTCGAGTTGATGCGGTTCTGCGCCGAGGTGCGCGTGCTGTTGTCCAGCCGCCGCCGTACATCCACCACGTCCGCAACGCGCACCTTGCCGAAGATGCGGTACCTCTCCCCCACCGCCTGGTCGAGGACGCCGAGGAAGGAGCGCTCCGCAGGGGTGAACAACCCATCCCTTTTCTTATACGGAAACCCTTCGTCCGGCTTGTCCGCCCGCTTCGACTTCGTGGCGACCAACGCCAGCACCAGGACCAGCACCACGACCGCCAGAATCGCCCAGATCATCCTGTACCCCCTCCTCCATCCCCACGGCCACCCTGTCCCGCCGGGGCCCTTGCGCCAGCACACTGTCTGAAATTGAAATCTATGAGACCTGTTCCCGGTCGTATGTAGGAAATTGCCTTCTACCTTGTCAGCGATTACCTACATCAAGGTGGCCACCTCCAGAATCACATTGCATGTTGGGGGCAGGTCAGCAGACCACCGACCCGGTTGCGTGCACCGCTACGCTCCACTATAGTTTACAAATAGAGACCACAAGTATGTATCTGTAAACCACGGAGGGCGCCATGATAGGGGAGCGGATCGAGCGGGCACGCCTGGCGGCCGGGCTGTCTCTCCGGGCGCTTGCAGACGCCATCGGTGTCTCCCACACGATGGTCTCCAAGTACGAAAAGAACGAAACCACCCCCTCTTCGCAACTGCTGATCGGCATCGCGAAGGCGCTCGGGGTCCGGGTGGAGTATTTCTTCCGCAAGGCGGAGGTCCATCTCGATGGCGTCGAGTACCGCAAGCGCACGACCCTGACGGCCGGAGACCGGAAGAAGATCCTGGCCGATGCCGAGGATCAGCTCGAGCGCTGGGCAGCGCTGGAGCAGTTCATCCCCCAGGCCTGGAGTGTCGGGTTCGATATCCCCGCCACGGTCCCGGAGCGGGTGGCCCACGACGAGGATATAGAAACTGCCGCGCTGGCGCTGCGCGAAGCCTGGAAGCTGGGCCACAATCCCATTCCCGATTTGATCGACACCCTGGAAGAACATGGTCTGCGGGTCGTCACCGTGGCTGGTGACACCAAGCAGAAGTTCGACGGCTTCTCCGCTCGCTGCGGCACGATGCCGGTGGTCGTGGTGGGCAAGGGCTGGGTGGGCGACCGGCAGCGCTTCACGCTCGCCCACGAGTTGGGCCACCTGGTATTGCAGGGACGATTGGCGTCAAGGCTGGACGAGGAGAAAGCCTGCAACCGCTTCGCGGGCGCCTTCCTTGCACCCCGGGACGCGGTCATCAACACCCTCGGTGAACATCGCCACTGGCTCGAGATCCAGGAACTCGCACTCCTGAAGGCGGAGTACGGGATGAGCATGCAGGCCTGGATCCACCGCTGCGCGGACCTCGGGATCCTGCCGGGATCGACGACCCGGGAGCTGTGGCGGCTGTTCCGTACCAACCAGTGGCATCAGCGCGAACCGGGCCCCCCCTACCCCCGGGAAGAGACCCGCCTGTTCAAGCAGCGCGTCTACCGGGCCCTTGCCGAGGATCTGATCGGTGAGTCCAAAGCCGCCGAATTGATGGGAATGACGCTGCGGGAGCTGCAGTCGTGCCGACACATGGATTGTGCCCCCGATGCTGCTCATCAGTGACGCCAACATCCTCATCGATATGGAGGTAGGCGGCCTGCTGGAGCTCATGTTCCGGGCCCAAGAAACCTTCGCGGTACCCGATGTGCTCTACAGCGAAGAACTGGAGACCAACCACCCCGAACTGCCCACCCTTGGGCTGCGGGTCCTGCCCCTTGGCGCAGCCGGCGTCGCCTCGGCCCTGCACCTGACCGGGATTTACCCGGGACCAAGCATCAACGATCTCTTCGCCCTGGAACTGGCGCGGGAGCACGCCTGCCCCCTGCTGACCGGTGACAGGGCGCTTCGTGAAGCGGCGGATCGCGAGGGCGTGGAGAAGCGGGGCACCCTCTGGCTGGTGGAAAAACTGGTGGAGGAGCGAATCATCACGCTGCAGCAGGCCGGAGCTGCCTACGCAGCGATGCGTCGTGGCGGACGCCGCCTGCCATGGGGCGAAATCGAACAGCAGATCAGGCGGCTCGGCGCGGACAGGTAGGCACACGATTGCCGACGGCCCGGAAGCGCAGACCAAGTCGCCGCTGATTCACGGATTGATTCACCCCCGCCATCGCCAAGCACTCCTACCGATCCGTTTCCCGCGGGATCGGGAAAGCCTCTTGACTCCGCCCCTGAACACTCCTACAGTTCGAAACATGTCGAACAGTATCAATTCAATCGAGGCCCATGCCGAGCAGTTCAAGGCGCTGAGCAATCCCCACCGCCTGGCCCTGTTCCGGCGCCTCACCACCTGCTGCCCGCCCGGCACCGCCTGCAGCGCCGAGGAGGCGGTGCGCTTGAGCGTCGGCCAGCTGGGCGTGGGGCTCGACATCGCCCCCTCCACCCTCTCCCACCACCTCAAGGAGCTCCATCGCGCCGGGCTGGTGCAGATGGCGCGCCGGGGCAGGCAGGTGGAGTGCTGGGTCGAGCCAGGCACCCTGGAGCAGCTCGCCGCCTTCTTCGGCGGGCTGACCCCGCAACCCTGATTTCAACCCTGATTCACGGAGCCTACCCATGGGCAAAGAGAACACCTGCTGCGGTCCTTCCACCGCCGCCACCGAGAGCCGCACCGACTCCTCCCGCCACGACACGCACCGGCAGGGCGTGCGCGAGGCCTACGCCCGGGTGGCCCGGGCCGACAGCGCCGGCGAGGGCTGCGGCGTCGGCGCGAGCTGCTGCGGCACCAGCGACGACGGGGCCATCAACACCCTCATCTCCACCCGCCTCGGCTACAGCCAGGCGGATCTCGACCGGGTTCCCTCCGGCGCCGACATGGGCCTCGGCTGCGGCAACCCCAAGGCCATCGCCGCCCTCAAGCCGGGCGAGGTGGTGGTGGACCTGGGCGCCGGCGGCGGCTTCGACTGCTTCCTCGCCGCCCACGAAGTGGGCGCCTCGGGCCACGTCATCGGCGTGGACATGACCCCGGACATGCTCTCCAAGGCGCGAGCCAACGCGGAGAAGGGGCGGTTCGGGAACGTGGAGTTCCGCCTCGGCGAGATCGAGCACCTGCCCATCGCCGACGGGACCGCCGATGTCATCATCTCCAACTGCGTCATCAACCTCTCGCCCGACAAGCCGCAGGTCTTCCGCGACGCCTTCCGGGTGCTCCGGCCGGGCGGACGGCTGGCCATCTCGGACGTGGTGGCCACCGTGGAGCTGCCCGCGGAGATGCGCGGAGACGCCGCCCTCATCGCCGGCTGCATGGGCAACGCCTCGCTGATCGGGGAGCTGGAGCGGATGCTGCGGGAGGCCGGCTTCGAGGGGATCCGCATCGAGCCAAAGGACGAGTCGAAGGAGTTCATCAAGGACTGGGCGCCGGGGCACAACGTCACCGACTACGTGGTCTCCGCCACCATCGAGGCGGTCAAGCCGGGCGGCGGGTGCTGTTGCGGCGGCAGCTGCTAGACCCCATCCGGGAACCTGGGTTCGTCGCCTGCCGGCGCGGGGCCTGCCGCCGCGGAAAACCGCCGGCGGGCATCCCGTCCGGCAGGCGCCCCGGCGGCAGACGGGCCTGATTCGCCATGGCCGCCGGGCCCCTTGATCCTCCGGCCCCGAACCCCCGTGGAAACGCTGCTTCCGCGCCCGGCTCAGGAGGCGATCGCGCCCATCGCGCTCTGCAGGTAGTTCTGCAGCCCCATCTGCTCGATGAGGTCGAGCTGGGTCTCCAGGTAGTCGATGTGGTCCTCTGTGTCCTTCAGGTTCGCCTCGAGGATCTCCCGGGAGACGTAATCCTTCACCTTCTCGCAGTGGGCGATGGCTTCGAGATAGAGCCCGCGGCCTTCCAGCTCGAGCTTGAGATCGCCGGCCAGGCTGTCGGGCACCCTCTGGCCGATGGCGAGCTTGCCGATGGACTGCATCTGCGGCAGCCCCTCGAGCAGGAGGATGCGCTCGATCAGCCGGTCGGCGTGGTGCATCTCCTCGATGGACTCCTCGTACTCGTGCCGGCCCAGCGCCTCGTAGCCCCAGTTCCGGTACATGCGGGCATGGAGGAAGTACTGGTTGATGGCAGCGAGTTCCAGCGCCAGCACCTTGTTCAGCAACTGCAGGACCTTTTTGTCACCTTTCACGGCGGGTCTCCTCTCGTTCGCGGCGGGTTCCCGGCGGTATCCCGCCGCACCTGACGGATGCGGCCGTCGCCTCCGACACCGGGCCTGGAGGCGTCCGCGCGGGCCAGTGCCTGCTTATAGTTCATCGGGGCGGGTCTCGCGACCCGGGACGGCCCCACTCCGCGGCGAACCGGGCCGCAGGCCCCCGTCAGCGCTCACTTTTCCACCCGGGATGACGGGAGGCCTGTCGGGGCACCGGCCCCGTCACAGAGGCGGGAGCCGGGCGAGCAGGGACTCCAGCCCCGGCACCTCCGCGAGGAGCTCGTCGACGGGCCGTCCGCGCCCCTCCACATCCACCGCGCGCGGGCCTTCCGGTCCGCAGAGGACCACGGCCACCGCCTCTTTCGCGGCGCTCAGCCACCAGGCCCGCGGCAGCACCCCGGAATCGATTCGCACCCGCTCGATGGGGATCAGGGTGATCCCGGCCACGGTGATCGGGGCGGCGGCGCGTAGCACGTTCATCGCGCCGCCGCCCGCGTGGCGTAGACCGCGCGCAGGGTCACGGGCGACAGCGCGAAGCGGAGCAGCACGGACAGCAGCCGGAGGGGGACGATGCGGATGCGGCCACGGCCGTCCAGCTCGAAGGTCTCGGCGGCGAACTCCGGCTCGATGGCGACCCGGCGCAGGCCCGGCAGCGCGGCCAGCGGGCCCACGACCGCCCACAGCCGGCCGGTGTCCGCCGGGTCGTCCAGGCCCAGGCGGACCCGCAGGCTGAGCTCCTGGATGCGGATGCGCCGGAACAGGTCCCGGGCCAGCCGGAGCAGGCGCGAGCCGAAACCCTCGACCTGGACCAGGGCCAGCATCCGGCGCGCGCCGCCGCCCCCGCGGCGGGGTCGGCGGGACGCGGGACGCCCGGGCCCGGCGCGGACCCGCTCCCCGGGCCCGCCCAGGCGCACGCGCACCAGGCCGAACAGCCAGCGGAGACTGCCGCGGCCCTCCCGGCGGACCCCGTCACGCCGCACGGAGAAGGCCAACTCCAGCGGGACGGCGAGCAGCGCCAGCAGGCCCGCCAGCAGGGCCAGGAGAATCCACACGCCGAGCACCCGGCCGTTCCCTCAGTCGCCGCTCTTGCCGCCGCCCCCCGGGGCCGACTTGCCGATGACGTCGGCCACCTTCTCCAGCACCGAGGTGGCGGCGCCCTTGATGGGCTCCATGCGCACGCCCTCGCCGTTGATGATGATGAGCGCGACGGGCTTCACGCCACCGCCGCCGGCGGTGCCCCCGCCGGCGCCCTCGCCCGCATCGCCGGATTTCATCTTCCCGCTGCCGCTGCCGCCGCCCGCGCCGAAGCCGAAGCCGACGCTGACCAGGGGGATGAGGGTGTTGCCCTCGATGGTCATCGGCTCGCCCACCACCGTCTTGGTGTTCAGCATGCGCTCAATCTCGCCCATGGCGGTCTTGAGGAGTTTTTCCACGTCTTCCATCGGATGCTCCCTGCCTGAGTCTGCGATACTGGTTACCTAAAGATAGACAACCCGCGCGGGACGGCGCGCGGCGGCGACGGACGAAACGGGAGATGGCGCCATGACAAGCGAACAACCCGGACGCATGCGCGGGGTATGGCTGACCGGCCACGGCGGTCTCGACAAGCTCGAGGTGCGGGACGACATCCCGGTGCCGCGGCCGGGTCGGGGCGAGGTGCTGATCCGGGTGGCCGCCGCGGGCGTCAACAACACCGACATCAACACCCGCCTCGCCTGGTACTCGAAGCACGAGGGCGCCAGCGAGGACGCGAGCTGGGCCGGGGAGCCCATCCGCTTTCCGCGCATCCAGGGCATCGATGTCTGCGGCCGCATCGTCGAGGCCGGGGAAGGGGTCGGCGCGGAGCGCGTCGGCGAGCGGGTGCTGGTGGAGCCCTGCCTCCGGGAAGCCAACGGCCGGGCGCTGGAGCGGCCCTGGTACCTCGGCTCGGAGTGCGACGGGGGCTTCGCCGAGTATGTCGCGGTGGCCGCCCGCCACGCCTACCGGATCGACAGCGAGCTCGACGACGTCTCCCTGGCGTCGTTCCCCTGCTCCTACTCCACCGCCGAGAACCTGCTGCGCCGCGCCCATGTCAGCCCGGGACAGCGGGTCCTGGTCACGGGCGCCTCCGGCGGCGTCGGCTCGGCGGCGGTCCAGCTGGCGGCCATGCGCGGCGCGCACGTCATCGCCGCGACCCACCCCGACAAGGCGGACCGGCTGCGGGCGCTCGGCGCCGAGCGGACCATCGGGCGCAACGACAGCGTTGTCGACGCGCTGGGACGGGAGAGCATCGACGTGGTGGTGGACCTGGTGGCGGGGCCCCGCTTCCCGGAGCTGCTGGAGGCGCTGCGGCCGGGCGGGCGCTACGCGGTGTCGGGCGCCATCGGCGGGCCGCTGGTGGAGCTGGACGTGCGCACCCTCTACCTCAAGGACCTGACCCTGCACGGCTGCACGGCGCTCGATCCCGAGGTGTTTCCCGCCCTGGTGGGCTACATCGAGCAGGGGCGCATCGTCCCGGTCGTCGCCGGAACCTTTCCGCTGGAGCGGATCGCCGAGGCCCAGACCGCCTTCCTCTCCAAGCATCACGTGGGCAAGCTGGTGCTGACGGTGGCCGGCCAGGACTGAACCGGGGCCCGGGCGAGGCGGCTGGCGGCGACGGGATTGATCCGCCCGCGCCGCCGGCCCATCATCTGTCACAGCGCCATTCAGCCTGGAACGGGAGGTCGCCATGCCCGGGGGCATCGGTCCCATCGACGCGCGGACATCCGCGGCCTGCCGCAGCGGCAGGCTGCTGAGGACGATCCGGGCCGGCGCCGACGAGGGCGAGATCTTCTACAACCTCGACAGCGGCCGGGCCCACTACGACGCCGGCCGCGGCCTGCTCTATTTCATGGCCTCGCCCTATGCGCCGGTGCGGGAGGTGCTGGAGGCGGTGTGCGCGGCCCGGCGGCCGCCGCCCATCGAGCGGGTCGTCCTGGATCGCCACGGCATGTTCAACACCGGCCGCCGCGTCGCGCTGGCGGCGGAGTGGACGGATGCGGTGCTGGTGGCGCTGCGCCTGGCCGGCATGCGGGTGACGGTGGCTAGTTCAGCCGCGCCAGCAGCGCCTCCACCCCGGGGTACGCCGCCGGGGTGATCTCGTACTTCCGGCCCGCCTTCCCCCACGGCTCCCGCCGCGCCAGGCAGGCCAGCAGGTCATCGGCGTCGCCGAAGTCGATCCCTCCCACCGCCGCCACGCCCCGGGCGAACAGGGCGTCGGGCAGGCCGCTGCCGGTGGGGCCGATGAGCTGGAACGCAGCCGCGCCGGCGGCCGCCGCCAGCAGCTCGTCGAGGGTGTCGTTGATGAGCACCGAGGCGGTGCAGATGACCTGGCGGCAGGCGGCCAGGTCCCGCGGCTCGGTGGTGACCCGCACCGCCGCGCGCCCGGGCACCCGCTGGGGGGCATGCTCCAGCACCAGCACCGTCATGCCGGCCGCCACCAGCCGGTCCACCACCGGGCAGAAGTAGCCCACCATGCCCACTGTATCCCCGGGCGCGAGGGCATCGCCCTCCCCCCCGGCGCCGCGCCCCGGCGGCCGGTAGCCGGCCCGGCGCATCAGCGACTGGCTGAGGGCGTTGAAGGCGCCCACGGCCAGCGCCCGGGTGGCCAGGTCGGTCCCGTCGAACCCCGCCAGGAGCGCGCTCCGCGGCGCCCGCGCCGCGGCCGGGTCGGGGTGGCGGCGCCACAGCTCCGCCAGCAGTCCGCCCATGCTGACGTAGAAGGGGCCGACGCTGCCGTCGGCCAGCAGGACGAACCCGAACTCGTCCCGGAAGGTTTCGTCCGGCACCGGGTCCGGCAGGTAGAGCCCGGCCACGTCGGCCCGGGGCAGGGCGGCGTCCAGCCGTTCGGACAGGGCGAGAAAGTCGGCGTTGATGCTCATGTCGTCCCGGCCGCCCCTCAGGCCCGGGGCCGCGCCCCGCTCTCCCCGTCCGCCGCCGGCAGGGGCGGAACCGGTTCGAGGCGCCAGATGTCGGCGTTGTACTCGGCGATGGTGCGATCGGTGGAGAAGCGCCCGGAGCAGGCGCTGTTGAGGATGCTCATGCGCACCCAGCGCTCCCGGTCGCGATAGGCCTCCGCCGCCCGGCGCTGGGCCTCCACGTAGCTGCCGAAGTCCGCCGCCACCACCCAGGGATCGTGGGGGCTGGCGATGGACTGGATGACGGGCTCGAACAGGCCGGGCTCGCCGCCGTCGAATGTCCCGCCGACGAGCAGTTCCATCACCCGGCGCAGGCGCTCGTCGCCCGCGATGATGCCCTGGGGATCGTAGTCGCCGCGCAGGGCCTGGACCTCCCCGGCGGTGAGCCCGAACAGGAAGAAATTCTCGTCGCCCACCTCGGCGCGGATCTCGATGTTGGCCCCGTCCAGGGTGCCGATGGTGACCGCCCCGTTCATCATGAACTTCATGTTGCCGGTGCCCGAGGCCTCCTTGCCGGCGGTGGAGATCTGCTCGGAGAGGTCCGTTCCGGGGCAGATCACCTCCATGGCGGTGACCCGGTAGTTGGGCAGGAAGGCCACCCGCAGCAGCCCCTCGGTGGCCGGGTCGGCATTGATCACCGCGGCCACGTTGTTGACCAGACGGATGATGCGCTTGGCCATGAAGTAGCCCGGCGCGGCCTTGCCGCCGATCAGCACGCAGCGGGGCGTCCACCCGGCGGTGTCGCCCCGGCGGATGCGATCGTAGAGATGGATCACGTGCAGGACGTTCAGCAGCTGGCGCTTGTATTCATGGATGCGCTTGACCTGCACGTCGAACAGCGCCTCGCGGTCGAAGCGCACCCCGCACTCCCGCTCCACCAGGCGGGCGAGCCGCGCCTTGTTGCGCTGCTTCACCGTATGCCAGCGCTCCCGGAAGGACGCGCTGTCGGCGTGGGGCGCGAGCTCCCGCAACCGCTCCATGCGCGTCGGCCAGTCGTTGCCGATGGTCTCGTCCACGAGGCGGGCGAGCCGGGGATTGCAGCCCGCCAGCCAGCGCCGGGGAGTGACCCCGTTGGTCTTGTTGTTGAACTTCTCCGGCCAGAGCTCGAAGAAGTCCCGGAACAGCCCCTGCTCCAGGAGCCGGGAGTGCAGCTCGGCCACGCCGTTGACCGAGAAGCTGCCCACGATGGCGAGGTAGGCCATGCGCACCATGGGCTCGTCCCCCTCCTCGATGAGGGACATGCGCCGGATGCGCGCCCCGTCGCCCGGCCAGCGCGCCGCCACCTGCTCCAGGAAGCGGGCGTTGATCTCGAAGATGATGTCCAGCAGGCGCGGGAGCTCCTGGCGGAACAGGCGCACCGGCCACTTCTCCAGCGCCTCGGGCAGCAGGGTGTGGTTGGTGTAGGCCATGGTGCGGGTGGTGATGGCCCAGGCCGCGTCCCACTCCAGGCCGTGCTCGTCCATCAGCAGCCGCATCAGCTCGGGCACCGCGCAGCTGGGGTGGGTGTCGTTGAGCTGGAAGCAGTTCTTGTCGGCGAAGCCGCGGAAGTCCTCGCCGTGGAAGCGGACCCAGTAGCGCAGTACGTCCTGCAGGCTGGCGGAGGCGAGGAAGTACTGCTGGCGCAGGCGCAGCTCCTTGCCGTTCTCGCTGGCGTCGTTGGGATAGAGCACCATGGTGATGTTCTCGGCGGCGTTCTTGGCCGCCACCGACTCCGGGTAGGAGCCGGCGTTGAACTCGTCGAGATCGAACTCGTCGGTGGCGGCCGCCGACCACAGCCGGAGGGTGTTGACCGTGCCGTTGCGATAGCCGGGAACCGGGATGTCGTAGGGCACGGCCAGCACCGCATGGGCGTCCACCCAGCGCATGCGCCAGCGCCCGTGCTCGTCCTGGTAGGACTCGCTGCGCCCGCCGAAGCGCACGCGCCGGGTGTACTCCGGGCGCTCCAGCTCCCAGGGGTGGCCGTCCCGCAGCCAGTGATCCGGCTCCTCCACCTGCTCGCCGCTGTCGATCAGCTGCCGGAACATGCCGTACTCGTAGCGGATGCCGTAGCCCGTCACCGGGAGCTGCAGGGTCGCGCAGCTGTCCAGGAAGCAGGCGGCCAGGCGCCCCAGGCCGCCGTTGCCGAGACCGGCGTCGTGCTCGGTACCGGCCAGCTCCTCCAGCAGCAGGCCGAGGTCCTTGAGGGCGCGCGCCGTGGGCCCGGCGATCCCCAGGTTGAGCATGGCGTTGCCCAGGGAGCGCCCCATGAGGAACTCCAGGGACAGATAGTGGGCGCGCCGGCAGTTGCCCTCCTCGCAGGCGTAGCGGCTGTTCTTCCAGCGCTCCATGAGCCGGTCGCGCACGGCCAGCGCCAGCGCCTGGAAGGGGTAGTGGGTGGAGCGGCAGTGCTTGTCGCGGCCGAGCGTGTGGCTGAAATAGCGCCGGAAGTCATCGGCGATCGCCCGCTCGTCCATGCCCAGGGGCGGCAGCTCCGTGAGGCGCGGAACGGGTACGCTCGCGCGCAGCGGCTTGAGGCGTGAATGCTCCATAGGGCTCTCGCAGGGTCGTCTCGACGATCCGGCCCGGCGGGGCCGGAAAGGATCCCAACTATACACCTGCGGGCAGCCCCTGGAAGCAGGGGGGGGATTTGGTGGGGCGGGAGCGGGGCGGGAACTCAGGCGCCCTTGACGATGAAGGCGCCGCTCTCTCCGGCATGCTTCTTCGCCTGCTTGGCCGCCTTCTTCTCCTTCGGCGTCAACAAGGGCTGCTTCTTCGCCTCCCGGTTGGATTTCTGGGGCCTGGACATGGGTGTCTACTCCTGTTCATGCTGCGGGGGACCCCGGAGGCGCGGGCCGGATCAGGCATGGGGAAATGCCGCGCCCTCCACGCCGGGAGGAATACCGGGGCGGGCACCGGCCGACGGGGCCGGCTTCAACCAACGTACGCTCTCTGCACCCGATAGCAAGGAGTATTTCTGGAGCGGAGCTTCCGGGCTGCGCAGGGGGCTCCTCCCTTCGTCATTGCGACCAGGCGGCGACGCCCCCGGGGACCCGCGCTCCTCCGCTCCACCGGGCGCCCACCTGCCGCGAAGGGTGACGGCCCGGACCGCGCGGGATGCACCCCCGGCCGGACACGGCAACCGGGCCGGGCCTGCCGCGATCCGCAGAATATTCTATTCTTTTACAGACTTACCAGTGAGCGACAGCCTGGCATGCCGTTGCGGCCCGACTGCGGAGGGGGATCCATGACTGAAGTGGCGGACACCACGTGGAAGACAAGCTACGAAAGAATGTTCGGGCTGATTCAGAAACGGGTGTCAGGCCGTACGACAACCCCGTTCGAGATCCGGCTGTGGGGGGATCACGTCTATCGCTTCGGCGACGGCGCCCCCGCCGTCAGGATCCTGGCCAAGAACCGCCGGGGGCTGGCCGCGCTCGCGAGCCTGGACGAGTTGCGGATCTGCGAGGCCTACATGGGCGGCAGCCTCGACGTGGAAGGCGACATGCTGGCGTTCGCCGGCATGCGCGGGACACTGACCGACCGGCACCCGCTCCACGCGCTGTGGCAGCGGCTCGCCCCGCTGCTCATCGGCCGGGTGCGCTCCGACCGCCAGGTCATCGCCACCCACTACGAGTTCGACAATGACTTCTATCTCACCTTCATGGACCCGACGCGCTGCTATTCGCAGGCGGTGTTCGAGGGGGACGATGAACCGCTCGAGGCCGCGCAGCGGCGCAAGCTGGATTACGCCATCGACGCCTGCGGGCTGAAGCCGGGCGACCGCGTCCTGGACGTGGGCGGCGGCTGGGGCGCGTTCACGGAACACGCCGGACGGCGCGGCATCCAGGTCACCTCGCTGACCATCTCGCGGCAGTCGGAGCGGTTCCTGTCGGACCTGATTGACCGGCTGCGGCTTCCCTGCCGGGTGCTGAACCAGAACTTCCTCGAGCACGCCGCGCCGGAGCCCTATGACGGGATCGTCATCCTGGGGGTGATGGAGCATATTCCCGACTATGCCGCCGCGCTGCGGCAGTACCAGCGGCTGCTGAAGCCGGGCGGCCGCGTCTATCTCGATGCCAGCGCCTTCCGGGAGAAGTACGAGAAGGCGACGTTCATCTCCCGCTACATCTACCCGGGGGACCATTCCTTCTTCTGCCTGCCCGAGTTCCTGGGCGCGGCGGCCGGGACACCCTTCGAGGTGCTGGCCGTGCACAACGATCGCCACAGCTACTACCTGACCTGCAAGGCCTGGGCCGAGAACCTGGAGGCCGCCCGGGACGAGATCATCCACCGCTGGGGAGAGTCGCTCTACCGGCGCTTCCGGCTCTACCTGTGGGGCTCCGCCCAGGCCTTTCTCAGCCGCGGACTGGAAGCCTATCGGGTGGTCCTGGAACTGCCGGCGGAGGCGTAGGGGGGGTCGGCGCCCGGACCCGCTGGACCGGTCACCCTTGTTTGCTCAGTAGAAAATCGTCACCGTGACGGTATCGCTGTAATTGCCGGCGGCGGGCGTGTTCTGGGGGCTCACCCGACTGTAGACGGTGACCGGCTGCACCGCACCGCTGCCGGTACCGGTCACGGTGTCCACGTTCTCGGTGTTGCCCCAGCGCTGGCTGCGTCCGGAATCGCGGTAGAGCTCGTAGGTCACGTACTGGCCACCGCTGCTCTGCATGCGCCGGGTGGTGCCGCTGGCGTGGAGGCCGTCGTCGAGGCCGATCTGGTAGGGAGTGGTGTTGGTGCACTGGGGCGATATGGTCGCCGTGGTGTCGATGTTGGCGGTGAGCAACCCCTGGGTGCCGAAGTCGATGTCCTCGACCGCGAAGCCGGGGGCGCACTGGGCCTCGACCGTGGCGGTGGCGTCGAAGGGGAAGGTGTCGGTGCCGCCACCGCCACCGCCGCTGGTGCAACTCGCGGGGTAGGTCCCCAGGCCCAACAGCGCCTCGTTGTAGCGATACGACAGCCCCGTATGGGAGCCGGAGAAGCTGTTGGAATAGAGCCCGGGCACCAGCGCGGTCTGACCGGAGGGGACCCGGCCGTAAACGGTCAGACTGCCGGTCTTGGTCGTTCCGTTGCCGGAGAGCAGTGCGAAGGATACAGTCTGCTGGACCTCGGTGCCGGCACAGCCGGTCAGCGAGCCCCAGGTGCTGGTACGGCTGCTGTCCCGATAGAGCTGGAACGACATGGTGTTGCCACCGCTGGTCATGCGCCGCGGCGTACAGTTGCCACCCCCCGCGACGCCATCCTCGACACTGAAACACATTCGCACGAAGGACGCGTAGAGGCTGCCCAGAAAGCCGGAGTAGGTGCAGCTCCAGTCGATGGTCGCCGTAACGTCGACGTTGCCGTCGAAGGGGTCCACGAAACCGAACTGCACGTCGGTCATGTCGGCACTGCAGGTGGTGGTCGCCTGCACGGGCGCCGCCGGCAGCAGCAGGGCGGCGGCCAGGGTGGGGCCGCCCCATCTCCGCAGGCACTGCCAGCAGGTTGGATTCCTCATCGCTTCTCCTCCACACATTCCAGCGGCCCGATCACCGGGATCCCCTGCGTCTCTTCCGGGTAGGGGAGCGCCACGGTGCAGCGGCCCCCGTCGCTGCGGATGACCGTGAGGGTGTTGTGGGGCGCCAGCCCCTCCAGGTAGGCCTGACCGTCGTAGCCGACCAGGGCCGGTTCGCCGCCGGCACCGTCCAGGAGGACCCGACTGCCCAGGGGGATCGGCGCGCCATGGCCGTCGTGGAGGATCAGTAGGGCGGCGCGCACCCGGCGCAGGCCGAAGTCGACGGTGACGCCGGAGCGGTCGGCTGGCACGGCGGTGACCCGCGTGCGCTCCACCTGCACCTCCGCCGGGAGCTGCAGGGCATCGATGGAGACCCGGTTGGGCTGGTAGGCGTTGAGGCCGGTGACCAGGTAGTGGCCGCGGGCGTCGGTGCGGCCGATGGGGCGGTTCTCCAACTGTACCGGGACCTCGGCGATGCCGCCGGTGGAGACCAGGGCGAAGCCGTCGGTTACGGGGCGGGCGGTGAACAGGTCGCGCTCCATCAGCACCAGGGCGCCGGCCGCGGAGCCGTAGGCGCTGTGGCTGTTGTTGATTGACCGCGTGCCGACGCGCAGTTCGGCCCAATCGCCGCGGTAACCCACCTCCGCCTGGTAGCTTTCGAGCGCCTCGCCCTGCTGGGTTTGGAGGCTCCAGCCCACGCCGCCGTCGGGGGGCACGGACTGGGTCAGGTAGGCGCTGTACTGGTTTCCGCCCTGGCGGTGGTTGACCGAGGCGCCCGCCGATCGCCGCCCCCCGAGGCTCGCCGAGATACCCGCGAAGGCAGTGTAGCCGCCCTCGCCGTCCAGCTCCCGCGTGGCGCCCAGGTGCAGGGAGAGCCCATCGGCGAGGCCAACGCTGTAGTTGGCGCCGAGGCTGCGGAAACGCCCCTCCTCGAGGGTGTCGAGGCGGCTGTAGTGGAGGGAGAGGCTGCCGCCGCGCCCCATGCCGTAGCCGATTAGCGCCCGTTCCGTGCGTCGGGGGGGCGCCCGGCCGTCGCGCGCCGCCAAATCGCGGTAGTCGTCGAAGGTGCGGGCAAGCTGGTAGTTGAAGGCCAGCCCGCCGCCTACCCAGCTGTAGCCCAGGCTGAGCTGGGTCCCCTCAGCGCCGCCGCCTTCCTCGCCGCTGCTGCTGCGGGCGTAGGCGCCATTGACGCTGCCGAGGCGGCCGAGGCCGGCAACCGCCCCCACGCCCCCGGCGGCCAAGCCATCGCCCCCTTCGGCGTGGGCCTCCAGGGTCACTCCATCGGTCAGGCCGTAGCGCAGGCTGCCGCTGCCGACGAGCCCGTCGCGGTAGCTGAAGGACTTCAGGCCGTAGTCGGCGCGCACCCGGCCCAGTTCCAGGGAGTAGTCGCTGAGCCCCCGCCGCAGCAGGCGGGGCTCGTTGTAGTAGTCGAAGGCGATGGTGCGGCTTCGCCCGAGAGCGTCGGTGATCACCACCTGCGCCTGCCCGGTGCCGCTGACCCGGGGCAGCGTGTCGAGCTGGAACGGCCCCGGCAGCACCTCGCCCTGATACTGGCGGAGACCGCCCACATAGAGCTCCACCGCCGAGGGCAGGGCCGCCTCGCCGAAGAACTGGGGCAGCGGGCGGGTGATGAGCTCCGGCTGCAGGGCGAAACTGCGGCGCAACTGCACGCCGCCGAGACGCGTCGCCCGGCTCCAGGAGAGGCTGCCGCCGATGAAGTCGCCCACGGTCAGCGCCAGCAGCCGGTGCTGGGAGGACCAGGTCCAGGCGCTGTCGAGCCGGACATAGTCGCGGTCCTCGTCGCCGCCGTAGCGGGAGATGCCGGTGGTGGTGAGCACGCCCTGGGGGCCGAACAAGCGCAGCTCGGTGGTCGCCGCCAGGCTGCGGGCGCCCGCACCGGTAGTGCCGTAGATATCGTAGTTGAGCAGTGCGCCGGGGCTCACCGTGGCCGGCCACAGCCGTGTCTCGGGGCCGCCCAGGGTCTGCAGCTGACGGTCGAGGCGCGCGGTCGCGGCGTCGAGATAAAGACGCTGGTTGGGCGCGTCGTAGCGGTAGGTCAGGCCGGGCAGCCCGGCGAGATCGAGGTAGCGGTCCGCCGGCAGGTCGTCGAGCCGCAGGCCGATCTCCTGCAGGTGCGCTGGCCAGAGGTGGAGATGGCCGTCGGCGGTCGCGGGCACCTCCACCAGCCGCCCCGTATTCACCCTGTTGAGGAAAATCTCCAGGTAGAGCGTATGGGCGGCGCCTGCCAGCCCCGGCCCCTGCAGCAGCACGGGGGCGGCGGACGGCGGCTGGCCGCCCGGCCCGGCCAGGGCTGCCGCTCCGGCCAGGGCCATCGCGATCAGCACCGCAGCGCTAGGGAGCAGGCCACTCCAGCGGCAGCGCGGAGAGCGCATGTCGGACGGTTTCGCCATTGATGCGGATCCGGATCTCCTTGACGGCGGCCCACGTCCCGGCCTCCAGCTCCAGCGGCCAGCTGCGTTCGGTACCGGCCAGCACGTAACCGAGCAGGCCGGGCCGGGCGAACACCGTCTCTCCGGCGCCATCGAGAAGCCGCAGATCCGCCAGCTGGAGCCGCCGGGGGGTCGGATTCCGGGCCTGCAGGCGGACTGGGCCGGAGGGCGCCCGCTCCAGGGAGAGGCGGGCGGGCGCGGATGGCGCCGGGGCGCTTTCGGGGGCGACGAACACCGGCACCGAGAAGCTCAGAACGAAGTTGAGGCCCGCACGCGGCGCCCCCGGCTCGGTCACCGCCGGCGGCAGTTCGTCCACCAGCAGGCGGAAGCTCTGCTCGCGGCCTGCGGGCGCCGGGGACGCCCCGGCGCGGGTGCGGATGATTCGCACCAACTGCCGCTGGCCCGGGGCGATGCGCGTCATGGGTGGGCTGACGGTGAGGCGGGTGCTGGGCGTCAGCCGGTCATCGCCCGCCTCCTGGGTCCACTGGAAAAGCCGCAGCTGGACGTCGACGGGCGTCGCACCGGTGTTGCGCAACCACAGGCCCTGGACCCCTTGGCCCGCCGCGAACTCCACCCCCGCCGGCATCACGCTCAGGCCGGAGGCCCCGGCTGCCAGCGGCAGCACGGCCCACAGCAAACCGGCTGCCACCCGCCGGCACAACTGCAGCAACGATGCCCAACGGCGCTTCAATGGAACACCCCGGCCCCTGATCCACCCGCCACGTACGCCCCCTGCCCTCTTCCCTGCACTGACGGGCGAAGGCTAGCACAGCCCCGCCCCGACGTCAGTCCCGGCCCGGGGCTGCCTGGCCGGCGCGACGGGCAGGTCGGCGCCGATCAGTAGGTGACCGTCACCGTCACCGTGTCGGAGTAGGTGAGCGCAGGGGGGGTGTCCTGGATAGGGACGGTGCCGTAGACCGTGTAGGTCTCCTCCGCGCCGGTGCCGGTGCCTGCCTGGCTTTCGGTGTCGGCCAAGGTGCCCCAATGAGTGGTGTAGCTCGCGTCCTGGAACAGGTCGTAGCTGACGTTGTTGGCCCCATTGACCATCTGCCGTGTGGTGGTGTCGCCGCCCGTACCCGGGTTGGCGCCGGCGTCGAGACCGATGTCGTAGGCGAGATTCTCGGTGCAGGTGACGTAGATGCTTGAGGTCGCCGTCACCACGCTGGTCAAGGGACCCGCGGCCCCGAACGCCATATCGGTGGGGGCCGTCGTGATCTCGCAGGCATTCTGAATGGTGATGGTGACATCGAATGTGTCGGTCACCGTCGCCGCCGTCGCGGTCAGCGGGAGTGTGCCGGCGATCAGCGCGGCGGCCAGCAGGGTCCGTCTATGCATGGTACTCATGGTCAGCTCCTTTCCCTGCCGCCGCCCCGGGCGAAGCGCTCCAGGACATCCGCAGGGCGTGAATTCGACGCGGTCTGAGCCATGGGGATTCTCTGTCCCCCACCGCCCGATTTTCCGCTTTCGTCCCTGAATCGGCCAATGCCGATGGTATTTATCATGATCAAGATAGATCAGTCCTGCGCCAATACCCACCAACTCCGTCACAAAATCTGCAACATGTGTTACAGGGTCGGTCACAATTCGCACCCCCCTTGACCATAGATTTCCGGGTACCGCCCCATCGGGCAGGCACACCTCTGTCGGAGCGGGACGCCACCCTTCCCCCTTCCTCCTTCACCCGACCGCCGGGTAAAACGATATCCTGTGCGCCTCGCCCCCGGCAACGCCTGCAAGGAGTCCCCCATGCCCACGCCCCCCGAAGCCCTGCTCCTCATCGCCCCCGGCTGCCCCCACTGCCCCGGCGTGCTGGCGCGGCTGTCGGAGCGGGTCAAGCAGGGACGGCTGGCGCGGCTGGAGGTGGTGAACGCCGCGCTGCTGCCGGAGCGGGCCGCGGAGCTCGGGGTCAGGAGCGTGCCCTGGACCCGGATCGGACCCTTCGAGCTCCAGGGCAACCTGGCGGAGGGGGAGATCGACCGCTGGATCGACGCCGCCGCCGCGGACACCGGCATGGATCTCTACCTCGCCGAGCTGCTGGAGCAGGGCGGGCTGGCGCGGGCCGAGGCGCTGGTGCGCGCCGCGCCGGAGCACCTGCCGGCGGTGCTGGGGCTGCTGGAGGCGGCGGAGATCCCCTTCAACGTGCGCCTGGGCGCCAGCGCCCTGCTGGAGGGGCTGGCCGGCGGCGACGCGCTGCGCGCGCTGGTCCCGGAGCTGGCCCGGCTGGCCGGCCACGCCGAGCCGCGGGTGCGCGGCGACGCCTGCCACCTGCTGGGCCTGGCGGGCGATCCCGCCGCCCTGCCGGTCCTGGAACAGCGCCTGGAAGACGACGATCCCGAGGTGCGCGAGATCGCCGCCGAGTCCATCGAGCGGCTCGTCCCGGGTAACGGGTAACCCGAAAGGCGTGTCCGGCGGGAATGGTGCGCAGAGCGCAGCCTACGCTGCGGCCTCTCCCTGAATTCACCTTGCAGGGTGCGCCGTGCGCACCGCTACCGCCCCCCCGGGCAATCCACATCTCCCCGTCCGCGATCTGTCCCTTCTCCCGCCCGCTTGCGCAAGATCCTTTCGCCGTCCGCATCGGATCCGCCCACCGCCTCCCGAGGCCGGAACCCCTTAACAATCATTTCGTTAGCATATTATTACCTGGTTAACACGCTGTTTTACAAGCTCTATTTTGCTCCGCAACAATGCCTGAGCTTTCTTGTCAGATTTTGCAACGTCAACCATACTTGATTTATGTCGATTTCCGGGATGGGGCCCATAGCCCAGCCAACCGGGGGGTAAGCGCCTGATGGTGATGCGTGGAAGCAATGCGGAGGATGCGGGTGAGACATTTCGTCTCCAACCCAACCGCTCCATGCGCTGGACCGACATCCAGCGCGTCCTGACCGTCTTCGGGCTGTTCACCGCGATGATTGCGGTGGCGGTCGCCGCCCTTGGCGCCTGGCCCGTCCTCCCCTTTACCGGCCTGGAGCTGCTCCTGCTCGCCGGCGCCTTCTATCTCAATGCCCGCCAGGGCAGCGCCCGCGAGGTGATCTCGCTCCATTCCGACCGGCTCGAGCTGTACCGCGGCAACGGCCGGCAGCACGACCGGCCCTATCGGCTCCCGCGCCCGTGGACCCGGGTGGAGCTGGCCCGCGATCCCGCCGGCCGCTACCCGAGCCGGCTCTTTCTCAATGCCCACGGCCGCCGCCACGAGGTCGGGGCCTGGCTGCCGGAGCACGAGCGCAGGCGGCTCGCCCGGGATCTCACCCGGGCGCTCGGAACATCAGTGTCATAACCAGTGCTGCAGGGATGTCGCCGGATACCCGGGTCGCCGGGGATCGGGCCGCGGAACAATTCAAGGGCAGGCGCATGGGGGACATCACGTGGATAGGATGGTAAGACGCACCGCCGCTCTCGCCGCGGCGACGGGACTGATCGCGCCCGCCGGCGCACTGGCGGACTACGCCCTCAACCTGCGCCCCGGGGTCACCCCCATCAGCCGGGAGGTCTACGACCTGCACATGCTGATCCTCTGGATCTGCGTGGCCATCGGCGCGGTGGTGTTCGGGGCGATGGTCTACTCCATCATCCGCCACCGCAAGTCCCGCGGGGTCGAGGCGGCGCGCTTCCACGAGAACACCTCCGTGGAGATCCTCTGGACCCTCATCCCGGTGCTGATCCTGGTCTCCATGGCCATTCCCGCCACCCGCACCCTCATCGCCATGGAGGACACCCGCGACGCGGACCTCACCATCAAGGTGACCGGCTACCAGTGGAAGTGGCACTACGACTACCTGGGCGAGGACGTGAGCTTCTTCAGCACCCTGGCCACGCCCACCGAGGCCTTCCGCGACGCCTCCCTGCGCACCGCCGACTACCTGCTGGAGGTGGACAACCCGGTGGTGGTGCCGGTGGGCCGCAAGGTGCGCTTCCTCACCACCGCCAACGACGTGATCCACTCCTGGTGGGTGCCCGACCTGGGCTGGAAGCGCGACGCCATTCCCGGCTTCATCAACGAGTCCTGGGCCCAGGTGGACGTGCCCGGGGTCTACCGCGGCCAGTGCGCCGAGCTGTGCGGCAAGGACCACGGCTTCATGCCGGTGGTGCTGGTGGCCAAGAGCGAGCCGGAGTACGAGGCCTGGCTGGCGCAGCAGAAGAGCGCCAAGGCCACCCGCGCCGCGGCGGCGGAGAAGACCTGGACCCTGGAGGAGCTGATGCAGCGGGGCGAGGCGGTCTACGCCAAGACCTGCGCCGTCTGCCACCAGGCCAACGGCCAGGGCGTGCCCGGCGCCTTCCCGCCCCTGGCCGCCGGCCACCCCTTCGCCGCCGGCGAGAACCTGCTCGCCCACCTGCGCGAGAGGGGCTTCCTGGACGCGGACGGCAACATCGTCCTCGGCCCCCTGGAGCAGCACATCGACATCGTCCTCAACGGCATCGAGGGCAGCGCCATGCAGGCCTTCCGCGATCAGCTGGACGACGCCGACCTGGCGGCGGTGATCACCTACGAGCGCAACAGTTTCGGCAACGACTCGGGCGAGCTGGTGCAGCCCGCGGCGGTGAAGGCGGCCCGTTGAACCGCCACCGGCAGACCCGACGAAGCGAGGAGAGGAGCGAGCCCATGACCACCACCACCGCAGCCCACGGGGAGCACACGGAGCACGGCCCGGCCCGGGGCCTGATGCGCTGGGTCACCACCACCAACCACAAGGACATCGGCACCCTCTACCTGCTGTTCGCGCTGACCATGTTCTTCGTCGGCGGTGCCATGGCCATGGTGATCCGCGCCGAGCTGTTCCAGCCCGGCCTGCAGTTCGTGGAACCGCAGTTCTTCAACCAGATGACCACCATGCACGCCCTGGTGATGATCTTCGGCGCGGTGATGCCCGCCTTCGTCGGGCTGGCCAACTGGCAGATCCCGATGATGATCGGCGCCCCCGACATGGCCCTGCCGCGGATGAACAACTGGAGCTTCTGGCTGCTGCCCTTCGCCTTCGCCATGCTGCTCTCCACCCTGTTCCTCACCGGCGGCGGCCCGGCCGGCGGCTGGACCATGTACCCGCCGCTGATGCTGCAGACCGGCGAGGCGCTGCCGTTCGTGATCTTCGCCGTGCACCTGATGGGCATCTCCTCGGTGATGGGCGCCATCAACGTCATCGTCACCGTGCTCAACATGCGCGCCCCCGGCATGACCCTGATGAAGATGCCGCTGTTCGTCTGGACCTGGCTCATCACCGCCTTCCTGCTCATCGCCGCCATGCCGGTGCTGGCCGGCGCGGTGACCATGCTGCTGACCGACCGCTACTTCGGCACCGCCTTCTTCAACGCCGCCGGCGGCGGCGACCCGGTGATGTACCAGCACATCTTCTGGTTCTTCGGGCATCCCGAGGTGTACATCATGATCCTGCCGGCCTTCGGCATCGTCTCCCAGATCATCCCCACCTTCGCCCGCAAGCCGCTGTTCGGCTACAGCTCCATGGTCTACGCCACCGCCAGCATCGCCTTCCTCTCCTTCATCGTCTGGGCCCACCACATGTTCACCGTGGGCATGCCGCTGGCCGGCGAGCTGTTCTTCATGTACACCACCATGCTCATCGCCGTGCCCACCGGGGTGAAGGTGTTCAACTGGGTGGCCACCATGTGGCGCGGGTCCATGACCTTCGAGACCCCGATGCTGTTCGCCATCGCCTTCGTGTTCCTGTTCACCATCGGCGGCTTCTCGGGGCTGATGCTGGCCATCACCCCCGTGGACTTCCAGTACCACGACACCTACTTCGTGGTGGCCCATTTCCACTACGTGCTGGTGACCGGCGCGATCTTCGCCATCATGGCCGCCGCCTACTTCTGGCTGCCCAAGTGGACCGGTCACCGCTACGACGAGCGCCTGGGCCGGATCCACTTCTGGCTCTCGGCGGTGTCGGTGAACGTGCTGTTCTTCCCCCAGCACTTCCTCGGCCTGGCCGGCATGCCCCGGCGCATCCCCGACTACGCGGTGCAGTTCGCCGACTGGAACATGATCTCCAGCCTCGGCGGGTTCGCCTTCGGCGCGAGCCAGCTGCTGTTCCTCTACATCGTGGTGAAGACCATCCGCGGCGGCGCCCGCGCCGGCGCCGAGGTGTGGGAGGAGGCCCACGGCCTGGAGTGGACCCTGCCCTCGCCGCCGCCCTACCACAGCTTCACCGAAGCCCCGGAGGTGCGCTGAGGTGACGGCCATGGACTCCCATCGAGACCCCCGCCGCCTGCGCCGCGCCAACCTGCGCCTGGCCTGGCTGCTGGGGCTGGTGGCCGTCGGCTTCCTGGTGGGATTCATCCTGGTGAACCTGCCATGAGCGGGGACCGCGAGCGCGCCAACCGCCGCCTCACCCTGCGCATCCTCGCGGTGGCGGTGGCCATGTTCGGCTTCGGCTACGCCCTGGTGCCCCTCTACGACGTGTTCTGCGAGGTGACCGGGCTGAACGGCAAGACCGGCGGCCAGGCCGCGGCGACGGAAACCTACGCGGTGGACCCCGATCGCCTCGTGACGGTGGAGTTCCTGGCCACCGTCAACGGCGGCGAGCCCTGGACCTTCCGCCCCGCGGTGGCCCGGCTGCGGGTCCACCCCGGCCAGTCCTACGTGACCCACTACCTGGCGGCCAACCCCACCGGGCGGGCGGTGACGGTGCAGGCGGTGCCGAGCGTGGCGCCCGGCCTGGCCGCGCAGCATTTCCACAAGACCGAGTGCTTCTGCTTCCACCGCCAGGACTTCGCCGCCGGCGAGGCACGGGAAATGCCCCTGGTGTTCACCATCGACCCGGCGCTGCCGCCGGAGGTGGGCACCGTGAGCCTGGCCTACACCCTGTTCGAACTGGGGGAGACCCGCGCCAACTGACCGACGGCGCCCGAGGTTGATAGGAGAGAGCCATGAACACGCACGCTGGACCGGCCTACTACGTGCCCCACGGCAGCCACTGGCCCATCGTCGGCTCGGTGGGCCTGACCACCCTGCTGGTGGGATTCGCCGTGCTGCTCAACGGCGCGGACCTCGGCGGCACGCTGATGGTGGCGGGGGTGGTCATCACCCTGGGGATGATGGCCGGCTGGTTCGGCACGGTGATCCGCGAAAGCGAGGGCGGCCGCTACAACGCCCAGGTGGACCGCTCCTTCCGCATGGGCATGGGCTGGTTCATCTTCTCCGAGGTGATGTTCTTCGCCGCCTTCTTCGGGGCGCTGTTCTATGCCCGCGAGTTCGCCGTGCCGTGGCTCGGCGGGGCCGGCGCCAAGGCCGCCACCCACTCCGTCCTGTGGCCCGACTTCCAGGCCCTGTGGCCACTGCTGCAGCCGCCGGACGCCAGCCGCTACGACGTGCCCGAGCAGGTGATCGGAGCCTGGGGCATCCCCGCCCTCAACACCCTGATCCTCCTCTCCAGCGGCGCCACCATCACCTGGGCCCACTGGGGGCTGAAGCAGGGCCGGCGCCGCCAGCTCACCCTCGGCCTGGCGCTGACCGTCGCGCTCGGGGTACTGTTCCTGGCCCTGCAGGCCTTCGAGTACGGCCACGCCTACCACGAGCTCAACCTGAAGCTGAGCTCGGGCATCTACGGCTCCACCTTCTTCATGCTCACCGGCTTCCACGGCGCCCACGTGACCATCGGCGCCATCATGCTCCTGGTGATGCTGCTGCGCAGCCTGCGCGGCCACTTCAGCCCCACCCACCACTTCGCCTTCGAGGCCGCCTCCTGGTACTGGCACTTCGTGGACGTGGTGTGGCTGGGCCTGTTCATCACCGTCTACTGGCTGTGAGCCGCGCCATGCCCCGCCTCGCCGCTCCCCGCCACGAGCCCCCGGCGCAGCTGCCGGGCTACCGGCCGCCAGCGGCCGTGGGCGGCTGCGGGAGCAGGCCGTGGGGGGTGATGAGCCCGCCGGCGAAGCCCGCCAGCAGCAGCACGAACAGCGCCAGCGAGAGCACGATGCGCACGGTGAGCGCCCGCACCGTGCGCCGGGAGTCGTCGCGATCGCGCACCAGGAAGAACAGCCCGGAGGCGAGGCTGAGGAGAATCCCCGCCAGCAGGAGCAGCAGCACGGCCTTGAACAGCATCGGTGTTCTCCTCGCGTCCGGGGCGGCCGGGAAGGCGGCCCCCTGCTGCAACCATAGGAGAGCGCCATGAGCCTGTCACGGGCCGGCCGCGCCCCCCTGCGCCTGCGCCCCCGGCTGCTGCCGAGCCTGGCGGCGCTCCTGCTGCTGCCGCTGCTGCTGGGCCTCGGCGCCTGGCAGCTCGACCGGGCGGCGCAGAAGCGCGCCCTGGCCGCGGCGCTGAACGCGGCCGGCGACGCGCCGCCGGTGCAGATCCTGCCCGGCACCGACGCCGAGGCCGTGCGGGAGCTCGCCTACCGGCGGGTTGCGGCCTACGGCCGCTACGCCCCGGAGCGGCAGCTGCTGCTGGACAACCAGATCCACGACGGACGCCCCGGGTTCCGGGTCTTCACGCCCCTGCGGCTGGGCAACGGCCACAGCGCGGTGCTGGTGGACCGCGGCTGGCTGCCCATGGGCGCCACCCGCGACCAGCTCCCGGCGCTGGCGCTGGCGACCGACGATCGCCTGGTCCGGGGCCTGCTCACCCCGCCGCCCGACGTGGGGCTGCGCCTGGGCGACGGCATGGCGAACCCGGGCCGCTGGCCGCGCCTGGTGCAGTACCTGGACCCGACACGGCTGGCGCCGGAGCTCGGCGTGCGGCTGCTGCCGTACGTGATCCGGCTCGACCCGGGGGCGCCCGACGGCTACCTGCGCGAGCCCCCGGCGCTGCCCTTCGGCCCGGAGCGCCACCTCGGCTACGCGGTGCAGTGGTTCGCCCTGGCCGCCACCCTGGCGCTGCTGTGGCTGCGCTACTCGCTGGTGCGCGCGCCCGCCCCGGCGCGCCCCGAACCCACCGACACGGAGACCCCCGGCCATGTCCGCCACGGCTGACGCCCGCCGTCCGCGCCTGCTGCTGCTCGGCCTCGGCGCCCTGTTCGTCGCACCGCTGGCCGCCGCCTGGCTGAGCCTCGCCCTGGGGCCGGCGTGGCAACCCGCGGAGACCGTCAACCACGGCCGGCTGCTGCAGCCGGCCCGGCCCCTGCTGGCCGCGGGCCCCGGCGCCGCGGACGACCCCGCCGCCCCGCTGCTGCGGGGGCGCTGGACCCTGGCCCTGCTCGCCGGGGCGGGCTGCCCGCCGGAGTGCCGCGAGACCCTCGCCGCCAGCCGCCAGGTGTGGCTGGCCCTGAACAAGGACCAGGCGCGGGTGCAGCGGCTGCTGGTCACCACCGGGGCCCTGGCGCCCGCCACCCGGGACGCGCTGCTGCGGGACGACGGCACGCTCCGGACCCGGGCCGACGCCGGGCTCGCCGCGCGGCTGCGTGACGCCCTGGCGACCGGCGACGGCGCCCGCGCGCCCGGCGGCCCCCGGCTGCTGCTCATCGACCCCCTGGGCAACCTGGTGCTCGACTACGCCCCGCCGGTGGCGCCGCGGGGACTGCTCAAGGACCTGGAGCGGCTGCTCAAGGTCTCGCGCATCGGCTGAGCGCCGGCGCCCACGTCAAGACACGGAGGAGAGTGCCCATGGCCAAGGCCTTCGCCACACCGCCGCCCCGCGGCATCGCCCTCGCGGCCACCTGGCGCGACTACCTGGGGCTGTGCAAGCTGCGGGTGGTTACGCTCATCGTCTTCACCGCCGTGGTGGGCATGCTGCTCTCGGTGCCCGGGGCGGTGCCCCTGGACACCCTGGTGTTCGGCACCCTGGGCATCGGGCTGGCCGCCGCCTCCGCCGCCGCCTTCAACCACGTGCTCGACCGCCGGATCGACGGGCGGATGGCGCGCACCCGCCACCGGCCGCTGCAGACCGGGGCGCTGGACGCGCCCCGGGCGCTCACCTTCGCCACCCTGCTCGGGGCGCTGGCCATGACCCTGCTGAGCACCCTGGTGAATCCCCTGACCGCCCTGCTCACCGGCGGCTCCCTCATCGGCTACGCGGTGGTCTACACGGTCTTCCTCAAGCGCGCCACGCCCCAGAACATCGTCATCGGCGGCGCCGCCGGGGCCGCGCCGCCGGTGCTCGGCTGGACCGCCGTGACCGGCAGCCTGGACCCCAACGCCCTGCTGCTGTTCCTGATCATCTTCGTCTGGACCCCGCCCCACTTCTGGCCCCTGGCCATCGCCCGGCGCGAGGACTACGCCCGCGCCGACGTGCCCATGCTGCCGGTGACCCACGGGGTGGCCTTCACCACCCTGCAGGTGCTGTTCTACACCCTGCTGCTGGTGACGGTGACCGTGCTGCCCTTCCTCACCGGCATGAGCGGCCCCCTCTACCTGGCCGTGGCCGTGGGGCTCGGAGCGCGCTACCTGCAGTTGGCCTGGCGGCTGCACCGCGGCAGCGACCCGCGCCAGGCCATAGCGGTGTTCCGCTACTCCATCCTCTACCTCAGCGTGCTGTTCGGCGCCCTGCTGGCGGATCACTACCTGCTGGCGTGGCTCCGCGGAGGGAGTGGATGAACGCGCCGGCGCCGCACCGCGGGCCCGGCCTGGGCCCCTGGCAGGTGCTCTCCAGCGCGGTGGCCGCGCTGCTCGGGGTGCAGAGCCAGCGCAACCGCGAACGGGACTTCCGCCACGGCCGGCCGCTGCCCTTCGTGGTGGCGGGGCTGGTCCTGACCCTGCTGTTCGTCCTGGCGGTGTTCGGCGTGGTGCAGCTGGTGCTGCACCTGGCCGGGACCGCCGGCTGAGGGGGACGACCATGCGCCGCGCCACCCTCCTCACCGCCCTGCTGGCCCTGGCCGTCATCCTGCTGGGCGCCTTTGTCCGCCTCTCCGACGCCGGGCTGGGCTGCCCCGACTGGCCCGGCTGCTACGGCCGGCTGACCGTCCCGGCGGGCGACGCGGCCACCGCGGCCGCCAACGCCGCCTTCCCCGACCGCCCCCTGGAGCACCCGAAGGCCTGGAAGGAGATGGTGCACCGCTACCTGGCCGGCTCCCTGGGGCTGGCCGTCATGGGGCTGGCCTTCACCGCCTGGCGCCGGCGCGCACCGGTGCGCGGCCCGGTCCTGGGCCTGGTGGGGCTGGTGCTGATCCAGGCCCTGCTGGGGATGTGGACCGTGACCCTGCTGGTGAAGCCGGCGGTGGTCACCGCCCACCTGCTGGGGGGGATCCTCACCTGCGCCGGGCTCTGGTGGCTGGCACTGCGCCAGGGGCCGGCGCCGGCCCTGCTCTCCGGCGCCCGGGGGCTGCGGACCTGGGCCCTGCTGGCCCTGGGGCTGGTGCTGGTCCAGATCGCCCTGGGCGGCTGGACCAGCAGCAACTACGCGGCGCTCGGCTGCACCGAATTCCCCCGCTGCCACAGCGGGGCGTGGTGGCCGCCGACCGACTTCCGCGAGGCTTTCGTGCTCTGGCGCGGCACCGGGGTGAACTACGAGTACGGCGTCCTCGACGCCGCGGCCCGCACCGCCATCCACCTGGCCCACCGGCTGGGCGCGCTGGCGGTGGTGCTGGCGGTGGGCGGCCTGGCCCTGCGCCTGGCCGCCACCGGCATCCCCGCCCTGCGCCGCGTCGGCATCGCGCTGGGCGGCATGCTGGCGCTGCAGGTGGCGCTGGGGATCGCCAACGTCCTGGGTGGACTGCCCCTGCCGGTGGCCGTGGCCCACACCGGCGGCGCCGCGCTGCTGGCCTGCACCCTGCTCAGCGCCGTCCGTCTGCTGCGGCCGCTGCCCGTCAGCCGGCCGCAGCGGAGCCCGGCGCGACTGCTGGGAGCGACCCGGTGAACGGCCCCGTCCGGCTGCTGCTCGTGCCCGCCTTCGCCGCCCTGGCGGCGGGGCTGTGGCTGGGCCTGGCGCAGGCGCCGGCCGCCGTGGATCCGCCCGCCACCCGGACCGCCACGGCCATCGACCCGCCGCGGCCCATCGCCCCCTTCACCCTCGCCCGGCCCGACGGCACCCCCTTCACCGCCGCCGACCTGCACGGCCGCTGGACCCTGCTCACCTTCGGCTACGCCAGCTGCCCCGACGTCTGCCCCACCACCCTGGCCCTGCTCGACGGCATCAGCCGCGCGCTGCCCGCGCCTGCGCCCCGGGTGACGTTCGTGTCGGTGGACCCGGAGCGGGACACCCCCGCACGCCTGGGCGAGTTCGTGACCGCCTTCAATCCCGGCTTCCTCGGCGTCACCGGCAACCCTGCGGCCATCGCCGGGCTGGCCGGCCAGCTGGGCATTCCCTACGCCCGGGTGCCGCTGCCAGGCAGCGCCCTGGGGTACGTGATGGATCACAGCGCGGCGGTGCTGCTGGTGGATCCCGACGGACGGCTTCGTGCGCTGTTCACCCCTCCCCTGGAGCCCGCGGCCATGGCGGAGGACATCCGGCTGCTGGAACGGCACTACCAGTCCCTGGTCAAACACCACTGAACGCAACCGATGCCGCCCCGAACGGCAAGGAGGTGTGACATGCCCCAAGTGATGACCCAGAAAGACATCGCCCACGCCCTGCCGGCCGTGCGCGAGATCACCTACGATCATCCCTGGCGCTGGCTCGCCGCCGGCTGGTCCGACCTGCGCGCCAATCCGGGGCTGAGCCTGGGCTACGGCGCCGTGTTCGTGGTGGTGAGCTACCTCATCACCTACGCGCTCGTTACCGGCGAGATGTTCTTCCTGGTGCCGGCGCTGTCGGCAGGTTTCTTCCTGGTGGCCCCCCTGCTCGGCATCGGGCTCTATGCCGCGAGCCGCAGCCACGAGCTGGGCGTGCCCGCCCGTTTCGGCCAGCTGGCCGAGGCCTGGCGCGGCAACCACATCCACCTCACCGCCATGGGTCTGGCGCTGATGATCATGCTGCTGGTGTGGATGATGCTCGCCAACCTCATCTTCGCGCTGTTCTTCAGCGGCATCGTGCCCACCTGGGAGAACTTCATCCCCGAGGTGTTCCTCTCCGGCAACAGCCCCCTGTTCCTGCTCGCCGGCATCGGCGGCGGCGCGGTCATCGCCTTCTTCGTCTTCGCCATGAGCGCGGTCTCGGTCCCGATGCTGATGGACCGCCGGGTGGATGTGATGACCGCCATCCAGACCAGCCTGCACGCGGTACGGGTGAACCTGCTGCCCATGCTGCTGTGGGCGGTGCTCATCGTCCTGTTCGTGGGCGCCGGCCTGGCCACCTTCTACCTCGGCCTGCTGGTGACCATGCCCCTGGTGGGCCATGCCTCCTGGCACGCCTACCGCGACCTGGTGGAGCCGGAGCACTGATCCAGGCCCCCGGACCCGGGCTATGCCCCGGGTCCGGGATGGCAACGATCACGAAGAATAGCGATATAAATCAGTAATCAGCACCCTCCCCGCCGATGCATGCCCGGGTTCCCGGGCAACTGTGGCCCCTGCCGCCCGATTGTGGGATAGTCCTCCTGCATCCACCCGTCAACCCGGCAGGTCAGCGGTCATGAGTTCAGCGCGCATCACGGCACTCCGCCGTCTGGAGCTGTTCCAGAGCCTCCCGGAAAGCGGCCTTGCGCGGCTGACCCGCAACGCCGTCACCCTCAACCTTCCCCGTGCGGCCGATCTGTTCGAGCAGGGCGAGGAGCCGGAGTTTCTCCACGTGCTGCTGGAGGGGGGCGTCCAGCTCCTGGGCGGGGCGAGCGACGGCCGCGAAACGGTGGTGGAAGTGGTACGGCCCGTGGACTGCTTCATTCTCGCCGCCGTGCTCAGCAATGAACCCTACCTGATGACCGCGCGCACCCTGGAGCCGACCCGGGTGCTGCTCATTCCCGCCACGGAGCTGCGCCAGCAGCTGGCGGAGGATCCCCAGCTGGCCCTGACGCTGCTCGCCACCCTGTCCAAGCAGTACCGGGACATGGTCCGCAACATCAAGAACCTGAAGCTGCGCAGCGCCGTGCAGCGGCTCGGGTGCTACCTCGTGAGCGGGTTCGGCGATGCCGCCGCCGGCACCGAGGTACGCCTGCCCGTCGACAAGAAGCTGCTCGCCTCCCATCTCGGCATGACGCCCGAAACCCTTTCCCGCGCCTTCAACGCCCTGCGCAGCCACGGCGCCACGGTCCATGGCGGCAGCGTCACCCTTACCGATCCGGCCGCCCTCCGCGCCCTCTGCCAGCCGGACAACCTCATCGACATCCTCCACCCCGCGAACGAAGCGCAATAGCAACGGCAAGCCGGGGCACGGGCCGCCGCAGCGGCGCCGCGGCTGAGATGAGCGCCATCCGCACCAAGGCGCAATCCCCCCCATGGCCACGACGACATGGTCCGCGTTCCGACCTTCCCACCCCGCCGGGCTGAATGGTGCGGCAGGCGCGGACTAGCGCCCGGCACCTGACACCCGCCAGCAGACGGCCGATACTTGGGAGCAGGGAATCCCCGCCCGGGATCGCCCGTACAGCCGGTATCGAGGGAGGCGGCAGCAATGGATTTCGGCAACCTGCTGTGCATGATCAGCGCCCTGTTCCTGTTCCTGCTGGCGCTGGGCCTCATCGGGGCGGCGCTGTTCCTGATCCTGTTCCTGCAGGACGTGCGCCAGACCGAACACACCATCCGCCGCAACTATCCGGTGGTGGGTCGCCTGCGCTACCTGCTCGAGCGGCTCGGGGAGGCGCTGCGCCAGTATTTCTTCACCCTGGAGCGGGAAGAGCTGCCCTTCGACCGCGCGACCCGCGGCTGGGTCTACCGCATGTCGAAGAACCTGGGCGGCACCATCGGCTTCGGTTCCACCTACGATGTCCAGAAACCCGGCGCCCTGCTCTTCTGCAACGCCCCCTACCCCGTCCTCGAGGAGGAACGGATCCCGGCGCCGTCGCTGGTCATCGGCCCCGACGCCGCACAGCCGTTCACCGCCCGCAGCATCTTCAACATCGCCGGCATGAGCTACGGGGCGCTCTCCGCGCCGGCGGTGCGGGCGCTCTCCCGTGGCGCCCACGCGGCGGAGGTGTGGCTGAATACGGGAGAGGGCGGGCTGACCCCCCACCACCGGGAGGGGGGCAGCGACCTCATATTCCAGATCGGCACCGCCAAGTTCGGGGTCCATGATGCCGACGGACGCCTGGACCCCCGGCGCCTGCGCGAGGTGGCGCAGCACGTGAAGGCCTTCGAGCTGAAGCTGGCCCAGGGCGCCAAGCCGGGCCGGGGCGGCGTGCTGCCGGGGGTGAAGGTGACCCCGGAAGTGGCGGCGGTGCGCGGCATCCCCGTGGGGCAGAGCTGCTGCAGCCCCAACCGCCACCCGGAAATCACCGACGACGACACCCTCCTGGACATGATCGCCAGGATCCGGGACGCCACCGGGCGCCCGGTGGGCATCAAGATGGTGCTGGGCTGCGACACGGCCATCCTCGGTCTCTGCGAGGCGATTCTGCGCCGCGGGGAGATCCATGCGCCCGACTTCATCACCCTCGACGGCGGCGACGCCGGGACCGGGGCCGCGCCCCAGGTGCTGATGGACCACATGGGGCTCCCCCTCAACGAGTCCCTGCCCATGCTGGTGGACGCCCTGCACCAGGCCGGCCTGCGGGAGCGCATCCGGGTCATCGCCTCGGGCAAGCTGGTGGATACGGCGCGGGTGGCCTGGGCGCTCTCGGTGGGGGCCGACTTCGCGGTGACGGGCCGGGGCTTCATGTTCGCCCTGGGCTGCATCCAGGCCATGCGCTGCCACCTGGGCACCTGCCCCACCGGCGTCACCAGCCACTCGCCGCGGCTGCAGAAGGGGCTGGTGGTGGAGGAGAAGGCCATCCGGGTGGCGAACTACGCCCGGGCGGTCAACGGGGGCATCAACGAACTGGCCCACGCCTGCGGCCTGCTCCATGCCCGCCAGTTCCGGCGCGACAACGTGCGCGTGGTGCAGAGCCCCGGCCGCAGCATCCCCCTGGATGAACTCTACCCCTACCCCCGGGTCGGCGGGCCGGCCGGCGTCTGAACCTCCCGCGCCGCGCCGCCGGGCGCCGGGGCTTTGCCTCGACCGCCAATCGTTGCGTATGATCCGCCGGCCCCCGACGGACGGAGACCCCGGGAGCCTGGCGGACTTGAGCGATCGTAGCGAGCCGAGTGGGAGAGCGGGGACAGATGGGCCGCTGTCCCGCCGGCGCAGTAGATCAGCCTCAAGTCCGGCAGGCTCCTAGTGTGCTGATTCTCTCCCGGAGGTACTTTCAGAGCCTCCAGGAGTGAAGCCATGCATCATCCCAACGCACCCTGCCCCCACATCTACACGGCCAACGAGCACGACTTCAAGGCGAACGTCCTGGAGGCCTCCCGCCAGACTCCGGTGCTGGTGGACTTCTGGGCCGACTGGTGCGGGCCCTGCACCGCCCTGACCCCGGTGCTGGAGAAGCTGGCGGCGGAGTACGACGGCCGCTTCCGGCTGGCCAAGGTGGAGGTGGACGAGGGCGAGAACATGCGCCTGGCCGGCCACTACCGCCTGCGCGGCTTCCCGACCGTGCTGCTGTTCCGGGACGGCGAGGAGGTGGCCCGCTTCGCCAGCGCCCGCCCCGTGCACTGGGTGCGGGAGTTCCTCGACGAGCATCTTTGATATCGATCGGACGAAATTCAGAGAAGCCTGGAATAGACAGGATTCACAGGATAAACAGGATTCGAGGGAAGCCTCGCTCATCCGAAGGTGTGCGCGGATTGCCCGGTGCGCAATTCCGCCGGCCAGGCCGCCCTCCTATTCGTGCCAAGAGGCCACAGCCAAGCAATAAAAACCCGGAATCATGACGGCCAATGGGAAACCCTGAGCTTTCCCAATCCTGTTAATCCTGTAAATCCTGTCTATTCGATCCTGATCGTCACCCGCGCCCGGCCCGGGGCACGAGCCCGGTGAGGGCGAAGAGGAGGGCGGCGGCCACCACCACGGAGGGGCCGGCGGGGGTGTCGAAGCGCAGGGAGCCGGCCAGGCCGCCGGTGACGGCGAGGCCGCCGGCCAGCGCGGCGAGCGCGGCCATGGCCTCGGGCGTGCGGGAGAAGCGCCGGGCGGCGGCGGCGGGGATGATGAGCAGCGAAGTGATGAGCAGGATGCCTACCACCTTCATGGCCAGCGCCACCACCACCGCCAGCAGCAGGGTGAGGGCCAGGCGCACGCGGACCACCGGCACGCCCTCCACCTGCGCCAGCTCCTCGTGCACGGTGATGGCCAGCAGCGGCCGCCACAGCAGCGCCAGCGCTCCCAGCACCACCAGCCCGCCGGCCCAGATGAGGGCCACGTCCCGCCAGCCCACCGCCAGGATGTCCCCGAACAGGAACCCCATCAGGTCCACCCGCAGCGTCTCCAGGAAGGCGAGCGTCACCAGCCCCAGGGACAGGGCGGTATGGGCGAGAATGCCGAGCAGGGTGTCGCTGGCCAAGCGCTGCTGGCGCTGCAGGGCCAGCAGGATCAGGGCCACCGCGACGCAGGCGATCAGCACGCCGAGGCCGAGGTCGATGGAGAGCAGGTAGGCGAGCGCCACCCCCAGCAGGGCCGAGTGGGCCAGGGTGTCGCCGAAGTAGGCCATGCGCCGCCACACGACGAAGGCGCCCAGCGGGCCGGCCACCAGCGCCACGCCCAGTCCCGCCAGCAGCGCCCGCAGCAGGAACTCATCCATGGCCGCTCTCCCGGTCCCGGCACGCCACCGTGTGCACGTGTCCGTCCACGTCGTGGACGTGGTCATGGTGATGGGTGTAGACCGCCAGCGCCGCCGCCTCCCGGGGCCCGAACAGGCGCAGGTACTCGGGGTGCCGGGTGACCGACTCCGGGTGGCCGGAGCAGCAGACGTGGGTGTTCAGGCAGACCACGTGGTCAGTGGCCGCCATCACCAGGTGCAGGTCATGGGAGACCATCAGTACCCCGCAGCCCCGCCGCGCACGCAGCTCGCCGATGAGCCGGTAGAGTTCCGCCTGGCCGGTCACGTCCACCCCCTGCACCGGCTCGTCCAGCACCAGCAGCTGCGGTTTGCGCAGCAGCGCCCGGGCCAGCATCACCCGCTGCAGCTCGCCCCCGGAGACCGACTGCAGCGGAGTGTCGATCACGTGCTCCGCCCCCACCTCGCGCAGCGCCGTGGTCAGGGCGGCGGCGTCGATGCCGCGCCCCGCCAGGCGCAGGAAGCGGCGCACCGTGAGCGGCAGCACCGGGTCCACCGCCAGACGCTGGGGCATGTAGCCCACCCGCAGCCCGGGCCGGCGGGTGACGCGGCCGGCATCGGGCGTGATGAGCCCCAGCAGCACCCGCACCAGGGTGGACTTGCCGGCGCCGTTGGGACCGATGAGGGTGACGATCTCCCCCTCGTTCACCACCAGCGCCACCCGGTCGAGCACGCGCCGGCCGGCGAAGCCGAGCACCACCTCCCGCGCCTCCAGCAGGGGGGTGCTCATTCGCCCTCCCCCTCCGCCGCCTGGCAGCGGGGACAGAGCCCCTGCACCTCCACCAGCGCCTGCTCCACCCGGAAGCGGGTATCGGCGGCGGAGGCGCTGATGCGCCGGTCCAGGGCGTGATCGTGCAGCTCCGCCACCCGTCCGCAGTGACGGCAGATGAGGAACTGGCCGCAGTGGGGCGCGCCGGGCTCGTTGCAGCCGATATAGGCGTTCAGGGAGGGCAGCCGGTGCACCAGCCGTTCCTGCACCAGGAAATCGAGCGCCCGGTAGACCGTGGGCGGGGCGGCGGAGCGGCCGTCGCGGCGGAGCTCCTCCAGCACCGCGTAGGCGCCCACCGGCCGGTGGCTGCGCCAGACCAGCTCCAGCACCCGCCGGCGCAGGGGCGTGAGCCGCAGGCCGCGCTCCCGGCACAGCAGCTCTGCGGAGGCGAGGGCCGCCTCGACGCAGGCATGGTGGTCGTGCCCCCCCGCCGGGAAGAGGCCGGGCTTGCCGTCATCGGTCATGGAACGTCTCCGGGAAGCTTGATTGTTACATTGTAACATTCAACCTCGGGGCACGGCAGCGGAACACCGGGCATTCCGGTGCGGGAGAAGCCAATCCCCCGCTTGCCGTGATGAAACCCGGCGCCCGATTCCTGATAGAATTCCCGTTTCGCGGCAGCGGGCTCCCGCTGCCAGGGGTGAGCAGACAGGATTCCACCATGATCATCATCATGAAGACCTCGGCCGCCGAGCAGGAACGGCAGGCGGTCATCGACAAGATCCGCGAGCTGGGGCTCGAGTGCCATGTCTCCGTGGGCGTGGAGCGCACCATCATCGGCGTGGTGGGCGACGACCGCCACATCCACAAGGAGAAGCTGCGCGCCATGGGGGGGGTGGAGGATGTCATCCCCGTGCTCAAGCCCTACAAGATCGTCGCCCGGGACCACCATCCCGACGACACGGTCATCGACGTGAAGGGCATCCCCGTCGGCGGCCGGACGGTGCAGGTGATTGCCGGCCCCTGCTCGGTGGAGACCAGCGAGCAGATGAACACCGCCGCCCGCATGGTGCGCGAGTCCGGCTGCCGGCTGATGCGCGGCGGCGCCTACAAGCCCCGCACCAGCCCCTACAGCTTCCAGGGTCACGGCGAGCGCGGGCTGGAGCTGCTGCGCGAGTCCGCCGACACCCAGCAGCTGCCGGTGGTGACCGAGCTGATGGACGTGCGCACCCTGGACAAGTTCCTGGAGCTGGGGGTGGAGGTCATCCAGATCGGCACCCGCAACATGCAGAATTTCGACCTGCTGAAGGAGGTGGGGCGCATCAACGTGCCCGTCATCCTCAAGCGCGGCTTCGCCTCCACCATCTCCGAGTGGCTGATGTCGGCGGAGTACATCGCCGCCGGCGGCAACCACAACATCATCTTCTGCGAGCGCGGCGTGCGCACTTTCGAGACCGCCTACCGCAACATGCTCGACGTCACCGCCATCCCCTTCCTGAAGAAGGAGACCCACCTGCCGGTGATCGTCGACCCGAGCCACGCGGGCGGCAAGGCCTGGCTGGTGCCGGCGCTCTCCAAGGCGGCCGTGGCCGCCGGCGCCGACGGCCTGCTGGTGGAGATGCACCCCACCCCCTGCGACGCCTGGTGCGACGCCGACCAGGCCCTCACCCCCGACGAGCTCAAGACCCTCATGGGCGAGCTGGGCGCCATCGCCCGGGCCATAGGAAGGGATATATAGTTCCCAGTAGCCAGTAGCCCGCAACTGGCTACTGGCTACTGGCTACTGGCTACTGGCTACTGGCTACTGAAAACTACAAATAATCCAGCACCAGCCCGGCGAACACCGCCAGGCCGTACCAGTTGTTGTTGAGGAAGGCGGTGAAGCAGCGCACCGGGTCGCGGTCGCGGATGAGCCACTGCTGGTAGAGGGAGAGCCCGGCGGCGACCGCCAGCCCCAGGTAGTAGAACAGCCCCAACTCCGCCTGCCGCCCCACCAGCACCAGGTTCACCAGCATCAGCGCCTGCAGCAGGCCGATGATGGCGCGGTCGGCGCGGCCGAAGAGGATGGCGGTGGACTTCACCCCGATCTTGAGGTCGTCCTCCCGGTCCACCATGGCGTACATGGTGTCGTAGACCACCGCCCAGATGACCGCCGCCAGGAACACGAGCCAGGCGATGGGCGGCACCGCGCCGGTCTGGGCGGCGAAGGCCATGGGGACGGCCCAGCCGAACGCCGTGCCCAGCCCCACCTGGGGCAGGCTGGTGTAGCGTTTGAGGAACGGATAGCCCGCCGCCAGCCCCACCGCCACGAAGGCCAGCGCGATGGTGAGGGGGTTGAGCAGCAGCACCAGGGCGAAGGCCAGCACCACCAACGCACCGAACACCCACAGCGCCTCGCCCGGCGAGACCTTGCCGGTGGCGATGGGCCGGGCGGTGGTGCGCCGGACGTGCGGGTCGAAGTCGCGGTCGGCGTAGTCGTTGATGACGCAGCCGGCGGAGCGCATCACCACCGCCCCCACCGTGAACACCAGCAGCACCCGCAGATCGGGGGCGCCGGCGCCGGCGATCCAGAGCGCCCAGTACATGGGCCAGGCCAGCAGCAGGATGCCGATGGGGCGGTGCAGCCGCATCAACAGGGCGTACTCGGTCAGGCGTTCGCCGGTGTTGTGGAGGGTGAGGCCGGTCATGTTCGGAACGTAATGCAGTCTGTCTCAGCGCAGGACAGGGGCCGGGCGGTCCGTCAGGCGCCGGCGGTTCCGGGCGGATTGTAGCCGAAACCGGCCCGCTTCGCCGCCCGTGGGCAATGTCGGCAGGAACACCTCGCTCACCAGCAGCGGACGCCCATGGACCGAGAAGACCGAGCGCCGGCCCCAGATGGGCGGGCCCGAATCGCTCCCCGTGGCGGCGTGGTAGCCCCCGTCGCCGGGCTGGATGCGCACCAGCTCGAACAGGGTCCGGCGCAGGCTCGGCTGGGCGAACAGCCAGGCGCCGAGGGAACGGTTGCCCAGGTGGTCCAGCCGCCGCTCCCGGCCGCGCAGAGTGGTGGCGGGGATCACGCTGCGGGCGTAGACCCAGGGCTCCCCGTCGCAGCAGAGCAGCACCTCGCGGATCACCGCCCGGCCCCGATCACGCAGCCCCAGCGCGCGCATCTCCCCCCAGTGGGGCCGCCCCCGGCCCTGGGCCAGCACCCGCACCGAGAAGCGCCCGTGACAGGCGCACTGCAGCCGCCGGGTCAGGGAGCCGGGGTCCAGCAGCCAGCCGCGCATGAGCGCCGGAATGGCGTCGCGGGGATACTGGTAGCGCGGCCGCCAGTTCGGTTCGCGGGCGTGGATGAGATGTCGGATGTCGTGGGGCAAGGGAAGCGCCGCATCACTGCAGGAGACACGAACCGGCGATGGCAACAGCCGCCGTACCGGGAAGGAGGAGAGGATACGGGATGGAGCCGGGAACTGACAAGGCGCCGCCCCGGGATTAGCCCGCGGCCCTACTCGTCCATCTGGAACCGGATCCCGGCGGGAATCCGGAACAGCGCATCCTCCAGTTCCACGTTGGCCGCGTTGCAGGGACGGTCGCTGGAGGCCGCATCCCGGAAGTACATGCGAACCTCGCTCCGCTCGCCGCCCTGCTCCTGCACGTTCACCCACATGCCGGGCAGGGAGGTCTCCCGGGAGAGGTAGACGAGGGATTTCTCGCCCGGGAAGCGATCGAGGATATAGACATCATAATCGACCCCCTCCACCGTCGCCGTCCCGCCGTGTTCGCCCCGCTCCCGGACTTCGGCGATCTGCCGGATGAGCCCCCGGCCGGCCAGGCCGCCGCCCAGCAGGCGCCGCGCGCCGGTCGCCTCGCCCACCGCCCAGGTGAACAGCACGCTGCCCCGCTGGATGGAGACCACCTTGCGGGTGTCGGTGGTCACCTCGCTGCGCACCGCGTCGTCCCGGGCCCAGACCTCGGCCGCGATGCCCTCCCCCTCCCCCGCCACGGAGACCAGGGTGCAGTGCAGTGACACCAGTGGTTCGGCCGCCGCAACGGGTGCCGCGAGGGACAGGGCGAGAAGAAGAGGGGACAGCATTCTCATTCGGGGTCATCCCTCGAAGCGGGCGGTCGTGATCCGCGGGTGGGCCGGCGCATCCCGCCTGTATACGGAAGATGCGCCGGGCAGCCCATGACTTATCGCAATGGCGAACCCGGCCTCAGAACCGGTGCACGTAGTTGACCCGCCAGGTGAGCTGCCCATGATCACTGGCCACGCCGGCGTCGTTGGTCTGGGTGACCTCGGGCGCATAGGCCACGGCCATGCCGAGCTGGCTGTGGTCATTGAACGCATAGCCGAACCCCGCCGTGTAGTGACGCTCCACGATGGCCGGGAAGAGGGGATTCAGGTAGGCGCCGGGAATCGGGTTGGTGGCCACGTTCATGCCCAGCCGCACCGTCAGCGCCGGCGTGACCCGGTACTGGCCGCCGAAAGCGAACACGTACTGGTCGTCCCAGTCCTGGTAGAGGGTGCTGTCGAGGCGGGTGCCGGCGAAATCCCCGTTGGCGGGGGTGTCGTCCGCGGTGAAGACCATGCGGAAATCGCTCATGGCGCCGGACCAGTTGATACGGGTCACGTCGGCCGCCAGCATCAGGCGCCCGTTCACCCGCCAGGCGGCGCCGAGGCCGTAGGTTTCCGGCCACTGGAAGTCCTTCACCGTCACCTCGCCGCTCACCGGGATGGTCCGGGTCGCGGTGCCGCCCCCGGTGTCGAAATCGGCGCGGAAGCTGAGCGTGGCGTCACCCGCCTCCAGATCGCTGATGCGGGTCTTGCTGTGGTAGCTGGCGCCCACGGTCAGGCTGTCGTTCACCCGGTAGACCAGCCCCAGCTTGGCGCCGTAACCGATGCCCACCGCCTCGCCGGTGAAGTGGCTGTGGTTGGAGAAGTCGAACCGCGCCCAGTGCACGTCCTGGATCATGCCGCCGCCGATCATGGCGTTGAAGCCGTCCACCATGGTGCCGCTCGCCTCGCCGAGCTGGTGGCTCATGGGATTGACCAGGTCGGCGAACTGGGCGCCGGAGAGGTCCATCTGCAGATCCATGCCCGCCCAGACCAGGTCGAGCTGGGCGGCGAGCCCCAGCCGCTCGCCCACCTCCACGGCTACCGGGAGCATCAGCCGGCCAACGCCCACCTCGCTGCGAATCTCCTGGCCGCTCAGCTGGGTCGGATTGTTCATCATGGACAGGCCGCCGTAGAAGAGGTCCGCGGGATCGTCCGCGCGGCCGTACTCCGTCCCCATGCCGCCCTGGGCCAGTACCGCGGCGCCGTAGGTGATGCCGCCCCGCTTGCGCATGTAGGAGACGGAGGGCATGTAGTAGGCGGTGCCGTCCGACTCGGAACGCGCCCCCGCCGCATCGTAGCGGGATGCGACGTCGGGGCCGAGCACGGTGAGGCCGAGGCCCAATCGATCCAGATCGCCGCCCGGGAGCGAGAGGGTGGCGGGGTTGTTCATCACCGCCGAGTTGCCGGCATCGTAGGCGTATGCGGCGCCGCCCATGCCGCCGGCGCGGGCGCCGTAGGCCTCCATGTTCATGCCGTTGGTGGCCAGCGCCTGGGTCGGCGCCGCGAGGACGGCGGCGAGCGTGGCCGCCACCGGAAAAAGACGTTTCTCCTGCATCACGAATCCCCTCGGTTACAATTCTTTCTGTTTATATATGTATTTGATATGTTTATGGTTTTGATGCCATGCCGCCGACGGTCCGGTAGCGGGCAAAAAGAACCGCGGAGTCTAGCAGCAAGTTCTGCAGGAGTATATTCGCCGCCTCCGGACGCCCCCGGACCCTGTCAGCCCGGGGCGCCCGACCCGGGCCCGGGCCTCCGCCGGGATGTACTAGAGTTAAAGTGGACTGTCAGCAATATAAGAACGAGAAACCAGAATGTTCCGGATCAGCCAGGATGAATTCCGCGCCATCATCCAGCAACTGGACATGGCCATCAGGAATCACGAGGAGTGGTTCAGCTCCCTCAACCGCCAGATGCTCTGCCGACTGCCCTTCGACCAGCGGGATCTCCACGAGAATGCCTACCGCGAATGCCTGTTCGGGCAGTGGCTCTATCAGCACTCACACCCGGCGTTGCGCGACCACCCGGCCTTCGAGTCCATCGAAAAGGAGCATCAGCGCATGCACCAGCTCGCGGCCCGGGTGCTGGTGGCCGCCCAGGAGTCGGGCAGCGCGCAAGCCGATGACTATGACCACTTCTCCAACTCCCTGCAGCGCCTGCGGCTGGAAGTCCAGACGCTGAAGCGCGAGCTCGAGACAACCTACTACAACCGCGACAGCCTCACCGGCGCCAACACCCGTGTCGGCATGCTCACCTACCTGCGCGAGCAGCTGGAGCTGGTCAAGCGCGGAAGTCAGCAACTCACCATCTCGATGATGGACCTCGACCATTTCAAGACCCTCAACGACGCCCATGGCCACGTCGTCGGGGACCGGGTCCTGGCCGGTGTCGCCCGCTTCCTGCTCGACAACATCCGGCCCTATGATCGCCTGTACCGCTATGGCGGCGAGGAGTTCCTGCTGAGCCTGTCCCACACGGGCGCAGCCGAGGCCCTGACCATGATCGAGCGCCTGCGCAACGGCATCGAGCGGCACGAAATCGTCATCGATGGGGATGAAAGGCTGCAGGTCACCGCGTCCTTCGGCCTGTTCGAGGTGACGGCCGGCAGCTCCATCGAGGAGGCCGTCCATCGCGCCGACCAGGCGCTGTACCAGGCCAAGCTCCTGGGCCGCAACCAGGCCCGGCTGTGGACCGCCGAGCTGGCGGACGGCGCGGTGTGATGAACCAGTGGCGGGATCGTTCCGGCGTGACGCGATCCCGTCGCGCCCCACCGGAAACCATGCCGGTGCGGAAAACTCAATCGAGGCGGTAATCCCGCTCCCGGAACAACCGGATGCAGGCATCGACCACCCGGGTGTCGAAGCGGATGCCCCGGCCGGCCTGGATCTCTTTCAACGCCGGCTCCAGCCCCAGGGCGGGACGATAGGGGCGGTGGCTGGCCATGGCCTCCACCACGTCTGCCACGGCGAGGATGCGGGCCTCGAGCAGGATCCCGTCGCCCTCCAGGCCCTGCGGATAGCCGCTGCCGTCGAGTCGCTCATGATGCTGCAGGATCATCAGCGACAGGGGCCAGGGCGACTCCACCCCCTTCATGATTTCGTAGCCGACCTCCGGATGCGCCCGGATTACCAGGAATTCGGCCTCCGATAGTGCCCCGGGCCGGGCCAGGTATTCGGCCGGCACGGTGATCTTGCCGATGTCGTGAATCAGGCCGCCGATGCGGATGCCCTCGATACGCTGCCCGTCCAGCCCCATTTCCTCCGCGATGGCGACGGCAAGCGCCGCCACCCGCTGCTGATGGCCGGCGGTGTAGGGGTCGCGCTTCTCCACCGTGAGGGCCACCGCCTCGATGGTCTGCAGCAGCACCTTCTGCAGGGCGGCATTGGCGGCGTCCCGCTCCCGGGCGATGCGCAGCGAGCGCAGGCCGAAGGTGATGTCTCCGGCCAGTTCCTCCATCAGCCCGATTTCCTGGGCATCGAAAGCCTCCGCGTCCGCGGCGTAGACATTCAGCACCCCGTAGGCACGACCCTGATCCAGCAGGGGGACCACCAGGGAGGCATGGAAGCCGTGCGCCAGCGCCATCCCGCGCCAGGGGGCGAAACAGGGGTCGGTCGCCGTATCGCGCACCACCTGGGTCCGGCCGCTGCGGATGGCCGTGCCCGAGGGTCCGGCCCCGAGCAGGCCCTCGCCCCAGTGAATGGCAATCCCGTCCAGGTAGCTGCGATCCCCGTCCGTCCCCGCCGACGCCACGGGCACAATCCGTTGCTCGCCACCCGTTTCCGCCTCGCCGATCCAGGCCAGTCGGTAGCCGCCGGTCTCCACCAGGGTCCGGCAGATCTCCCGGCGGAGCCCGTCCTCGTCCCGGGCCCGCACCAGCGCCTCGTTGCAGGCGCTCAGGGTGCGCAGCGCCCGGTTGGTGCGTCGCAGCGTCTCCTCCGCCCGCCTGCGTCCGGTGATGTCACGCAACACCCCGACGGCGTGCCAGCGCCCGTCCACCTGCAGCGAGGAGACGGAAAGCTCCATGGGAAACTCGGTTCCGTCCTTGCGCAGCGCCTCCAGCTCCAGGGTCTTCCCGATGGCCGCACCGGTGCCATGGGCGGTGAAGGCGGCGAAGGCTTCCCTGTGGGTCTCATGATAGCGCTCCGGCGCCAGCATCCGGTGCAGGTTCCTTCCCAGCACCTCGTGCTCCGCGTAGCCGAAGATCCGCTGGGCGGCGGGATTCCAGTAGGTCAGCCTGCCCCGGTCGTCGATCATCAGGATGGCATCCAGCGCCGACTGGCTGATGCGGCGGAACTTCTCCTCGCTCTCCTCCAGCGCCCGCTCGGCCTGCTTCTGCAGCGTGATATCGGTGGTGAGACCGGCGATGAGTCCGCTGCCGCCCTCGCGCTCGGGCACCGGGAAGCCACGGTCGCGAACCCAGCGCACGGCGCCGTCCGGCCGCACGATGCGATACTCGCTTTCCCACTGCAACGGAGGAAAAGCGGACACCCGCTTCCGGATCGCTTCGCGATCATCGGGATGAATGGCCTCCAGAAACGAGTGCGGGCTGGCGTACAGGCCATCACAGCTGCGCCCGAACACCTGCTCGTAGGCCGGATTCACGTAGAGCACCTGCCCGAGTCCCGGCGTGCCGATCCAGAACACGTCGTCGATGGTCTCGGTAATCAGCCGGAACCGGTCCTCGATGCGCTGCCGGTCGGTGGCGTTGATGCTGGAGCCGATGATCCGGGTAATGCGTCCCGTCTCGTCCCGCACGGGCGTGAGTCGGGTCAGCCACCACCCCTCCTCCCCGTTCACCACCAGGCGTTCCCGGTAGCGCACGGTTTCGCCGGCCTCGAGGCAGCGCTCGTAGTTGGCGCGGAAGGCGGCAGCCTGCAACCCCGAGTGCGCAGGCAGCTCCTCCGGCGCCCGCCCGAGAAAATCCTCGCGCCGAAGTCCGGTGGCATGGGCCACGGCTTCATTCACATCCAGGTAGGTGAAGCGGCCGCTGTCCCCGACCTGGATGACGAACACCGGTGAATCGACCGCGTCTATGATCTGCCGGAAATGCTGCGTGCTGTCCATGCCCATCCATTGTGTGTGCGGCGCCGGGTACGAACCGGGGCGGCCGGGCGGAAACCCCATGAAGGATAGCCCTTCACCGGCTGGGAGGCATCCCGGTTGTGTTTACGGCACCCGCGCCGGGCATGGCCGCTCCGAACACCGGGGCACGGCTCCCACACACGGGAACCGCCGGGAATGCCGCGCCTGTTCCCCACCATAGCTCCACCGCCTCGCCATGGCGCGACGGGGATTCGGCCGGGTCCGGCGACTTCCCGTCCGCGGCCCGGAGTGCCGCGATCTGATTGGAGCCGGCCATAACCGGCACGGGCCGTGACGGCGCGCGCACGGGGATGCCCGCGGCGGCGGTGGAAACGGACTGTGGAAGGGGTCTGATGCCGGCGGGGCCGTGGAATAGCCCGCCGCGGATGCGTGTCCCGCTCCCTGGGTCGGCAGGTTGCCATGACCTATCCATGTCGTTCCTGTGGTTGAGCAAAGACGGGCGCTGGATGCGCGCCAGGCAAGGACCGCGGGGCGGACCGCGCGGGACCAACCCTCCCTACGGGACCAGGCGGGTGAAGACCACCGGGTCGTCCCACTCCAGCAGAACGCCTTCGCGCTCCGAGGTCAGCAGTTCCATCTGCTCCGCGCTGAGCGGCTGCAGCACCACGTCGTCATCCTCGGTCACACTGCCCGGAAGGCGGCCCTCCTCCACCAGCCGTTTGAACTTCCCGGGATCGGGGCGCCAGACGATGACCTGGTTGCCCTCCTTCTCCACCCGGGCCCAGAGGTAGCGCCCAGGCTCGCCCTCCGCCTCCAGGTTGCCGAACGTCCAGCCGGCGGAGCGCCGCAGCTGCACGGTGTAGGACTCCATCGCGAGACGCCCCCCGGACTCCTCCACCCAGCCCACCTCGAGCAGCCCCTGCGCCGGATTCACCACCCGGATGGTCACCGCGCCATCCTTGTGAATCCAGGTTCCCGCCCACGCCTCTTCGGGCAATGCAACGGGATCCTCGCCGAGGGGCTGCAGGGTCGCGACCGTGCTGCATCCCGTCGCCAGCAGCAGCCAGGCCAACAAAGCCGGAAACAGACGCGGTTTCATCATCCACCTCCCTGTTCACTGCCGAGCGGGATAACGCCACTCATCGTCGCCGGAGGGCGGTGCGTGCTCGCTCCGCTCGATACGGTCGCGGTAGCCTTCAAAATCGCGATCGGTCTCGTCCTCCTCATCGCGATCCCGGTCCTGCCGGCGCTCCGGTTCCCGGGCACGATCGCGATCGGCATCCGGAGCAGGGTGCGGATCCCGCGCACGCTCCCCGGGCCGGCGGTCACGATCACCGGCACGGTCGCCGTCCCGGGTGCGGCCCGACTCCCGATCCCCGCTCCCATCCCGCTCCCGGTCATAGTCCCGCTCCCGGTCATAGTCCCGCTCCCGGTCGTAGTCGCGGTCCCGGTCCCGGTCGTAGTCGCGGTTGCGATCCCGCCACCAATCGGGATAACGCTCCCGCTCCAGCCGGTGACGCTCGTCGTCATGCCGCCGCTGCAGCCAGGGCGGCAGCCGGTCCGGACGATGCCAGGGGCCCACATGGCGCTTGCTGCGCTCCCACAGGCCGCGATGCTCCCGGTAGTAGTAGTCGTCCCACCAGTAGAGACCGGGATACCCCACCACCCAGTAGAGATCCAGCCTGGGGTCGTAGTCGAGGTACATCCCGTCCCAGTTGCGGTAGCGATGGCTCCGCTCCGGCTCCACCACGGCACAGGCGCCCAGGGCCAGAACGGCGGCCAGCACCAGGATCGCTGAAATCAGTCTGAGGTTGCACATGGAAGGATTCCTGCCGGCAGCTGCGGCGGGCGCCTGCGGCCCGCCCCTGATCCCAAGCTAGACCCTTGCCCCGGCCTGCGCAAGGAGCACCGGGCGCGATCGCCGCGGGTGAACGAACCGGGTCACCGGGTTGTCACAGGGATATAGACAGGATGGACTGGTTCATGGAGGTGCGCGGATGGGCGGTTACAACGGCATGGGCGGGTTCGGCTGGGGTTTCGGCGGTCCGCTCATGATCCTGGTCTGGATCCTGCTGTTCGCGGGCATCGTCGTGCTGGTGAAATGGCTCGTCACGGGCAATCGCGGCGGCCCGCCGGCCGCCGGCCGCACCGCGCTGGAGATCCTCGAGGAGCGTTACGCCCGGGGCGAGATCGATCGGGAGGAGTACCGGCAGAAACGCGAGGACCTTGAGCGCGGGGCGTAGCGGGCGCCACGCCGGGCCGTGGCCGCTGACATGCCCCTCTCAGCGCCGGGAACGTGGCCCCCGGCCGTACCCCGCCCCGCTCATGGCTCAGGGCGAGGAGATATCCCAGAAGGTGCTGTTCCAGTCCGGCCGGCGCGGGAACCGGGGAATGCCCCGATCGGCGGACTCGATGGTGGCCGCACCGATGCGGGGCGGGGGCAGCGGGGTCCGCGCATCGTCCTGCCGCTCCTCGGCGGTCGGCATTGCCGGGGTGTCGGCGCGGGTCATGGGCGCGCTTTCCCCCTCGTCCTTCTCCATGGCGGCGCAGCCGCCCATGGCCACGACCGCCGCCACCAGGGCCGGGAAAAGAACGGCCGGCAGCCGCAGCATGGCCGGGCCGGGTTCCGCCGGGCGTGTCGCATCGAATCGGCCTTGAGTCCGCATCATCCGCTCCTCCGTCTGCACAAGTTTCACTGCCGCCTCCACCCCCGCCGTCAGGGCGACGAGATGTCCCAGAAGGTGTCGCCCCAACCGGGCCGCCGGGGGAATTCGGGCACCGCCTCGCCACAGGCCCGCAGGGCGGACAGGGCCAGCTGCTGCGCCTCGTAGGCGGCGTCCTGGGCGCTGCGGGTGTGGGAGGCCAGGCTCGAGGCACTCTCCGAGATCCCGGCCCGGGCCGTCTCAATCATCGACCGCAGCCAGCCGGCCGAGGGATCGCCTTCCCGGGTCAGGCCGGTGAAGTTCATTCCGGTCAGGAAACCGCCGGATTCGCGGCCCAGGCCGAACACGGCCGCACGGGCCCGGTCCATGGCATCACTGTAACCGGTGAAGTTGATGGGAATGCCCCGCATCTCCCGATCGAAGACGGCGCTCTTGGCCTCCTCCATGGCCCGGCGGCCGTCGGCCACCTGCACCGGGACCCGCCGCGCCTCCGCCTGCCACGCCGCGACGATGTCGCCCATCGCCGCCGCGGAATAGGTGTCGTCGTAGCGGGAGAAGGCGGGATAGGCCGCACGCAGCTCGCCCATGATGTCGGCGATGTCCTCGACGCTCTGCCCCACCTCGTCGGCCACCTCCTTGGCTGCGTCGATGTAGCGGGTGAACCGCGCCAGGTTGCCCTGCTCATCCCAGGCCTTGTTCATCAGCTCCGTGAGCTCGGCCCGGGCGGACAGCAGCCGGTTGGTGGCCTCCCGCAGCCGTTCCGCAACGGCTTCCATCTCGCCCAGCGCATTGAGGGCGTACTGCAGCGACGCGTAGGCCTCCTCGGCCTGCCGCGCATGCTCCTGCGCGTATCCCCGCTGCTCGCTCACCCGGCCGGCCAGGTTCTCCTCCGCGGCCGCCGGGCAGTCGCCCCGACTCTCCACCAGCCGCCCTGCATTTTCCGCGCGCTCGGCCGCCTCCCGGGCGACGGCGATGTTCTGCCCCGCCTGGTAGGGCGTGAGGGCCTGCGCCGCCGCGCCCTCGTCCAGGGTCGCGCAGCCGGCCAGGGCCGCGGCCAGGCCGAGGACCAGCACGCCCCCGGCAATCCGCGCCACCTGCCTGCTGATCTGCCCGAACATGATCTCCCCCTCCGGGAAGCCGGGTTCAGAACCGGTAGGTGATGCCGATTCCGAACTCGGCGCGGTCGGCCTTGAACTCCGGCTGGCTGGCGTCGTAGCGGCTCTTGGTGTAGTAGGCGTCGGCCGTCCAGCTGCGGTCGATCTGCCACAGCAGCTCGGCGCCGTAGCGGGTGATGTCCTGGTCGGTGCGCCCGGGTGGCGCGATGAAGCCGACGAAGCCGTCGTAGTCCCGGTTGTCCCGGCTCACCTCGAGCCCCAGCCACAACGGTCCGTACAGGTGGCTCTCGAAGCGGCCGGTGAAGATGTTGGCGTCGTACTCGAAGTTGCTGCCGTCGGCATTGTTGACCGCGCGGGTATAGGAGACGCTCACCGACCGCAGCCGATCGTCCCAGTAGTAGGTCGCCGACAGCCCGAAGGCGTGGCGGGTGGCGTCGCGGTCATCCAGGGTCGGGTCGGGAAACTCCACCTCGAAGTCGTCCCGGCCATAGGTGTAGCTGGCACCGATGGTCAGATCCGGGCGCGGGTTCACCGCGGCCTTGAGCTTGAGGTCATGGCTCTTGAGACCACCGGCGTGCACCGGCAGCCATTCGCGGCGGAAGCCGTAGGAGATGCCGACCTGGGCGGGCATGCCGTTGGCCAGTCGGAAATGGCGCAGGGCGAACAGGCTGGGGTTCAGGGCGATCAGGTCGTACTGCTCCGGCGGATCGTAGGCCGGGTTCGGCGTTCCGGTCTCGCTGTAGGCGAGCCGGTCCAGCGTCAGCGCGACACCCGCGGTCCAGTCGGCGGACTGCACCAGGCGGTAGGTGGCATCGAGGGAGATCCCGCCAAAGGCGCTCTCGCGCTCACCCGAGAAGAAGGTGGCATCGGGCGCCAGCGGCACGTTGTCGTTGTGGCCGACGAACAGCCGGATGGATGCGTCCCAGGGACGCATCTCCGGCAACCCGGCCTCCGGCTCGGGGCCCGCCGAGGGACTCTCGAAATCCGCCAGGGCGGCGGCAGGGCAGAACAGGCCGATGCAGCAGACGGCCGACAAGGCGTGATGTCGCATGGTACCCCCCTCCATCGAGCCTGAGCCGTACCGGTGACCGGTGCCGTCCAGGCCAGAGCCCGTCAAGGATTCTTCGCCAACATCCTGTCTGCAGGCGACGGCCTCTCACGCGCTGGTGACCCTGTCAGCGTCTGTTTACCTGTCCGTGGACATGATGACCACACAAACAGCCTGCTATTGTTCTTCTAGTCGACAATCAATCCCCTGGCAAGGCATTTATCCGCCGCGATTTATTGCCCAAACAACCAGTTACCGCTGTCGGCGGTCAGCAGCTCCGCGCCGCTCTCCAGCCCGCCATCCACCACCTCCGCCAGGCAGAGGTCCCGGTCACCGGAGTCGAACCGCGCCTCCACCCGGCAGTCGAGCCAGCCGGGAGTGTTCTCCAGCAGGGGGGAGCCGGTGACGGGGGACAGGCCATGGGTGAGCCCGGCGAGCTTGTCGATGTCGCGGCCGGTGCGGGTGCCGAAGCGCCAGGCGCGGTCGAACTGGTCCGCGGCGAGGAGGTGCAGGGCGAAGGCGCCGGATGCCTGCACCAGGCCGGCGGTGTGGTGGTGACGGGCCAGCGCGATCACGACCCGGGGCAGCCCGGGGATGATGGAGGCCCGGACCACGAAGCTGGCGACGAGGCCGCCGCGGCGCCCGCCGGCCTGCGCGGTGACCAGCCACAGCGGCGGATCGATGCGCTCGAAGAGCGACTGGATGCGGTCGGGATCCATGGACGGACCCGGGTTCGCGCCGGTCCCGACTCGTCACGGACCGGCGTTCGCCTCCAGCCAGCCGCTCACCGCCGCCAGCAGGGCGTCGTCCCGGCCGTCGAAGAAGTGGTTGGCGCCGTCCACCTGCTGCCGGGTGTAGGCATCGTTGCCCGCCTGCGCCGCGGCGGCGGCGCGCAGGCCCGCGCTGCCCACCACGTCCTCAAGGTCGGCGCTGCCGTAGAGGTCGAGCACCGGCAGGGTGATCCGCGCCAGCGAGCGGGCGTTGTCGGTGCGCCCGGGGCGGGTCGCGCCGGCGCCCATGCCAATGCCCACGAAGGCGGCCACGCCGCGATCGCCGCCGGCCAGGTAGTCGCTGGCCATGGCCGCGCCCATGCTGTGGGCCACCACCACGACCGTCCCGTAGCCCCGCTCCTTCAGGTAGGCGATGCCGGCGTCCAGGCGCGGGGCCACCTCGTCCATCAGCGGCAGGTAGTCCTCGCCGGCGGCCTCGTTGCCGAGGATGGGCAGTTGCAGGGAGAGGGTGGTCCAGCCGTGCTCGGGGAGCCGGGCGCGCAGCGGCTGCACCACCTGGGGCCAGTCGGGGTGGGCGCCGATGCCGTGCAGCACGATGGCGGCGCGGGAGGCGCCGTCGGCCTCGGTGAGGATGCCGAGGAAGGGGGTGGCGCCCGCCTCCAGCCGGATCGCCTCGCCGTCGATGAGGGCGTCGACGATCTGGTCGGCCCAGCGCTGCTCCTTGGCCAGGTCGCTGGCCATTGCGCAGGGTGCTGCGAGCAGGGCCAGCAGGCCGAGCAGGGGCATCAGGACACTTTTATGGTGCATGGGGGTTTCCTCCATCGGGGTCTCGCGTCGGAGCGCGCTGTTGCTCTTGTAATGGTATCGGCCCGGATGCACGGGCCCCTGGTGGCATAGGTTATGCCGGGCCGGGACCGGAAAGGCAAGGGCTCACACGCCGCCGTAGCGGGTGCCGTCGCCGAGCCAGCGGCGCACCAGGGGCGCGGCCCGGTCGGGGTGGCGCGCGAGCAGATCCCCGGCGGCCCGCGCCACCCGGTCGAGCAGCGGACGGTCGCGCAGCACGTCGGCGATGCGGAAGTTGAGCATGCCCGTCTGGCGGGTCCCGAGCAGCTCGCCGGGGCCGCGGATTTCGAGATCCTTGCGCGCGATGAGGAAGCCGTCGCCGGAGTCGCGCAGCACCTGCAGCCGCTCCCGGGCGGTCCCGGTCAGCGGGGCGTGGTACATGAGCACGCAGTGGCTGGCCGCCGCGCCGCGCCCCACCCGGCCGCGCAGCTGGTGCAGCTGGGCCAGCCCCAGTCGCTCGGCGTTTTCGATGATCATCAGCGTGGCGTTGGGCACGTCCACCCCCACCTCGATGACGGTGGTGGCCACCAGCAGCTGGGTCCCGCCCGCCTGGAAGGCGGCCATGGCCGCCTCCTTCTCCGCCGGCTTCATGCGCCCGTGCACCAGCCCCACCCGCAGGTCGGGGAAGGACTCCACGAGCTGGCGGTGGGTCTCCTCGGCGGCCTGGCACTGGAGCGCCTCGGACTCCTCGATCAGGGTGCAGACCCAGTAGGCCTGGCGCCCCTCCCGGCACACCGCCCGCACCCGCTCCATCACCTCCTCGCGGCGGGTGTCGGGCACCACCACGGTGGTCACCGGGGTGCGCCCCGGGGGCAGCTCGTCGATTACCGAGACATCGAGATCGGCGTAGGCGGTCTGGGCCAGGGTGCGGGGAATGGGCGTGGCGGTCATGATGAGCTGGTGGGGACTGAGGCGCCCGCGCTTGCCCTTCTCGTGCAGGGCCAGGCGCTGGTGGACGCCGAAGCGGTGCTGCTCGTCCACCACCACCAGCCCGAGGTCGGCGAAGCGCACCTCGGCCTGGAACAGGGCGTGGGTGCCCACCACCACCCGGGCCGTGCCGTCGGCCATGGCGGCGATCACCGCCTCCCGCGCCTTGCCCTTGAGCCGCCCGGAGAGCCAGGCGCAGGCGACGCCGAGGGGCTCCAGCCAGGCGCTGAAGTTGCGGAAGTGCTGCTCCGCCAGAAGCTCGGTGGGGGCCATCACCGCCGCCTGCCGCCCACCCTCCACCGCGGCGAGCACGGCGGCGGCGGCCACCACCGTCTTGCCCGAGCCCACGTCCCCCTGCACCAGCCGCAGCATGGGGTGGGGCTGCCCCAGGTCGGCGGCGATCTCCCCGTTGACCCGGGCCTGGGCCCCGGTGAGGGTGAAGGGCAGGCCCTCCAGGAAGCGCCGGCGCAGGGCGCCGTCGCCGCCCAGCACCGGGGCCCGGCGGGCGCGCACCACCGCGCGCAGCTGGCGCAGGCTCACCTGGTGGGCCAGCAGCTCCTCGAAGGCGAGCCGCTGCTGGGCGGGATGGCGGCCCGCGGCCAGCTCCTCCAGGGGCGCGTCGGGCGGCGGCCGGTGCACGTAGGCCAGCGCCGCGGCCAGGGGCGGCAGCCGGTAGCGGCGCAGCAGTTCCAGGGGCAGCAGCTCCGCCACGGCCTCCTGCTCCAGCCGCGGCAGCACCTGGTCCACCAGGCCGCGCAGGCGCGCCTGGGTCACCCCCTCGGTGACCGGGTAGACGGGGGTCAGGCGGTCCTCCACCGGAATCGGCGCATCGGCCGCCACCTTGCGGTACTCGGGATGGACCATCTCCAGGGCGTGGGGGCCCTGGCGCACCTCGCCGTAGCAGCGCAGGCGCGCGCCGCGGGTGAGCGCCGTCTTCTGGGCGCCGGTGAAATAGAAGAACCGCAGGGTGAGGAAGCCGGTGCCGTCATTGATGCGCACCAGCAGGCTGCGGCGGCGGCCGAAGACCACGTCGGCCACCTCGACCTCCCCCTCCACCACCGCGGTGTCGCCGTGGCGCAGGCTGCCCAGCGGGCGCACCCGGGTGCGGTCCTCGTAGCGCAGCGGCAGGTGGAAGAGCAGATCCTGCACCGTGACCAGCCCGAGCCGCTCCAGACGGCGGGCGAACGCCTCCCCCACCCCCTTGAGGCGGGTCAGGGGCTGGCTGGCGAGGTCGGGGGGCCGCTCCGGGCTGGCATCCATGGAAGAAAGTGTATGCCAGCCGGGCGCCGCGCAGAAACCGGCGTTTGACCTGGCGTGCTACCATCCCTGCCCCATGGGCCCCTCCTCCTTCAGCCGCTGGTTCGAGGCCGCCGCGGTCTACCGTGACCGGCGCATGCTGGCGATCCTGCTGCTGGGCTTCTCCAGCGGCCTGCCCCTGGCGCTGAGCTTCCAGACCCTGTCGGTGTGGCTCACCGAGAGCGGCGTGGACAAGACCGCCATCGGCCTGTTCGCCCTGGTGGGGCTGCCCTATACCCTCAAGTTCCTCTGGGCGCCGCTCATGGACCGCCTGCCGCTGCCGCTGTTCGGCCGCCTGGGGCGGCGCCGCGGCTGGGGCATCGCCACCCAGCTGGCGCTGATGGGCGCGGTGCTGGGGCTGGGCGCCAGCGACCCGGCGGCGGACCCCTGGCTCACCGCCGCCCTGGCCATGGGGGTGGCGTTCTGCTCCGCCAGCCAGGACATCGTGGTGGACGCCTACCGGGTGGACATCCTCGAGGAGCGCAGCTACGGCGCCGGGGCGGCCACCATCGTGCTCGGCTACCGGATGGGCATGCTCGTCTCGGGGGCCGGCGCGCTCTATCTCGCCGACTGGTTCGGCTGGCAGGCTGCCTACACCGCCATGGCGGCGCTGGTGGCCGTGGGCATCGCCACCCTGCTGCTGAGCCCCGAGCCCCGCGCCCCGGAGCCGGAACCGGCGCCCGCCGGCACGCCCGGGCGCCGCCACTGGCTGCGGGAGATGGTGGTGGATCCCTTCGCCGATTTCATGCGCCGACCTGAGTGGTTGCTGATCCTGCTCTTCATCCTGCTCTACAAGTTCGGCGACGCGGTGGCGGGGGTGATGTCCAACCCCTTCTACATCGAGATGGGGTTCAGCAAGTCGGAGATCGCCAGCGTCAGCAAGATCTTCGGCCTCGGCGCCACCATCGCCGGCGGCTTCCTGGGCGGCGTGGTGGTGAGCCGGATGGGGGTGATGAAGAGCCTGCTGGTATGCGGCTTCCTGCAGATGGCCTCGAACCTGATGTTCGTGGTGCAGGCGCAGGCCGGCTACCACCTGGGCCTGCTCACCCTCACCATCGGACTGGAGAACCTGAGCGGCGGCATGGGCACGGCGGCCTTCGTGGCCTATCTCTCGGGACTGTGCAACCCCGCCTACACCGCCACCCAGTACGCCCTGCTCTCCTCCTTCATGGCCTTCGGCCGCACGGTGCTGGCCTCCTCGGGCGGCTGGCTCGCCGAGCGCCTGGACTGGGTGCTGTTCTTCCTGCTCAGCACCGCCGCGGCGCTGCCCGGACTGCTGCTGCTCGCCTGGCTGATGGGTCGCGCGCCGCGGCCGCGGGCGGCCGCACCGTGACCGCGTGCTGACTCGCCCCCCGGGGCCGCCGGGCGGGCCGGGAGGGTGAAGCAGTACACAACTCGGGGCCGCCAGGCCCACTGGGACTTGCCAGGGCTCCGCCTTCCTGCTGTCATGCAATTCCGGGAACCTGACCGGCACCCTGCGAGCCGAGGAGACAAGGATGCGCCGTAATCCCCTCACCGCCCTGGGCGGGCTGCTGCTGATGGCCGCCGCCGGCGCCGCGGCGTCGGCGGAACTCGCCAGCACGCTGGACGATCAGCGCGAAGTGGCGGTGACCATCTACAACAACGACCTGGCCCTGGTGCGCGACCGCCGCGAGGTGACGCTGCCCGCCGGCGCCGGCCGGCTGGCCTGGGGCGAGGTGAGCGCGCGGCTGCAGCCGGAGACGGCGCTGCTGCGCGACCTGGACCACCCCGAGGGTTTCCGGGTAGTGGAGCAGAACTTCGACTTCGACCTGCTGACACCGGAAAAGCTGCTGGAGAAATACGTGGGGCGGCAGGTGGAGGTGGTGCGCACCCACCCCACCACCGGGGCGGAGACCCGGGAGCCGGCGGAGGTGCTGAGCGTGGCGGGCGGGGTGGTGCTGCGGCTCGGGGATCGCATCGAGACCGGCGTGCCCGGCCGGCTGGTCTTCCCGGGCGTGCCCGGGAACCTGCGCGAGCGCCCCACCCTGGTGCTGGACCTGGAGTCCGGCGCCGCCGGAGCGCGGCGCCTGGAGCTCGCCTACCTCACCGGCGGACTCGGCTGGCAGGCCGACTACGTGGCCGAACTCAACACCACCGATGACGCCCTGGACCTGAACGGCTGGGTCACCCTCACCAACACCAGCGGCACCGGCTACCGCGACGCCCGCCTCCAGCTGGTGGCGGGCGACGTGAACCGGGTGGCGCCGGAGCGCGGCCCGCAGCTGCGGCGGACGTTGGCCATGGCTGCCGCCCCGGCCCCGGAGATGGCCGAGGAGGCGCTGTTCGAGTACCACCTCTACAGCCTCGATCGCCCCACCACCCTGGCCGACAACCAGACCAAGCAGGTGGCCCTGCTGGGCGCGGAACGGATCCCGGCGCGCAAGGAGTACCTCCTCGAGGGCCAGCCCTATTACTACCGCGGCGGCTACGGCCAGATCGGCGACAAGCTGAAACCGGCGGTCTACCTCGAGTTCGACAACCGCGAGGCGGCGGGGCTCGGCCTGCCCCTGCCGCGCGGCGTCATCCGCATCTACAAGCAGGACAGCCGCGGCCAGCCCCAGTTCGTGGGCGAGGACCGCATCGACCACACGCCCCGCGACGAGACCGTGCGGCTGCGCCTCGGCCAGGCCTTCGACATCACCGCCGAGCGGGTGCAGACCGACTACCGGCGCCTGCCCGGGCGCAGCAAGGAGGAACAGGTGTTCGAAACCGCGTTCCGCCTCACCCTGCGCAACGCCAAGGAGGAGGCGGTGACGGTGAAGGTGCGCGAACCGGTGCCGGGCGACTGGACGCTGGTGGAGGAGTCCCACCCGCACACCAGGACCGCGGCCCACACGGCGGAGTGGTCGCTGCCGGTGCCGGCCCGCGGCGAGGCGGTGCTGACCTACCGGGTGCGCAGCCGCTGAATCGGCGACCGCAACTCCGGCAACCAGAGAGCAACGGGAGAACGACGATGCGCAAGGCGCTGGTGGTGGATGACTCGCGGCTGGCCCGGGTGAGCCTCAGCCGCATGCTGGAGAGGCGCGGGTTCGAGGTGGACGGGGTGGAGTCGGGCGAGGAGGCGCTGGCCTACCTGGAGACCCACACGCCCGAGGTGGTGTTCATGGACTACATGATGCCGCAGATGAGCGGCCACGAGGCCACCCGCGCCATTACCGGCAACCCCGCCACCGCCAGGGTGCCGGTGGTGATGTGCACCTCCCAGGACACCCCCGAGGACCGCGCCGAGGCCGAGCGCAGCGGCGCCCGCGGCTTCATCACCAAGCCGGCCAGCGACCAGGACCTGGACGAGGTGCTGGCGCTGCTCTCCACCGCACCGGCGGCCCCCGCGCCCGCCGCGGCGGAACCGGCTCCCGCGGCGCCGGCGGCGGACCTCGAGGCCACGGTGCAGGCGACGGTGGAACGCCTCGGCGCCACCCTGGACGAGCGCCTCGAACAGGCCCTCGCCGTCCGTGCGGCGGCCATCGAGGAGAGCACCCGCACCCTCGCCGCCCGGGCCGCGGCGGAGGTGGAGAAGCGGATGCGGGAGTCGATCGACGGCCTCCAGCACCGGGCCGTTCCCGACGGCGCCGACCTGCTGGCCGGGCTGGATCTGGAGGGCCGCATCGCCAGCCAGGTCGGCACCGCCCTGGAGCAGGCGGGCGCCGGTCTCGCGCAAGAGGTGTTGGCCGATCCCCGCCTGGGCGCAATGGTGACCGAGGCGGTGGATACCCGGCTCCAGTCCCTGCACGGCGAGGTGGTGGAGGCGGTGCTGGCCGACCCGCGCCTGCGGCCGGCCGACCCCCCCGTCCGGCAGCCCCCGGACATGGAGGCCCTGCTGGCGGACCCGCGCCTGGGCGCGGCGGTGGCCGACGAGGTGAGCACCCGCCTCCAGTCCCTGCGCGGCGAGGTGGTGGAGGCGGTGCTGGCCGACCCGCGCCTGCGGCCGGCCGACACCGCCGTCCAGGAGCCGCCGGATCTGGACGAGCTGCTGGCGGACCCGCGCCTGGCCCAGGCCATCGCCACCCGGGTGGAGTCGCAACTGGCTGATCAGGCGCAGGAGCCGGCCGGGGAAACCCCGGCGGCAGCGGCGGACATGGAAACGCTGCAGGCCGCCGTGGCCGGCGCCCGCCGGCAGGCGGGTGTGGCCCTGGGCGCGGCCCTGGTGGCGCTGGCTCTGCTCGTCGTCAGCTGGATCGCCTGAGCCGGGAGCGGAAGATGGGTATCGGCCTCATCGTCATCGGCGACGAAATCCTCTCCGGCAAGCGCCGGGACAAGCACCTGGCGCGGACCATCGAGCTGCTGGACAAGCGCGGACTCGAGCTCGCCTGGTGCCGCTACGTGGGCGACGACGGCGAACTCCTCACCCGCACCCTGATGGAGACCATGGCGAGCGGCGACATCGTCTTCAGCTGCGGCGGCATCGGCGCCACCCCGGACGACCGGACCCGCCAGTGCGCCGCCCGCGCCGAGGGGGTGGCCCTGGTGCGCCACCCGGAGGCGGTGGCGGAGCTGGAGGCGCAGTTCGGCGCGGAGGCCTACCCGCACCGGATCCTGATGGCCGAGCTGCCGGAGAACGCGCGGCTCATCCCCAACCCGGTCAACCGGGTGCCGGGCTTCAGTCTCGGCGATCACCACTTCCTGCCCGGTTTCCCGCAGATGGCCTGGCCCATGCTGGAGTGGGTGCTGGACACCCGCTACCCCCACCTGCACCGGGACACCCCCGCGGTGGAGCAGGCCCTGTGGGTACTCGACACCAGCGAGAGCGCCCTGCTGCCGGTGATGGAGTCCGTCATCGCGGCCCACCCGGACACCCGGCTCTACAGCCTGCCCCATATCGCCCCGGATGGGCGGCGGCACATCGAGCTGGGGCTGCGCGGCGAGGCGGCGGCGGTCGGCGCGGCGATGGCGCAGCTGCGCGCCGGGCTGTCAGCCGTCGGCGTGACCTGCCACGACACCCTCCCCCCGGATCGCCGCCACGACGCGACGGGCTGAACCGTCCGTCCCGGGTCGCCGGGAGGGGACGAGCCCGCGCCGGCTCACCGGCGGGATCACTCGACCGGCTCGATCCGCAGGCCCTCGATGTCGTGGCGCAGGGTGAAGTCGATGGGCACCCGCCGGGCGATGGTCTCCTTGATGCGGTAGGCATCGTACTCCGGCGTGTCGGGACGCAGGCGCAGGGCGCGCACGGGGATGGCGGGGTCCTCGCGGGTGGCGCCGGCCAGTTCCTCCAGCTTCACCACCGGGATGAGCTCGCCCTCCAGCAGCCGCTCGTAGGCGCGGTACATGCTGGCCTCCTCGCCGTCATGGATGAAGGTCAGGTGGTGCCAGCGCCCGGGCGGCTTGAGGTAGCCGATGATGGGTCCGATGCCCTCGATGTTGTGGTCGAGCCCGGTGAATTCCTGGGCGATCCAGACCCGCAGCCGCTTCTCCTCCAGGGAGACGGTGAAGGTGCCGAGCCGCTTCTGCTCGGGAAGGTAGATGTAGACGGAGTTCTGCAGCTCCTTCAGGTTCAGAAAGTCGAGCATGGACAACCCCTTGCGACGGCCGTGGCGGACCCCGGTGCCCGCACCCCAATGTTAGTGTAGTGCAGCCCGGGCCCGGTGCCGCATCCACGCCCACAATGGTGCAGCACACCCCGCGGTGGCGACAGCGACGGAGTTCTCACCCCGGGCGGGTTTCCTCCACCGGGCGCAAAACACCCCTCAGGGCTTGTGGGGCCAGGCCTGCCAGCGCGGGATGCCCTCCGCGTCCAGGGGCGGGTAGTCGATGCCATGCGCGCGGCAGTGGGCGGCCACGTCCGGGTAGCCCCACTCGAACAGGGTCCGCCCGTAGCGCTCCGGATCGAGCCGGACGGCGGCATAGAGCCCCGCGGCCTCGCGCTGGCGCTGCGCCTCGTAGAGCAGCAGGGCGGTGGCCACCGAGACATTGAGGGAGGTGACCATGCCCAGCATCGGGATGGTGACCAGGCTGTCGGCCAGGGCCAGGGCCGCGGGGCTCACGCCAGGCAGTTCCGCGCCCATGAGCAGGGCGGTGGGGCCGGTGTAGTCCAGCGTGCGGAAATCCACCGACGCCGGCCCGGGGTGGGCGGCCACCACCCGGCAGCCCGCTGCCCTGACCCGGTCGATGGCCGCCGCCACGCCGGGATGCTCCACCACCGGCACCCAGCGCCGCGCACCGGCGGCGCTGGTGGCCTTGCGGTGGACATAGCCGCGCGCCTTCACCGCGTGCACCTCCGCCACGCCCACCGCGTCGCAGCTGCGCAGGATGGCGGCGATGTTGTGGGGCTTGTGGACCTCGTCGAGCACCACCAGCAGGTCCGGCTGGCGCCGATCGAGAACGGCCCGCAGCCGCCGGTAGCGCTCCGGCGTCACGGCCGGCTCAGGCGCCCGTCACCAGCACCGCGTCCATCTCCACCGCCGCGCCCTTGGGCAGGGACGCCACGCCGATGGCCGCGCGGGCCGGGTAGGGTTCCTGGAAGTAGCGCGCCATCACCTCGTTGACCAGGGCGAAGTGGGCGAGATCGGTGAGGAAGATGTTGAGCTTCACCACGTCGGCCAGGCTGCCGCCGGCGGCCCCGGCCACCGCCTGGAGGTTGTCGAACACGCGCGTGATCTGCGCCTCCATCCCCCCGTCCACCAGCGCCATGGTCCGCGGGTCGAGGGGAATCTGGCCGGAGAGGTAGACGGTGTCGCCCACCCTGACCGCCTGGGAGTAGGTGCCGATGGCCTGGGGCGCCTCGGGCGTGCTGATCACTTCACGGGCCATGAAAGTCTCCTGTCGTCTCGGGTAACGGGGATGTACGCTCTGCCACAGAGGTCACGGAGAACACCGGTTCGCTCAGGGAAACAAGCCGGCTGATCACCCACCCGGGCAGCTCCGCCCGGGGTAAACGGGCGGAGCTGTCTCCCACCAGTGCGATGCTCCGTGATCTCCGTGTCCTCTGTGGCAAATGGGAACGGCTTCAGTCGCGGCCCTTGCGGTTCTCCTTGTCCTTGCGCCGGCTGTCGCGGAAGGTACCGGTGCGCTGGATGCGGGCCACCGAGCGGTTGGCGCGCAGGCGGCGCATGATGCGGGCCAGGTGGCGGCGGCTGCTGACCGAGAGGACGAAGGTGATGGTGCTGTAGCGCCCGTCGCGCTCCTCCATGGAGACGTTGTCGATGTTGGAGCCCTCCGCGGCGATGGCGGCGGCCAGTGTCGCCAGCGTGCCGCGCTGGTTGGCCACGTCCACCCGGATCTCGGCGGCGAATTCCCCCTGCACCGGATCCTCCCACTGCACCTCGAGCCACTTCTCGGGGTGGTCGCGATACTCGGCCACGTTCTTGCACGTCTCCACGTGGATGGTGATGCCGCGCCCGGCGCTGACGAAGCCGATGACCGGATCGCCGGGGATGGGCCGGCAGCACCTGGCGAAGTTCACCACCATCCCCTCCGTGCCGCGGATGGCCAGCGGCCGGGTGGGTGAAGGCGCGGCGGGCTCCCCGGCCTCTCCCTCCCCTTCGCCCGCGGGCACGAGGCGCCGGGCCACGAACAGGGCCATGCGGTTGCCGAGCCCGATATCCGCCAGCAGCTGGTCCAGGTTCTCGAGCTTGAACTCGGCCAGCACCCCCTCCACCCGCCCCGCGGGCAGCGTGTCCAGGCTCTGCAGGAAGGCCGACAGGGCCCGCTCGAGCAGCCGCCGGCCCAGGGTCACCGACTCCGACTGGCGCTGGTGCTTGAGGAAGTGGCGGATGTTGGCGCGGGCCTTGCCCGTGACCACGAAGTTGAGCCAGGCGGGATTGGGGCGGGCGCCCGGGGCGGTGATGACCTCCACCGTCTGCCCGTTGGCCAGCGGCGTGCTCAGCGGCGCCAGCCGCCGGTCGATCTTGGTGGCCACGCAGGTGGCGCCCACGTCGGTGTGCACCGCGTAGGCGAAGTCCACGGCCGTGGCGCCGCGCGGCAACTCCATGATGCGGCCCTTGGGGGTGAAGACGTAGACCTCGTCCGGGAACAGGTCGATCTTCACGTTCTCGAGAAACTCCAGCGAGTTGCCGGCGTTCTGCTGCATCTCCAGCAGGCTCTTCAGCCACTCCCGGGCGCGGATCTGGGCGCGGTTGCCGGCCTCGTCGTCGGACTTGTAGAGCCAGTGGGCGGAGATGCCGTTCTCGGCCATGTGATCCATCTCCTCGGTGCGGATCTGGATCTCGATGGGTACGCCGTAGGGGCCGAACAGCACGGTGTGCAGGGACTGGTAGCCATTGGCCTTGGGAATGGCGATGTAGTCCTTGAAGCGCCCGGGCACGGGCTTGTAGAGGTTGTGCACCGCGCCCAGCACCCGGTAGCAGGTGTCCACCCGGTCGACGATGATGCGGAAGGCGTAGACGTCCATCACCTCGGAGACCGAGAGGTGCTTGGTCTGCATCTTCTTGTAGAGGCTGTAGAGGTGCTTCTCGCGCCCGATCACCAGCCCCTCCAGGCTCTCCTGGTGCAGCCGGCGCTTCAGCGCCCGCTCGATGCGGCTGACGATCTCGCCGCGGTTGCCGCGGGCGCGGCGCACCGCCTCCTTGAGCACCCGGTAGCGCATGGGGTGCAGCGCCGCGAAGCCGAGCTCCTCCAGCTCCACGCGCATGCTGTTCATCCCCAGGCGGTTGGCCACGGGGGCGTAGATCTCGAGGGTCTCGGTGGCGATGCGGCGACGCTTGGCCGGCGACAGGGCGCCGAGGGTGCGCATGTTGTGGAGGCGGTCGGCCAGCTTGACCAGGATCACGCGGATGTCCCGGGTCATGGCCAGCATCATCTTGCGGAAGTTCGCCGCCTGGGCCTCGGCCCGGTTCTCGAACTCGATCTGGGTCAGCTTGCTGACCCCGTCCACCAGCTCGGCCACCTCCTCGCCGAACTGCTCGGCCAGGCGCTCCTTCTGGGTGCCGGTGTCCTCGAGCACGTCGTGGAGGATGGCGGCGAGGATGCTCTCGTGGTCCATGCGCATCTCGGCGAGGATGCGGGCCACGGAGATGGGGTGGTAGATGTAGGGCTCGCCGGTCTGCCGGTACTGGCCCTCGTGGGCCTCGGCGGAGAAGAGATAGGCCTGGTAGACCAGGGCAACCTTGTCGGAATCGAGATAGGACTCCAGCAGGTCGCAGAGATCGCTGATGAGATAGACGGGCCCCCCGGTGGGGGGGCCGAAGACATCGTCGGAAACGCTGTTCACACCGCGCGTGGTCTCCGCTGGGCGCTCAGGCTCCGGTCTCGCCACCGGGCTGGGTCTCTTCCCGCGCCTCTTCCTCGTTCACCATGGACTCCATGGCGTGCTCGCGGGCCGTGACCTCCTCGAAGATCTCGAAGCCCACGTTGCCCGCGGCGATCTCGCGCAGGGCGACCACGGTGGCCTTGTCGTTCTCCCAGTCCACGGTGGGGTCCGCGGCGGTGCTGGTGAGCTGGCGGGCCCGCTTGGTGGCCGCCAGCACCAGCTGGAAGCGGTTGGGAATATTATTCAGGCAATCTTCTACGGTGATGCGGGCCATGGACTCTGCTACTCCTGGGTAAATTCCGGGGGATTGAACAGTTTACTCAATGCAATGTCAGGCCAGCAACTCCGCGAGCTGATCCGCCAGCGCCCCGACCTGCCGCTCACGGCGCAGGCGCCGGGCGCGGAAGATGGCGTGCAGATCCTCCAGCGCCGCCTGGAAGGCGTCGTTGACCACCAGGTAGTCGTACTCGCCGTAGTGGGACAGCTCGCTGACCGACTCCTCCATGCGCCGGGCGATGACCCCGTCGTCGTCCTGGCCGCGACCGCGCAGGCGCTCCTCCAGGGCCGCCCGGGAGGGCGGCAGGATGAACACGCTCACCGCCGCCGGCAGGGCCTCGCGCACCTGCCGCGCCCCCTGCCAATCGATCTCCAGCAGCACGTCGCGGCCCTCCGCCAGCCGCGCCTCCACCCACTCCCGGCTGGTGCCGTAGTAGTTGCCGAACACCTGCGCATGCTCGAGAAACGCGCCGCGGGCGAGCATCGCCTCGAAGGCGGCCACATCCACGAAGTGGTAGTGCACCCCGTCCTCCTCCCCCGGCCGGCTCCGGCGGGTGGTGTGGGAGACGGAGACCAGGATCTCGGGATCCTGCCCGACCAGCGCCTTCACCAGGCTGGTCTTGCCGGCGCCGGAGGGCGCGGAAACGATGTAGAGGGTGCCATTCTGGGTCATGGAAGCAATCCGAACTCCGGTTGTGGGACGGCCGCACACAGGGTCATGGGCGACGGGCCGGGCCGCCTCCTCACGCACTCACGCACTCACGCATTCACGCATTCACGCGTCACTCAATATTCTGCACCTGCTCGCGCATCTGCTCGATGAGGACCTTGAGCTCCACGGAGCTGCGGGTGGTCTCGGCGTCCTGGCTCTTGGAGCCGAGGGTGTTCGCCTCCCGGTTCAGCTCCTGCATGAGGAAGTCCAGGCGCCGGCCCACCGCCCCGCCCTGCTTGAGCACCCGGCCCACCTCCTTGACGTGGGCGCCGAGCCGGTCCATCTCCTCGGTGACGTCGATCTTCTGGGCCAGCAGGACCATCTCCTGCTCCAGCCGGGCGGGATCGAGCTCGGCGCGCACCTCCTCGAGCCGGGCCAGCAGCCGCTCGCGCTGGGCGGCGAGCACCTCCGGCACCCGGGTCCGGACCCGCTCCACCTCGGCACCCACCGCCGCGAGTCGCTCCTCGATGAATCCGCGCAGCTGGGCACCCTCCCGGGCCCGCGCCTCCAGCAGCTCGGCGATCGCCTCGTCGAGCAGTTCCAGCAGCGCCGCCTTGAGCGTTTCCGGATCGGCCTGCTCGGTGCGGATGACCCCGGGCCAGCGCAGTACGTCCATGGAGCTCACCGGCGCCGGATTGTAGAGCAGGCTGTCCACCTCGCGGCTGGCGTGGACCACCTGGCGGGCGAGCTCCACGTCCAGGCTGACGCCCGCCGCGGCCGCCTCGCCGGTCTGCAGCCGCAGCCCCGCCTCCACCTTGCCGCGCTTGAGCGCCGTGCGCAGCCGCTCGCGCACCACCCCCTCCAGGTCGCGCACCGACTCGGGCATGCGCACCCCGGCCTCCAGGTAGCGATGGTTGACGGAGCGCAGCTCCCAGGCGGCCGTGCCCCACTCCCCCTGGCGCTCACAGCGCGCGAAGGCCGTCATGCTATGGATCATGCGAGAAGCTCCCCAGGAAATGAGGGTCTATGGTAGCGCCCGGGCGGCCATCGCCCAAGAGGCGGAGGGAATTGCGCGTCGCCTGTCGCCGGCCGGCCGTCCCGACGCCACCTCATCCTGCCCCCATAACCGGTATAATCCCCGGTCAACCCATCGACAGGAAAGGAAGAATTCATGCGACCCAGTGGACGCGCGCCGGACGAGCTTCGCCCCATCACCATCACCCGCCACTACACCAAGCATGCCGAGGGCTCGGTGCTGGTGGAGTTCGGCGACACCAAGGTGATCTGCACCGCGAGCGTGGAGGAGCGGGTGCCGCCGTTCCTGCGCAACGCGGGCCGCGGCTGGGTGACCGCCGAGTACAGCATGCTGCCGCGGGCCACCACCTCCCGCGGCGGCCGCGAGGCGGCCCGCGGCCGCCAGGGCGGGCGGACGCTGGAGATCCAGCGCCTCATCGGCCGCTCGCTGCGGGCCTGCGTGGACACCGAGGCCCTGGGCGAGCGCACCGTCACGCTGGACTGCGACGTGATCCAGGCCGACGGCGGCACCCGCACCGCCTCCATCACCGGCGCCTACGTGGCGCTGCGCGACGCGGTGGCCTGGCTGCGCGGGCGCAAGCTCCTGCGCCGGGATCCGCTGCACGGCTACCTCGCCTCGGTGTCGGTGGGCATCTACCAGGGCGTGCCGGTGCTGGATCTCGACTACGCCGAGGACTGCAACGCCGAGACCGACATGAACGTGGTGATGAACGACCAGGGCGCCTTCATCGAGGTGCAGGGTACCGCCGAGGGCCACGCCTTCCGGCGCGAGGAGCTGGATTCCATGCTGGATCTGGCCCGCTCCGGCATCGCGGATCTCATCGAGCACCAGAAGGCGGCCCTGGCGGCGGACTGACCCGGCCCGGCCCGCCCGCCCGCGGCGCCGGTTTGTCCGGTCCCGCGGGCGCCGGTTATCATTGCGCCTCGTCCCGCCAACACCACCCGGGCGCCACGCCCCCAGGAACCATGGAAGCCTACCAGAGAGAATTCCTGCAGTTCGCCATCGACCAGAAGGTGCTGCGCTTCGGCGAGTTCACCCTCAAGTCCGGCCGCAAGAGCCCCTATTTCTTCAATGCCGGCCTGTTCAACAGCGGCGGCGCCCTGGCTCGCCTCGGCCGCTTCTACGCCGCGGCCCTGGAGGCCAGCGGGGTGGCGGTGGACATGCTCTTCGGACCCGCCTACAAGGGCATCCCCCTGGCGGCGGCCTGCGCCATCGCGCTGGCCGATCACCACGGCCGCGACCTGCCCTGGGCCTTCAACCGCAAGGAGGCCAAGGACCACGGCGAGGGCGGCAGCACGGTGGGCGCGCCGCTCGCCGGGCGGGTCCTGATCGTGGACGATGTCATCACCGCCGGCACCGCGGTGCGCGAGTCCATGGCCATCCTCGAGGCCGCCGGCGCCCGTCCGGCCGGGGTGCTCATCGCGCTGGACCGCCAGGAGCGGGGCCAGGGCGCGGAGTCGGCCATCCAGGAGGTGGAGCGCACCTACGGCATCCCGGTGGTGAGCATCGTCCGCCTCGAGCACCTGGTGCGCTTCCTCGAGGAGCAACCCGGCAACGGGGAGCTGGTGGAGCGGGTCAGCGCCTATCGCGCCGAGTACGGTGCCGCCTGAGCCGCCCCGCGGCGGCGGGAACCGGCACTGATGATCCGGGAGTCTGACCATGTTGCAGCGTAACCTTCCGCCCCTGGTCCTGTTCCTGGCGCTCGCCCTGGCGGCGGCCACGGGGGTCCAGGCCGCGGGGCAGCAGCGCTTCTACCGCTACCAGGACGATCAGGGCGTCACGGTCCTGAACAACACCATTCCGCCCGAGTACGTGAGCCGGGGCTACGAGGTGGTGGACGCCCATGGCCGGGTGGTGGAGACGGTGCCACCGGCCAAGTCGGCGGAGGAGATCGCCGCCGAGACGGCGGCCCGGGAGCGACGCGAGGCGGAGCAGCGGGAGGCCGAGCGCCAGGCCCGGGAACAGGCGCAGAAGGATCAGCGGCTGCTCATCACCTACGTCAGCGAGAGCGACCTCATCGCCATGCGCGACAGCAAGCTGGCCGTGCTGGAGAGCCAGATTCACCTGGCGGAGGAGAAGATCGGGCGGTTGCGGGAACAACTGCAGCAGCAGCAGGCCGCGGCGGCGAACCACGAGCGCGCCGGACGGACGGTGCCCGGGAACCTGCTGGCCGACATCGCCAGCACCCGCCAGCAGATCACCGACAACCGCAACTTCATGGAGGAACGCCGCCGGCAGCGGACCGAGCTGGAGACGCAGTTCGCCGCCGACCTGGAGCGCTACCGCGAGCTCAGGGCGCTCCCGGAGGCACGGCAGCGGGCCCTGAAGCGGGGCGAGGCGCCGACGCTCAAGCGCTGAACACCCCGCGGGCGAGCACCGCCCACTGCTCCGGCCAGCCCTCGGTGGGCGGGCGCTCGAACCCGCTGCGCACGAACTGGCGCAGCCGACCCTCCGCCGCGGCCAGCAGCAGGCCCGCCGCCACCGGAACCGCCACCGGCAGGGCCGCCCCCGAGCGCATCTCCCCCTCCCGCAGGATCTGCTTGAGCTGCGTCTCCACCCGGGCGAAGAACTGCGCCACCCGCTCGCGCAGGCGCGCGGTCTCCCCGGTCAGGGCATCGCCGGTGAGCAGCCGGGTGATGCCCGGGTTGCGGGCGGAGAAGGCCAGCAGCAGGGACAGCACCTTCTCGCAGCGATCCGCCGCCTCCGGCTCCTCGGCGAGAATGATCCCCACCCGGCTGAAGACCGTCTCCTCGATGAAGGCGATGAGGTCCTCGTACATGCGCGCCTTGCTGGGGAAGTGGCGGTAGAGCGCCGCCTCGGAGACGCCCACCTCCGCGGCCAGCGCGGCGGTGGTGATGCGCTCGCCCGGATGGGTCTCCAGCATGTGCGCGAGCGCCTCCAGGATCTGCTGCCGGCGCGGAGAGCTGTTCGGTCTGGCCATGGTTGTCCGTCGGTTGGTATCCACTGCCCGCTGATCTCACCACGAAGGCACGAAGGACACGAAGAAAAGACCAAAGACTGTTTAACCGCAGATTACGCAGATTTTCGCAGATTATCCGTGGGCAGGGGCGGGCCAGTCGAATTCCCCGGACGCCGGCGGGTCCCATGGGCCGCTCGTTCCCGTTCAAAGACGCACCACCGCTGGATGACTGCCTCCGCACGACCACCCTACAGAAAAATCATCAGCGTAATCTGCGTAATCTGCGGATAGTTCTCTCTTCGTGTCCTTCGTGCCTTCGTGGTGGGCTCTTCTGCGTTGTAAGCGCCTGCTCTCCGGGCCGGTCAGCGGCCCTGGATCAGGGTGCCGATGCCCTCGTCGGTGAAGACCTCCAGCAGCACGGAGTGCTCCACCCGGCCGTCGATGATGTGGGCCGAGCGCACGCCGGACTGCACCGCCTCCAGCGCGCAGCGGATCTTCGGCAGCATCCCGCCATGGATGGTGCCGTCGGCGATGAGCTCGTTCACCCGGCTGGTGGACAGGCCGGTGAGCACCTTGCCCTCGGCGTCCATCAGCCCCGGGGCGTTGGTCAGCAGGATCAGTTTCTCGGCGCCCAGCACCTCGGCCATCCTGCCGGCCACCAGGTCGGCATTGATGTTGTAGGAGAGCCCGTCCTCACCCACCCCGATGGGCGCGATGACCGGGATGAAGTCCCCGTGCACCAGCATGTCCACCACGCCGGTGTCGATGCTGGCCACCTCGCCCACGTGGCCGATGTCGATGATCTCGGGGGCATTCAGTTCCGGCGCGTTGCGGGTCAGGGTCATCTTCCGGGCCCGGATCAGGTCGCCGTCCTTCCCGGTCAGCCCCACGGCGCGTCCGCCGCAGCGGTTGATCAGGTTGACGATGTCCTTGTTCACCTGGCCGCCCAGCACCATTTCCACCACGTCCATGGTCTCGCGGTCGGTGACCCGCATGCCCTGGACGAACTCGCTCTGCTTGCCGATGCGCTTGAGCAGATCGCCGATCTGGGGACCGCCGCCGTGCACCACCACGGGGTTCATGCCCACCGTCTTCATCAGCACCACGTCGCGGGCGAAGCCGGTCTTCAGGCGCTCGTCCACCATCGCGTTGCCGCCGTACTTGATCACCATGGTCCGGCCGATGAAGCGCTGGATGTAGGGCAGCGCCTCGGTGAGGACCTTGGCCACGTTCATGGCCGCTTCAACATTCAATGTCATGGGTCGGGTTCCTGCACTCCTGGGAATCTTCCAGCCGGATTTTTCACGCCAAGACGCCGAGGTTCAAAATGTTCAAGACCATTTGCCTGGAGCACCAGGCATCGTCTCGCACGCGGGCCGCTGCAGTATAAGATCGTTAATCCTCTGTTTTCCTGGCGTTCTTCGCGTCTTGGCGAGAGATTCATGAAATCCCGGGGCTGGCAGCCTGCCGGACTTGATGCTGCTAGAACGGCAGCTCCAGGTCGGGCTTGACCGCCAGCAGCCGCTGGCGGAACAGCTCCTGGATGCGCGCCAGGGCCAGTTCGTTGTCGGCCTCGAAGCGCAGCACCAGGCTGGGCATGGTATTGGAGGGGCGCACCAGGCCCCAGCCATCCTCGAAGTCCACCCGCACCCCGTCGATGGTGTTCACCTCCCCGCCCTCGAAGCGCGCCTGCTCCACCAGCCGCTGCATGAAGGCGAACTTCTCCCCGTCGGCGATGGGGGCGTTGAGCTCCGGCGTGCTCAGCGCATCGGGCAGCTCGCCGAAGATCACGGCGGTCGGCCGCGGATCGAGGCTCAGTATCTCCAGCAGCCGGCCGGCGGCGTAAATCGCGTCGTCGAAGCCGTACCAGCGCTCGCGGAAGAAGATGTGGCCGCTCATCTCCCCGGCCAGCAGCGCACCGGTCTCCTGCATGCGGGCCTTGATGAGGGAGTGGCCGGTCTTGTACATCACCGGGCGCCCGCTGTGCTCGGCGATGACCCGGCCGAGATGGCGCGTGCACTTGACGTCGTAGACGATGTCCGCCCCCGGATTGCGGCTCAGCACATCGGCGGCGAAAAGCATCATCTGCCGGTCGGGCCAGATGATGGTCCCGTCCGAGTCGACCACCCCCAGCCGGTCGCCGTCGCCGTCGAAAGCGAGCCCCAGGTCGGCCCCGTTCAGCGTCACCGCGTCGATGAGGTCCTGCAGGTTGCGCGGCTGGCCCGGATCCGGATGGTGGTTGGGAAAGCGGCCATCCACCTCGCAGAACAGCTCGATGACCTCGCAGCCCAGCGCCCGGATCAGCCGCGGGGCCACCGTCGCGGCGGCACCGTTGCCGCAGTCCACCACCACCTTCAGGGAGCGCGCCAGGCCGATGTCCTCCTCGATGGCCCGCCCGTAGTCGGAGAGGATGTCCCGCTCCTCGAAGGCACCCTCCCCGTCGACGAACTCGCCCTGCGCCACCCGCCGGCGCAGGTCCTGGATCGCCTCGCCGCTCAGGGTCTCGCCGGCCAGCACGATCTTCATGCCGTTGTACTCGGGCGGATTGTGGCTGCCGGTCACCATGACCCCGGAGCTGTAGCCCACGGTATGGGTGGCGAAGTAGAGCGCGGGCGTGGGCACCACGCCCACATCGATGACGTTCAGCCCCGTCTGCTGCAGCCCGTGTCTCAGCGCCGCCGCCAGGTCGGGGCCCGAGAGGCGCCCGTCGCGGCCCACGACGACGCCCTCCTCGCCCTGTTCCAGCGCGGCGGTGCCGATGGCCCGGCCGATGCGCTCGGCCCCCTCGACCGTCAGGCTCTCACCGACTACGCCACGGATGTCATAGGCCCGGAAAATGGCCGGGTCCATCCCGGCGGCCCCGACCGCCACCGCGCCGGCAGGTTCGGGCTCGACGTCGGCGGTGACCGGCTCGACCGCTGGGGGAGATGGCGCAGGCGCCTCCGGCGCCTGTGCCCGTGGCGGCGGAGCGGCACGGCGCTGGGTCAGCAGGCGGGTGAAGCCGGGACCCCAGGTCTCAGCCACTTCCCGGCTCCGGGCCAGCCGGAACGCCGGCACCGCCACCTCGCTCTCGCCGCCCACGTAGCGCTCCGCCCAGCGCATCAGCGTATCCAGATCGGCATTGAGCGCCGAGCCGAGTCGCCGCACGGTGTTGAGAACCACCAGCAACAGGACCAACGCCATTCCGCCCACCACCAGCCACAGCAGCAGCCGCGGCGGCAGGCCGAGATCGATCCCTGCCGCGGCCGGCGGCCAGTACTGGACCTGCCAGCCGCGCGCCCCCAGGTCGAGGGCGTAGGCCGGGCGCCCCTGGGGTTCCCCGGCCTCCCCGTGCCGCGCCAGGATCACCTCCTGGCTGCCCACCCGCTGGACCAGCCGGACGACGCCACCGGCCTTCGGCGCCCCGTCCAGGGCCTGCTGCAGGACCGCCATGTCGAGGGTGGCGAGCAGCACGCCGGAACCGGCGGGCAGGGGGGCGGCGAGATTGAGCTGCATCCCCCCGTCGCCGTGGTGGGCCTCGATGAGCGCGGTGCCCCGATCAGCGGCCTGGCGCGCCAGCGCCAGCGCGGCGAAGCCCAGGCTCCCGCCCGGCGCCGCTTCCGGATCGTCCAGCCCCGGCGGCAGCAGCCGCACGCGCCGGGCGCCGGGGAACCGCGCCGCCAGCGACTGCTCCCGGGCGGCGAGGGCCGCCCGGTCACCGGCGGCGACGAGCGCCGGCAGGCCGGGTTCGCCCGCCGCCAGGCGCAGCAGCTCCAGCCGGCTGTCGACCACCCCGTTCACCCGGTCGGCGAAGGTGTCGGCCACGACGGCATCGCGGGCGTCGACCTCCGCGGTCTCCTGCGGGGCCAGCAGGCGGTCGAGCACGAAGGCGGTCCCGGCCAGCACCGCGAGCAGGATGAACGCCGGGGGCAGCAGCAAGGCCCCAATCCGTCCGCCATCCCGGCTCCGTTGCGCCCCGGACCGCTCAGCCGTTTTCCGCGCCAATTTCACCCCTCCGCGCCATCCTGAATCCGGCTCAGTGCCGGCCGGAACTGCCGAAACCGCCACCGCCGCGCTCGCTGGACTCGAACTCGCCCACCACCCGGAACCGGGCCTGCACCACGGGAACGAAGACCATCTGCGCGATGCGCTCGCCGGGCTGGATGGTGAAGGTGTCCTCCCCCCGGTTCCAGCAGGAGACCATCACCTCGCCCTGGTAGTCCGAATCGATGAGACCCACCAGGTTGCCGAGCACGATTCCGTGCTTGTGGCCCAGCCCGGAGCGGGGCAGCAGCACCGCCGCCAGCCCCTTGTCGCCGATATGGATGGCGATGCCCGTGCCGATGAGGCGGGTCTCGCCGGGGTGGAGGGTGAGCGGCATATCCAGGCAGGCCCGGAGATCCACGCCGGCGGCGCCGTCCGTGGCGTGCTCCGGCAACGGAAACGCCTCGCCCACCCGCGGGTCCAGCACCTTCAGTTCAATCTCGCGCATGCAGTCTCTCGCAGATGATGTCCATGAGCGCCCGGGCCAGCTCGCGCTTGCTGCCGGAACCGAGTGCCCGCTCTCCCCCCGGCCAGAGCACCGTCAGGGTGTTGTCGTCACGATCGAAGCCCTGCCCCTCGCCCACGGCGTTGGCGGCGACGAGGTCCAGCCCCTTGGCCTCCAGCTTGCCGCGGGCATAGCCGATCACATCGTGGGTCTCGGCGGCGAAACCCACGCAAAAGGGCCGCTCCGGCAAGGCCGCCACCGTGGCCAGGATGTCCGGGTTGCGCTCCAGTACCAGTTCCATCCGCTCACTGTCCTTCTTGATCTTCCGATCGGCGGATACGGCCGGGCGGTAGTCGGCCACCGCGGCGGTGGCGATGAAGAGATCGGCGCCGGCCACCTCGGCGAGCACCGCATCCAGCATCTCCGCGGCGCTGGTCACCTCCACCCGCCGCACGCCCGGCGGCGGCGCAAGCGCAACGGGGCCGCTCACCAGCACCACCTCGGCGCCGGCCGCCGCCGCCGCGGCGGCCACCGCGTAGCCCATCTTCCCGGAGCTGCGGTTGCTCAGGTAGCGGACCGGGTCCAGGGCTTCGCGGGTGGGCCCCGCGGTCACCACCGCCCGGCGCCCGGCAAGAGGCCGCGGCCCCCAGAGCTCCGCCAGCCCCCGGACCAGCTCCCGGGGCTCGAGCATCCGCCCGGGACCGGTCTCGCCGCAGGCCTGCCCCCCCGCGGCCGGCCCCAGCAGCCGCACGCCGCGCCGGGCCAGGCATACCGCGTTGTCCCGGGTGGCCTCCGCGGCCCACATCTGCCGGTTCATGGCCGGCGCCAGCACGATGGGCGCGGCGGTGGCGAGACAGAGGGTGGCGAGCAGGTCGTCGGCCAGCCCGTGGGCCAGCCGGGCCATGAAGTCTGCGCTGGCCGGCGCCACCAGCACCGCGTCGGCCCAGCGGGCCAGCTCGATGTGGCCCATGGCCGCCTCGGCCTCGGTATCGAGCAGGGTGGTGTGCACCCGGTGGCCGGAGAGCGCCTGGAAGGTGAGCGGGGTGACGAAGGCCTGGGCCGCCGCCGTCATCGCCACCCGCACCTCGGCCCCGGCGTCGCGCAGCCGCCGCACCAGCTCGGCGCTCTTGTAGGCGGCGATGCCCCCGGTGACACCGAGCAGGATGCGCTTGTGGGCAAGTTCGGACATGGGCAACGGCGGCGGATCCCGGCAGTGGTGGGGAATCCCCGAAAAGATACAGCATCCAATGTACCGTTTCACTCCTGGCGGGAGGACCAGCGCCACACCCCGCCCTCAGGATTGGCACGAGGCAAGAACGGCTTACCGCAGATTGACGTTGATTGGCGTTGATTTTCTACCCGCAACCCATGGGAGCCATCGCGCCACCTGGGCCATTGCAGTTGGTGCCGCGCCGGCTACGACTTTTCCGGCAGCGGAAGCGGCCGACATCTGGCAGGGACTACCCGCTTCCCCCCATGAAATCCACGTCAATCAACGCCAATCTGCGGTTAAACTGTTTTTTCCTGTCGATGCCCACGCATCGCGCGATGGATGCCTTATATTCAGCCACGGCGGCAGGAGGCCGCCTTGACCCAGGGAGGGGACACCATGGCCATTACCGACTGGCCCGCGGCCGAACGGCCGCGGGAGCGGCTGCTGGGGCTCGGAGCGGGCGCCCTGTCCGACGCCGAGCTGCTGGCGATCTTTCTGCGCACCGGGGTGGCGGGCAAGACCGCGGTGGACCTGGCGCGGGACCTGCTGGCGGAGTTCGGCGGGCTGCGCCCCCTGCTCACCGCCGATGCCCGCAGCTTCTGCCGGGCCCGGGGACTAGGCCCGGCCAAGTACGCCCAGCTGCAGGCGGTGCTGGAGATGGGGCGGCGGCACCTGCACGAGACCCTGGCCCGGGGCGAGCCGCTGACCAGCCCGGCGACGACCCGCCGCTACCTGGCGGCGCGCCTGCGCGACCATCCCCACGAGGTCTTCGCCTGCCTGTTCCTGGACAACCGCCACCGCCTCATCGCCTACGAGGAGCTGTTCCGCGGCACCATCGACGGGGCCAGCGTGCACCCCCGCGAGGTGGTCCGCCGCTCCCTGGCCCTGAACGCCGCGGCCCTGATCCTGGCCCACAACCACCCCTCGGGCGTGGCCGAGCCCAGCACCGCCGACGCCGGCATCACCCGCCGGCTGCGCGACGCGCTGGCGCTGGTGGACGTGCGGGTGCTCGACCATGTCATCGTCGGCGACGGCGAGTGCGTCTCCCTGGCCGAGCGGGGCCTGGTGTGACCTCGACACTGGCAACGGAAGGCGCAGCAACCGCAGATTGACGTTGATTGACGCTGATTTTTCCCTGTACTGCATAGCGCCTGCCGGTCCCCGGGAGTCGGGGGAATCCTTTCGTGGCCCGGGGCGACCCACCCGTGCTCGCGTCCCCGCCATGGCCACGGGGGCGGCGCGCCGGTAAAATCAACGAAAATCAGCGTCAATCTGCGGTCTAATGATATTTTTCAGGGGCCGCACCCCCACAGCGAAAATCGCCGACAGTCTTGCATCGGAACGTCCGGGTCTGGTATAAAGCCCAGCTCGCCGTACCGGTATGCTGCCGGGAAAGAATCATGGAGGCTGTAGCGATGTCCAGAGTTTGTCAGGTCACCGGCAAGCGCCCGGTGGCAGGGAACAACGTTTCCCACGCCCACAACAAGACCCGTCGCCGTTTTCTGCCCAACCTGCACGATCGCCGGTTCTGGGTCGAGAGCGAGAAGCGCTGGGTGAGCCTGCGCGTCTCCGGCAAGGGCCTGCGCATCATCGACAAGAAGGGCATCGACGCGGTCCTCACCGACCTGCGCGCCCGCGGTGAGAAGGTCTAAGGGAGGCTAACCGCCATGGCAAAATCCGCTCGCGACAAGATCAAGCTGGTGTCCAGCGCCGAGACCGGTCACTTCTACACGACCACCAAGAACAAGAAGACCACGCCCAACAAGCTGGAAATGAAGAAGTACGATCCGGTGGTGCGCAAGCACGTGCTCTACAAGGAAGCGAAGATCAAGTAATCCGCTTCCGCGCACTACGGCCTCCACGAAAAAGCCCGGCCTGAGCCGGGCTTTTTCGTGGGCCGGGGAAACCCGCCGACTCCCGGCGGGTCAGGCCGACCCCAGGGAGTAGCCGCGCAGCCGGGCGGCGAACCGCTGCAGCGCCTGGATGCCGGTCGCCTCGGCCTGGGCGCACCACTCCTGGAGCGCCTCCAGGCGCTCCTTCTGGGAGGCGGCCGAGCGGTTCCACACCGCCTGCAGCCGTTCGCGGAACTGGTACACCACCTTCAGCTCGCCGCTGCGCTCGAGCACCGCCTGCAGGCGCCGGCGTGCCTCCTCGCTCACCAGGGATTCGTCCCGCACCAGAGCCGCGCGGGCCTGGCGCAGCCGGCCGCGCACGGAGGCGTCCGCCCGGGCCATCTCCTCGCGCAGCACCGGCAGCGCCACCTCGCGCCCGTACCGGGCCAGCACCTGGAAGCGGTTGCTCAGCACCGCGCCCAGGGTGTCCACGTCCGGCAGCATCTTCCCCGGCCGGAACACCGTCTGCGGGGAGACGTTCCTGACCCGGGCCAGCCCCAGGGCCTGGAACAGGCGGATGTACATCCAGCCGATGTCGAACTCCCACCAGTGGTAGGAGAGGCGGGCCGAGCCGCCGTGGGCGTGGTGGTTGTTGTGCAGTTCCTCGCCGCCGATGAGGATGCCCCAGGGCACCAGGTTGGTGGAGGCGTCCGGGCACTCGAAGTTGCGGTAGCCCCACCAGTGCCCCAGGCCGTTGATGACCCCGGCGGCGAACAGCGGAATCCAGATCATCTGTACCGCCCAGACGGTGATGCCCGCCGCTCCGAACAGCAGCAGATCGAGGCCAAGCATGAGCACGATGCCCAGCCCGCTGTGGCGGCCGTAGAGGTTGCGCTCGATCCAGTCGTCGGGGGTGCCGCGGCCGAACTGCTCCAGCATCGCCTCGTCGCGGGTGGCCTCGCGGTAGACCTCCGCCCCCGTCCACAGCACCTTGCGGATGCCCAGCACCTGCGGGCTGTGGGGGTCGGACTCGGTTTCGCAGGCGGCATGGTGCTTGCGGTGCACCGCCACCCATTCGCGGGTCACCATGCCGCTGGTCAGCCACAGCCAGAAACGGAAGAAGTGGCTCACGACCGGGTGCAGGGTCAGGGCCCGGTGGGCCTGGTGACGGTGCAGGAAGACGGTCACGGCGACGATGGTCACGTGGGTCAGCAGCAGGGTGGCGGCGATGAGGCCGCCGAGGGACAGGTCGAGCAGTCCGTTCAGTATCATGGGTGTCTGGTTCCGGGGGGAGACTGCCGGGCGCGGCGGCAATAACTTACAAACGCCATAGGGTATAGAGCCCGATGGTAGCCGAGGGGAGCCACCAGGTCCAGCTTTATCGGCCCACGCACCCCGGGGCAGGCGACCGGTCCGCCGCTGGGCAACCGTTTATCAATCAGCGGGTTGGAAATCGACCGACCCACGACCCAGGGCCGTGACCACCCCAGAACCGCCGGGAGTCGTACACCCGGCCCTTGAGTGCGCAGTCACCGAGGGGGAATAATACGCGGCCATGGACGATACCCTGATCCGCGTCGAACACCTCTCCCGCCACTTCGGCGCGCTCCGGGCCGTTGACGGCGTGAGCTTCGAGGTGCGCCGGGGGGAGGTGCTGGGCTTTCTCGGGCCCAACGGCGCCGGCAAGTCCACCACCATGCAGATGCTCACCGGCAACCTGGCCCCCACCACGGGCCGCATCACCCTCAACGGCATCGACCTGCTGGAGCGCCCCCGGGCCGCCAAGGCCTGCGTGGGCTACCTGCCCGAGCAGCCCCCGCTCTACCGGGAGCTGACGGTGGACGAGTACCTGGCCCTGTGCGCCCGGATCAACCGCATCCCCCGGCGGGAGGCGCGGGCCGCCGTCGGGCGGGCGAAGTCCCGCTGCGGCCTGGAGTCGGCGGGCGGGCGCCTCATCGGCAACCTCTCCAAGGGCTACCAGCAGCGGGTCGGCATCGCCCAGGCCATCATCCACACCCCGCCGGTGGTCATCCTGGACGAGCCCACCGTGGGCCTCGATCCCATCCAGATCCGAGAGATCCGCGCCCTCATCGCCGAACTGGGCCGGGAACACAGCGTGATCCTCTCCACCCATATCCTGCCCGAGGTACAGACCGTGTGCAGCCGGGTACTGATCATCGACCGCGGCCGGCTGGTCCTGAGCGAGAGCCTGGAGGACCTGAACCGCGGACTGGGCGAGACGGGCCTGCGGGTGGCCTTCGAGCAGCCCCCCGCGGATCCGGCCGCCATCGCGGCGCTGCCCGGCGTCACCACGATCCAGGACCTGGGCGACGGCCGCCTGCGGGTCTGCCACGGCCCCGACGCGGAACCGGCCGCCGCGCTGGCGCGGCTGGCGGTGGAACGGGGCTGGGGCCTCACCGAGCTGAGCCCGGAGCGACGCACCCTGGAGCAGGTGTTCGTGGAACTGGTCCACCAGGACGGCGGCCGCACGGAGAACGCGGCATGATGGTCTTCACCCTGGCGGCCCACGAATTGCGCCGGCTGTTCCTGTCGCCGCTGGCCTGGGCGGTGCTGGCGGTGGTCCAGTTCATCCTGGCGTGGATGTTCCTGGCCCAGATCGAGCTGTTCATGCAGTGGCAGCCGCGGCTGCAGCAGCTGGACAGCCCGCGCGGGCTCACCGACATCGTCGCCGTCCCGCTGCTGGGCAACACCGCCATCGTGCTGCTGCTGGTGGTCCCCCTGCTCACCATGCGCCTCATCAGCGACGAGCGGCGCGGCCGGACCCTCAGCCTGCTGATCTCCGCACCGCTGACCATGACCGAGATCGTTCTCGGCAAGTACCTGGGGCTGCTGGCGTTTCTCGGCATCATGCTGGCCCTCATCGCCGCCATGCCGCTGTCGCTGCTGCTGGGCGGCGGCCTGGACTTCGGCCTGCTCGCGGCGGGCCTGCTGGGGCTGGCGCTGCTGCTGGCGAGCTTCGCCGCGCTGGGGCTGTTCATGTCGGCGCTGACATCCCAACCCACCGTCGCCGCGGTCAGCACCTTCGGGGCCCTGCTGCTGCTCTGGATCCTGGACTGGGCCGGCGGCCTGGCGGAGAGCGGCGAGAGCGCCGTGCTGCGCGGGCTGTCGCTGCTGCGTCACTACGAATCCCTGCTCACCGGCGCGGTGGACAGCCGCGACCTGGCCTACTTCGCCCTGTTCATCCTCGCCTTCCTGGTGCTCAGCATCCGCCGGCTGGATTCCGATCGCTTGCAGAACTGAGAAACCGATGGATATCACCCCCCGCTCCCGCCGGCAGCTCCGGCTCCAGAACCTGGCCTTCCTGGTCCTGTTCCTGGCCCTCATCGGGCTGCTGGGCTGGCTCGCCCAGCGCCACTACATGGTGGCGGACTGGACCGCGGCGGGGCGCAACACCCTCAGCCAGGCCAGCAGCGAGCTCATCGCCAGCCTGGAGGGGCCGGTGGAGGTGACCGCCTACGCCCGCGAGAACGAGGCGCTGCGCCGCCATATCCGCGAGCTGGTGGGACGCTACCAGCGCATCAAGCCGGACTTCACCCTCGACTTCATCAACCCCGACACCGTGCCGGAGCAGGTGCGGGAGCTGGACATCAGCGCCGAGGGCAGCCTGGTGCTTCGCTACCAGGGACGACAGGAGGTCCTGGCGAACCCCGCCGAGCAGGCGATTACCAATGCCCTCTACCGCATGGCGAGGCGCGGGGATCGCTGGCTGGTGTTCCTCGCCGGGCACGGCGAACGCGACCCCGCGGGCGAGGCCAACCACGATTTCGGCGACTGGACCCGGCGCCTGGCGCAGACCGGCCTCAAGGCCCAGCAGGTGAACCTGGCCGCCGCCGGCGCCATTCCCGACAATACCGCCGTGCTGGTGATCGCCGGCCCCACCACCGCGCTCCTCCCGGGCGAGGCCGACTTGATCCGCGGCTACCTGGATCGGGGCGGCAACCTCCTGTGGCTGGAGGATCCCGGCCCGCCGCACGGGCTGGAAAGCCTCGCCGAGCAGCTTGGCGTGCGCTTCCTGCCCGGACGCATCGTGGACGCCACCACCCAGCTGTTCGGCATCGCCGATCCCGCCTTCGCCCTGGTGACCGGCTATCCGCCCCACCCCGTCACCGCCGGCCTCCAGGCCACCAGCCTGTTTCCCCAGGCCGCGGCGCTGGAGGTGGAGCCGGGCGGCCCATGGCAGTCAACGCCGGTACTGGAGACCCAGGCCCGCAGCTGGACCGAGCTGGGCGGACTGGAAGGCGATGTGCGCTACGACGAGGGCACCGACGAGCGCCCCGGCCCGCTGCTCCTGGGCGTGGCGCTCACCCGGCCGCTGGACGCCGCGCCCGGCGCGGCCGGCGGGGAGCAGCGGGTGCTGGTCATCGGCGACGGCGACTTCCTCTCCAACACCTACCTGGGCAACGGCGCCAACCTGGACCTGGGCCTGGCCGCGATGAACTGGCTCGCCGGCGACGATCGTCTGGTCGCCATCCCCACCCGCATTGCGCCGGATCTCAGCCTGGAGCTCTCCACCTCAGCCTCCATCGGCATCGTGGTGGTCTTCCTGCTGCTCCTGCCCCTCGGGCTGCTCACCGCCGGGCTGACCCTGTGGTGGCGCCGGCGCCGGCGCTGAGCGTCCCCGAAGGGATCCGCCGCCATGCGCTCACGCCTGCTCCTGAACCTGTTTCTGCTCCTGCTGGTGGGCGCCCTGGGGCTGCTGGCCGTGCAGGAGAGCGGCCGCGACAGCGGACCGGAGGAAGCGCCGGCGGTGGGTTGCGACCCCGCCGGCGTGACCCGTATCCGGGTGGAGCGCGACGGCGCGGAGCCCGTCGTCCTGGCGAAGGGCGCGGACGGCTGGCGCCTGGAGGCGCCCTTCGCCGCCCGCGCCAGCGCCTACCGGGTCAGCGGCATTCTCTCCCTGTGCCAAACGCCCAGCACCGCCCGGCTGGACGCCGACACGCTGGACCTGAAGCCGATGGGACTCGCCCCGCCCCGGGTGCGCGTGGCGCTGGACGGGACCTGGATCGCCCTCGGCGACACCGAGCCCCTGGACATGCGCCGCTACCTGCGGCTGGGGGATACGGTCCACCTGGTCCGGGAGGATGCCTACCGCCACCTGGCCGCCGGCGCTGCGGGGCTGGTGGACCCCGCCCCCCTGCCCCCCGGCGCGCGGCTGACGGCGCTGACGCTGCCGTCACTCGTCCTGTCGCGGACCGACAGTGGCGCCTGGAGAGTGGAAAATGGCGCCGGCCCCGTCTCCCAGGACACCATCCAGGCCCTGCTGGAGCGCTGGCGCGGCCTGAGCGCCCTGCGCGTGAGCCGGTCGCAAGCCCTCCCCGCCGGGGAGCGGATCGCCCTGCGCCTGGAGGGCGAGCCGGCGGCGCTGGCATTCGTCCTCGAGCGGGAGGAAAGGGAGGTCCGCCTCACCAATGCCGGCACGCTCCTCACCTATCACCTGCCGGCCCGGATGGCGGAGGAGCTGCTGCGACTACCCGGGACGGCGGAGTGAGATTGATACCGTGTTCCGTGTTCCGTGTTCC